>FWWM01002456.1_pt1 | contig 49949 bp, 39 predicted proteins | sample 2228351 | NCBI WGS metagenome assembly FWWM01 (sample SAMEA103939774, study PRJEB20133) | metagenome | reverse complement strand
AAGAGATCGGGAAACTGATCGCCCGTGTACTTGACCACCCGGACGACGACGGCGTCCGCCGCTCCGTGCGGTCCCGGGTCAGGGAGCTGACCGCTCGCTTCCCGCTGTACCAGCGCCACTACCTCGCCGAAGTAGGCTGACCATGGCCGGCCGGAAAGCTCGACTGGAGGATGTCTTCAGACCGGGCGGACTGCTGGACCGTAAACTCGACAGCTACGAATTCAGACCATCCCAGCTCGCCATGGCGCAGGCGGTGGACGAAGCCATCCGGAAGCGCCGCCACCTCTGTGTCGAGGCCGGTACGGGGACCGGAAAAACCTTGGCCTACCTGGTGCCGGCGCTGATGTCCGGCAAACGGACCCTGATTTCCACAGCAACCCGCAACCTCCAGGACCAGATTTTCCACAAGGACATCCCCTTCCTGCGACAACACCTGTTGCCGCACCTGCGCGCAACCTACATGAAAGGCCGCCAGAATTACCTTTGCCTGCGGCGTTACCAGGAGGAACGGCGCCAACTCACCTTGGCGGGTTTTCGAAGCGGGCAGGCGGAACGCATTGAACACTGGGTGCAGCAGACTCAGACCGGGGACCGGTCGGAGCTGCCCTGGCTGCGGGACGACGATCCCGCCTGGGACCGCCTGGATGCCAGAAGCGACGCCTGCACCGGCCAAAAGTGCCCCTTCTTCGCCGACTGCTTTGTCACCCGCATGCGCCAGCAGGCGTTTGCAGCGGACGTGGTCGTCATCAATCACGCTCTGTTCTTCGCCAGTCTGGCCCTTGATCTGGACGAAATCGGGCGCCTGCTGCCCGATTACGGCGTGCTCATCCTGGATGAGGCCCACGAGCTGGAGGACATTGCCGCCGACCACTTCGGCCGGAGGCTCAGCAACTATCAGTTGGAGGACCTCAGCCGGGTGTTGCGCAAGGCACCGGTGGCGGCGCCGGAACCCTACCTGCGCGCCGTCGATCGGCTCGATTCCGCCGCTTTCCGTTTCTTTGCGGCGTTCCCACCGGGCGAGGGACGTCACTCCCTTACCCGGTATCGGCGTCCGGACGGGCACGTGGAGGACCTCAGGCCCGAACTTAGGGGTGCCGCCGACGACCTTGCCGGCTGGCTGAAACTCCTGGGAGACCGCGTGAGTACGGAGGCGGCGGAGTGGGACGAGAGCGAGCCGCTGTGCCGGCGGATCGGACGCTACGTGGACACGCTGGCGGCTCTGTGCTCCGAGGATGATGAGGATCTCGTGTACTGGTTCGAACGTTCCGGTCGCGGTGTTTTCCTTCACCTGAGTCCCATCGAAGTGGCACCGATCCTCCGCGAGCGGCTGTTCAGCAAGTCCGCCACCGTGGTGCTGACCTCCGCCACTCTCACCGTCGACGGGCGCTTCGATTACCTTCGGTCGCGGCTCGGAATGGACGAAGGCTCGGAGCTGGCGGTCCCGGGAGAGTTCGACTACTCCCGGCAGGCTGTCCTCTACGTTCCGCGACACCTGCCCGATCCCCGTTCTCAGGCTGATCCGTCACCGGTGGTTCGGGAGTTCCTGCAGTTGCTGCGCCTGACCGACGGGCATGCGTTTCTCCTGTTCACCAGTTTCCAGATGCTGGAAAAGGTCTATCAGGCCCTCTCGACGGAATCCGACTATCCCCTGCTGCGGCAAGGGGACCGGCCGAAGGCCGCTCTCCTGGAGGAATTCCGGCGGACGCCCCGGGCCGTCCTGTGCGCCGCGGCCAGCTTCTGGCAGGGAGTGGATGTCCAGGGGGATGCTCTCCGCCAGGTGATCGTGGACAAACTTCCTTTCCACGTGCCCACCGAGCCGCTGGTTGCGGCCCGGATTGAGCGCCTGCAAAGGTTGGGGGAAAACGCGTTCCTCGAATACACCCTGCCGGCGGCGATCATCATGCTGCGCCAGGGCCTGGGGCGGTTGATCCGGTCACGGACCGATACCGGAATTCTGGCCGTCCTGGACAGCCGTCTGTGGACTAAGACCTACGGCCGGGCGTTTTTTAACAGCTTGCCAAACTGTCCGGTGACCGATAACATGGCGGATCTGGAGAACTTGTTCTGCCGGATTGTATCCAAACAGTTGGGGGTGGATGCCAAACCCCCCGACGGTCTGGATAAGGAATGATCGGCTGTGGTCCGATGGGGAATAGTGGAATCGACTCGAGTGGGACTGGTGTCGGACCGGTTGATGGTAACCCCCCTCCCCGCGCGAAATCCTACCCGGGCGTCGAACAGAGAGGGAGTGCTTGCAATGAAAACCAGGTTAGCGTTTGCAGTCGTTTCGGGACTGGTCTGGTTGGCGGTCTTCTCGGCGGATTCTGCATACGCGCAGTTGGGCTTCATCTCCGGAGAGATCGTGGATGAGGCCGGCAAGCCGCTGGCAGACGTCCAGATCCGGATCGAAGGTATCGACAACCCCCGCAAGCTGAAGCTGAAGAGCGACAAGAAGGGCAAGTATCTGCACGCCGGGGTTCCCATCCAGGGAACCTACCGCGTCATCGCCGAGAAGGAGGGCTTCACGACCGAGTACGTGGAAGGTGTGAGGCCTGGCTTTACCCGGGATGACGAGCGGGGCGTGGTGAACTTCACCATGAGAGTGGGGCGGTCGGGCCCCCTGGCTTTCGAGATGACCGAAGCCCAGCGGGCGGAAGCAGCCCGCCAGGCGGAAGAGGCGAAGAAGCAGGCCGAGGCGCTGGAGAAAATCCGAGCCGTCTTCACCCAAGGCGTTGAAGCTTTCAATGCCGGCCAGTTTGAACAGGCGGCCGCAGCTTTCGAGGAGGCGGCCCAGGTGGATCCCGGACAGGCCGTGATTTGGGGCAATCTCGCCAATACCTACAGCAAGTTGCGGGACCATGACAAAGCGATCAGTGCCTACACCAAGGCGATCGAGCTGGATCCCCAGAACGCCGGTTACCTGCAGAATCTGGGTTCGGCTTACGCCGCCAAGGGGGATGCCGAAAAGGCTCGCGAGCTGTATGAAAAGGCGGCGGCGCTGGCGGCGGCCACCAACCCCAAAGATGCGGCCACCAACTACTACAACATGGGTGTGACCTACATCAACACCGGCAAGAGCCAGGAGGCGATGGAGGCATTGAAGAAGGCGATTGAAATGGACGCCACTCATGCCGAGGCGCACTACCAGCTCGGACTGGTCCAGCTCGGTCTGGGGCAGATGGAAGAGTCTCTGGCCTCGCTGCGCAAGTATCTCGAGCTTGCACCCAATGGGCCCAACGCCGAGACCGCCAGGGAACTGCTGAAATCCTTGGGCGGGTAAGTCATCGCGGCAGCCGGAGGCGGGCGGAACGCCGCTAAAGACCGGGTCCCGGGGCTGGAGAGGCCGCTGTGCACTGCTCCGGGGCCTTCATCCTGCTAAAGGGATCATCTCGCCGAGACTATCCACCGGGCAACCGGCGAAGCCGCGGGAGAGCGCTGCCGGGAAAACCGGGGACCGGGGCCGGATCAGGTCTTCCGGCGAAGCAGTGCAGTCGCCTCCTGACAGCCCAGGCGCGCCAGGCTGTGCAGGGCGGCGCCGGCGGCGGTTCGCACCTCCTCGCTTTCGTCCCTCTCCAGATGCTGAATCCGAGCCAACAGGGTGGTGGGAATGGCGTTGGGACGGTGCCAGTAAGCGAAAGACAGCTCGGTAACCGCCAACGCCCGAAGTTCCGGCCGGCTGTCGTCCAGGAAGCGCTCCAGCTCGGCCTCGGCCTCGGCCAGACCTTGCTGGGCCAGTTCGCCCAGCGCCTCCACCACCAGTTTCGTGCAGGAAAGGTGACCGGATCCGCCCTCCAGCCGCCGGCAGATCTGCCGCAAAGCCTCCACCGAAGCAGGGCAGGGAATCTCCCCCAGTGCGGAAATCGCGGCAGCTCTCACCGGATCCGCTTCCCCAGAACGCGAAGAGCCCGCACGAAGGCCGAAGCGCTGCAGAACCGGAACCGCCTCCGGATCTCCCAAGCTGCCCAGTCCCGCGGCCGCAGCCGACTTCTGGGCCGGGTCTCCGGACTGCAGAAGTTCAACCAACGGTGTGAAAAAGCGGGGCGAGCGCAGCACCCGGATATGGGGAAGGATCTCGTAAATTTCTTCCGGATCTCCCCGGGCGATGAACTCCAGGCAAACATCCGCCATCTTGTCCCGGCCGCCGATATCCTTCCCTCGGTAGAGAAACAACGATTCCCGTGCCATCCACCGCCTCAGCGCGTCCCATCCGCCCCAGCCCCCCGGCCGGCCCGGAACGGTTCGGGCGCTATGATAACATAGCCAACTTGGTGAACCGTAAAGAGATTGTCACAGGTGTGGTCGGCATTGTGGTGGGCTTCATCCTCGGCTTCTTCGTGGCCCAAGGGGTCCAGGCGCCGGCCGGAGCGGGCCAGAGTACTTCGCAGGCGGGTGGACTGCCACAGGATCACCCAACTCCGGAGATGATGGAGCAGGTGGCCCGACTCACCGAGAAAGCCAAGGCCGAACCGTCGAACCGGGAAGTGCGCATCCAGTTGGGGAACGCCTTCTACGACATGGGACGCTTCGACGCCGCGATTCCGTGGTACGAACAGGCGCTGGCCCTCAACCCGAATGATGTTCACGCCACCACCGACCTGGGCACCTGCTACCTGTACACCGGGGCGCCGGAGAAGGCGATCGCGACTTACCAGAAGTCGCTGGAGCTGGAACCCAATCACGGACAGACGCTGCAGAACCTGGGGATTGTCCATTTCTCGCTGGGCGACTACCAGGAGGCCATCGACACCTGGGAGCGTCTGCTCTCCACCAACCCGGAATATCCGCATCGGGAGGACGTGCGCAAGCACATCGAAACCGCCCGGTTGCATCTGACGGCCGGGGCGGCGGCACCCTGATGAGCTGGCTGATCAGGTTCCTTCTTTTTCTGGTGCTGTTTCTGGTGGTGCGTTCGCTGCTCGGTCGCCTGTTCAGACCGCGCACCCCGGTCAGGCCCGGCCCCTCGTTCCGGCAGGAACCGCGGATGCGGGCGGTGGCGACGGAGACGGTGAAGGATCCGTATTGCGGAATCTACGTGGAAAAGAGCTTGGCGCTGCCCTATGTGGAGGGGGACACGACCCTCCATTTCTGCAGTGAGGAGTGCCGGTCCCGCTACCAGGCTGAGCATGGACGGACCGCTTAACCTGACCCCCCGGCTGTACTAACATGGCCGGCGCCGCCCAAGCCCCCGACTCGGCCGGCCAAGGAGTAAGCACAACTTGAACATCGGCCTGTTCGTCAAGGTCCACCGCGTCGATTTTGCCGACGAACTCAAGGAAATCATCCAGTGGCTCAGGTCCAATGGCTGCCGTCCGCTGGTGGACAGCCTGGTGGTGGAGAAATTTCATCTGGGCAACGTGGAGTCCTGTGAACGCGAACGGATCCCCGAAGAGGCGGACGCCATCGTCGTTTTTGGCGGTGACGGCACCATGCTGTCAGTAGCCCGCCTGATTCAGCACCATCACTGCCCGATCCTGGGCGTCAACCTGGGCAGCCTTGGCTTCCTCACTGAGGTCACTCTGGACCGGGTGTACGGAGACCTGCGATCGTTGCTGGAAGGCAATTATCGCCTCGAGCAGCGCTGCATGGTGAAGGCCACCCTTCAGCGGCGATCCGGTGAGACCCAGGACTTCCATGCTCTCAACGACGTGGTCATCAACAAGGCCGCCCTTGCCCGTGTCATCAGCGTGGACGCTTTCTTCGACGAGTCCTTCATCGCCAATTTTGTGGCTGACGGGATCATCGTTTCCACACCGACCGGCTCGACGGCCTACTCGCTTTCCGCGGGCGGACCCATCGTTTACCCGACCCTGGAGTCCCTGGTCATCACTCCAATCTGTCCCCATACCCTGACCAACCGGCCGCTGCTGATTCCGCCTGACCACCTGATCCGCTTTCTGCTCTGCTCGGGCCGCGACGTAATGCTGACCATCGATGGACAGGTGGGGGTCGAGTTCGAGCAGGGCGATCAGGTCGTCTGTACTCGATCTCCTTACAAGATCGAGCTGGTCCGTCCGTCGGATCGGGTCTTCTTCGACGTGCTGCGGGAGAAACTGAAATGGGCGAAACGCTGAACCCGGGCGCGTCCCGGCTGGAGCGACTGGAGGCGATGGCGGCCCGCAAACCCGCGGATCCCTTTCCGCGCTACGCGCTGGCGTTGGAATACCGCAGCCTCGGCCGGGTCGAGGAAGCCCTGGCCCTGCTGCAGTCGCTGGCAGCGCCACCCCTGGAGTACGTTCCGGCCTACCTGCACCTGGGAATGCTGCTGGTGGACCGGGAAGACACCGAGGCGGCCCGTGAAGTCCTCATCCAGGGGGTACAGGTGGCCGGCCGCCAAGGCGACCGGCGGGCGGAAGCGGAAATGCAGGCTCTGCTCGACCAGATCGAGTAGTCCGCAGCTTCCTTTGCGACCTCTTGCGCGGCCGGCGGTTCGCGTGGCGGCGCTGTCGGGAAGCTGGGCCCCGACGGCAGGCTCGGAACACCGACTTGGGATCCCTCTGTTGCCGCCGGACTCAGTCCGGTACCACGACGGAGCCGGGGGCGATGGCGATCAGCGCTTCGTCGGCCTGCTTCTGCAGCAGACCGACCAGGCTCACTGGCTGGTCGGTGGTGCAGACGACATTCAACGTTCCCCGAAATCCCTCCTCCAGATTGCCCAGGTAGTCGGCGAAGAAGGCCTCCTCATTGACGAACCCGACTTGCTGGGCGCCCGGCGGGAGGGTGAGCCACGACTCAGCCACCACCACTCCGCTGCGGACCAGGGTCAGGCGCAAGGTAGCGTTGCGCGAATCACTGGGGTTGAACAGCGCGACCCCCGTGTTCTCGGAGGCGTCAACGCTGACGTAAAGCTGGTGCGTGCGCCGGGCCACCGCGCCGGGGACGGAGACGTAGTGGCCCAGCAGCTGGAAGACCTCGGAACCTTCCAGCCGGGAGGCTTCACCGAGGTCCGAGAGCACTTCCACCACTCCGACCGCCAGTGCACCCGTCCCCTGGGTCTGCACATCCAGCACATCCCAGGGATCAACCTGGTACGGAATCTCCTGGCGGACCGATCCCGCCGAGTCGCGGAACCGGATCACGCCGGAGTCAGTCTGAGAGCTGTTGTTGCGCAGAACGATCCGCGTGCGGTTGCCCTGCCCGTCGGCGTATTGGGGAAAAAGCACGGTTTGGGTAACGCCGCCGCCGGAGGTGAAGCCTGTCAGGATCCGGATCGCCTCGAACTTCGGGGTATCCGTGCGCCGGATGTCCTCCGTCAGTCCCCACATCCCCCAACGGCTGTATCCACTGCTGAGCGTAAAGAACATGAACAGCCCCCCTCCCAGTTCGAACCAGGTGTCCTCCATGTCGCGCAGCAACAGATCCCGCATGCGAGGATGGCGGTGGGCGCGAATCCGGTTGGCCACGTTGGTTCGGGGATCGGGACCGGTGGTGTTGGCTCCCGAGTCGGGTCCGCCTTCATAGGTCAGGGCCTGCAGGCCGAACTCCTTGGCCAGGCTGATGAAAGTCTGCCGCGGTGCGCGCCAGGCGTCGATGTCCGCCTGCAGCCGATCCAGGATCTGCTCGGGCGAGGCGGTGGCACCAGCGCCATGGGAGCTGAAATAAGGGGCCATCGCGATCCCGTAGAGATAGCCGGCAGGGGGGCCGTACTTGCGGCTGAGGAACTGCAACATGTCCCGGTAATCGCTCGGATAGATGGCCCACCAGGAAAGCACCGGAAACAGTTGCTGGTTCAGGGAACCCTCTCCGTAGACCGATTCGAAGATGCGGGCGATCTGGACCAGCCGGTTGGCCACTCTCCGGGCCTCGACGGTGCGTCCGGTGGGAATGGGCTCGTCCGGAAGCCGCAGCTCGGTGGAGCGTTCCAGGAACGCTTGGGCCGCATTCCACTGCTGCTGGCGGAACAGCCCGTTCCAGACCTCGTTGCTGTATTCGAGAAAGATCCGGATGCCCGGGCGCAGGCTCTGCTTCATGAGCCGGGCCAGTTGCAGGATGTAATCATCCGAGGCCGAAACCGGGATGTTGATCCAGATGTCTTTGCCGGATGCGTTGCCCAGGGCGATGACGTACTCCCACGCGGCGCCGTCCAGCTTGGTTCCGAACGGGTGCTGGGTGGCATCGGTGGTCAGCTTGCGCTGGCTCCACTCGGTGCGGGCCGGGTGGAGGGGGTTGCTGTCGTTGGTGTGAGTGAAATCCATGAAGCGCAGCACCGAGAACGGTGCCACCGCCGCCAGGAATTCGTCGGTGAAGACTTGCGTCGTGTTTCGCGGGTACCCGGGGCGGATCAGCCGCAGGTCGCGGATACCCCCTTGAGTGTTCACGAAATTCAGGATGAGCAGTCCCCGCCCGGGCGGGAAGTAGAGATCGGCGGTGGAGGTGTCGGTCTGAGGGTCGTACAGCAGGTTGGTGATGGTGGCCTCATCGGAGCGAACCTCGGCCCGGCCCCTGAAGCTGAGGGAGTACCGCCCGCTCAGGTCGATCTGGAAACGGTCGGGGTCGTCTTCCGGTGGGGCCCAGGCGTAAGCCGGCCGGTGGTCGAAGATGACGGTGCGGGCGTCCTGCAGCGGCCAGCCGGCGGCGTCGATAGGGACAGTCCCTCCGTTGGGCGACTCGAAGGGACGCAGGGTCTTGGCGGCGTCGACGAACTCCAGAGCGCGGCCGCCGATTCCTTCCAGCCCGACGCCTACCCGACCGGCCCAGTCCCGGCCGGCGGCTGCCGCCGGGTTCAAAGTCGCGCCGAAAACCAGGAATGCCGCCGGCAGGAAAACCCTTCCACACATCCGCGCCATTGTCGTACCCTCCGGCTGGAATTCTACCGGCCGCTATTGGACGGGAATAGCCGTGGGGCCCGCGCAAGCAGCGGCTTGGCTGTCTGTCCGGTCCGTTGCCTGGGGGCCAGCCATCGGAGACGCCTCGCGCTACAATGCTTGATCCATGGAGATCTCGCGGATCCGGATCGTAACTCTGGATGTGGGGGGCACGCTGGTTCACCCCTACCCTTCCGTGGGCGAAGTTTACGCTGAAGTTCTGGCCTCCCACGGGATCCGGGTCGCTCCCGGGGATCTGCAGGCCCGGTTCCGGGAGGTGTTTTTCGGCCGGCCCGCCGCACCCAGGCCGCAGGTGGATGATGCGGCTGAAAAGGAGATGTGGTTCGAGCTGGTGAGCCGGATCGCCGGACCCTTCTGTCCACCGGGAAGGCTGCCGGTGGTGTTTGAGGATCTGTATGAGACCTTCGCCGATCCCGCGCGCTGGCGTCTGGTGGAGGACGCTGTGCCGACGATCCGGGCACTGCAGCGGGGCGGATATCGGACCGCGATTTTGAGCAACGCCGACAGCCGGTTGCGCCGAGTGCTTTCCGGCCTGGGGGTGGCGCCGCTGGTCGACGAGGTCTTCATCTCCGCGGAACTGGGGTTCGAGAAGCCCGACGTCCGGATCTTCCGGGCGGTGGAGTCACGGCTGCAGGAGAGGCCTGAAGCCTTTCTCCACGTGGGGGACAGCATGTTCCACGACGGCGAAGGGGCGCGTGCAGCGGGTTGGGCATGGCTGGTCCTTGACGGCGTCTCGGCGCCGGCCTCGGGCCGGATCCGCAGCCTGGGCGAGCTGCCCGCGATCCTGGGCCTCGAGCCCTGACCTGTTCCCCAGTGGAACAAGGAGCCCGGAATGGAACCCTCGAACCTCCGCCGCCGGACCGGAGATCCCCGAAGGGGATCGACGACGGCAGCCCGGGGTCGAGCCGTCAGGCGAGACCCGGGATTGCGCCCCCAACCACCGGACAGCAGCCTGGAGGGCTGCGACAAAACGAACGCTGCCTTCGCCACTGACTTTGTCGCACGCCTTCAGCGTGCGTCCCGACGGAGGGCTGTTCCCTGTGCCGGGTCCCGCCTGGCGGCGAGACCCCGGGCTGCCATTGTGGTACCCCTGTGGGGTACTCCCCCTGACTCCCCGCGTAACTCTCCATCGGCACCGTCGTCACGCCCGGATGCCGGCCCAGCGGAAGCCCCGGAGGGGCGACCGAGCTGATCGGCACCGCGGCTCGGCCGTCCCTCCGGGACTTGTCCTCCGGGAGGGGAACGCGGCCCGACCCCAGGAGTGAACTCCTGGGCTACCCTCGGCCGTCCCTCCGGGACTCTCCAGGCCTCCGGATGACCACAGTTTTCCGCCGGATCTCGGGACAGCGCCGTGCAAATCCCGTTCACCCGCCTGTCCTGTGGAGGTCGGACCGAAGGCCCAATCCTCAGACGCGAAAAGCGGGGGGAAAAAACGCCGTCTCTGCAGGGCACCTGCCGTGCAGGAGTACGGCGTACCCGGGCGTCTCACTCCGGCAGGTGCATCTGCGCGGACCGTTTGTGTCACACTCCAGACATGTCCGTCCATTCCGACCTGCGATCGTTCATCGAGCAGCTGCGCCGCGACCGGGACCTGGCAGTGGTGGAAGCGGAGGTCGACGCCCGACTGGAAGCGGCGGAGATCCACCGCCGGGTGATCGCGGCCGGCGGCCCCGCCCTGCTCTTCACCAGGGTACGCGGCAAGAGTTTTCCATTGGTGACCAATCTGTTCGGGACCGCCCGCCGGGCGGAAATGGCTTTCGGCAGTGAGGCCCTGCGGAGGGTTGGACGGATCGTCGATTTCGTGCAGCAGGCATTTCCTCCCCGGCCCTCGCGGCTCTGGAGTTTCCGGGACGTCCTGGCGGCAGGTCTTCGGCTGGGCCTGCGGCGGGGTCGCCGGGGCCCGGTGGCGGCGATCCAGGAGGCGCCGGCGCTGGACCGTCTCCCGGTTCTGACCTGCTGGCCGGAGGACGGCGGTCCGTTTATCACCTTGCCGCTGGTTTACACCGAGGACCCGCACGGCCGAGGTCCCAACCTGGGGATGTACCGTTTGCAGGTCCATGATTCCGCGACCACCGGGATGCACTGGCAGATCGGCAAGGGCGGGGGCTTCCACTACCACGCGGCCGAAACCGCCGGCCGCCCGCTGCCGGTCACGGTCTTCCTGGGAGGGCCTCCCGCGCTGATTCTGTCGGCGATCGCCCCCCTTCCGGAAAACGTTCCCGAGCTGATCCTGGCTTCCTTTCTGCTGGGCCGACGACTGCCGGTGGTGGAAGGACTCGGACCCCATCCGGTGCCGGCGGAGGCGGAGTTCGCCCTGATCGGCGAGGTTCCTCCCGGGGAGCGGAGGCCTGAGGGGCCCTTCGGCGACCACTACGGATACTACTCACTGCGTCATGATTATCCGGTGTTCCGGGTCCGGCGGATGGTCCGGAGACGCGACGCCATCTATCCTGCCACGGTGGTGGGCAAGCCGCGCCAGGAGGATTTCTACATCGGTGACCTGCTGCAGGAACTGCTGAGCCCGGTCTTTCCGCTGGTGATGCCGTCGGTGGAGGATCTTTGGTCCTACGGTGAAACCGGATACCACTCGCTGGCGGCGGCGCGGGTCAAGGAACGGTACCGGAGGGAAGCCATGGGCGCCGCTTTCAGGATCCTCGGCGAGGGTCAGCTTTCCCTCACCAAGTTTCTGCTGGCAGTGGATCGACCGGTGGATTTGCGGGACTTCCGGGCGGTGCTGCAGCATGTCCTGGAACGGACCCGTCCCGAGACCGACCTCTACGTCTTTGCCAATCTCTCCATGGACACGCTGGACTATACGGGTCCCCGGGTCAACGAGGGTTCCAAGGGCGTCTGGCTGGGGCTGGGAGACCCGGTCCGGACTCTCCCAGCGGCCTTCCGGTGGAGCGGTGACCTGCCGGGAGTTACAGGCGTGGAAGTGTTCTGTCCGGGTTGTCTGGTGGTGGGGGCGTCGTCGGCCACCGAGGATCCGGAGGCTCCCCGCCGGCTCGTGGCGCATCCGGCCTTCCGGGACTGGCCGCTGCTGGTATTGACCGACGAGCCGGCCCGTGCCGCCCGCAGCACGGTCAACTTTCTGTGGACCACTTTCACCCGCTTCGAACCCGCCGCGGACATCCATGCGGCCGCCACACGCGTGATCCGGAATCATCTTGCCCTCACCCCGCCCATCCTGGTGGATGCCCGTCGCAAGCCCGGCTTTCCGGCGGAGTTGTCGTGCGATCCCGACACTGCTGCGCTGGTGGAGAGGCGATGGCGGGAGTATTTTCCCCAGGGGGGCGTGGAAATGGGCGACTCGGAAGCGGCCCATCTCACGCCCTGAAGCTCCCGGCAGAGCGGGTTTTGAGCCGCTCGGTGCGGCTAGCGTGGGGGATCTCTTCGCTCCGCCGGGCGCGGTCCGGACCGGGAGCGGATCTGGATCGCAAACCCCACCGCACCAACCGCGGCCCAAGCCAGAAGGAACCCGCTCCGGCCCTCCCGGGCGATGCGCTGGAAGGTTTCGGCGGGTGGTAGCACCGCGTCCTCGATGCCCAGGAAGAAGAGTGCGCTGGAAACCAGCAGCCAGGATCCAAGAAACGCCGTCGAGAGGGCGATCAGGGGCTTTTGCAGTCCCAGTGCCAGCACCCCGCCGGCAAGACCCAGCACCACAGCGCCCACTACCGGCTCGAACCCAAAACGGGCGGCCAGCACCGCTCCCGCCAAGGCCCCGAAGGAAGCTCCCAGCAGGAAGATCCCGGCCCCAAAAAAGACTTGGGCCAGGATCGCGCCGATCAACCCTCCAACCAACAAGGAGGCGGGGTAAACCCAGTTGGGGGGGGCAGAAGACAGCAGCCCCACAGCAACGGAGCCGGCGAATGCCCCGGCGGCGAACCCCAGCAGTCCGATCAGGAATCGGATCAGGGGGTAGCCCGCAAAGGTGATCACCAGCCCCGCGGCCGCTGCCGCCAATGCGATCAGCCCGTGCATGGAGCCTCCTTCGCGGCCGCCCCCGATCAGCCGCACTCTGTCTGTCAGCGGTATGCCCGACCTGGACCCTCCTAGCTGCCGACGCCCAGGGGCGAGAAATAGATCATGACCAGCACAATGATGCTGAGAATGATAGCCGTGTGGAGCAGATCCCGCCAATCCCAGCTCGCCCGGGACTTGGCCCGGTCTTCGGCGAGGGTGGTACTGTAGGTCAGGCCCTGGAGCTGGGCCGGATCCGGTTCACGGGTAGCGAAACTGACCACGATCATCAGGACCACCGAGATGAGGAAGAGCAAGGGAGCGAAATAGAGGAAGTTGACCTCGGCATACCACCGCAGCAGTCCGGTGGCTGAATCCCGGAACACCTCCGAAACCAGTTTGGACATCCCGAGGACGAAGCCTCCGATCAGAGCCGTGAGCGCGCCGGCGCCGTTGATCCGCCGCCAGAACAGACCCACGAGAAACACCGCCGTAATGGGGGGGCCGATGTAGGCCTGAACGTTCTGCAGGTACTGGTAAAGGGACGAGGAGAAGCCCCGCAGGATGGGTATCCACAGAATGCCCAGCCCCACCACCACCAGGGTGGCGATCCGCCCCACGTGGACCAGCATTCTCTCGGACGCCTGGGGGTGCAGCTTCTTGTAAATGTCCATGGTGAAAAGCGTGGAGCAGCCGTTGAAGACCGCCGCCAGGGAACTCATGAGGGCGGCCAGCAGTCCGCCTGCCACCAGCCCGCGGAATCCCTCCGGTAACAGGGTCTTGACCATGGTGGGAAACACCTGGTCGGAGACGGTGTAATCGAGCTGTCCGGTCTTCTTCAGCGCGAACGCGACGATTCCCGGAATCATGAAAATGAAGAAGGGAAACAGCTTGAGATATGCCGCCCAGATGGCTCCCCGACGGGCGTTGGTCTCATCCTTGGCGGCCAGCGTTCGCTGGACGATGCACTGGTCCGTACACCAGTACCAGATGCCTACGATGGGTGAAGCCATCAGCAGTCCCAGCCACGGGAAGGGCGAGTCCAGCGGGGGAAACATGTTCAGCTTCTCCGGTCCCACCACCGACACCACCTCTCCCCAGCCGCCGATCTTCCAGATACCCACGGCGGCCACCGTCATCGATCCGATCAGCAGGACCGCCGTATGCATGGTGTCGGTATAAACCACCGCCCGCAGTCCGCCCAGCGCCGTGTAAATGCCTGTGACGATGACCACCACCAAGGCTCCGGTCCAGAATTCGACCCCCATCAGGGTCTCGAACACCACCGCCCCGGCGTACACGGTCACGGAGACCTTGGTGAGGACATACGCGATCAGCGAAATCACCGACAGAAACCAGCGGGCTTTCGGGGTGTAACGGAGCTCGAGGAACTCGGGCATGGTGAACACCCGGCTCCGGAGGTAGAAGGGCACGAACACCCACCCGAGCAGCAGCACGCACCAGGAGTGGAGCTCATAGTGGCCCAGGGCCACGCCGCTGTCGGCCCCGGTGCTGGCAAGTCCGACGATGTGCTCGGAGCCGATGTTGGAGGCGAAGATGGACGCGCCGATGACATACCAGCCGACATGACGGCTGGCGAGGAAGTAGCCGGCGGCATCCTCCTGACGGCGTCGCATCACCCGCCAGGCGATGACGCCGATGGCGACAAAGTAGAAGAACACGATGATCCAGTCGATAGCAGCAAAATGGTCCATATCTGCTGACCCCCGATCTGCGTCCCCTCCGGTCCGCAAGCAAAATCTTGGGCATTATAGAGAGATTTTGTTGCGTTCAACAGCTCAAAACTGCAGACTGATGCCAATCGACTCGCCCTGCCGGCGAGGGGAGGATCCATGCAGAGTCGACAGCGGGAGACCGCCACCCTGGGAGGCGGATGTTTCTGGTGTCTGGAAGCCGTGTTCCAGGAGCTGGAGGGCGTGGAGTCCGTGGTGTCGGGCTACGCCGGGGGACAGGTGGCGAACCCGAGCTACCGGGAGGTGTGTACCGGCCGGACCGGTCACGCCGAGGTGGTGCAGGTGGTCTTCGATCCTGCCGTCCTCACTTACGGAGATCTGCTCTCGGTGTTCTTCTCGATCCACGATCCCACGACACTCAACCGGCAGGGAGCCGACGTGGGGACCCAGTACCGGTCGGTGATCTTCTGCCACGACGCGGAGCAGGAGCGGGTTGCAAAGTCGATGATCCAGGAGCTGACCCAGGCCGGGCTGTGGAAGGATCCCATCGTCACCCAGGTGGCACCCCTGGACCGGTTTTTCCCGGCCGAGGACTACCACCAGAACTACTATCGCCGGAACCCGCAGCAGCCGTACTGCCAGGCGGTGATCGGGCCGAAGCTGAAGAAGTTCCGCGAACTGTTCGCCACCCGCCGTCGGGCCTAGCCGGCGGGGGAAGGGTGCCGGCTTGACCGGGCCGGGCTGGATCGGCCATCGGGAGTACAATGGCTCCCCGACATGGCCAAGACCGATTACGACTTCGCTGCGATTGAAACCCGGTGGCAGCAACGGTGGGAGGCCGCCGGGATCCACCAGGCTTCGGACCGCCGCGATCGCCCGAAATACTACGTCCTGATCGAGTTCCCCTATCCCTCCGGCGACGGCCTCCACGTGGGCCATCCCCGCAGCTACACGGCTCTCGATGTGATCGCCCGCAAGCGGCGGATGGAAGGGTACAACGTGCTCTACCCCATCGGGTGGGACGCCTTCGGCCTGCCCACCGAGAATTTCGCCATCAAAACCGGCCAGCACCCCCGCATCGTCACCGAGCGCAACATCGACCGCTTCCGGCGCCAGCTCAAACGGCTTGGCTTCTCTTTCGACTGGTCCCGCGAGATCAACACCACCGACCCCGGCTACTACCGCTGGACGCAGTGGATCTTTCTCAAGCTCTGGGAAAACGGGTTGGCCTACAAGGCCGAGATGCCGGTCAACTGGTGTGAGTCCTGCAAGGTCGGCCTCGCCAATGAGGAGGTGGTGGGAGGTGTCTGCGAACGCTGCGGTGGAAACGTGGTGCGCCGGACCCGCAGCCAGTGGATGTTGAGGATTACCCGCTATGCCGAGCGGCTGCTGGCGGATCTGGAGACGGTGGACTTCCTGGAGAAGATCAAGCTTCAGCAGATCAACTGGATCGGCAAGTCCACCGGCGCGGAAGTGGATTTCTCCATCGTCGGCCGGCCCGAGCTGAAGATGCGGATCTTCACCACCCGGCCGGACACCCTCTTTGGAGTCACTTACATGGTGCTGGCTCCCGAACACCCGCTCATCGACCAGCTCCTGGACGGTGTCACCAACCGGGAGGAAGTCCTGGCCTACCGGGATCAGGCCGCCCGCAAGTCCGATTTCGAGCGCACCGAGCTGGCCCGGGAGATGACCGGTGTACCGCTGAATGGGATCGCCGCCCTGAACCCGGCCAACGGCAAAGAAGTCCCTGTGTGGGTGGCGGACTACGTGCTGATCTCTTACGGAACCGGAGCCATCATGGCCGTGCCGGGCCATGATGACCGCGACTGGAGGTTTGCCCGCAAGTACGGCTTGCCGGTCGTCGAGGTCATCTCCGGTGGCGACGTGGAAAAGGAAGCCTTTACCGACATCGAGCGGGGAACTCTGGTCAACTCCGGCCCCCTGAACGGGCTCAGCCCGGCTGAGGCCATCGTCAAGATGACGCGGCTGGTGGAAGAAGGCGGTTACGGCAAGGCTTCAGTCCAATACCGCCTGCGGGACTGGGTGTTCAGCCGGCAGCGTTACTGGGGAGAGCCCATTCCCATGGTGGAATGCGGTGCCTGCGGCTGGGTTCCGTTGCCGGAGAGTGAGCTTCCGCTCCGGCTGCCGGAACTGGAAGCTTACCGGACCACGGAAAGCGGAGAATCGCCCCTTGCCCTGATCGAGGACTGGGTAAATACCAGCTGTCCCCGCTGCGGAGGACCGGCCCGGCGGGAAACCGACACCATGCCCCAGTGGGCGGGCTCCTCCTGGTACTTCCTGCGTTACGTCGATCCCCACAACGATCATGCACTGGCGGACCCTGACAAACTGCGCTACTGGACCCCCGTGGACTGGTACAACGGCGGCATGGAGCACACGACGCTCCACCTGCTCTACTCACGCTTCTGGCACAAGTTTCTGTACGACCTCGGCGTGGTACCGACCCCCGAACCGTATCGCCGGCGGACGTCCCACGGCCTGATCCTGGGAGAAAACGGCGAGAAAATGTCCAAGTCGCGGGGCAACGTGGTCAACCCCGATGAAATGGTGGAGCGGTATGGCGCCGACGCGTTCCGGCTGTATGAGATGTTTTTGGGTGCCTTTGATCAGCCGATCCCCTGGTCCACGGCAGGCCTGAACGGCCAGGCGCGTTTCCTCAACCGGGTCTGGGATCTGCAATGGAGGGTGTCGGAAGAGGCTCCCCAGGACCCCGAACTCATCCGCCTGATCCACCGGACCATCAAGCAGGTCGGCGAGCGCGTCGAGATCATGAAGTTCAACACCGCCATCGCGGCCTTGATGACCCTGGCCAACCATTTCCAGGACCGGGAGCGGATCCGCCCTGAGGACTGGGCGATCTACCTGGTGCTGCTGGCGCCCTTCGCCCCCCACTTGGCGGAGGAACTCTGGGAGCGGCTGGGTCGGCAACCCTTTGTCACCCTGCAGCCCTGGCCGGCCTACGATCCCGAGCTGGCTCGGGAAGAGGAACTGGAGTTTCCCATTCAGGTGAACGGCCGGCTGCGAACCCGGGTGGTAGTCCCTGCTGAGGCTGCCGAAAGCGAGATTGCGGAGCGTGCGCGGCAACAGGCGTCGCCTTGGCTGGAAGGCAAGCTTGTGGTGAAGACGGTGCTGGTTAACCGGGGCGCCTCGCGCCTGGTCAATTTTGTGGTGCGCTGAGACCCTCCGCGCCTCCGCCTGGCTGCAGCTTCGGCGGGCATTGCCCGCCGCCCCGGACGGGAGGCCGAATCAGAAGTTCAGTGCCGGCCCGGCCGGCTCGATGCGGGCCGTCCCGAAGAGGGTGCGCTCCGCGCGGGCGGTGCAGAACGGATCGCCGGAGCCGAGCGGGAAGGCGTGGGAACCGACCGGGTCACGGAGGGACCGGAGCGGGAGAAACTCGGTGCCGGCCGGGAGACCGAGGCGGCGAATGGCCGGCTGGAGGTTTCCGGCCGACGGAAGCTTCGCTCCGGGAACCCTGCGGACGACATCGTACGGGCCTGCGAAGGTGTGGCGAAGCGGGTTCGCGCAGGCAGCGTGGCACTGCTTCGCGATGGTTCCACCGGCCGTGGTCGGGACGGCTCCACCGAACGCAGAGCCGGCGGCTGGACTGAGCGCGGAACTGCCGGTTCGATGGAGCGCGGAGCCGCCGGCGTCACCGAACGGGGAGCGGCCGGCGTCACCGATCTTGGGCCCGCCGGCTCCACCGAACGCATCTCCGGCCGGCTGCCGGAGGAGCGGTCATCTCCGGTACGCGACTGCGGCGGCCGGGACGGAGTCTGGCGCGGCGGCGGATTGGAGGGCGCCCGATAGGTGCCTGTCCCTCCCGGACGGACGGTGGTTGTCGGCGGCCGGCCGGAACTGCGCGGTGCGTCGCCGGCGGGAGTCCGGTAGGTGCGGGGTTCGGGACGCTCGACCCGGGCCGGGGCACGATTCCCCTCGCCGGAGTTCGGGACCGTCGCGCGGCCGGAGGTGACAGCGCCACGTTCAATCGGAGTTCTGGTGCGGGCCGGCGGCTCCACCGCGGACGTGGTGCCGCGGCTGTCGGAACGCCCCACCGTCACGCGGTTGACGCCCCGATCGGTTCCGCGGGCTCCCTCTGCTCCGGGACGGCCGGCGGGGGTCCGCTCGGCTGCTCCTCCGGTCAGAGAACTGCCTCGCGCCGCCAGATGCCGGCGCCCGCCGGGCGTTGCGTCGGTGCGGGCGACCGCGGTACGTGTCCGGATCACCGCCGGATCGTTCAGCTCCGCCGGCAGTCCCGGCCGCATCCGCTGGGCCAGCTCACGGCCCGGCCGGTCGAGCACAACGTTCGAGACGTGCCGCGTACGCCCGAAGTCCTCGTTGCGGATGACGGTCAGGCCACGGCGGTGATTCTCATTGATGATGGTGGTGTTGTTGTTGATGATGATGGTGTTGTGGCTGCCGCCCCAGCCGCCCCAGTAGCGGGGGGTCCAGCCGATGTAGCCGTCACCCCAGTAGAAGGTGACGATGGCCGGCGACCAGGTGTGGAAATAGCCCGGGACCCAGCACCAGCGGGAGTGGTGATAGATCCAGCTCCCGTAGTGATAGGGCAACCATCCCCAGGGCTCGTAGCTGATCCAGGTCCAGCCGAACGAGAAGTATGCCCAGCGACCGAAACGGAACGGCACCCAGCCCACCGACACCGCCGGTACCCAGACCCGTCCGTAAGCGGGGTAGTAAACCCATTCGCCGTAGTAATCCAGATCCCAAACTCCCGGATAGTAGACACCGCCAACGTATGCAGCCGATCGGCTGGTGTAGAAGCGGGCGTCACGGCGATCGCTCCACTGGTCGAAGCTGTCTTCGTAGTATCCGTAGACGACTTCCCGGAGGCCGGAAGTATCCAGCCGCAGGATTTCTCCGTCCTTCACCGTGCGATCGCCCGACTCAGTCTCCACCTCGGCCCTGCCCTTGCGGACAATCACATCAACGCGGCCGGCGGGGTCCACATTGATCCGGTACAGACCCTTGCGCTTGATCACCACGGTACCGGCCGGCGTGAAGATCCGGAACGGTTCTGAATCGTTGATGCGCAACATCACCGCTCCGGCATGGAGCTGCAGCCGCAACTCACGGCTGGTGACGTCGCTGACCGTAAGGTCAGTCTCCGGTCCCAGCCGCAGGAAGTTGGCCCGTCCCAGGTCCAGCTCGACACGGGAATCCGGCTGCGAGTAGATCCGGTCCCCGTTGAGCAGGGGGAGGTTGACGGTCACCTCATCCCAGTCAACGGTGCCTGCCTGCTCGACGCTGGCTGCCCCGTCGATGTAGCTGACCCGCGGAGGGTAATCCCGGGAACCTAAGGCCGGGGTGAAGCCCGCCAGGGCCGCCACGACCACCACGACCGGCAGAAGATGTCTGTAAGGGCTGATCATAGGATTTTGCCTCTCTATCTCATCAGATTGACCTGCGGTCGAACTGTTTCAATTTGGGCGGTCCAGCAGTTGCGGTCAGAGTGCCGCTGAATCCCGGCGGTCAGTCCCGAGGATCCACTCCCGGCAGGGGAGCGTAATAGCCCTTGCGGTAGCGGAGGTTGACGTCCTCGCGCTTAACCTTCACCTCAATCGTCCGGAACGTGCCGTCACGCTTGCGGTTGCTGGGGACGTACGCCAGGTTGTACTGGCTGCGCAGCTCTTCCTCCAACTCCGCGAATGCCTTCGCAAGCTGCGAGGTCGAGTAGGGGAAGAAAACTCTGCCACCGGTAGCCTCGGTCAACTGTTTGAGGGCGTTGTCCCCTGCATGGTCGATGCTGGCGCCGAAGCGGGTGGTCGACAACGCATAAATCGCCGCCTCCGCTTTCTGCGCCATGCGCAGGGCCTCTTCGAAGGTGTGGGTGCTGGTGAGGTCGCTGCCGTCCGAGAGAATCACGATGGTCCGCCGGCCCGGAGCATCCAGCAGCTTCTGTTCGGAGATCAGGTAGATGGCGTCGTACATCGACGTGCCTCCTCCGGCGCGCAACCGCTTGATTTCCTCCACCAGGTCGTTGGGATTGGAAGTGAAATCATGCAGCAGCGTAACCGCGGTGTCGAATTCCGCCAGCAGCGCCCGGTCGGTGGGGCGGAGAATGGTGAACAGGAAATCAATCGCCGCCTCCTTCTCAAAGTCCAGCTTCAGCTTGACGCTGGAGCTGGTGTCCACGCACAGGGCGATACTGAGCGGCAGGTCGGTTTGGCGGCTGAAGTGGGTGATCTCCTGCAGGACTCCGTCCTCATAGATTTCAAAGTCTTCGCGGTTGAGGTCCTTGACGAACTTGCCGGTCCGCCGGTCGGAAAGGGTCACCAGCACATTGACCGCGTCCACCTCCACCCGGAAGGGCTCATCCATGCGGCGGGATTGGGGCCAGACGCCGCAAATGCCCCACCCGACAACAAGACAAAAAGTCACCACACGTTTCATCACCGGCAAGTTCATTGTTCCAGACGCGTCAAAAAAGACTCAAGTTCAGGCGGCAACGGAACTTCGAAGAACATTTCGGTGCCTGAGATTGGATGCAGGAAACGGATCGACGTTGCGTGAAGAAACAGACGGCCCAGCTGACGCTCCAGACCCCCGAGGGTTCCCGGCAGGACGCGATCGCGGCGGCAGTACACCCGGTCTCCCACAATGGGATGGCCCAGGTGCAGGAAGTGAACCCGGATCTGGTGGGTGCGGCCGGTCAGGGGAAAGACCCGCACCAGGGTTGCCCATGCCCAGTAGCGGATGGCTTCGTAACGGGTGGTGGCCGCCTTGGGCCGGCGGGTTCGGGCCGAAACCCGAAGCCGCGACCGGTAGTCGCGGCCGATGGCCAGTGCGATCTCGCCGCGGGGGGGAGTCCGCCCATAAACCAGCGCGGTATAGACCTTCTCCACTTTCCGGCGTTTGAACTGGGCTGCCAGACATTCGAGGGCGGTTTCGTGCTTCGCCACCAGCAGGAGGCCCGAGGTCCCCTTGTCGAGACGATGGACGATGCCCGGCCGCGTGGGATCGCCTGCCGAGATCCCGCCCAGATAATGCGCCAGCGCGTTGGCCAGCGTCCCCGTGCGGTTGCCGGCGCCGGGGTGAACGACCATGCCTGCCGGCTTGTTCAGCACCAGCAGGTGAGCATCTTCGAAGACGATGTCCAGCGGCAACGGTTCCGGCAGCAGTTCCGTCGGCTCCACAGGCAGCGGTTCCGCTTCGACTTTCTGGCCTGGGGCCAGCATGAATCCGGGCTTGCGAGCCCGCCCGTCCACCCGCACACGTCGCGCTGAAATCCAGCGCTGAACCTGGGTCCTGCTCCGGCCGGTGGCCGCCGCCAGCCACACGTCCAGCCGGCGGCCGGCATCTTCCGGGCCCACTTCTAGGCTGATGATCTCCGCCACTTCGCAGCCTTCCGGGGTCTCCGCATACCCCACCAGTAGAGTATGACCCCGGCCGGGATGATCAGCAGGCTGATGAACTGGGAGGTGGACAGGGCACCTTGGAAAACAAATCCGCGGTCGGCGTCTCCCCGGTAAAACTCCAGCAGAAACCGCAACCCGCCATATCCCACGAGATAGATAGCGAACGCCTGGCCCAGGAACCGGCGGCGGCCATGCAGCCGGAACAGGAAAACGAACAGCAGCAACGCCAACCCGGCTTCGTAAAGCTGATACGGGTGCAATGCTACATTCAGGGGCGTTCCCACGAGCTGGTGGGCGTACTCGCTGGTAAAGGTAACGGCCCAGGGAACGTCGGCCGGCCGGCCGTAATCGCAGCCGGCGGCGAAGCAGCCCACCCTTCCCACCGCCTGACCCAGTGCGATCGCCGGCGCCGCCGCGTCGGCCATCACCAGGAACGGGAGCTCCGGCCGCCGGCGCACATAGAGGTAACTGCCCGCGACCGCCCCCAGAAAACCGCCGTAATAGACACCTCCCGCCCTCAGGAAGTCGACCGAGAACAGCCGGCTCGGGTCGGACAGATAGTAATCCCAGGAGGTCACCACCAGCAGCAGCTTGGCTCCGATCACGGACGACAGAATGATCACGAAGCCGAGGTCCCAGGTCAGCCGGGCCGGTACTCCGTCCCGCTGCGCCAGACGTGCGGCGACCGAAATCGCCGACAGCAGGGCGATCGCCAGCAGCAGCCCATAGGTGTGCACCGGAATGGGGCCCAGGTCGAACAGTTTCGGGAGCATTGCTGGCTGTTCTCGGTCCGCCGTCCGCCGGCGAGGATCGCTTACTTGTTCGCTTCCTCCGCCTGCCGCTTGGCCTCAGCCACGATTTTCTCCGCCAGATGCGCCGGAACGATGTCGTAATGCGAGTATTCCATCTGGTACGAGCCGCGGCCGCCGGTCAGGGAGGTCAAAACCGGCTGATAGTTGAGCATTTCGGCCAGGGGAACCTGGGCGCGGATGACCTGGGTACTGCCCTTGATGTCCATCCCCTGAATCCGACCGCGACGGCTGTTGAGGTCTCCCATGATGTCGCCCGCGTTTTCTTCCGGAGCGTACACCTCAACGTTCATGATGGGTTCCAGCAGAACCGGCTTGGCTACTTCCATGGCTTTCTTGAAGGCCAGGGCGCCTGCAATCTTGAACGCCATCTCCGAGGAGTCGACGTCGTGGTAGCTGCCGTCGTAGAGGGTGACCTTGAAATCAACCACCGGATAGCCGGCCAGGAACCCTTTCTCAGCCGCCTCGATGATCCCCTTTTCCACCGCTGGAATGTACTGTTTCGGAATGGCACCGCCGAAAATGACATCCTCGAACTTGAAGCCCTCGCCCCGGGGCAGCGGTTCCATCCGGATCTTGCAGTCCCCATACTGGCCGTGCCCGCCCGTCTGCTTCTTGTGCCGGCCCTGGACATCAGCCGTGCCGGTGATGGTTTCCCGGTAGGGAACCTTCGGGGTCTTCAGCAGGACCTCAACTCCGTAGCGCTTCTTGAGTTTGGCTACCGAAACCTCCACATGAAGCTGTCCGCTCCCCGACAGCAGGAACTCCTTGGTCTGGGGGTCCCGGGTAAAGCGGAGGGTGGGATCCTCCTCCATGATTCGGGCGACCGCCACCGAAATCTTTTCCTCGTCAGCCCGGGACGCCGGTTCAACGGCAAAACTGATGGCAGGTTCCGGATACTGCACCTTGACCACCTTGCAGCCCAGGTCCGGGCTGCCCAGGGTGTCACCCGTGGTGGTCTCCCTCAACTTCAGCACCCCGCAGATATCACCCGCAGGTGCCTCGGCCACACCTTCATGTGCTTTGCCCTGAAAGCTTTGCAGCGTCCCGAGGCGCTCGTCATTGCCGGTCGTGAAGTTCCGCACGGTGCTGTCCGACTTCAGAACGCCCGAATAGACTTTGACCAGGTTGATCCGGCCGGCAAAAGGATCGGCCAGCGTCTTGAAGACAAAACCCGCCGCCGGACCGTCCTTGCGGACCGGGAGCTCCATGGGGGCACCCGACTTGGCGTCGACAGCCGGGACCGGCGCCCGTTCCAGCGGATGGGGACAGAGACCCAGCACGGCGTTCAGCAGAGGCCGGATGCCGATGTTGTGGGAAGCGGAGGTGCAAAAGACGGGGTAGATGGAACGGCGCCGGATCGATTGCGCCAGCCCGCTGAGAAGCTCTTCCTCGCTGAGGGTGCCCTCTTCGAAAAACTTCTCCATGAGCCGGTCGTCGCTCTCCGCCACCATCTCGATAAGCTGTTCACGACGCTCGGCAGCGGAGCTTTCCAAGTCTGAAGGTACCGCGGATTCCTGATAGTTTCCGTTGCCGTCCCACTCGTAGAGACAGGCCCGGTTTCGAATCAGGTCCACCAGCCCCCGGAAGGTCTTCTCCTCACCAACGGGAATCTGTACCGGGACCACTTCCCGTCCGAAAGTCTTGTGGAGAGATTCCAGCGCCCGCTCGAAACTGGCGTTGTCGCGGTCCAGCTTGTTGACGACCACGATGCGGGGCAGGTTGAACTCGTTGGCGAATTCCCAAACCATTTCGGTCTGGACTTCCACTCCCGAGACGGCGTCCACCACCACCAGCACCGCCTCCGCCGCCGTCATGGCGGACTTTGCATCGAGGATGAAAGCCCGATAGCCGGGCGTGTCCAGCAGGTTGATCTTGTGACCTTGCCATTCACACCAGGCCACAGCGGTATTGATGGTGATCTTCCGTTCAATCTCGTCTTCATCGTAGTCGGTGACCGTGGTGCCGTCCTCGACCCGACCCAGACGGTTCACCGCTCCGGCTGAATAGAGAATGGCGCTGACCAGCGTCGTCTTGCCGGTATCTCCATGCCCGACCACTGCAAGATTTCGTATCTTTTCGCTCTCGAAGATCTTCATCCGGCTTCCTTTCCCGCTTGTGCTGACCCCGCGGCAACAAGGCTCGAAATGTAGCATACGGTCCCGTCCTTTTCAATTTGGTGAAACCGTTCAGGAGATGAATTTCCGTCATTCTTTCAACAACTTACGGTCACGCCGCGAAGGGGGGCTCCTCCTGCCGGCTGCAGCCGCCGGATCCCCATTGACCCTGCCGCAGCGCCGATCCCGGCGACGGAGGCCAGGGGCGGGATTCCGGTGTTACGCCCGGCAGTTGACGTCCACCAGCCGTGCTTCATTAAGATGGAGGCATCCCAGACCTGCCCCAAGTGCCGGCTGAACCCGGACTCGCGCGGGTGCCTGTGACAGCGGCCGCATGAGTGTCAGGCCGGGCGCACTATGCTGAGCGATGACCAGCCCGGATTCCAGGCTGCGGAAAGGACTTGATGGACTCAGAATGCCGTTTGCGGCTGAGATTCTGGGGCGTGCGAGGTTCCATCCCGACCCCCCAGGCTGAACACTTCGAATTCGGCGGAAATACCGCATGCGTCGAGATCCGGGCCCCCGGTGAGGAGGTTCTGATCTTCGACGCGGGAACCGGGATCCGTGAACTGGGACTGCTGCTGAGCCGGGAAAACGGTGAACGTCCGGGTGATCTGCACCTGTTTCTGACGCATTACCATTGGGATCATATCCAGGGCATTCCGTTCTTCTCGCCTTTGTACTCCGCCGAGAACCGGGTGATTTTCTACGGCCATGGGCAGGTGGGTCACCCCCGCAACCTGTTGGTCGGCCAGATGCAGGCTCCCTACTTTCCGGTGGACATGGACCTGGCTGCCGCCGACAAAGAGTTTGAGCTGCTGGATCAGGACAGTCGCCGGGTGGGGTCGGTCTGCGTCCACCCGTTTCCTCTCAACCATCCCCAGGGTGCGATCGGTTACCGTGTCGAGCGCGACGGCGCCGTGGTGGTCTATGCCAGCGATCTGGAACACGGCCATTCCGAGCTTGACCGAGTGCTGCGCGATTATGCCGAAGGGGCGGATGTTCTGATCTACGATGCCCAGTACACTCCGGACGAATATGCGTCACACCGCGGATGGGGACACAGTACTTGGCTGGAGGCGACCCGGGTCGCGGCCGACTGCAGGGTAGGACAGCTCGTCCTGTTTCACCATGACCCCTCCCATGACTCGCGGCGGTTGCGGGAAATCGTCGCGGCAGCCCAGCGCTATTTTCCGGCCACGATCGCCGCCCGTGAAGGCTGGACGGCGGAGCTGTGAAGGGTGCCACGCACCCCCGGGATTGGGAAGGCTCTGCTGAGGTATTTTTGGCGGGATGCCCCGCTACAAGCTGGAGATTGAGTACGAGGGAACCCGGTACCGCGGCTGGCAGGTCCAGAAGAACAGCCGTACCGTTCAGGGTGAGATCCACCGGGCGATCGGCGCCGCCACCGGCGACGCGGACTTCGAGTTCATGGGTGCGGGCCGTACCGATGCGGGAGTCCACGCCCTCCGTCAGGTCGCACATCTGGACCTGAAGACCCCCCTCGAGCCGGCTGTCCTGCTACGCCGCCTCAACGACGAGCTCCCGGCTGACATCAACGTCATTTCGGTGATCCCCGCGCACCACCGTTTTCACGCCCGCCACCACGCCGAGGCCCGCAGCTACCTCTACCAGATCTCCCGCCGCCGGACGGCGTTCGGAAAACGGTTTGTGTGGTGGGTGCGGGAGCCGTTGCAGCTCGATCGCATCGATGCTGCGGCGCGCCTGTTTTGCGGGATGCGCGACTTTCAGTCCTTTGCGGCCGTTGATCGGACTCGAAGATCTTCCCTGGTTCTGGTGGAGGACGTGAAGCTGGCCGCCTGCGGCGAGCTGATCCTGATCCGTGTGGTGGGATCGCATTTTCTCTGGAAGATGGTGCGCAGGATGGTAGGGGTGTTGGTGGAGGTGGGAACGGGGCGGCTGGACGAGGCGACGGTCCGCTCGTGGGTGCACGAACCCTCGGGAGAACCGGCGCGCTGGACGGCGCCGCCTGCAGGTCTGTTCCTGGAACGGGTCTATTATCCGGGGGATTCCCGGCTGACCGTCCTGCAGCCTGCCTTCACCCACTGGTGGGCCTCACCCTCGGGAGTCTGACCGTCTCGGGCGGGAGGTGATTGATCCCCAAAAGGTCCGGCCGCAAGCGCGGACAGCCCTAAAGGCCGAAAAAGCTCTGGATCTTCTTGAGCAGCGATTCCTGGGCGGCCTTCCGGCGGCGGTTCCGGCCGGCTGCATCCAGTTCCACCGCTTTGGACTCCAGCTCCGCCCGCCGCGCTGCGATGACTTCCGAGAGCTTCTGCGCAATCTCCGGATGGCCCACCAGGACATTCCGAAACGCCGCCTTGCGCAGGACATAAGCCCGCAGGTCGGTGACAGCGATGACGGTGGCGGACCGGGGCTCCCCGGTCAGCAGGGCCATCTCTCCGACGTACTGGCCTCCTTCCAGCACAGCCACCTGGGTCACGGTATCGTCCCGCTCCAGGACCACGCGGGCTCGTCCCTGTTCGAGGAACACCATCCAGTCGCCGGCTGCACCCTGGCGGATCACGGTCTCACCGGCGGCATATGTGATCCGTTCCAGACACCGTGCGATCTCCAGTCGGTGTTCCGGAGAGCAGTCGGCAAACAGGTCGACACCGTTGAGGAACTCCAGCCTCGCCGCCAGGTCCTGTTCCCGAACCCGCGCCAGGTGGTCGGGGCCCTCGGCGTGCATCCGCACGTCCCGGATGGGGAAGGGAATGACCAGGCCTTCCCGCTGCAGCCGGTAGTAGAGGAGGGTGGTGAAGCGGTCCATGATGGGCTCGGTCTGGGCGAAGTCGTCCACCCAGAACCGGCACTGGTAGTGAATGGAAAAGTCGGCGTAGTCCACCAGGAACACCGAGGGCGCAGGATCCTTCAGGATCTCCGGGATATCGGCGATGGTCTCCAGGACGACCCGCTTGACGTGATTGGGATGGGCGTCGTAGCCGAGCCCGATCACCTTGTCCAGCCGGATGATCGGGGACGGGTGGGTGTAGTTGACCAGGATGTCCTTGGAAATGACCGTATTGGGAATCACGCAGAAATGGCGGGCTTTGGTGCAGATCTTGGTGGCCCGCCAGGTGATCTCGGTAACCTTGCCCTCGATGGACCCGATCTTGATCCAGTCGCCGACAAAGAAGGGCTTCTCGATTTGCAGCGCCCAGCCGGCAAACAGGTTTCCCAGGGTGTCCTGCAGGGCGAGGCCGATCACCAGCGCGCCCACCGCCGAGGCCGCCAGCAGTTGTTCCGGAGCCACCAGAATCGCCACCAGCGCGAAAATGGCGATGACCAGGGCATCCTGCACGATGGCAGGGAATCTCTCGGAAGCTTCGGCCCGCCGGAAACGGTTGAACAGCAGGGCGACGGCGGCCAGAACCACGGCCAGCGCTATCGCAAGCTGGTGGATTTCCTGCAGGACTCGGGGATCGACCAGCCGGGTGCGGGTCGCCAGGTAGCCGTCGCCCAGGCGCAGGATCACCGTTCCGATCAGGATGAAACTGCTGAGCCCCAGACGTTTCTTGATGAGGCGGTTGCGGGTCGCCGCCCTCAGGACCAGAAAGATGCCGGCCAGAATTGCCGAGCCGAAGACCAGCCACGACTCAAGCGGATCTTCCAATCAGGCGAGTCCTCCCTGCTCCTTGAACGCCTTGAGATCCTGGGCCGAAACCTTGACGCTCACCAAGGCGGGGTTGCCGGGCTGTTCGATGCCCAGTTCGGTCTCCACTCCTCGGGCCGCCGCGGAGCCGGTCACCTCGGCGCGCTGCTCGCGTTTTCCGGAGCCGAAGGGGTTCTTCAGTTTGGCCAGGGGGCTGCCGCCGCTCTTCCCCTTCTCGGCCTTGTCCCCCTTGTCGCTCCCCTGCGCCATTCCCTTCGCCCCCTCCACCGCTTCGCCCGTCCCCACGAAGGCGGCCAGTTGGTACGAAACATTCTGCTTGAAACGGTCGGGAAGGGAAACACCCGCCTCGCGGTCCAGGTTCTTCTTCTCCACCAGCCTGACCAGCTTGTCCAGCCGTTCGGTGATTTCAGGGTGGGACGCGAACAGGCCGGCCCGATGTTGGCGTTGGGCGTAGCGCTCTTTGAGGGCTTCCAGAAAGCCCTGAAGTCCCGACGGAGCATACCGGCACTGGGCCGCGAGCTGGACGCCCACCTCGTCGGATTCCAGTTCCTCGGCCCGGCCGAACCCTTTCAGAATCGCCTCGGTGGCTTTGTCGGCGATCGCCTGAAACACCTGCGAGTTGCCGGTCAGGGTGGTTTGATCGTCCGCCAGCTTGATGCCCTTCATTTTCTGCAGCGCCTTGATGGTGTGCTTTTCGGTGACGTGGGCGATTTCGTGGCCCAGAACGCTCGCCAGCTCTGCCTCGGTTTTCATCAACGCCAAAGCCCCCCGCGTGATGTGGATATACCCGCCGGGGGCGGCAAAAGCGTTTGTACTGTCGGAGTCCAGGATGATGAACTGCCAGTTGAGGTGGGGACGGGAAGACTTCTCCGCGATCACCCGGCCGACCAGGGTGACGTAGCGCGTTGTGGCCTCATCCTGCTGAACCCCGTAAAGGTTGCGGATATTGAGGCTGATGGCCTCGCCGAGGGCCTCTTCATCCTCATCCGATATATGCAGGTCCGAAAAACTCTTGGCTTTGTCCAGGACTTTGGTCAGTCCACCGAACTGAGCCCAGGCGGTGGACCCGGCCAGCAGGACGCCGGCCAGGGCGAGGCAAAGGCGCGACATAGGCTTTCTCCTTAGGCTCGAATTCTAACAGAGCAGGCGGCCGGAAGGGCGGCCCAACCGACTGCAACGACGAGAAAAGAAAAGCAGCCGCGCATAATACAATGCGAACCCATGGCTGCGCGGACCCGCAGGGCACGGCTGCTGGCGATAGGGCTGGTGACGGTGGGGTGCGTGGCGGCGAGCTGGATGCTCAGCCGCACCCGCTTCCTGCAGGTCGTCGAACTGAAGACGGTGGATTACCGTTTCCGCCTGTTGGGCCGTCAGGACCGCGCTGACCCGAACATTGTCCTGGCCGACATCGATGACCATAGCATCAAGCTTCTGGAGCCGGCGTTCGGCCGTTGGCCCTGGCCGCGGGAGGTCCACGCCTATTTCCTCGATTTCATGCGGAGAGCAGGGGCCCGCCTGGTGGTGTACGACGTGCTCTTCACCGAGCGGGACCTGGTGAATCCCGAATCCGACGCCCGTTTCGTCGAAGCCACCGGGTCGGCGGGCATGGTGGTCCACGCGATCGGGTTGGGCGACCAGGAACTGGACCAGGTGGCGGCGTCAGGGGATCCGCGGCTGCTGGAAGCCGTGTCCGTGCCGGCTGATTCCTCCCCGTTCATCGAGTTCGTCGCTGCTGACCCTCCCTTTCCGGAGCTGGCCGCTTCTGCGAAAGCGCTGGGACATGTCGCCAACGCGCTGGATTCCGACGGGCCGTTCCGGCATTACCTCCTGCTGGCAAAACATCGCGGACGGGCGCTTCCCTCCCTGGCGCTGGCGGCCGCCATAACTTTGCAGCAGGTGCCGCTGCGGGATCTGAGAATCGGCGAGCGGACGGTCTCGGCCGGAACCCTTGCGGCACCCCTGAACCAGGACTGGCGGTTGCCGATCTGGTTCAACGGGGGACCCGGAACCTACCGTTCCTACTCATATGGACAGATTGTGTATTCGCAGCTCCAGATCGAGGAAGGCGAAGCGCCGGGCCTCGATCCCTCGGAGTTCCGGGACCGGATTGTGCTGGTGGGCGTCAGCGGCACCGGGCTGCACGACATGTTCACCACGCCGTACAGCGGGACCGCCAGTGACGCGGCCGTTGAGGGCGGCCTGCAGCTCGGCAGGATGCCCGGAGTCGAGGTCCATGCCAACGTGCTGGACAACCTGCTGCACCACCGCTACCTGCGGGAACTGTCCCCCGGCTGGTCCTGGCTGATCGGGGCGGGGATCACCGCCGGCGTCGTGCTGGCCGTCTTTTTCTGGAATCTGCTGCCCGCCGTGGCGGGCAGCCTGCTGCTGTTGGCGGGCTACCTGTGGTTTTCCCATCTCATGTTCTCGGCGCAGTTGCGGGTCCCCGTGGCGCCCGCCGTCCTGTGCTGGTCGATGGCTCTGGGACTCGCTCTCGCCTACCAGTACTGGGTGGAAGGGGCGGAGAAGCGGAAGGTCAAGGCCATCTTTTCCCGCTATGTATCGAAAGACGTCTACGAGCAGTTGTTACACAACCCGGAGGCGGCCCGCCTGGGCGGCAACCGGATGATGGTCACCGTCCTGTTCTCGGACTTGCGGGGGTTCACCTCGATGTCCGAGCATCGGGCTCCCGAGGACATCGTCGCCCTGCTCAATGAATATTTTTCCGCCATGGTGGAGATTGTGTTCGCCCACCGGGGGACGGTGGACAAGTTTGTCGGGGACATGATCATGGCGCTGTTCAACGCGCCCCTGCCCGACCCGGACCACGCCGATCACGCAGTGCAGTGCGCGCTGGCCATGCAGAAGCGGCTGGCGGAGCTGAACCAGGGTTGGAAGGAGCGGGGAATGCCCCAGCTCGCCTGCGGGGTCGGGATCAACTCCGGGGAAATGATCGCCGGCAACGTCGGGGCCGAAACCATCCGCAGCTATACCGTTATCGGCGACAACGTAAACCTGGGATCCCGGCTGGAGTCGCTGTGCAAACAGTATCAGGTCAGCATCATCATCAGCGAGTTTACTCGGCGGATGCTGAAGGGCAACTATGAGCTGGTCGAACTGGACGACGTCGTGGTGAAGGGGCGCTCGGCGCCGGTGAAGATCTTCGAAGTCCGGGGAAGACCGGAGTCGGGAGTCGGGAAACAGGAGTCAGGAGGGAGCCACTCGGGGCGGTCTGCTGTCTCCTGACTCCCGACTCCCAGGAGTCAGGAAACAGGAAACCGGAGCCAGGAGGGAGTGACTCGGGGCGGCCTGATGTCTCCTGACTCCGGAGTCCCGACTCCTGACTCCCCTCCCGACTCCTCACTCCCGACTCCCGACTCCCGAGGCGGGAGCCACGTAATAGACGATCCGGATCCGGGTTTCAGCCGGATCGGCGCCAGGCTCCGGTACCCTGAGGTACTCCTCGACGACGGGCGGGACTTGGGCCAGACCATGGGCCTGCATGTAGTCGTCCATGGCCAGATGGGCCTCCGCCGACGCTTCCGGATCGCCGGAGTAGTCCAGTACCAGGGCTCTGCCGCCCGGGACCGTCACCAGGGCGTCGGGACGCGAAGCCGAGAAAGACGCCGCCACCGGATAGGCGGCCGCGACGTCGGCGGTCTGTTCCAGCTCGTTCCACGCAAAAAAGAGCCCTGTCGGGACTCCTTGCCCTTCACCCTGCGCCATCTCGGCCAGGCCCGCAAAGGAAGCTGCCAGAAAACGGCCGACCTCCGCCCTGGGGAGCTGTTTTCGGATGGTGAGGTAGACCTGCTCCGGACGAAAAACCTCGCGGATCCGGTAGCCGCGGAAAGTCCGCCGGGCCTCGTCGGCCTCACACAGCTCCTTCAGGCGCCGCAAGCCCTTTTCGAAGTCGGCACCGATCGCCTGATCGAAGTCGATCAATGGCGCAAGCACGTTGAGGAAAAGGGGGATCCCCCCGTGATAGCCCCACGTCACCTGCGTGGCTTCGCCCTGAGGCTCCAGGACCAGCCACGACTCCGCCTGCACGGTAAACGGACCCCGCAGCCGGAGGAGGGTATCGACCCGGTGGTTCTCTTCCATCCCGACGATTTCCTCCTCACCGGAGCCGACCTGGTCGTTTCCGTCCCAGCGGTGGACGGTGCCTGCAAGGCCGTCCGGACCGACGATCTGCGCTTTCATCGCAGGATCCAGGTCCCGCCACGGTGACCAGCTTTGCCGCCGCTCAAAGTAACGAACGTAGGGGAAGACTGTGGAAGCGGGGGCCTGAACGGTTTCGGAACGCTCCACGATGATGGATCGGGGCAGCAGCAACGCCGCGGCCACCACCAGCGCCAACAGAGCAAAGACCGATACCAGGGCGAACTTCACCAGTTTCATGGGGGTCGACTCCGTGGGGGAAGATTCTATGGAGGTGACCCGGGCAATGACAACGAAAAAGCTTCGGTGCCCGATCCGCCTGGACCAAAGGGGGCGATGGTGGGTGCCGGGCTACAGAGCCCGGCTCACAGCGAGGCGCCGTGAGGGGCTTCGCCGCCGTCCAGCAGGAGCCGGAGCTGCCGTGCCAGTTCATCCCTGTGGAAAGGTTTCACAATCACCGGCAATCCCTCCCTGAGTTCCTGCCGGAGCAGATCGTCGGCGTATCCGGTCATGAACAGAACTTTGAGGCCGGGGCGCTGCTCGCGCAGTTGTCGGGCCAGTTCCGGTCCCTTGATGCCGGGCATGACCACGTCGGTCAACAGCAGGTGGATGGGGGCGGAGGCCCGGTCGCCCGCCAGACGCAAAGCCTCTTCGCCGCTGGCGGCGGTGAGAACCGTATAGCCGAGCCGACCCAGCAGCAGTCCGACCGTCCGGCGCAGGACGGGCTCGTCCTCCACCAGCAGAATGGTCTCGTGTCCCGAAACGGGGACGTCCGGACCCGCAGCCGCGACGGCGGGCGGCTCACAGCGGGGCAGCAGGATGGTGAAGCGGGAGCCGGCGCCAGGCTCGCTGTCCACCAAGACGTCCCCCCCGGCAGTGCGGGCGATACCGTACACTGTGGGCAACCCGAGACCGGTTCCGCGGCCCGCCTCCTTGGTCGTGAAGAGCGGCTCAAAGATCTGCGGCAGCAGTTCCGGGGCGATTCCCGTGCCCGTATCCTCGACCTCCAGCAGGACGTAGCGACCCGCCTTCAGAACCGGGCTGGGACTCTCGGCGAAGCTCCGCTCCCGTGTCCGGATCGTCAGGACCCCGCCGTCGGGCATGGCGTCCCGGGCATTAACGACCAGATTGAGCAACACTTGGTCCAACTGTGTGGGGTCCGCGCGAACAAAGCAGGGCTCGGGAGTCAAGTCCAGCAACAGCTTGATGTCTTTTCGCAGCAGAGAATTCAGCAGCGACTGCATGCCGCGGACCAGCTCGCTGAGTTCCACCACCCGCGGTTCCACCGGCTGCTTTCGGCCGAAAACGAGGAGCCGGTCCGCCAGTTCCGCGGCGCGCGCGGCGGCGGAGAACATGTCTGCCAGAGCCTGCTGGGCGGAGTCAGCCGGGTCCAACTGGGACTGTAACGACTGAGTCTGGTTCAGGACCACGGTCAGCAGGTTCTTGAAGTCGTGGGCCACGCCGCCCGCCAGCCGGGCGAGACTTTCCAGTCTCTGGGAAACCTGGATCCGCTCCTCCAGCCGCTTCTGTTCCGTGATGTCCCGTCCGATGCTGATGACCGAGCCGTCTGAGAGCGGGATGTTGATCCACTCGCAGTCGAGCCGGGTGCCGTCCCTGCGACAGACCCGGAAGGTTGCCCACCGGCGCTCCGCCCGGTCGATGAATTCCAGTGCCCCGCGCCGGTCCGCCGGGTCAGGGTACAGATCCTCCAGGATGGGCCGCCGCCGAGCCTCCTCCACACTCCAACCGAAGGTGGTTTCCCAGCAGCGGTTGGCCCATTTCAGGCGGCGTTCGGGAGCCGGTCCGGAAAAGACCGCCATTACGGGGGCGTTGTCAAGAATGGCACGCATTTCCTCGTTCAGGCGGGAGATCTCCTCCAGTCTCCGACGGATTTCCTGTTCCTGCTCGTAGAGCTCGGTGACGTCCAGGATGACACCTTCCAGTCGTGGTTGCCCGTCGGGACCGGTAACCTGACGGCCCTGTTCCCAAACCCAGCGGATCAGCCCGTCACGGCGGCGGATCCGGTAATGGAGCTGGAAGGGGACTCCCCGGGCGAGGGCCGCCTGAACGTTGGTCCACACCTCCTCGCGGTGCTCGGGAAGGATCAACTCTCCATAGCTGGTGGTCCGGTCCAGCTCCAGGTCGGCGGGAGGGTAGCCGGTGACGGCCAGCGCCGCGTCGCTCATGAACTCCATGGTCCAGTCCCGGTTGATCCGGCACCGGTAGACGATGCCCGGCAGGTTGCCCACCAGGGCTTCAAAGCTGCGCTTCTGCGCCTGAAGCTCGATCTCCACCGCCTGGCGTTCCGAGAGTTGCAGATACAGCAACCATGCCAACAAGAGGGTGGTGACAACCACAAAGCCAAGGCCCTTGTAACTTTGGAGCCTTTGGATCAGGTCGGGATCGGCAACGGCCAGTGTCAACAGCCGGTCGGAAAGCAGAATCCACAACGAGGCAGCGGCCAGGTAGATGAGGGAAGTCGCCAGCACCTGTCTGGATACGCTCCCCGGCCTCACAGCCACAGGTCCTCCTGGGGCGGCACCCGAACTGCAGTCGGAGCGCTCAATCGGTGCATGTTCGTTGGGTGCCGAGATTCTACACGATCTCACCGCGAAGATTCCCCTCTACCTTGTGAATGCGTATGATCTTCGCAGCTTGAATAAGGTCGATGCCGAGGTCGTAGGTTCACCGTCAAGCGGGCTGAAAAGCTTGACGGAAGGGGAACTGGTGCAACAGGTACTGAGCGGTTGCGCGGGCGCGTACGCGGAGATCTTTGCCCGCCACCGGGAGCGCGCCTTCGCCCTGGCTTTCCAATATCTGAGGGACCGCGAGGACGCCAAGGACGTAGTCCAGGAGGCGTTCATCAAAGCCTACCAGAACCTCAAACACTTCGAGACCGGACGCAGCTTCGGTCCCTGGCTCCTGACCATCGTGCGCAACCTGTGTATCGATCTCATCCGGAAGCGCAAGCACGAGTCCCCCGACGGGCTGCCCGACGTTCTGCCTGATCGCAGGGGTTCACCTGCCGACGGCTCGGTCCTGAAGCAGGAGGTCTGGGCGGCGCTGTCACGACTCAGTCCGCAGCACCGGGAAATCATCTTTTTGCGGGATTACCAGGGGCACAGCTATAACGAGATCGCCGAGATTCTGCGGATCCCCTTGGGGACGGTAATGTCCCGGCTGCACCATGCCCGGCGGAGCCTGATGGCGGTCCTGGAGCCAAAGACATGAAGTGCGAAGACATCGAGGTCAGCCTCACCGGATACCTCGACCGGGAGCTGACGCAGCAGGAGGCGCAGCGGGTCGAAGTCCATCTTTCCACCTGCAGCCGGTGCCAGGCAGTACTTGAAGAGTTGAGGAGGGCCCAGCAGATGACCGGAAGTCTTCCCATCCGGCAACCGAGCGCCGAAGAGTGGCAGATCATGGAGTCGCGGATCCTTGAGCGCGCCACCAGGAAGCTCGGCTGGCTGATTTTGGTCGCGTGGCTTGGCGCCACCTGTGCTTACGCGCTGTACCAACTGGCGGCGAGTCCGTCGGAGCCCTGGGCGGTCAAGATTCTGTTTTTCGGAATTCTGGCCGGCGTCGGCCTGGTCTTTTTCTCGGTCTTGTTGGAGCGCTTGAGAGAGCTGCGTACCGACCGTTACAGGGGAGTCCAGAAATGATCATTGTCACCTGCCACGAGATCGCCGGCATGACGGTGGTGCGGTCTCTCGGGATTGTGCGTGGCAACACCATCCGGGCGCGGCACGCCGGTCGCGACCTGCTGGCCTTCTTCAAGAACCTGGTGGGAGGCGAAATCCACGACTACGTGAAGCTGATGGCGGAGGCACGGGAGCAGGCCATCGACCGGATGGTGGAAGAGGCTGAGTCGCTGGGCGCCAACGCCATTGTGGGCGTTCGTTTTGCCACCACCGAGATCATGTCCGGCGCCGCCGAACTGATGGTCTACGGGACCGCGGTGGTGGTGGAGCCCCGCCATAGCTGAGAACTCCAGCCGGCACTTCCATCTCCAGACAAGCTTGTGCACTATGGGCGCGATGACCGCGGTTCAGAACCCGACTGCCCCCTTCCCGCCGGGAGCCCCGCCGGACGTTTCGGTGGTGGTTCCGGTTTTCAACGAGGTGGAGAACCTGGAACCGCTGTACCGCGCGCTGGTGGCCGCCCTCGCCCCGCTGGGCCGAAGCTGGGAGCTGGTCCTGGTGGACGACGGCAGCACGGACGGAAGTGCCGCGCTGGCCCGCCGGCTGGGGGATCTGGACGACCGGGTACTGGTGGTAGGCTTCCGGAGGAATTTCGGCCAGACCGCCGCTCTGGCGGCGGGCCTCGCCTATGCGTCCGGCAGGGTCATCGTGACCCTGGATGCGGATCTGCAGAACGACCCCGCCGACATCCCTGAACTGCTGAGGAAGCTCGACGAGGGATGGGACCTGGTCAACGGCTGGCGGCGGAACCGGCGCGATCCCTTGCTGAGCCGTCGTCTGCCCTCCATGGTGGCCAACCGGCTGATCTCCCTGATCACCGGGCTGCACCTGCACGACTTCGGTTGCACGTTGAAGGCTCTTCGCCGGGAGATCGCCGAGGAACTCCGGCTGTACGGAGAAATGCACCGCTTCATACCCGCCATCGCGGTTCAGTTGGGGGCTCGCGTCGTCGAGGTGCCCGTAAGGCACCGGCCCCGGGCGGCAGGGAAGTCCAAGTATGGGATCGGGAGGCTGTTCCGGGTGGTGCTGGACCTGATTACAGTGAAGTTCCTGTCGGAGTACTCCACCCGTCCCAGCCATCTCTTCGGTCTGCTGGGCCTGCTGGCGCTGCTGCTCGGTTCTTCCATCACCGGTGTACTGGTGTTCCAGCGGGCCGTGTTCAAGTCGCCGCTGGCGGACCGGCCCCTGCTGCTGCTGTCCATCTTCATGGTGATCATCGGGGTCCAGTTTGTGACCATGGGGCTGATCGGCGAGATGCTGTCGCGGGTTTACCACGAAAGCCAGCACAAGCCGATCTACGTGGTGCGGGAGGTGTATCGGGGACGGAGTCGAGAGTCGGGAGCCGGCGCTGAGGAGTCGAAGGGTGGCTCCGCGGAGGTCGGACTCTCGCAGCGAGGAGGGCGCTGAACAGCCTGTCAGGCCGTTTGGCGAACCTGGCCGGTGTCCTCGTCCGGAATCCTGAATCTCCCGCGGGATCGTTGCGGGCCAGCCTTCAAGGACCCTCAGGAGGAGGGTCTCGGAACCCTGACTTGCCGGACGAGGTCGCGGCCGGCCGCATCGGCGGGCTGAGCGAGGCCCTCCACTGCCGCGTGGTAGAATCCGGATCTGGACTGGAGGTCAAGGTGAAATCCGGGTTCATGCGCTGGTTCGTGCTGGTCCTGTCGGCTGCAGTCCCCCATCTGGCGGCTGAACCGCTGAAGGCTTCACTCTGCCACGCTTTTGTTGACTACGACTTCATTCTGACCCTGGAGGTGGTGCGTTCAAAGGCCACCGTCACCCCGATTTTCAACATGGTCTCTCTGGCCGCCGGGGAATGGGAACTGCAGCCCGGGCAGTTCAAGGTGGTGGACAGTCAGGGCAAGCCGGTTCCGGTGGAAAACTTCTCGTTCGACACCGGTGATCCGAACAACCCCCAGCGGGCTCCCTACCTCAAACTTCGCGGCGGGGACTCGGCGGGTTTCGACCTGGTGGGGCCTTTCTCCACGGTCGACGCCATCAGCCGGGTCAGCCTCGATCTGGGCAAGGAACGCCTGGTCCTGGAGCCGATGGACTGCGATGCCTTCGAGGACTTGCTGGACCGGGTCAGCCGTCTGGATTTTGGGAGCGGCAACGTGATGGGGGCGTTCCAGACGCTGAATCTCCAGCTCATGGGGGAGCGGGAAGTCCCCTAGGCCGGGAACCCCCGGTGGTGGCAAAGGTCCATGAACCTTGCTCTTTTCGACATTGACGGCACCCTGATCCAGACCGGCGGCGCCGGCAAGCGGGCATTCGGCCGGGCGATGGAAGAACTTCTGGGGGTGGTGGATCCGCTGGCCGAGGTCCGGCTGGATGGCAAGACCGATCTCCTGATCCTGCAAGAAGCCCTGCGCAACGCCGGTCGGGAATCGCTTTCCGACGCCGAGCAGGAGGCCCTGTACAGGCGTTACGTGTACCTGCTGGAGGCGGAGCTGGAGGCGGATGCAGGCAGCTACTCGGTGCTGCCGGGGGTCAGGGAACTGCTGGATGAACTGGTCCAGGACGAGGGCATCGTGGTGGGGCTGGCCACGGGCAATCTCGAACTGGGTGCCCGGGCCAAACTGAGCCCCGGCGATCTGAACCGTTTTTTCGAATTCGGGGGCTTCGGCTCGGATTCCCCCGACCGGACGGAGCTGATCCGGACCGCGGTTCGGCGGGGGAGAGCCCGCAACGGCGGTGCCGAGTTCCGCCAGGTGTTTGTCCTGGGTGACACCCCCCAGGATATCCTGCACGGACGCGCCGCCGGAGCCAGGGTGGTGGCGGTGGCCACCGGCAACTACCCGGCGGAAGCGCTGGCGGCCTACGCTCCGGATCTGGTGGTGGAGCGGTTCAGCCCGGTGGAACCGGTCCTGCGTTTTCTCCGCGAGGGAAGCGGGCGGTGAAGGTGGCGATGTGGATTGCGGCGGCCGCGGTCCTGGCCTCCCTGGCGGCCGGGCCGCAGGAGCTGGTCCTGCGCGGGAGGGTCGAGTGCGTCGAGGGGAACCAGACCGTACCCTGCGGACCGCAATCCCGCCAGTTCGGATTCCGGAGCGAATCGGGAGAACTTTATTTCTTTCTGGCCGAGGATGACCGTACCCGAATGTTTCTGGATCCGCGGGTCCGGGAGAGGCTGCTGGAGATCCGTGGCTGGGATCGGGGTGAGGGCAGGGTGGAGCTGATCCGGGTGTATTCCGTTCGGGACGGAAGGCTTTACGACCTGCACTATTACTGTTCGGTGTGCTCCATTCGCAGCTACGCCGGAGGACCCTGCTGGTGCTGTCAGCAGGAGTTCGAGCTGCGGGAAACACCTCTGCCCTGACCGGTGGACTTCGCAGGATCACCGGCTTGCCGGCGTCCCACACGTGGAGCCTGGAAACCATCCACAAGTCTTGGTGGTGGCAGCGCCGAAGGCTGGCGCTCACGTTATACTAGGGCGCGAATCCGGCATGACAACCGCTTCCAAGCCTTCGCTGAGCCAGCTGCAGGTATTCCGGCTGATCGAGACCGAGCTGAGAGACGTAGAGGTTCGCCTCAAGACCGAGGCGATATCCAGCCTCAGACTGGTGGACGAGCTGAACCAGTACCTGCACGAGGCCGGAGGCAAACGGCTGCGGCCCGGACTGCTGCTGCTGGCCTCCAAACTGTGCGGCGCGCCCCGGGAGTCGGCGATCCGGCTCGGGGTGGTGGTGGAGCTGATCCACGTGGCCACGCTGGTCCACGACGACATCATCGACAACTCCCACATCCGGCGGGGACGCGCATCCATCAACGCCAAGTGGGGTAACGAGGTGACGGTGCTGTTCGGGGACTGGCTCTACATGACCGCCTTCTGGGTGGCGCTGAAAGAGCAGAATTTCCGGATTTTGGACATCCTCATTGACATCACCCGCAAGATGGTGGAAGGCGAGCTGCTGCAGCTGGAACGGAACCACCGGCTGGATACCACCAGCGAGGAATATCTCAAGATCTGTTGGCACAAGACAGCTCATCTGTTTTCAGGCTGCGGGCGGCTGGCTGCCATTCTGGGCCGGCTGGAGCCATCCTCCGAAGAGAGTCTGGCGGAGTTCGGGCGGGCCCTCGGCATGGCTTTCCAGCTTACGGACGATCTTCTGGACTTCACCTCCGACCCTTCGGTGCTGGGCAAGCCGGTGCTGAAGGACCTGGAGGAGGGCAACGTCACCCTGCCGGTCATCAGCCTGATGCAGCGGGTGCGGCCGGCCGAACGGGAGATGTTGGCAGCCATCGTCCGCACCCGGGACTTCTCCCCTGACAACAAGTCCCGGATCCTGGAGCTGGTACGGCGCTATGAAACGCTCGAAGACCTTCGGGGCCTCGCCCGGCGGTATGCCGAGCAGGCGCGCCGCTCGCTGGACGCCTTGCCGGATTCGGTGTACCGCGACGCGCTGCTGGAGCTGCCGGACCTCGTGCTGAACCGTGACCGATAAAGCCTCTGGTGGGAGAAACCCATGGAACTCGGCCGTTCCCGTCCACTGAAGAAGTCGTGTCCAATCCACCTGCCGGTTAGTGTCCTGGGGTTCCTGCTGTATGCGCTGTTCGGGTCGGGACCGCTGCTGGCAGCCGGGGAGCCCGAAGTGAGCGTCCTGCTGTGGTTCGACACCGAGGACTACCTGCTTCCCGCCTCCGATGACGCCCTGTTTCGACTGGCGCGCTTCCTCACCGATGAGCAGGTGCGGGCGACCTTCAAGATCGTCGGTGAGAAGGCACGGGTCCTGGAGCGGCGGGGACGGAGGGACATTCTGGAAGCTCTGCGACGGCATGAGGTGGGCTACCACACGGACTTCCACAGCGTCCAGCCTTCGCCGGCGATGTTTCTTTCCGGACTCGGGTGGTTCGAAGGGGTTGATGAGTTCGATCGCCGGGAGCATCAGGGTTTCCTGGACGTGGCCCGGATCACCGGACAGACTCCGAGCTGTTACGGCCAGCCCGGGAGCTCCTGGGGACCGCAGACTTACGGCGCCCTGCGGCGCTGGGGGGTTCCGGTCTACCTGGACGCGGGCGACCACATCGATGTCGACGGCCGTCCGTTCTGGTATGCCGGCATTCTGACTCTGTATTCCCTGCAGCACACCCTGCGGACGGAGCTGGGCGGCGAAGCGGACCTGCTGGAAGCCCAGCGGCGGTTCCAGGAGTCCTACCACGCCTTGGTGGCGGAGGGGGGCGGCATCATCTCGATTTATTACCATCCCTGTGAATTTGTGCATCGGGAGTTTTGGGATGCGGTGAATTTCTCACGGGGCGCCAACCCGCCGCGGGAGGCCTGGAAAATCCCGCCGGCCAAGGATCCCGCCGAGAGCGAAACGGCGTTCCGCACCTTTGAGAACTTCGTCAGGTTCATTCGCGGACACGCCGGCGTGCGGTTCCGGACCGCCCGGGAGGCCTTGGATCTGTATCCGGACCGCGCCGCCGGAAAGGTCTTCAGCTCTGACGAGCTGCGGAGGCTGGCGGCGGCGGTGGCCGGCGGCGCCGTCGACTTCCAGACGGTGGGGGAGGTCGCTGTGTCCCCCGCGGAGCAGTTTTTACTGCTGACGCGTTATCTGGCGGAGGGACTGCCGGCAGGGGGCGTCAGGCTGGAGCAGGCCGGCATCCTGGGACCGGTGACACCGCAACGCGTTCACGCCGCGGTGCGGGTTCCGTGGGACCAGTTCGAACGAACCCTGCAGGATCTTGTCAGCTTCACCCGCCTGCGAGGTCGGGTACCGGATGATGTTTGGCTGGGAAGTCAGGTGGTTTCACCGGAGAGCTTCCTGGCGGCGGTGGGTGTCGTCATCCAGAATTTCAGGCCCGGCTCACCACCCCGTGAGGTGGAGCTGCGGCCGGCGACGCTGAAGACGGCGCAGAGGGTCCGCAATGACCGTAGCCTGTGGGGTTGGGTGATCTTCCCGCCCGGCTTCGAGGCGCCTGGGATGATGGAGCTGGCGATGCGCCAGAGCTGGTCGCTGAAACCGGCCTTGCGACGCTAGCCGGCCTCCACGGGATAGGCACCGGGAACAGCCCTCCGTCGGGACGCACGCTGAAGGCGTGCGACAGAGTCAGTGGCGAAGGTAGCGTTCGTCTTGTCGCAGCCCTTCAGGCTGCTGTCCGATGGTGGGGGGCTCATTCCCGGGGTCTCGCCTGACGGCTCGACCCCGGGCTGCCGTTGTCGATCCCCTTCGGGGATCTCCGGTCCGGGCCCCAGGCTCGAGGGTTGAAAGGTTTCAAGGTGTTGGCGCCGGGTGGGACGGCCGAGCCGTGGTGTCGTTCAGCTCGGCCGCTGCTCGGAGGATCCAGTTTGACCGTCAGCAGCGCGCCAGCCCAAGCCTCCGGGCCTGCATGGTATCCCGTTTACACGGCCGAGACGGCCCAAGAACCGGCACTCCCGATTCCCGACTCCCGACTTCTGCTCACCCCCCCGCAATGAAGCGCCGGTGGCGCGGGAACACGCCGCTCGCCGCAAGCGTCCGACTTGCCTCCAGATACATCTCGTACAGCGCCTGGTAGCGGGCGGCGGTGACGGGGTCCGGTTCCTGGCGTCCGGCGGGGTCCAGCTCCAGATGTCGGTGTACCAGTTCCCGAATCGAGCCTCCCTGATCGGCCCACATCGCCTGCAGCGCCGCCCCCAGCGCGGGTCCTTCCTGGGACGCGGGACACACCACCGGCAGCCCGAAGATGTCGGCCGTCATCTGCCGCCACACGGGACTCCTGGCGCCGCCGCCGATCAGCCGCAGCTCGGTGGGATCGAGGCCCAGCCCACGGAACCGGTCCAAGCCATAACGCAACCCGAGGGTCACACCTTCCATGGCCGCCCGCGCCAGGTGGGCGGGGTCGGCCGTGGCCGGCCGCAGCCCCACCAGCACCCCCGTGCCCGTCGGAACCGCCGGCATGCGCTCGCCCTCGAGATAGGGGATCAGGAACAGCCCGTCAGCACCCGGAGGAACCCCCTGGATGGCGGCGTCGACGTCTCCATGACTCGCCTGGAAGAAGCCCTTCCGGATCATCTCGGTGGCCACCGTGACGTTCATGGTGCAGCCCAACGGCAGCCAGCCACCGGTGCTGTCGCAGAAGGCGGCGATCTCGCCCTCCGGGTCCACCACCGGGCTGGGGCTGTAGCCGTAAATGGTCCCCGAGGTGCCGAGGCTGACCGTCATCAGACCCGGCTCGACATTGCCGGAACCGATGGCGCCCATCATGTTGTCACCGCCGCCCGTGCTGACCTTCACACCGGCCGGGAGACCCCACCGTTCCGAAAGCACGGGACGCACGGTTCCCACGACTTCCGAGGAGTCCACCAGCGGCGGGACGCAGCTTCTCAGGTCCCGGTCCGGGTCGATGGCCGCCAGTACCTTCTCGGACCAGATTCTCTCCCGTACCCGGAAATAGCCGGTACCGGAGGCATCTCCGTACTCGGCCGTCTTCCGACCGGTCAGATGGAAATTCAGGTAGTCGTGGGGCAGGAGCAGGGAGGCGACCCGCCGGTAGTGGTGAGGCTCGTTCTCCTTGACCCAGAGCACCTTGGAGGCGGTGAAACCGGGCGGCAGGAGATTGCCGATCTCGTTCCAGTAGGCCTGGTTTCCCCCCACCGCCTCCAGGATCCGGCGGCACTGGGGCTCGGTGCTGGTGTCGTTCCACAGCTTGGCCGGGCGGATGACCTGGTCCTGTGCATCCAGCAGCACGAGTCCGTGCTGTTGGCCCGAGACGCCCACGGCTGCAACTCGTTCCATGGGAATGCTGCCGGCGAGCTCGAGCATGCATTCGTCGAGGGCCCGGATCCAGTCCCCGGGGTGCTGTTCCTTGTGCCCGGGAGGCAGGCCCGGGATCAGGTCGTAGGGGCGGGAAGCGCTTCCCACCACTCCCTGTTCCGGACTCCATGCCACCACCTTGAGACTCTGGGTTCCGCAGTCGATGCCGAGGTAAATCATGGAGTGGAATCTTACGGAAAGATCCCGTCAAACGCGACGTCGCCGGGAACGCGGGCTGACTGCGGGGTCCGGCGGAGGGAAAATGGGATTCCGGCGCGTGGTACCATGCTTTCGTGCAGGTGCTGGTGAGCTGGGCCGGCCTGGTGGGGGTACTGGCCCTGACAGCAGGGGTTTGGGGAGGACAGTCCGCCGGCAATCCCCAGCGCAGTCCCCGCCAGTGGCTGGAACATGCCATTGAGCTGCATCAGGCGGGCCGGCTGGAACAGGCGGTTGAAGAATATCTGGCGTTCCTGAAGGCCTATCCGCAGGTCGCCGACGTGTACAGCAACCTGGGCGCGGCCTATGCCGGGCTGGGGAACCTTCCTGCCGCCCTGGAAGCCTACCGGAAGGCCGTGGATTTGGGTACGGCCTCGGACCTCCTGACCCTGTATGTGAACCTGGGGCTCGCCTATTTCAAGTCGGGCCGATTTCAGGAAGCAGCCCGCGCGCTGCGGGAAGCGCTCCGGCTGGACGCGAACCACTATCAGGCGGCGCTGCTGCTGGCGGAGTGCGAACTCCGCGCCGGTCGCCACCAGGAAGTGATCAACCTGCTGGAACGGTTCGAGGACAGTCACGGCGAGGATCCGGCACTGATCTCGCTGCTGGGCACGTCACTGATCCGCCTCGGTTACTCGTATCGGGGTCAGCTCCTGATCGACCGGATCTTCCGTAAAGGCGAATCCGTCGAGGCACACATCATGCTGGGGACAGCGCATGTGATGGCGGCCGACTGGCCCAACGCGGCGATGGAGTTCGAGAAGGCGTTGAAGCTGGACCCCAGGCGTCCCACCGTCAACGGTTCATACGGCCTGGCGCTGCGGGAGATGAGCCGTCCGGACGAGGCGGCGGTGTACTTCCGGCGGGAACTGGAACTCAACCCGTACGACTTCGACTCCAACCTGTTCTTGGGGATTTACCTATACAAGCACCTGCAGCAGTACGATGAGGCACTCCAGCTTTTCGAGAGGGCGCTGGAGGTACGGCCCGCGGATGTCGATGTGCGCTACCACATGGGGCTGGTATTCCTGCTGAAGGACGACCAGGACCGGGCACTGGCCTTGCTGGAAGGCGTGATCCGGGAAGTCCCGGACTACATGGAGGGCCATGTCGCATTGGCTCGGCTCTACTTTCGGCTGGGACGGCGGGAAGAGGCTCAGCGGGAACGCGAGATTGTGGAGCGCCTGCGGGCGGAAAGGGACGCGGCAACACCCAAGGCGATGACCCCGGACAGCGGCGTACCGGAACGGAGGTAAGTTCCCATGTCACATCCAGGCAGCCTGCGTTCCAGCGCTGGGTTCCGGACGAAGGCCCTGATTCTGGCATGGGGCTTCTGCCTGATTTGGCTCCAGGGGGCGGCTCGGGAGAACCTCCCGGGCGGAGACTGTTCCCGGGTGGAGCTCTGGAAGGAAGAGGCCGAACGGCTGGTCCAGGAGGGACGCCTGGCCGAAGCGGCGGAGGCGTACCGCGGGCTGCTGGCATGTACCCCGGACTGGGCCGAGGGATGGTGGCGGCTGGGGACGCTGGAATACGACCGCGGGAGCTTCGCCGCGGCCCGGGATGCATTTTCCAGGCTCATCGAGCACCGGCCGGACCATGGCCTCGGTTACCTGTTTCGAGGGCTGGCGTCGCTCAAGCTGCAGCACTGGCCGGAGGCGCTGGATGACCTCCGGCGGTCACGGGACCGGGGTCTGGGCCCGGATCGCCGGTTTCACATCCTGGCCGCCCACTCGGAGGCGGCGGCGTTGTGCCGGCTGGGTCGTTACGACGAGGCGTTCCCTTTGCTGCGGCAACTGGTCAACGCCGACCCGGAGAATCCACGGATCCACGAACTGCTGGGCGTTGCCGTGCTGCGACTGGAGTACCCGGCGGAGGGGCTGTCGGACTCGGCCCGGGAAGCGGCCCGCCGGGCCGGCCTCGCTTTCAGCTATGCGGAAACCCGGCAGATCGCCGAGGGGCGCCGGGAATTCGAGAAACTGCTGGAAGAGCGTCCAGACCTTCCCCACGGCCGGTATGCTTACGGCGTCCTGCTGCTGGCGGACGACCCTGACGCAGCCGTCAGAGAGTTTGAGAGAGAACTCCAGCGGGATCCCCGGCACCTGGCTGCCCTGCTGCAACTGGCGAGCGAAATGCTGCAGCGGGAAGAGCGGGACCAGGCCCGCCATTACATCGAGCGGGCGTTGACGGTGGAGCCCCGGTCCCCGGCGGCCCTCGGACTCAAGGGACGCCTGCTGATGGAGGAGGGCGATGCCGAGTCGGCGGTGCGCTGGGTGGAGGAGGCGGTGAGGCTGGCGCCGGACAACCAGAAGCTGCACATCCAGTTAGCCCGCATCTATTTCCGGTTGGGCCGCCGGGAGGAAGCCCTCAGGGAACAGGCCATCGTGGAGCGGCTCGGAGGACGTCAGCAGGGTTCAGGCTCCCCAGAAACCGAGGCTGAAGACAACCCGCCTCGATAGCCTGAGCGCAGCGAGCCGGGAAAAGGCCCGTCTGATCCCGGAGCCGCCGCTCAGCCGGCCCCCCTTCATCAGCCGCTCACGATCGAGAACGGCTCCCGGACTTGCACCTGTTGTCCCGACAAGTGATCCGTCACCTCGACCTGCATGGAGTAACGACCGGGCGGCAGGTCCCCCAATTTCAAGACCTTGAGCAGCACCACCCGTTCGCCGGAAACAAAGTCCACACTGCGTCCGGAGAGGTCCTGGAGCTGCAGGGAAAGCCCGTCCTGTCCTTCGATCCGGTACTTGACCTCCAGCGCGGGCCGGTGTGTCTGCTGATCCACCGCGGCGTGATAAAGCTGCAGATAGACGCCGATCTCGGATCCCGGCTGGAAGATCCGGTCCACGCTGGGGCGGATCCACAAATCACCCAGCACGAACATGAGATCGTCTTTCTCGAGGTCGGGCCCCGTCAGGCGCCGAACAAAGTCCGCCAGAATCAGGGTGCTGGCTTCCAGCTCTCCGTCCTCGAACTTTGGGGGAATCAGACCGCGGGTCTGGGCACCCACCTTGCCGCTGCTCAGGTCCTTGCAGACCAGGTTCAGCTTGTAACGGCCGGGGTACGGCAAGAGCACGATGCGCTGGAACATGGACTTGCCTTCGCGGGTCAGACTGCTGTGCTCGGGAGGGTATGAGCTGACAACGTCCTGTTCGAACTCGGCCAGAATCTCGTTGGAGAGCCCCGTGACCAGCCCGTAGACAGCGATCTTGGCCTGCTGGGATCCAGTGGCAGGATTGACGGCAAAAGTCAGGTCCCTGTTCCGCCACGAGATGGTAATGGGGACCAGAACCTGGTTGGGGCTGAGCCGGAAATAGTCCTCCCTGACCTGGTATTCCAGGTTGTCGAAAGTCACGTTGACCTGGACGGCCTCCTGGAGATCCTTGTGCTTGATCTGCGGGGGCCGCTGGACGGCGAACACGCGCTGCAGCCGCTGGAACGGTCGGTCGGCTTCTCGCGGATTGAAGAAAGGATAGATGTCCTGGTCCTGGATGGCGGGGTTGAAGTAGGGGTGATCGGCCCGGGTCTTGGCGCCGATCTCCTCGGCCAGTGTCTTGCCGAGGTTTCCCACGTGGAGGTTGAGATCCTTTTCCCACTGGTTGATGACGAGCTGGAAAGATCCGCTGAAGCTCTTGTCCACAAACTCGAGCTCGACCTCCTGGCCGATGCCCTCCAGATGCCGATATCTCCAGATTTCATACGGATAAGTGCGGGTGCGGCCGCCCCCCTCCGCCATCGTGCGTACCCACGCGCTGCCGGCGGTGAACGACTGGATTTCGTCAGGTGGGCCGTGGGTGATGTAGATCCGTCCCCGATCGGTCCGCCAGCCGGCGACACCCGAGGTGAAGTGATCGTTGGCGTAGGCGATGCGGCGGTAGTGCTCTTCGCGGAACTCGTTCTGGGCGGTCCTCGGATCCGTGTCCCGGCGCCGCCAGAACTGCTCGATGAAGTTTTCTTTTTCTTCCGGTGTGGTCAGGCTCTGGAAAACCTTCTTCTCGTCTTCCGTGATGATGTAAGCGACGTCCTCGGTGAGCCACTTGCGGTAGTAAAGGTCTTCCTCCTCCTGGCGCAAGTCCTGGCCGGGGAGGGGGACTACGCAGCAAAGAACGAGGCAGGCCGGCAGCCACCTCCAGGCGCGAACGGTGCCCTGGCCCACATTGAAGACAGCCCGAGGGTTGCGTTGCTCGTCATTCCTCATGGTCGGGTCTGGCGGCTATTCTAGCCGATTCTGCAACTCAGTCGCCGCGAGTCCGGGGTTGGGGGCATCCGCGATGCGGCGGCGGCCCCGTTGCCCGTGAGAGCGTGCAGGCACCCCCGGCCGGGCGCCGGGCGCATGGGACCCAATCGAAACTATCCGGCCTCACTTTTCAGAAAAAACTGTTGACAGGTTGCCCGGCAGTGCCAATAATATGCTTCAAGCAACAAAATGGGCGGGGAGGTAGCGGCGTTGCGTGTCCTGGTGTGAAGCCGGTGTCTGGGTGCGCCCATTTTGGCTGCAGTTTCGTTTCAGGAGGGAGGAAACCAAAGTGAAGTTATCTCATTGGGTGCGGGCACTTTGTGTCTGTGTGCCGCTGCTCTCCGCAGGAGGGTGGTTGGCGGCGCAGACGACCGGAAGTGCTTCGTTACGGGGTGTGATCAAGGATCCCACGGGGGCGGTGGTCCCCGGCGCGGATGTGGTCCTGGTCAACGAGGCCACCTCGGATGAACGCCGGACGGTCAGTGACGAGCAGGGGGGATTTTTCTTCGGCGCCTTGCGGCCGGCCACTTACACGCTCACGGTCGAGCTCCCCGGCTTCAAGACGTATGAAGAAAAAGGGGTCGTGGTGCGGCCTGCAGAGGCACGCAACGTGACGGTGACGCTCGCGCTGGGTGAGACCACCGAGACCATCACCATCACGTCCGCCAGCGAGTACATCAAGACCGAGACTCCGGCCAAGGTGGACACCATCACCATCACGTCCGCCAGCGAGTACATCAAGACCGAGACTCCGGCCAAGGTGGACACCATCACCACCCAGCAGATCGACAACCTGTCGATCATCAGCCGCAGCGCCCTGGAGCTGTTGCGGATCCTGCCGGGAGTGGTGGCACCGGAGCCGGACGCCTTGGAAAGTGTGTCGTTCGGGGGCGGCGCCAACGCCAACAGCGCCTACAACGTGAACGGAGTCAGGGGGACCAACAACAACGTGTCCTTCGACGGGGCCCGGATGCTGGATATCGGCTCCAACAACGGGACGATCCTGACGGCCAACCCGGAGATGGTGCAGGAAGTGACGGTGCAGACGTCGAACTACTCGGCGGAGCACGGCACCAGCGGCGTCCAGATCAGCGCCATCACCAAGAGCGGCAGCAGCGAGTTCCATGGCACGGTTTACGACTACATCCGCCACAACAAACTGGCGGCCAATGACCGGTCCCGAACCCTGGTGGGTGTGGAGCGGCCCCGCAGCCGGTATCAGTACCCCGGTTTCAACATTGGGGGACCGGTCCTGATTCCGGGAACGAATTTCAACAAGGACCGCGACAAGCTGTTCTTCTTCGTCGGTTTTGAGCTGCAGTATCAGGATGTGGATCAGGGCGGCACCCGGGGGGTGGTCCCCACACTGAAGCAGCGTGAGGGCGACTTCAGCGAGCTGCTGTCGGGTCAGGGATTCAACCTCGGACAGCCCACCACCGTGAACGTCCCTCAGGGATTCCCGGGAGAGGGTGGTGCTGCGCCC
>FWWM01002450.1_pt1 | contig 50047 bp, 31 predicted proteins | sample 2228351 | NCBI WGS metagenome assembly FWWM01 (sample SAMEA103939774, study PRJEB20133) | metagenome | reverse complement strand
GACTATTGATGTTTATAATATTTTGGGCGAAAAGATTAAAACTGCATTCAGCGAAAAAATTGTATCGACAGACAGATTTGTTCAAATTTCTGTAACCGATTTGCCTGTTGGCAATTATCTTGTTTTGTTCAAAACAAAATCCCAAACAATTACTAAATCAATTTCTGTAATAAGGTAAAGTAAAATAATATACGAGGTTCAAAATGGTTAGAATTTTCAAAACTGTACCTTTATTATTGCTCTTAGCGTTTATTTTCCCGATTACAATATTAGCGAGTAATTACGGTGTCCTGAAAGGAAAGGTGGTCGATGAAGATGGAAACCCTGTTATTGGTGCATCGGTGCGAATAATGGGTACCCGACTTGGTGGTATTGTGAAGTCCGATGGTAGATTTATTGTTGCAAGTATTCCTGCTGGTTCTTATACAGTTCGTATTACTGCTGTTGGTTATGCACCTTATGAAGCGGTGGTTCGGATTTCCGCCGACGACGAGACAGAGATTTCAGTAGTTTTAAAGCAAGAAGGTAAGGTAACCGAGGAGGTAACAGTAGTTGCCGAAAAACTTGTTTCGCACAAAGATGTCGGTGTAAAGCGTCAGTTTGAAAACCAGCAGCTTACAACTATCGCCCGCGAAGGTCTTCAAGCAATAATTGGTTTGAGTGCTGGGGTATTTAATACAGGTGGTGGCTGGGTCATTCGTGGAAGCCGAACGAACGAAAGCCAAATCCGTGTCGATGGAATTGATATCAGCGATAAGTTTACAGGTGGCTTCGGTATTGTTGGTGCTTCTTATTACCCAATGGTTAGTGCATTTGCTACCGAAGAGGTTCAAGTTTTGACTGGTGGCTTTTCGGCTGAATATGGAAATGTCTTAGGTGGCTTTGTTAACACAACTTTGAAAACGGGACGTACCGATAGATACGAAGGATACATTCGCTGGAGAACTGATGTTCCTGCACTCTTTGGCCGTTTACCCCACGATTTGAAATTAGTTCGTGAAGGCGACCGCTACAAAGCAATCGATTGGGGCGAAGGTCCGAAGTTGCAGGGCAATAATGAACATACCTTTGAATTTGGTATCGGTGGACCAATTCCACTTTGGGATAAAGCAACATTTTTCATTGCTGGGAATTATTTCTTCGAAAAGTATAGAACCGCAAGTTACGATATTTACGACCCTGTCCACATCAACAATCTTGGTCAAATTGACCAAAACAATATTGGTCGGTTGCCAAACAACAGATCGTGGAAGAAAAGTTTCCAAGCAAAGTTGAAGTTCCCAGTTGCACAGGATATCGATTTAATTACATTTTTCAACTGGGGAATGACTAATATCGAAACCCTTGGTTGGGGCTGGTTATATGCAATCGAACCCGGCTCGATTCCTGGCTTACCATCGTACGGTGTTCCCGAACGAGTAGCAAAATCACCGGTTTATAATCAAGTAGCTTTAAGTGGTTACGTTCAAATCCAACATCGCCTCAGTTCAAATAGTTTCTATGAAATAAAGATTTCGAATACAACAAACAATAGTGATGCTTCGAAAAGGAAATCCTTCGATGACCCTGGTTTCTTTACTGGATTTGAAGTTTGGTACCCACAGGATGATTATAAAGTAACTTTAGGGAATTTGGTGTCGGGTAAGGATAAAATTCTTGACCAATATACCCCAGTTTCCCAGATTTTGCCATCGAAAGATGGTTTCATAAAAATGGATAGACCCATTCCAAATCCATTAACTGGATACATCGAAGGTAACTCCAGTACCCAACACGCCCAAAATGCATACGGTTTAACAGGAATTTTCGACCTTCACGGCAACGATCGAACATTTGAATTCCGTCGAAGCAATTACTGGCAAATTGATGGCAACTATACATTAGTTACCGAAGGTGAATTTGGTCATATGTTCAAAACAGGCTTCGAAGTACAATTTTATCAATTGCGTCGGCATATGAATAGCTTACCTTGGGACGCAAACCCCTTCTTCGATGTTTATACCGATGAATGGGGCGGTAACCTTTATGCCGACAATCCAAATGTATTCGAAAAGACAAGCAAACCCTACAAGCCAATTACTGGTGGGCTTTATATCCAAGACCAAATAACATATAAGGGATTGATTATTACCCCAGGCTTGCGATTCGATTTCTACCTGCCCAACTCCGATTATCGAACTGTTGTCGAGTACTTCGTTCCAATTACATCCGATACAGGTTTTGCAAAGGCGAAACCAAAGACGCAAATAAGCCCCAGAATTAATGTAACATATCCCATTACTGAACGTTCAAATATTTCGATTTCATATGGTGTACTTTTCCAGATGGCACCAATGCAATATCTTTACGATGCTTTTGCTGTCGACCAACTTCGTGGTAATGCCATACTCGGCAATCCAAATATGAAACCACAAAGAAGCAATATGTACCAAGTAACTTATAACAATCAATTGACCGATGACTTTGCTCTCGATATTTCTGCTTACTATAAAGATAATTACAATCAGGTAGGTCTTGTTTATGTTGCTGCTGTGCCAACACCATATTATATGTATACAGTTTCCGAATATGGTAGCTCCCGAGGAATTGAGTTCACTTTGAGGAAGCGGCCAACCGACCATATTCAATTAAACTTAAATTATAACCTTTCGTTTGCTTCCACAACGGGAAGCGGACCAGGTTCAAATTACTTAGTTGCAGTTGACCCCTATACTGGCAAGCAAGCCTTCCCATTGGCTGAATTTCCGTTTTCTGCCGACCGTACGCATCGAATAAATGCAATTGTGGATTTCATTTGGGGGCCCAAACAAGGACCTTCTATTGCTGGAATTTATCCCTTGGAAAATGCAGTGATTAATCTAACTGCATTTTTCCAAACCGGAACTCCTTACACACGTCTGGACCGCGCTGGAAATGCAATCGGAGAATTCAATGCAGAACGACAACCTTCGGTATGGAACCTCCAATCGAGAATTCAAAAAGGATTCTGGTTACGCGATTGGTTCGGAGCGGGAGCAAAGAACTCCCGAATTGAATTCTTTGTCGATATCAACAACATTTTGAATGTTTCCTACCCGGTTGGTGTATTTGCTCGAACTGGTGACCCAATTGATGACGGTGTTAATTTCTATCGACCAATTACCGATTTCAGTGCTGTTGTGTATTATCGCGAAGCCGATTATGCACGAGCCGAATCGTTTTCGACCGACCAATACACAATTTACGGTGACCGATTCTATAACGTTAATGCCGATTTCGATGGCAATGGATTAGTCACCCGAGAGGAAAAATACCAAGCGTTTACCAAGTATTTGGAAGATGTGCGTCGATTCCGCGGAAATTTCCTCGCCCCAAGAACTGTTTATGCAGGTATTATGTTTAGGTTTTAATTGAATTTTGTATGAAAATTAAAGGGATAAATATGAAAAGAGTAAAGCTAGTAGCATTTCTTTATCTTGTTTTGTCGCCCGTTTTACTTTTATCGTTGCCAAAAGATTACGGAAATAAGAGCGGCGAAAGCGGTAAAAACGGTGACCAACCACTAAGAACCTATACTCAATTGTTCGATTTACAACAGAACACTGTAAGTAATATTTCGTTTTGGACAACTAACTACGGGATTTTTGGCTTAAATGTAGCCCAAAATCGTGGTGGTGGCTACTGGCCCCGTGGTTCCAATAATCAGTATATTTTCGGTGGTGGCTTATGGTTTGCTGCAATTAAACAGAGACCCGACACACCCGCACCCAAAAAATACGTCGAAGTAACCTACAACCCGAACAATGGTCGTTCGTGGATGGTCCCAGGCCGTATTACCGATGGTGATGGCAAAGATGTTTCTGACCGATTGAAGTACAGAACCTACTTCTCAACCGATTTCCGTAAAGGCGATGGGACGCCATTGAACGCTGACCACGGACCGGCCTGGCCAATTTGGGATACAAATCCCGACGACACATTAAAATATAATCGATACTTTGGTTATTATGTTGATGATGTTAACAATCGAAATACAACATTTTATCCGAAAGGACCTGCATTTATCTCCGGTGAAGATATCTTCTGCACTTACAAAGATACCGATTTAAATGAATTCGATGGTGGTGCCGGCTTACGAAAAAGCCAAGGGTATCCACTTCGCTTACAGTTCGAACAAATGATTTATTCCTGGGGCTTCGGCGATTATAAAGACTTTATTTTTATTAAATACGAAGTAATTAACTTTTCGCAAGATACTTTGCGTGAATGCTGGTTGGCTTCCGTTATGGATGTCGATATCGCTCGGGCACCCAATTTAATAAATGGAGCCCGAAACGATAGGGCTCGCTTCTACGAAGAAGATACAACATTGAACCTCGGAATACAGTGGACAAACACCGACCAGGGTGAAAAAGGGTACGGCTTTGGTTATTTAGGTTTCGACTTTTTGGAAAGCCCCGCTGTTATCCGTGGAGACCGACGCGAGGTTAGCTTCCAAGTTCAAGGTCAAGACACTATTTACGACATAACAGAATATATGTGCTACGAGCCAGTTGTATTTCAGGTTCCTATTTACGATTCCGCTGGCGTTGTGATTGGTTATCGCGATTCTACTGCTTGTTTAAAAGAAGAGATGGTTAAGAAATGGCGTTCGATTCATTCGCCTTCCGACACCGGGCTTGTTGTAAACAACATTATTGAATTTGATAAAACAGGTTTTATTAGAAAGGATAAAAGGGTTTTTACAACAAGCGAGCAACTTGGACTTAAGACTTTCCGAAATTGGCACATTGATGATGATAAAAACGAAGATGATGAGCGATACAACTTTATGTCTTCTCAGATACGGGATGGCGATTTTGGTCCTGGCGACCGCCGTCTTATGATGGCAACGGGTCCATTTCATATGTTGCCTGGTGACACTGCCCGATTGGTTGTTGCATTGATTTGTGCACCCCCCGCTGTTCGCGAAGATGCCGATGGTTCGACCGAAGATGCAGCAGAAATTGTTCGAAAAGATAAATTTGCTCAACAAGTTTACGACGATAACTTCCGTGCTCCTTCTCCACCCGAAAGAGCTAACTTCATCACATGGCGACCAGTTAACAATGGCTTCATTATTGAATGGGATAGTGCTGCGGAAATTTCGAAAGATTTTTACGAAAAGGGAATGGATTTCTTAGGCTATCGTCTGTATCGAGCCCGTCGAACCGATTTGGATACTTTCGATGTCGACATTGTTTCGCCAAGTTTGCAATATCCTTCGGGTAAAGGACCATTTGGTTGGAAACAGATTGCACAATGGGAAATTCCAACTCCGTTCTACAAATCGTATAACCGAGCAGGAACGGAACAAAATACAAATATGCCATTTATTGACTCTTTGCGAATAGTCGGACCATATCTCGAAAACCGAGCTGGCCAGATTGTTGTCGATTCCTTTGCAATTCGTGTGCTCCGAGTTGGCAGAGGCATACTTTTGAATCCAAATGACCGCTGGGTGCAAGTTAATATCACAGGCGGAACGAACATTTTCCCCGTTATTTGTGGGGTCGATACAGCATTGATTGCTGAACCTTGGGGCAAGTTCTGGGCTTCCAAAATTGGATATCGTGAATTGCCAATTTACTTCGACCCATACAACGTAATACAACCCCGACGCCACTATCTTCTCGATAGTGCAATGTTAGGTGTTGTCCGCTTGAATCGATTATTCTTGACATATAACCCTTTGCTATGGAAGAAGGAAACAATTAATATCAACCCTGCCGATACAGCAACACTTCCCGAGCGAACTGGTCCAAATCTCGATACAATTTACTTAAAGCGAACATTCCGCACTGCCATTGTCGATGGTAAGCAAGTAGTTTTGGTCGATAGAATGGTTCCAATGAACATTAACGTAGTTTTGCGCGATTCGGTCCATATAAAACAAGCATTGGATTCAATCTATAAGTACATTCAACAAGGCTTGGCTAAGGTTGAATTTCCTGAATTTGAGCAAAGTGACGAGGCAATCAATAAGGTAATAGTGCCTTATATGCGAAGAATCACTAACAATCGAACATTTATCGATTTAGGCGACGATAACAAAGACTTATATGTTAATTTCAACGATAATCCTACTAAGACAGAAAAATTTATTAACAACATCGATTACTATTATAAACTATTGTCATACGATGAAGGCGATTACATTCAACAGACTCCACCCAAGCTAAATGATGCTTCCCCAGGCTTGCCTAATATGCTTACTGTTTATTCTCGCTCTGCACCGGTTGGGAAACCTGTTGAATTCAAAGTAACTTATGTAGACTCGGCAAAAATTGGTGGTTTGTACAACTTCAAACTATTTGCAAGCGATTATGACCGTGCTGTCCAATTATTTGCTGGACACGAACTTGAATTAGAATTCCAACCATATTGGGAGTTGAGTTCGATTAACTTCCCCGGCCGTTCTACTCAATTCCAATTTGGTTTGTATTGGCGAAGGATGATTCTTAGAGATTTGACAACGAATGAAGAGCTGTTCAACTACTTGACATTATTCGAAGAAAGTCCGTGTTCGTGGCGATTTTCAGGTTCTTATACCGAAAATGCTGCTTCATTTATACTAAGCGATACAGCAATTGTTGACCCATACACTGGTAAAGTCAATACCTTTGGCTTGCCTTTCAACAACGAAGTCATAACACGCACAGGGCTTATAACAACGGGCGATTTCACCGTTCCCGGGTATTGCTATAGTTACGGTTATATGCCTAATTATCCTGCAATCGGACCTGCTTTCGGTACATTAGGATTTAGTTTCAATTATACAATACAACAATACGGTGGAAGACTTCGTCCCGATTCATCTTCGATTCGGATGGAACCCGATAAAACTCCAATAAATATCATTACAGATTTTTCGAAGGTATTTACAACCCAAGAACTGGATTTCCAAACGGTAAGGCAAGAATTTGTTGGATACACTGTGGATCGTGAGCCAGTTTACCGTGGTTATGGCAGACCGATTTATGGTAGCTTCAACAATGGGCCCGGCGATTACGAAGTAACTTTCCTTCCCGGCGGCGAAGAAGAAATGGAACTTGTTTGGGGACCTCCTACCGACAGAAAACGAAATACCTTCCGAGTAAAATATCTTACTTTGAAAGTTGTTAACAAGCTGACTTCTATGCGACCATCTGAAATCGGTGGTGATTCGATTATTATAAGCTACCCCGAAGAATTGCAACATATGGAAATCGATTCTATCCCTGGCGTTCAATATCCATTGCCAACCAACCTCCGGGGCAGATTCAATGAGTTCATCCACAAGTTCAATTTAAGTGCTTATGGTTGGGTAAATGGCCGCCGAAACAACGCAGCAATCGCTATGCGTAACCAACAAGCCAATCCTGCCTGGAATACTGGTACAACCTCTATTAATACATACATTGGTAGGCAGGGCAGGTATTATCTTTCTGCAGTTTCTCTGGATGGCAAGGATACCGTCGATTTCACTCATGTGTTAATAATTGGTGGATGCCAATTTGCTTTGGATTTTGCCAATAAAGGAAGACGATTCGGTCCAGCAGAATGGTCTGTCGTTCCTGTCAATGAATACCAATACAAGGAAGATTTCAAAGAAGGGGATAAAATTACTTTAAAGATTCGTGGAGGTGCGTTCGGTTTGCCACTTCCTGGGGCAAAGGTGCGATTCAAGATTTCCGACTTTAAGCCCGAAAACGATAATTACACTGACGCAATGTTGGAGAAGGTAAAAGTTGTGCCCAACCCCTACTACATTTCGCATCAAGGACAACGTACCCCATACGATGCAAAGATATACTTCACGAAACTGCCGCCACGTTGCACGATTGAAATCTACACATTGGCAGGCGACTTGGTTCGAACTATTGAACACAACGAAACAAACGGCGATGCACCCGATAAACATTCGGTTGAAATTTGGGACTTGCTTTCCAAGAACGGTTTGCGAGTAACAAGCCAAACATTCGTTGCAGTTGTAAAGACACCAAACGGTGCACAAGCCGTTCAAAAGTTCTCGGTCGTTGTTGGTGGTTTCCGATTAATTCAGGAAGAACAATAATTTATAATAAACCCGGGGTGAATTCCCCGGGGTTTGTGAATAATTATGAAAATAGGGAGTGAAATATGAAAAAGATTTTAACATTAGGATTAATTTTATCGATAGTTTCGTTTTATCAAGCATTTGCAATTGGTGGAGCAGTCTCTGGTTCGACCACAGGCGAAACATTCGTTAAAGTTGGTGCAGCAGGGGCACAGTTTCTGAAGATTCCAATTGGTGCTCGGGGCAATGGTCTTGCAGGTGCTTATTCTTCGTTGTGCAACGATTTGACCTCGGTGTTCTGGAATCCAGCAGGACTCGCCGATGTTAAAGGAATTAGTGCCGATTTTTCGTATACTCAATGGTTTGCAGGTTTTAACCATAGCTTTGGTGCATTTGCTTTACCTATTGGTGCCAACTTTACTACTGCTTTGAGTCTTGTCTCGCTAAACAGTGGTGATATCGAAATTACAACCCTGGAAAAACCTAACGGCACAGGACTAAATTATCAAGTTAACGATATTGCAATTGCATTTACTGTTGCTGGTTACTTAACTGACCAATTCTCTTTTGGTATCACTGCAAAATATATCAATAATACCATTTCAAATCTCAGTAGCACGGGCATTGCTTTCGATGTTGGGACAATGTATGAAACTGGTATTCGAGGGATTCGTTTGGGATTTTCAATCTTCAATCTCGGTTTGAAGCAAGCCTATAGCGGGCAAGACCTTAATAAATCCAAGAAATTGTTCGATGCTTTGAATGCTGCACCATTGGACATTGCTTACATTGCAAGTAGCTACTCATTACCTTTGATTTTCCGTGCTGGAATTTCGAGCGAAGTTTGGAAAACCGAAGACCATAGTGTTGTTGCAGCTGCCGATTTCATAACTCTTTCCGATACACCTGAACATTATTCACTCGGAGCCGAATACACTTACAAAAAATTCCTTTCGCTTCGTGCCGGCTATCAATTTGGTACCGATGTCTTTGGACTTTCCGGTGGAGTTGGCTTGAAATACTTTGGTGGTGGATTCGAAGGTGAATTTGGCTATTCAATCACACCAACCAAGAACATAGGCTTGGTCAACAGGCTTAGCATCAAAGTTGCTGTAAAATAATACTTACAACAATATTATTTTTTAATTTGCCGTTGTAATGAATATTACAACGGCAATTTTTATGTTGAAACAAGTTTGTTACATATTTGTTTGGCTTTTGATATTAAACGGCTTTGGCTTTTCTAAAAGTATTCCAATATATGTCGATTATTGCACATTTCGAAAGTCCGATTCGGAAAATTATTTGGAAATTTACTATGGTTTCATCGACACAGTGCCAACTTTTCGGGAAGACAAAGGTTTGTGGGTCGCTAATCTTGGCTTTAAAATAAACATTTACCAAAATGATTCTTTGCTCGATAATCTCGAATGGGACATAATTCATCAGAAAGAGCAAGTTCGAACCGAAGGATACGAAAATTTATTAGTCGGGCAAAAAAATTTTGTTATTCCTTCGGGTAGAATTATTTCGTTTACTTTCGAATGCAATGATTATTACGATACAACTAAGAAATTCGTAAAGACGTTTGAACTTGAAAGCCCTCGGTATTCATTGCAAGAGAATGTAATAACGTTAAGTTGCATCCAATTTGCTCAGTTTACCGAAAGAATGGATACTTCCCAACAATCTTGGCAAAGAGAATTTTTGAAAGGCAAATTCTATGTTGTGCCAAATCCAACTTGCGAAGTAATTGGTAGCCACCCAACTTTGTTTTATTATTTCGAATACTACTCTGCTCAGAAATTTTTGGGTAAAACTGTAATTGTTGAGTTTAGATTAATCGACGGTTTGCAAAACGAAGTTTATTTAACAAATAAGAAGATTAAAATTTCGAATCCTCAACAATATGAATTAAGTTACTTTAATTTGGAACTTATTCCGACGGGGCGATATACTTTCGAAATCACCTTCCGAGATGAAAATCGAAATGTTGTAGGAAAATCTCAACAAAAGATTTTCTATTTAATTAACCTTGAATTGCCTCCTAAAAAAGTTGAACAATTTACAGAAGATGAACTTTACGAACGGAGCATCTTTGCAACATTGGACGAAAGGGATGCACAAAAAGAATTCGAAAAGATTACATATTTGGCTAATGATTACGAAAAGGAACTTTTTAAGTCGTTGCAAACGCTCGATGGACGCCGTCGTTTCCTTTTCAGGTTCTGGAAGAAACGCAATCCCGATACAACATTGGTTTATAACCAAGCCTACGACGAGTTCAATCGAAAGATTGAATATGCAAATAAGTTCTTTTCCGTTGGCAACCAAATCGAAGGGTGGAAAACAGACCGAGGGCGTGTTTTGATTCAATATGGCGAACCCACTACTCGTGAGTTCCATCCCCGAGAAGGCAACAAAAAGAGTTATGAAATTTGGTTTTATAGCGAAATTCAAGGCGGTGCTTTCTTCTATTTTGTCGATGTAATTGGTAATGGGAACTATATCTTAGTGCATTCTAACGCAATTGGCGAAGTTCAAAACGAAAATTGGTATACCGATTTTGTAACGGGAACGAACGAAGAACGTTTGAAGAAAATGCTCCTGATTCGATGAGAAAAATAAGATACTTTTTCGAAACTGCACTTGTTTATTTTTTCATTATCCTATCGTCGGTTTTGACTGCGAAATTGAGAACTATTATTGGAAAATACTTGGGGTTGCTTGGTTTGTTGATTGCCAAAAGTAGAGTTCAAATAACAGCCGACAACCTCCGCAAAGCATTTCCCAATTTGGATGATTCTACTTTGAAGCAATTAGTTAAAAAAGTTTTTATAAACACGGGAATTACATTCTTCGAGATTCTTGCCTTGGGCAGGTTAAGCGACGAAGAAATAAAGGACTATGTTCGTTACAAAAATATTGAATTAATACGAGAGGTTTACAATCGGGGGCGAGGGTTAATTCTTCTTTCGGGGCATTATGGAAATTGGGAATTTCTTGCATACTCGGTTAATGTATATCTCGACTTGCCTGTGCTAATCATAGTCAAGCCTTTTTCGAATTATTTTTTGGATAAAGTGATTAATCGTTTTCGCACACGACGAGGGAATTCCGTCGTTTCGATGTATGAATCCGCTTTTAAAGTTGTAAAAACATTGAATGAAGGTGGTATTGTTGCATTGTTGGCAGACCAAAGTGCAACGAAGGACAAGGATATTTACGTGCCTTTCTTTGGTCGGGAAGTTGCAACATTCGACTCTCCTGCTTTCCTTGCGTTGCGATACAATGTGCCAATCATCCTTGGTTTTGCCGAAAGAATTGGCAATCATTACCAAGTTGAACTCGAAGAATTGGATTTTTCGGATTTGACTTTATCGAAAGAAGGAATTTATGAACTAACTTTGCGATACACAAGAAAGCTCGAAGAGGCTATTCGCCGACGCCCCGAGCTTTGGCTCTGGCAGCATCGCCGTTGGAAACATTTAAAAGAAAATGGAGGACTGTCGGACAGAAAATTTTTATGATGGCTTTAGATATCTCTATATTTCAATTACATTAATATTTTTGCAATAGAATCGAATAGCTACCGACAGCCCCCAAAGATAATTAGTCTTCGATAATAGCAAGAACATCGGACCTTTGAACCAGTCGATATTCCTGACCATCTAAGGTAACTTCTTCGCCACCATATTTGGCGAAAATTACTCGGTCGCCGACTTTTACCAGATTTTGAAGGTCTTCGTCTGTTCCAACTGCAACAACTTCGCCAACGATTGGCTTTTCCTTTGCAGTATCGGGAATGATAATTCCACTTGGAGTTTTGCTTTCTGGTTCAATTGGTTTAATTAACAAGCGGTCGTCCAATGGTTTAATCTTCATTTTGTACCTCACTTTAAGTTCAACATTTGTTCGATTTTAGAACGGTCGAAACCGATAATTGGCTTATTGTTAATAAGAATTACGGGAACGCCGGTGTTTCCGCCGGTTCGCCGTTGCATATCACGAAACGCAGCAGGGTCGCGCGAAACATCGACATCTTTGAACGGGATTCGCTTTTCGCGAAAATATCGTTTGGCAGCATTACAAAATGAACAAGTTGGTGTCGAAAAAATTATTACTTTTGGATAATTTGTTGCCATAACACATCAACCCTGTTTTCGAATATATGAATAACGAGTAATATAGTTTGTTATTTTATTTGTAAGATAAGATTGGAGCAAGCCATCGTTCGGCTTCTTCGGTGCTTATTCCTTTTCTTTGTTTGTAGTCGAGCAGTTGGTCTCTATCGATTTTGCCAACAGGGAAATAGTGTGCTTTGGGGTGGGCGAAATAAAATCCACAAACACTCGAAGCAGGCAACATCAGGTATGTTTCGGTAAGCGAAATGCCAAGTTTTTGCTCGGCATCCAGTATTTCGAATATTTTTTTCTTTTCGGTATGGTCAGGACAAATTGGGTAACCAGGAGCAGGTCGAATTCCACGATATTTTCCGCTCAATAACTCTTCGATTGATTTCTTTTCTTTTTCGTAGCCCCAGAACTTTGTTCTTACTAAAAAGTGAAGGAGTTCGGCGAAGGCTTCGGCAAGTCGGTCGGCAATTATTTTTACCATAATCGAATTGAATTCATCTTTTTTTGCTTTGAGTTCGTTTGCAATTTCATCGGCACCGAAAATCGTTACTACAAAAAATCCAATGTAGTCCGTTATATTTGAACTTTTCGGTGAAACGAAATCGGAAATACAATAGTTGCGAGCATTTTCTTTTTTCGATTGCTGGCGAAGGAAACAGAAAACGGTTAATATGGAATTTCGGTTTTCGTTGCCGTAAACTTCGATATCTTCGCCAATTGAATTTGCAGGAAATATACCAAACGCTGCCTTTGCTTTAAAGCGGTTCTCTTCGATTATTTTATCCAAAAGGGAATTTGCATCGTCGAAAAGTTTTTTTGCTTCGTTGCCATATTTAGGGTGTTCGAAAATTGCAGGGTATTTGCCTTTAAGTTCCCAAGCCAAGAAGAATTCGGACCAGTTAATGAATCGGCGAATTTCATTTAAATCGAAATCTTCGAAATGTTTTGTTCCCAAAAAGCGTGGTTTAACGATTTGTGCTGTTCGAGGGTCGAAAACATATTTGTTTTTCTTTGCTTCTTCGAACGAAAGGAGAGGTGTTTTCTTTGCCAAATAATTGGTGCGAATTTCATCATATTCTTTTCGAATTTTTTCGATGAAGTCCTTTTTGGTGGAGTTGTCCAAAAGATTTTTTACCACAGGAACCGACTTTGAAGCATCGAGGACGTGGATTACAGGTTGGGAGTAAATTGGGGCAATTTTAACAGCAGTATGTGTGCGCGAAGTTGTTGCTCCACCAATGAGCAATGGGACTTGCAACCGGTGCTGTTCCAATTCCCGAGCGACGTGGACCATCTCGTCCAAAGATGGAGTAATTAGACCGCTTAATCCAATGCAATCGACGTTGTTTTTCTTTGCTTCTTCGATGATTTTCTGGGCAGGAACCATTACACCAAGGTCTATGATTTCGAAATTGTTGCACGAAAGTACAACACCAACGATATTTTTACCAATGTCGTGAACGTCGCCTTTGACTGTGGCAAGGAGTATTTTGCCATTTTTTTGTGCTGTCGAAGAATTCTTCTTTAATGATTGTTGAATGTGTGGTTCGAGGAATGAAACCGCTTGTTTCATCACTCGGGCACTTTTTACCACTTGCGGAAGGAACATTTTCCCCGAGCCAAATAAATCGCCAACTTCGTTCATTCCTTCCATCAATGGCTTTTCGATAATTTCTAACGGGTCGGGGTATTTTGCCAATGCTTCTATTAAATCTTCTTCCAAAAAAGTATTTATTCCGTTGATTAATGAATATTTCAATCGTTCTTCAACGGCTTTCGACCGCCATTCCAATGTTTGTTCTTGTTTTTGAGCTTTCTTATCTTTAACTTTTTCGGCGTATTGGAGTAGTCTTTCGGTTGCGTCTTGTCTGCGGTTAAAAATCAAATCTTCGATTAGATTGCGTAGTTCGGGTTCGATTTCCTCGTAAACATCTAACTGCCCTGGGTTTACAATTCCCATATCTAATCCCGCTCGTATAGCGTGATAGAGGAAAACAGAATGCATTGCGCGACGAATTGGCTCATTGCCACGAAACGCAAAGGAAAGATTGCTTATTCCACCACTTACCTTTGAATGTTGTAAGTTCTCTTTAATCCACCGAGTAGCTTCGATAAATGCTAATGCATAGTTGTTATGTTCTTCAATCCCTGTTCCAATTGTTAGAATGTTTGGGTCGAAGATTATATCTTGTGGTGGGAATCCAACTTTTTGAGTTAATATTTCGTATGCTCGCTTGCAAATTTGAATTTTTCGTTCGTAAGTTACTGCTTGACCATCTTCGTCGAAAGCCATTACAATCACAGCAAATCCAAACTGGCGAATGAATTTAGCCTTTTCGATAAAAGCTTCTTCGCCGTCTTTAAGGGAAATGGAATTAACAATCCCTTTGCCTTGGATGTGCTTCAAAGCAGTTACAATTACGCTCCACTTGGATGAATCGACCATTATTGGCACGCGAGCAATATCGGGTTCGGTAGCAATGTAATTAAGGTAAGTAGCCATTGCTTTTTCGGAATCGAGCAGTGCCTCGTCGAGATTTATGTCGATCATTTGGGCGCCGTTTGCGACTTGTTCGCGCGCTATTTCCAATGCCGATTCGAATTCGCCTGCAAGTATTAGTTTGGCAAATTTACGTGACCCCGCTACATTTGTCCTTTCGCCTATGTTAATAAAGTTTGATTCGGGGGTTATGACAAGCGAATCTAATCCACTTAGGGCAAGGTAAGGTTTTGGTTTGGCTGGCTTTCGTGGCGGAAGATTTTGAATTACCTTAGAAAATTGTCGGATATGTTCAGGTGTGGTTCCACAGCATCCACCAACGATATTAACCCAGCCATTTTTTGCAAATTCTTCGATTTGGCTTGCCATCGATTCGGGCGAGTCATCGTATTCACCCATTGCATTAGGTAAACCTGCATTCGGGTAGACACAAACGTTTGTAGTAGCAATGTTAGAAAGCTCTTCCAAAAATGGTTTGATTTGCTTTGCACCGAGGGCACAGTTTAAACCAACAGCAAGGAGATTTTCGGCGTGAGAAATTGAGATCCAGAATGCTTCGACTGTTTGCCCCGAAAGTGTCCTTCCGCTTGCGTCAACAATTGTGCCCGAAACAATAATTGGCAACGGGTCTATTCCCATTTTCGAAAATACATTATGGGCAGCGAAAATTGCTGCTTTTGCGTTTAGTGTATCGAAAACTGTTTCGATTAGGATAATATCGACACCACCATCGACCCCACCACGGATTTGAGTTTCATAAGCATCGACTAATTCATCGAAAGTAATAGCTCGGTAAGCGGGATTGTTGACATCGGGCGAAAGCGTAAGCGTCTTGTTAGTTGGGCCGACCGAAAGAGCAACAAAACGGGGCTTGTCTGGTTCTTTTGTTGTGAACTCATCGGCAACTTTTCGGGCAATGCGAGCAGCTTCGAAATTTATTTCATAAACTAAATCTTGGGTTAAATAATCTTTCTGCGAAATTTTGTTTGCGTTGAATGTGTTAGTCTCAATTATATCAGCACCCGAAAGTAAGTAATTTCTGTGAATTTCTTCGATTATATGCGGTTGGGTTAAATTCAAAATGTCGTTGTTGCCTTTTAAGTTTAGGGGATGGTCGGCAAATTTGTTTGCACGGAAATCCTCTTCGCTCAATCTGTATGATTGAATCATTGTACCCATTGCTCCGTCGAGGAGCAGGATTCTTTCGTTAAGAAGTTTGTTCAAAAGTTCGGTTTTGTTCACCTCAGTTTGTTATATTTTAAATTCAAGATGCATTTTGATTGAGGGAGCAGAATGAGTTAATGCCCCAATGGAAATCGCATCGACACCAGTTTTTGCATATTCTTCGATATTCGATAAGTTTATTCCGCCCGAAGCTTCAATAAAAATCAAAGGGTTTTCGGCACGAAGCTTTTTTACGCACTGAGCAACTTCTGCGGGCGTAAGGTTATCCAAAAGCACACCATCGACTTTCAACAAATTAACTTCTGGAATTTGTAATATGCTTTCGATTTCGACCTCGATGAATTTATTAGGATAAATGCTTCTTATTGCTTGGACGGCAATTGTAATACTTTCGGCAGCGGCAATATGGTTGTCTTTAATGAGGATTGCCTCCGAAAGATTCAATCGATGATTCCAGCCACCTCCGCAACGGACAGCATATTTTTCCAAAAGTCTTAATCCCGGTGTTGTTTTGCGTGTATCGAGAACACGAACGCCATAAGGTCGGGCAATTTCTACATACTTTTTTGTATTTGTTGCAATTCCCGAAAGCCTTTGTAGTATGTTCAATAGTGTTCTTTCGACGTTCAGGATAAATTTTGTAGGTGCTTCTATTTGGAATATTTTTGATTTTTTTGGTACAGTATCTCCATCATCGAAATAGAATTCCAAATTTACATCCGAAGCCGTCAATTCGGGTAAAATTTCGACAAGTTGTTTGCCAGCAAAAACGCAATCCTCTTCGTTTTCGAGATATGCAACAGAAATATGGTTTGAATCGTAAAAAATTTCGGAAGTAATATCGCGTTCGGGGATATCTTCTTGCAACCATTGGTGGAATTTTTCGATTAGGTAGTTTCTGTCCAACTTATCAACTTGTGGGTAAGGTAGGAATGGCATACGTTTATTTACTTAATTCCAACATTCTTTCGAGCGGAGCGAGTGCCTTCAACCTGAGTTCTTCGGGAAGAATAATCTGAGGTTGAAGGGTTTTCAGTGCTACAATCATTTTTTCTAATGTATGTAGCCTCATATATGGGCATTGATTGCAAGCACAGCCGTTTAGGCTTGCAAGTGGATAGAATTTTTTGTTTGGGTTTTTCTTTCGGAGTTGATGTATGATTCCTTCTTCGGTTGCGATGATAAATTCATCGTTTTGGCTTTCGGTTGCAAATTTTATTATTCCACTTGTCGAGCCAATATAGTCGGCATAATCGAGTATATTTTGTGGGCATTCGGGGTGTGCAAGTACCAAGGCATTAGGATGGTCTCGTTGGAGTCTTATCAATTCTTGTTCCGAAAAGGTTTCGTGAACCACACAAGTGCCATTCCAAAGCACCATATCCCGCCCTGTTTTTTTGATTAAGTAAGAGCCTAAGTATTTGTCGGGAGCAAAGCAGATGGGTTTGTCCGGCGGTACCGAACGGATTATTTTTTCAGCATTACTCGATGTGCAAATAATATCGCTTAGCGCTTTTACTTCGGCAGTGCAGTTGATGTATGAAATCACAAGGTGGTTTGGGTGGGCTTCGACCCATCGTTTGAACTCATCGGCGGGAGCACTATTGGCAAGCGAGCAACCTGCCTCCAAATCGGGTATTAAAACAATTCGGTCGGGATTAAGAATTTTAGCGGTTTCAGCCATAAAATGCACACCGCAGAAGAGTATTACATCGGCATTGGTTTTTTTTGCTTCCTGTGCCAATGCAAGCGAATCGCCAATGAAATCGGCTATATCTTGGATGATTGGGTCTTGGTAGTAGTGGGCAAGTATTACTGCATTCCTTTCCTTTTTTAATTCAAAAAGCCTTTCAAGTTTTTCCTCTTGCGAAAGTTTGGAATATTTATTTAACAAAGAAAGCCGATTTTTTTCTTCTTTTAAGACTCCTTTTTCCTCGGCAACTGTAATCATAACTTAACCTAACTTAAACAAAAATTTAATTTTAATAAACGAAAAATTGCAAGTTTTGTTTTTGTAAATCTGGCGATATAGTAACCTTAACACAGGCGTAAAAGCATTAATATTTAAACAAATTTCTATTCGTAAAATACAAAATTAATCATTCGTGAATTCGTTTATTCAACTTTGATGAAATTTCGATTGAATGTGAATGCCGAAAAATCGTTTTTGAATGGTAAGTTTAGCTATGTTTATAAGGTTCGGGTTCGCTATGCCGATGTCGATAAAATGGGCATAGTTTACAATGGCAACTATCTTCGTTATTTCGAAATTGGGCGAACTGAATTGATGCGAAGTTTAGGGTTGCCATATAAATTAGTCGAGGAGATGGGCTACCTTTTGCCATTGATTGAGGCAAAAATCCAATGGTTAGGTTCGGCAAAATACGATGATGAATTAGAAATACACACTGCACATGCTCCTGTTTTCGACGCCCCACGCATTGTATTCGAATATTCTATTGTTTGTCGGGGCAAAGAAATTGCAAAAGGCTACACAATCCATACATTTGTTCGTGCAAGTGATTTTAAGCCTGTTAAGCCTCCTTCTTTCTTTGTCGAAAAATTAAAGTATGCAATAAAATTGGAAGAATAGATGAAAAGAATCGTTGTTGTATTTTTTCTTATTGCTTGTTTGAATTTGAATTCAGCCGAGAGTGTTTTTAATTTTTTACGCTACAACGGCAGTGCTCGGTCGTGGGCATTGGGTGGTGCTTTTGTTTCGGTAACCGATGACCCTTCGGCATTGATTTTCAATCCCGCAAGCGTAGCAACCAACAAGACCCGAAATTTTGCTTTTACTTTTTTAAAGCATATTCTTGATGTGAATTCGGGAAATGTGATATATCATCGAAAATTCGAAAATTTGGGGGATTTCGCTGCAAACGTAATCTTTACGAACTATGGAAGTTTCGATAGAACAGATAAAAACGGTCAACCGATTGGAACTTTTACGGCAAACGATTTGGCTTTGGGTGTGACTTATGCAAATGTTTTGGATACTAATCTTTACTATGGTATAACTACAAAATTTATTTTTTCGAACATCGATAAGTACACATCGAGTGCTTTTGCATTCGATTTAGGTTTACTTTACAACATTCCCGAAAAGAGGACGAGCATCGGCATTTCAATCCTAAATTTTGGCACACAACTTTCGACATACGATGGAACACGGGAAGCGTTGCCATTGGATTTGCGTGTTGGAATAAGCCATCGGTTGCGAGGTTTGCCTTTGCTGTTGAATTTTTCGTTTTTTAATTTAAACGAAAGCACAAGCAAATTTTTCGATAAGTTTTTGAAATTTTCTTTGGGTGGCGAATTCTATCTTTCCGAAAATTTTTATCTTCGGCTCGGCTACGATAACAACATCCGAAAATATTCCAGCAGTGTAAAAGACAAAGGGTTTTCGGGTTTCAGCGGTGGTGTTGGGTTAAAGTTCAAAGAATTGAATTTCGATTACGCTGTCTCGCAGGTTGGTGCATCCGCAATTTTCCATCGTTTTAGTTTATATTTCGATTTGTAAAGATGATAGAGCTTCAAGATTGGGGATTAATCGAATACGAAGAGGCTTGGCAACGGCAGAAGCAACTTGTAGAGGAAGTGCAACATAATCCTCGCAAAAATTTCCTTGTGCTTTGCGAACATCCTTCGGTGATTACAATTGGTCGAAATGGAACATTCGAAAACGTTGTAATTCCACGAAAACTAATGGAAAAGTTAAAAATTCAAGTTGTTAACGTCGACCGCGGCGGAGATGTAACTTTGCATAACCCTGGGCAATTAGTTGGTTATCCTATCTTTAATCTTGAAAATTTCCGAAAAGACCTGCACTGGTTTCTCCGAGAAATTGAGCAAACGATAATAGATTTGCTAAAAGAATTCAATATCGAGTCGCATCGAATGGACGGCTACACAGGTGTTTGGATAGAAGGAAAAAGGAAAATTTGTGCGATGGGACTTCATTGCAGTCGTTGGATAACATCGCACGGTTTTGCTTTAAATGTTAATAACGATTTGAAGGAATTCGATTACATTGTTCCGTGCGGAATAAAAGGGAAGGAAGTAACTTCTATGGAAAAAGAGATTGGCACGAAAATTGACTTTAATTTAGTGAAGCGTTTATGTTTCGAGTTCTTTGAAAAAAGATTTTTGAAAAAGACTTGATTTTTTGAAAAAAATTTATTAATTTTGTAACCCCAAAACGAGTTCATTGAAAAAGCGGGAATAGCTCAGTTGGTAGAGCACAACCTTGCCAAGGTTGGGGTCGCGGGTTCGAGTCCCGTTTCCCGCTCGACGGTCTTCCCCCCAAGCCGTCACTTCCTCGTTATGCTGCATGCCTTGCTATCACCCCCCCGATGGCAAGGCTTTTTTTTATTTAAAATAAATAACTTATTTTTGAATCTTTGATGTTTTCAAAATTCATTTATGAAAAGAATTGGTTTTTACGAAAATTCTTCCAAACCCGAAGCATATCGGTGTGCCGAACACGCCGCTTCGCAATTACTTCGGTTGGAAGCTGCTGAATTGCAATGTTACGGAAAAGCGGAACTGATCTCTAAATTATCCACTGAAATTGCCCAAAAATTCCATCCCATCGCGGAGAATGAATTCCCGAAGTATGTCGATGTTCTTATTTCATTTGGTGGCGATGGCACTATGCTTTCGGCTGCTAATCTTGTGTTGAAGTACAACATACCAATTATGGGAGTGAATGTCGGGCGATTGGGCTTTCTGGCTGAATATTCTGTCGAACAGCTCGATACCGCTTTAATCGACCTTGTGGAAGGCAATTTCCGTGTTGTCGACCGAAGTGTCCTCGAATGCAATATCGAAGGCAAAATGTTTTACGCTCTAAATGATTTTGTAATCGAAAAAAGAAATTCATCGCGAATGATTACAATTTCGGCATATACTAATGAACACTACATTGGCGATTACCGAGGCGATGGATTGATTGTAACTACTCCAACGGGTTCGACTGCATATTCGCTTTCCTGCGGTGGTCCAATCCTTTCCCCTTCGTCGAAAGTCATTTGTCTTACTCCGATTGCACCACATTCTCTTACGTATAGACCCTTGGTTTTGCCCGATACAAATGAAATTGATTTAGTTGTTGTTTCACCGACGGGCGAAGCAAATTTCGTTGCCGATGGACGCACAACTTTACCTTTGAAAAACAACCAGACAATTCACATAAAAAAATCCGACTATGTTGTTAAACTCGTAAAGCCTGTGAATAGTACTTATTACGATTTACTGAGAAAGAAGCTTCTCTGGGCTGCAAATGTTATTGATGTTGAACCAAAGTGCCGGAAGGATTAATAAATGGATGCATCATTTTTCCACTGGAACGGCAACCCCGAAATTTTCCGGATTGGAAGCTTTGCTATTCGTTGGTACGGTGTCCTTTTTGCTTTGGGCTTTTTGTTGGGATACCAAATAATGAATTACATCTTTAAACGCGAAAAGAAACCGATCAGGTCGTTGGAAACACTCACATTTTATGTTGTAATTGGGACAATTGTTGGAGCCCGTCTCGGGCATTGTCTTTTTTACGAACCAGAGTACTACCTTTCAAATCCGTTGGAAATTTTGCAAGTTTGGCACGGTGGGCTGGCAAGCCACGGAGGAGCAATTGGGATTTTAATTGCATTGCTTTTGTATTTCCGAAAAGAAAAGAAATTAGAACTTATTTGGTTTCTCGACCGCTTGGCTATTCCAATTCCGCTGGCTGCAACATTCATTCGCATTGGAAATTTCTTTAATCACGAAATACTTGGCAAACCGACCGATCTGCCTTGGGCAGTTGTATTTAATGTTTTCAAAGGTGGTGCTGTTGTTGGGCAAACTCAACCTGTACATCCAACACAACTTTACGAGGCAATAGCATATTTTTTAATCTTTATTCTTTTGTTTGTGTTGTATAAAATAAAGGTGGACAGACCCAAGGGTTTTCTGTTTGGAATGATGTTGACCGCTATCTTTGTTGCACGCTTTTTAATCGAATTTACAAAGGAATTCCAAGCTGATTTCGAACAATACTTGCCTTTGACAATGGGGCAAATCTTGAGCATTCCATTCATAATTGCTGGGGTGTACTTAATTGCAAAAGCAGTGAAATCGACGGGTAAAAACAATTAAAATCTACTTGTGTATGTTAGAAAGAGATTTCGCCTTTTGCCATCTTCTTGCAGATGGTTTAATAAGTCTTTGAATACAACCCCCGCTTGAACATTTTTAGACAGGTGGAAGGCAAAACCAATATTTAAAAGCCCTTTTTTGTTAGTTATGGCTTTATTGTTATCGTTCAAGTTTGTGTTAAACTCCAAAACGATTGACATAATATTCTTAACATCTTGTCGAAACCCAAGGAAGAAGTTTATGGTTCTGTCGCTTTTTGGTGGTTCAAGTGAATAATTTGTCCCAAAGTGAATATCGAAAAATCCTGCCGGATTGGAGAAGCTTTTGCTAAAAACGAGATAGAATCCGGGCGAAAAAGTTTCGAAACGGTTGGTAGCCGAGATGTATTTACCATAACCTTGATTTGAAAAACCAATTGCAATTGCAGGGAAGCTCCGTGTTTCGTCTATGAATCGAAATTTTAAATTTACCCCCGGCAGACTTTGAAATTCGGGGCTACCACTCCCAACTATTTGGGTTCCCCCAAAGGAGATTCCTATCAAAGTGTTAGCAAATGGAGTTAGTTCGAAGGAAGTGCGAATCCCACCATTTTCGAACACATAGAATAACAATTGGTAATCGTATTTGCTCAAACAGCCAGCAGAAGGTAATTCGATTATGTTGGTTGGTTCGGCAGATTTAAGCGAGGTTGAAGTAATTAGAAATAATATTATCGAGATAAAAGTCGAAAATGTGAGGGGACTAATCTTTCGGTTCAATTTTTTCATAGCCTTTCGATGTAGGTGTGTTAGTGTTTAAATCGGAAATAGTAATTTCAACCCTTCGGTTTTGTGCTTTGCCTTCGGGTGTGGAATTATCGGCAATGGGGCGTTGGTCACCAAAACCACGGACAACGATTGAATGTTCGGGAACGCCTTTTTCGATAAGAATATATGCTACATTAACTGCACGAGCAACCGAAAGGTGCCAGTTCGATGGGTAACGGAAGCTTCGAATAGGGTCGCTATCGGTGTGACCATCGATAGCAACTTCTTGGTCTTTTGCTAAGCCAAGCAAGGCAGTGCTGAGCTTTGCCAGCATTTCGAGCCCTTGTGGTTCAATATCTGCTTTCCCCGATTTGAACAACAATTTTTCGGGTAAAGTAATAACGATATTTCCTTGACGATTTGCTAAAGTAATTTCGCCTGTTTGGATGTATTTTGCCAAAGCCCGTTGCACGTCGAGTTCAATTTCTTTAAGGCTACGGCGTTCGGGGAATGGAAGGACAGGTTCGGGTATACCTTTTTTTACACCTTTGAAGATGCTAAGTCCAGTGCCCTGTTCATCTTCGCCTTTTTGTGGCTTGAAGTAATCGGCAAAAGCCTTAGAAAGTTCTTTATATCTCTCTTCGTCAACTCGGGCGGATACATACAGAATTACAAACAAGCCAAGAAGAAGAGTAATCAAATCGGCATAAGTAATCAAATACCTATCGGAGCTTGTCCGTGTCGATTCTTCTTCCGAAGTATTTCTTTTTTTGAATCGCATTCCTACTTAATTACATTAAATTTTATTACCTTTTCTATCGTGTTATCAATATAAATTACTGCAAAATACATACCAGAATTTAATTTATCCAAATTAATTTCAATCGATTTTGTTGTGCGTGGTTCGACAAAGCCTTCGAATACAACTTGCCGAAACGAACCCAAAACATCACAAATTTCCACCTTAAATTGCTTACCAATAAAGTTATTCGATAAATACAAATTTACAAAATCATTAGCAGGATTTGGATATAACAAGCATTGTAAGCTTTTGTTTTCTTTTGCTTCAACGCCTAACTGCAATTCGAACCCTGCAATTTTGTAAATATTACCTTCGTAATCTGTAATCCAAAGATTACCATCACGTGGGTCGAATTCAATTCCCCGAGCATTGATTATTCCTGTTGGTCTTTGCAGGTAAATTCTATCGTATTCTACCGAAGGATTATCGACGGGCATACGAATTGCAACTGCTTCGGTCAGTGCACCGCCCGAAGGAAAATGCGTTCCAATTTGGTAAAGAAAATTTGCTTTGTCGGAACTTAATCCTCGCGGTCCATAGGTTTTTGAGTATGGATTTTGGTAGGTTTTTTCTACTTTTCCATTCTTTGGGTCAGCAACATACAGGATTTGCTTGCCGAATTCATCTTTTTTGTCTCGGTCGCCAACATAAAGTTTGCCGTCGATGTATTCCAAACCAATTGGATAAGAAGGTGCAGGGCTTGTATATTGATTCAAAACATTGCCATTTGTATCGATTACAATAATAATGCCACCATTGCCAGCTGTGCTGTTCATTCGATGAACATAGATGATTTGATTTTCGCGGTCGATTGCCAAATCGGTGAATAGACTGTCGCCAGGCAAAGTTATCGTCTTTTCTTTTGTCAAACTTGTCGAATTTAGCCGAACAAGTCTGTTGGATTGAAAACTTGTGACCCAAAGTCCATCGATTCCATCGAAAGCAATGCCGTATGGAATAAAGTTTACACCAATGTTTTTAACAATCGAGCCTTTTTGGATGAGTGCAATTGTAAAAGAATTTGAAATTTTGACCTGCGATGGATCGGCTTTGGAAGAAATTCTAATTCTTCCGAATTCAGTAGGTTTGTTCGGCACAAGCCACAACAAGGGTGAACTTTGAACCTCATCGGCAACGACCGTCCAAGAGGTGCCATCGTCGATTGAGTATTCTACTTTTACTGGTGGTTTAAAGCCATACCAAGAGATGATTTGAGAAGTTTGGCTTGTGTAAATTTCGCCACCCGAAGGCGAAGTGATTTCGTAGCTCGCAATTGTTTCCATTGGGACTTCGACTTCCCAAATTCCACGTCCGTGTGTTGCTGCACGCAATGGTATGGTTGGCGAACTAAGATTGTATTTGCAAAATTTTAAATCCACGGCTGGGCTTCTGGGTAGGTCGGTTCCGTAAGGGAACCATTCTTTTCCACCGTCGTAGCTTGCAAAAACCCCAATATCGGTTGCAACAAAGACTAAATTCTCGTCGATTGGGTGCAAAGCAACCGAGTTGACAGGAATATCCGGAAAGCTTTTGCCTAAACTAATCCAAGTTTTGCCTAAATCGGTTGTTTTGTAAATATGTTCGTTGAAGAAACCCGAAAAAGTAACGAAGAAAGTATTTTCGGATGAATTTGAAAATTCAATATCTGTTACCCATCGAATTGGTAACCCATTGTCGTTGACAACTTTCCAAGTCTCCCCTGCATCGGTCGAAACAATTACTTCGCCAATGCTTGTTCCCGCGGCAATGTAATCGGGATTTACCGAAGATACCGAAATTGCAGTGAAACGCCCGCCACTTGTTGGAGTTTGAATTACTTCCCAATTATCGCCGTAATTGTATGAAACATATAACTTATTCCTTCCGTGGTAAAGTATGTAGTTAAGTATTGGATGTATTATAAGAGGTGGATCCCAAACTCCCACTGTGAAATCGAGACCTTTGTCCAAGTATTTATATTCGCCAGTTTTAAGATTTAGCCGGAAAGGTACAATCCTTCCGCCGGGAGTTGATTGGCCATAGACTATGTTTGGTTCGAGGTAATCGACAACGGTGCGGAACCCATCGCCACCTGCAATGAAAATCCAGTCGTTGTCTTCTGTAAAAGCCAAACTGCCATTGTCTTGGGTTCCTCCGAAATTGACATTCTGCTTTGTATTGTCAATATCGAAGCCATAGAATTGTGTTACTTGAAGATTATTATTTTTTACGACCCAATTTGCACCTGCGTCGCTCGAAAAATACACCCCCCCATCGTTGCCTAAAAATACATTATTTGGATTTTTGGGGTCAAACGTTGCACAGTGCTGGTCGACGTGGACGTTTCCGCCGCTGTAACCATTGGTAACATTTACAAAATTTTTCCCATCTATTGTTCTAAAAACATCTATTCCACCTGCCAAAACTATGTTCGGATTTGTTGGGTGAATTTCGATAAAATTATCGTAAAAGCCTTGTCCGTTGAAAAAGCTAGTTTCCCCTTGAAAAACCAATGTCCAACTTTGACCCTTGTTTGTTGTTTTGTAGAGAAGTCCACGAGAACTCACATCAAGCAATGCATAAGCAATATCGGGATTAGATTTTGAAATTTGAACAGAGATTCTACCGAAGCCACCTGCCAAACCGTTGTTTCTTATTTGCCAAGAAACGCCACCATCGGAAGTATAATAAATACCTTCGGAGTTAACACCAATCAAGTATTCATTTGGGTTAGTTGGGTTCAATGCTACGTCGGTTACGTTTCTATCGAAAAGACGTGACCAGGTTTTGCCAGCATCGGTGGAAAGATAGAATCCTGGTTGGCGGATAGTTGCACCCGCAACAACGATGTTCGAATTTGCAGGGTGGACGTATACTTTGGAAAAAGCACCAACTTCGGTCAGTCCCATTAGCTTCCAAGTTTTGCCTTCGTCCGTACTTTTGTAAAGACCATTGCCAAGGTAGATTACGCCACCACCTATTACCGATTCGCCTGTACCTGCATAGATTATATTCGGATTTTGTGGGTCAATTGCAATCGAACCGAATGCAATCCCATTTTCGAAATCGAAAATTGGTTCCCACGAGTTGCCATTGTTTGTAGAAAGCCATATACCACCAGCGGCAGCTGCTGCATAGACCCAGCCCGACTTTGTTGGATGTATTGCAATTGATTTAATTCGACCCCCGACATCGAAAGGTCCTATGGGCTTCCATTTGGGTTGATTTGCCAGCAGCCATTGTGCTTGGAGTTTCGATTTTAACTCCTCTGTTTGGTAGAATGCTTTCTGCCGAGCGTAGTCGGGGATTCTATCGAATGGAAATTTCCTCTGCTTTTCGAATTCTTCGAATCGGCGAGCAGGGTCATCGAAAAATTCTTCCGAATTCGCCTTGAATGAAAAAGATAACACAAGGCATATTAGAACTAAAAAATTGAGTAAACTTTTCATTTTAAACATTTTTTTTATTATTAGCAACTTCGAAAATATAAATATTTTTCTTTGCTAAGACAAGAAAGTTGAATTATTTTATGTAATTCGCAATATTTTTGCAATGAAGGATTGAAAGAGCAATTTTGCGGAAAATTGGCACAACGGTTTCACTTGCATAGATAGAACTTTGGGGATTTTCGAGCATAACAAGAAGCAAAAATTTAGGCTTTTCGGCAGGAAAGAAACCAACAAAGAAATTAACATAATGCTGGGTTGAATAAGTTGTGTCCCGAAAGATACGTGCAGTGCCTGTTTTGCCTGCTATTTTAATATTGTTGATTTTGGCTTTTTTCCCTGTTCCGTATTCGATGACTTTTATCATTGTATTTTTTACATATTCGGCAGTTTCTTTCGAAATAATTCTCTGCTTTTGTTGCGAATAAGCTATTGTGTTATCTTGAATACTTCGGATAAGGTGTGGTTTTGCGAGATATCCATCGTTTGCAATTGCCGAAAATGCTTGGGCGATTTGGATAGGAGTTGCTTTGAAACCATAGCCGAAGCCCATAAAGGGTAGAAGATTTTTGTTTAAATTGTTTACCGAAGGCAAATAGCCACGAATTTCGCCCGTTAGTTCGATATTTGTTTTGCCACCAAAGCCAAAGTTTTTTAACTGGTTGATGAATTGTTCTGGTTCGAACCGCATTGCGATTTGCGAAAAGATGATGTTGCTCGAAAATGCCATAGCCTCTTCGATTGTTGCTTCGCCCAAAGGATGCTCATCTCGGATTTTTACATCGCCAAAGTCTAAATTCCCATTGAAACCTTGAAAAGTTTCGTTCGTTTCGATAAGATTGCTTTCCAAAGCCATCGCCAAAATTATTGGTTTTATTACCGAACCTGGTTCGTACGAAATGTTTATTGCAGAATTTATGCTTCCATCGGCAGTGAAGTTCGCAAATTCATTTGGGTCGAAATTAGGAAGGCTCGAAAGAGCCAACACCTCGCCCGTCGAAGGTTCAAGCAAAATTGCACTTGCCCGACTTGCTCCACTCCGTCGGAAGCCTTCTTCTAAGTAATAGGAAACTATATTCTGGAAAGTGATGTCGATTGTCAAATGGAGATCTTTGCCGTCGATGGGTTTGTTGATAACGAGGCTTGGGTCGGGAATGAGCCTGCCGTGTGCATCTCGCTTCAATATTGCAAAACCTTCTGTACCCGAAAGAAGCGAATCCATCTGCTTTTCAATTCCATACATCCCTCGATTGTCGATATTTGTAAAGCCAACCACAGATTGAGTTGTTTTGCCAAAGAAATGTATTCTTTTTGGTTCGGAAACTCTTATCAACCACGGCACACCGAATGTGTCCAATTCAGTTGGTGAAGAAAACATTCCTCGCTTTATCCAAACAAACGAACTGTTGGCTTTCCCGCTTTCAATCAGTGCATTTTCGTTGATATTCAAAGATTTTGCTATGAATTTAATTATTGTAACATAGTTCGAATCTTTGCGTGCAACAGATGGGTCGAAAGCAAAAGATTTTGAATTGACGCTTGCCACGAGAAGTTCTCCGTTGCGGTCGTAGATTTTTCCACGGCTTGCTCGCAAAATTAACTTACTAAAATGCTGAGCGTTGGCAATCGAAAGAAATTTCTCGCTCTGTATGAATTGTATCGTTACTGTCCTTGCTATCAGGACAAGGAATAGAGCGAAAAAAAACAGAAGAATTAGTTTTAGTCTTATTAATAATTTATTGTTTACCATTCGTAAAATTCCTTTTGCAATATTATGAATCGAAATAAATTAAATTAGAAAAATTTTTTTTTCATTAAAATTTTTTTATTAATATTTTTTTTGTAAAAATTTTTTATATTTGAAGTTGATTTTTAAAAAATTGTTATGTTTTATATATTTTGAGGAGTAAAATGAAGCGTCTCTCACTAACTACCTTAGTTTCCTTCTTCGTTTTCTTCGTGTTTTCCCTTGCTCTTATGGGAAAACCCGTATCGTTTGACGACTTAATCAAATCGAGCACTATCAAGTTCATCGAAAACAAAGGGCAAGTTCGCGACGAAAATGGAAATGTTCGAAGCGATGTTCGCTTTGTTGCTCGCGTCGACTTTGGTTTGGTCATCGTGAAAGATAACGAAATTTCGTTCGCTTTTGTTAAACCGGACCCGCAGATTTACGAAAGGCTGAAACCTGAAGACCCAAGGAAGCAGGAATCTCCTTTGGGTGGAATTATTGAACCCAAGGTTTGGGGCGACGAAAAAGCAAAAATCGATATTTACCGTGTCGATATGCTCTTCAACAATGCTCTTTCGAAACCTCGAATCGTTGCAAAAGAAATGTCTATTGATTACGACAATTTCTACAATGTTCCGAACAACCCCGATGGTATCCTCTTTGTCCGAAGCTACAAAACTTTGGTTTTGGAAAACATTTATCCAAATATCGATTTTGTTCTTTACGGAAATAACGAAAATAAATTCCAATATGATTTTGTAATCAAGAAGGGAGCCGACCCCGACCGAATTTCGTTTACTTTCAAAGGTGCCGAAAAGATTGAAGTTACACCCGAAGGCTCTCTTAAGGTCTTCACACCTTTGGGAACTATTGAACAAGGGGCACCAGTTTCATATCAATTGCCCAATCTGAACGATTACACCAATTCTCGGGAAATTCTTGCCGATGCCCGTATGGTCGAAAGTCGCTTTGTAAAACTTTCCGATAACACTATTGGTTTCAAAGTCGAAAACTACGATGCTTCGAAGCCACTGATTATCGACCCACCTACTCGCTTGTGGGGTACATATTATGGTGGCTCTAGTACAGATATTGGCTATGCAACTTTTGCCGATGTTAATGGCAATTCTTACATTACTGGGTACACTTATTCAACAAATAACATAGCAACAAGTGGTGCGCACCAAACTTCACTTTCGACTACTCCTGATGCTTTCCTTGTTAAATTCAATAGTGATGGTGTTCGTCAATGGGGTACTTATTACGGTGGTAGTAGTTCTGATTATGGTTATGCAGTTACTGCCGATGCTAATGGTTATGTTTATATAACTGGATATACTTATTCTTCAAATAATATTGCAACTTCTAACGGGCATCAGCCAACTCTTAGTACAACCCCCGATGGTTTCCTGGTTCAATTTAACTCTTCGGGTGTCCGCCAGTGGGGTACATACTATGGTGGTACATCAACTGATATAGTATATGCTGCTTGCTCAGATAATTCAGGGAATGTTTACATCACTGGTTATACTTATTCCACTACTAACATTGCTACAAGCAATGGACACCAACCAAGTATTAGTACAACGCCCGATGCATTCTTAGTGAAATTCAATACAAGTGGTGTCCGCCAATGGGGTACTTATTATGGAGGCACTAGTACAGATTATGGTTGGGGTTGTGGATGCGATGGAGATAATAATGTTTTCTTGGGCGGTTACACATATTCAAGCAATAATATTGCAACCTCCAATGGTTTTCAGACAACACTTAATACAACCCCCGATGGTTTTCTCGTTAAGTTCAATTCTTCGGGCGTCCGTCAATGGGGTACTTACTACGGTGGTAACAGTACAGATATAGGTTATGGCGTAGCTGCCGATGCAAATGGAAATAGCTATCTATGTGGTTACACATATTCTACAAACAATATTGCTTCGAGCAATGCCCACCAAACCTCATTAGGTGGTTATATGGATGCTTTTGTTGTGAAATTTAATTCTGACGGTTCCAGAGCTTGGGGAACATACTACGGCGGCACCGATTACGACTATGGCTATGGTGGCGTTGCAGCCGACCCAAATGGCAATGTTTACCTATCAGGTTATACTTATTCTTATAATAATATTGCAACAAGTGATGCCTATCAATCATCAATGTATACTCCATACGATGGTTTTCTTGTGATGTTTAATTCGAATGGGCAAAGGAAATGGGGTACTTACTATGGAGGTAACAGTAGTGAATACTTAAATTATGGTAACAATATGTGGGTAGATGGTCAAGGTAATCCATTTATTGGTGGCTATACATATTCTACCGATAGAATTGCCTCGTCGAATGGACACCAGCCTTCTGCTTCCAGTACACCCGAAGCATTTTTGGTCAAATTCGAAGGCGAAATCATTCGTAACGACGCGGGCATTACCGACATAACCAGCCCTGTCGAAAAATTCGATTCATACCAACCGCAACCCGTTCGCGTTCGATTGAAGAACTTTTCGCCTAAACTGAGATTATACAGTGTAACAATTAATTGGTCTGTTAATGGTGTTGTCCAAACACCATACTATTGGAGTGGCGATTTGGACACAGGAGCAACAACAATTGTCGAACTTGTTTCGGATTACACATTTACACCTGCACCACCATGGGGACCATTTGTTATTCGTGCTTGGACAACCGACCCGCAAGGACCCGACGCCAACGCAAATAGAATGCCCGATGGAAACCCGGCAAACGATGCATTTACCCGTAGCATAAATCCAATTTATAATGATGCAGGCTTTTTGAACGCCGATGGTATGATACCTTTGAACCCGGGTATAAATCCTGTTGTTCTAAGAATTAAGAACTATGCACCGAAACCTTTGACAAGTGTATTCATTAATTATTCGATAAATGGCGTAAATCAACAGCCTTATTATTGGACTGGATATCTCGCATCTCAGGATTCTATTGATGTAGTTGTTGGTGAATACGATTTCGGTACTGCAAACCTTCCATTTACGATTAAAGGTTGGACAACTTGGCCCAATGGTTACCCCGACGAAAATCCTTCGAATGACGAAAATACTGTCACTGTTTACAAAGCTTTGGCTGGTGGTACATATTACATCGGAGGTAGGAATCCAGATTTCCAAAGCATCGATGATTTCGTAAGCTATATTAGCTATTGGGGTATTGCCGGTCCGGTTACGATTTCGCTAAGACCGGGAACCTACACTGCAGGGGTTTTGCTTGAACCTCGGGGCGTTAAACAATTCCCGCTTACATTCCAATCTTCAACTGGCCGGGCTGAAGATGTAATTATCACAAATGGAACCGAGAATTATGTGTTTAAGTTCGACAGGTATAACAAAATTAGCTTTAAAAATGTTACACTTAAAACAAATAATTGTATAAATGGTAATGTTGTCATATTTACAGGTGGAAATAATTCTGCAAACTTCGAAGGCTGTATTGTCGAAGGCTGCCAAAATCCTTCAAGGACAACTAATTTTGCTCTAATTCTTTCGGATAACAACATTTTGAATGACCTAACTATTACTAATACAATATTTAGATATGGTTCGGCAGGTATCTACCACGTCACTCCAACAGGTCAATTCTCGTCGAATCATACCATTACGGGCAACACTTTTATTGGTCAGAACTGGCAAGCAATCCACTCCGAAAATGTCCAAAACTGTAACATTGCCGATAACAACATCTCCGGCGTGAATATGTATTGGGGAATCTATGCTGTTAATTGTTCGAACATCACAGGTAACCGAGTTAGCGGCGTTGGTCCGGCGACTTCGACAGCGATTTCGAACGATAATGCTGCTATTACCGTAGTTCACACTGGCGGAGTTACTGACCCAACAAATATTTCCAATAACGTAGTTATGACTACTAATGCAAGTGGTGTTTACCTGTCCGGAATTTCTAACCTTAACCTAAGTTCAAATCAGATTTCGCCAAGTGCTACCGGTTCCTACGATAAGGCTGGCGTTGTTATTTACAATTCTGCTCTTTCCAACCAATCGCTTATTTCAAACAACACAATTATCGGTAGTTCAACCGCTGGCGTTTACTTCTTTAATGTTCAAAATCCAAAGATTTATAAGAACTATATTAAGCTGAATGGTGGAGACAAGTATGCTTTCAATATTAACAACTCTTCTAATTTAATTTTCGGAAATAACTTAGTTACTGGTTTAAATGCAGGCTCATTATCTATGACATTCGTTAACGATTCCAAGTTCTTCTACAACACTTTTGTCAATAACGCTTCAATATCCGACATTTATTTGAATTCTCTTGGCGATGGTAATGTATTCAAACGGAATAATATCGTAAATAAAGGTACTGGCTACGCAATTCAATACACAGGTGTTGTCCCAATGAGTCTGACAAGCGATGAAAATAATATTTATACAAACGGTACAAATTTGGCAAACTTTCTGGGAATGAATCTTTCGAACCTCGGCGAATGGATATGGGCAACAGGGTTAGACCAGCATTCAGTATCGATTTTACCTGTATTTATTTCCGACGATAATCCACGTGTGATTAAGATTGACCCAGCTTTATACTTCAAATATCCATTACCCGATTTAGCAGGTCCATTGCATGAAGAGATCGAGGCAAATGATTTGGACGGTAACCCACGAAATAGAACCTATTATATTGGTGTGAATACACTTAACCCCAAGATTACTATAGTATCTCAGCCGAACGATGTTGTAAATTGTGTTGGTTCAGTCAATAACTACTTTAGTGTTGTTGCTGAAATCGATTTTGGTGGCGAACTATACTATCAATGGTATAAGAATGATGTTCCAATTGATGGAGCAACTGATGCTATTTTGTGGTTACCTCCATTACAGAATGAAGATGCAGGGGTATTCAAGTGCATGATTTCTGGCAATGGCGAAGCCGACCCAGTTTGGACGAACAGTGTATTGTTATATGCTGTCGAACCTACTAAGATTACACGACAACCTGAGCAAGTCTATGTTAACTTAGGTTCTGTAGCTAAGTTCGAAATCGATGTTCACGTAAATGGTTCCGATAATCCGTTGTTCCAACCCGAAGTGCAATGGTATCGTGGCAACGTCAAGCTGAACGACAACGATAGGATTGCCGGTTCGAAGTCGTCGATACTAACAATTCGCGATGTTCGCGCGATTGACCTTGGCGACGATTACTATGTTGTTGTTAAAGGTCTTTGCGGAACCGATACATCGAAGCCAATTTCTCTTGTCGAAAAACCAAGGATTGTTGCTCAACCGCTTGCCGACCAGCAAGTTTGCGAAGGCGATGATGTTCAATTTACTGTAAATGCCTCGTCGACTGTTCCTGGCTTTACTTTGGCTTATCAATGGAAGTTCAATGGTTCGCCTTTGACTGATGGTGGCAAATACAGCGGAGCCAATACCGCAACATTGACAATCACCGATGTAAGTGTTGCCGAAGCAGGCCAGTATTCTGTCGAAATTACAATCGAAGGCTTCGACCAAGTTGAAGTTGGACCTGCAAACCTTGCTGTATTTACAAAACCTGTCATTGTTACCGATTTACCCCAAACTGTTGATATCGAAACTGGTAAAGACTTGACTTTGACCGTTACTGCTACCGGCACTTCGTTGAGTTATCAATGGTACAAGGATGGACAGGAGATTCCTTACACAGAGTCAACCTTACAAATTACAGGTGTAACGACAGACGATGCGGGTACGTACAAGGTGAAAGTATTTAACCAATGCGGTGAAGTTTGGAGTTCAGAATGCGTTGTTAATGTTACATTCAAGACTATATTGAATAAGGAAGATGGTATAAATGGAATCCAATTGTTCCAGAACGTACCGAACCCATTCGACAACCGAACGAAGATTGAATTTAATTTGAGTGAAGGTGCCCGAGTTCGCTTACTTATTACGAATTCGATGGGCGAAGTTATTGCTTCGTTCCAAAGAAGCTGCGATTCTGGATTAAATGCGATTGAAATCAATGCAAAGGATTTGGGTTTAACCCCGGGTGCCTACTTTTACATTTTGGAAGTAAATGGTGTTCGCTTGAACAAGCAGATGCTGTTCATCCATTAAGAAGAAGCCTGCAATTATTTGAGCAAGGAGGGGGCGCAATCTGCCCCCTCTTTTTTTGTTCATTAAATCAAAATAAATATTATTAGCTCTTGAAATTGAGCAACTTTAAATAGTCTTTAACCCCAACTCAATCCTACCTTTGGGATTCTTTGAAGATAAATATTCGGCGTAACTCCTTGCTCAATAATATTATTCCTAAGCTTGGCGAATACGCTACACCTTTGCAATCGAAAACATTGTGGTGGAAAGTCCTAGCGACTTTAAATTTGTCTTTTGTACCTAACACCACAAGCCGATTGCTTTCGGCAATTAATAAATTTTCGCCATACAAGGTAGCTCCCGACGGATTTTTCAAATCTTTCATTGTGTATTTTCGAATCAATCGGAAATTTACGGGTTCAAATTCATAAAAACTTACTTTTTTTTGATTTGGAACGATTACGAATGACCTATTAATTGGGAAAAAGACGAGACCCACAAGTTCGGTTTTTTTATTGAAATATTTGCTTAAACTTACTTTTTTCTGCAAATTTTTAGAATTCTTGTCGAAAATTAAGACATCGAGTTTAGTAAGTGCAATGATATTGAATTTATCGGTGTAAATTGCCGTAATTTTGCCCACCTTTGTATTGATTTGGTTCAGAATGTTCATAGCCGAATCGAGTTGGAAAATTTGACCAAAGGTGTTTCCAATCCAAAATGTTGCATCCAATGTGTCGAAAAAAATCGAGTTGGGTTGCACCACAGGCAACCTTTTGGTTGCGAGTTGTTCGAGTCTATTTTGGCGAAGTTCGCAACCAAAGAACATAACCAACGAAAAGAATAGTGTAAAAACAAAGATTTTCATTTTTTCGAATTAATAAAATACCAAAACAAGACGATCGAAACGGAAATTGCAACATTGAGTGATTCTATGTTCCCAGCCCCTGGAATTCGAAATTTATAATCGCAAACATTTAGAACATCGTTGGAAATGCCACGGGCTTCGTTGCCAAAAACAAGAATTGAATTGCCGGGGAATTTGATGTCTTTTAAGTTTAGTTCAGCGTCAGGTAATGCTGCATAAATTTTTGCAGACCTTCGCTGTTGGGCAAGAAATTCGATTAAATTATCTGTTTGCGAAATGTTGACGCGGAAGAAAGCTCCCATCGAGCCACGAATTACTTTCGAATTAAATTTATCGACCGAGTCGCTGGTAGTAACAATATTGCTGATACCAAACCAATTTGCTGTTCGAATGATGGTTCCGAGGTTGCCGGGGTCGGAAATGCTTTCCAACACAACGAGTGGGTAGGTTAACTTAGTAATTTGTTTTTGCTCTTTGACCACGGCAAGAATTGATTGAGGGGTGGTAGTTTCGCACAGTTGAACGTATTGCTGACGGCGAGCAATGAATACATCAACTCCCTTTTTGACGAAAGCCTTAGCAAGGTCGACCGTTTCGTCGTCGGAATCGGATGAAATAACGACCAATTCGATTTGCACCTCTGCTGTGAGAAGTTCTTTGCAAAGGCGGAAACCTTCGGCTATGAACATACCTGTTTCAATTCGGACTTCTTTCTTCTTTAGCGATTGAATATATTTTTTTAGATTATTCGATAGTGGTTTAAATTTAATCGCAAGCATTTCGAATTATTTTTCTTTGATGAAACTTTTGTTAAAAAATCGGCTGAAGACGAACCTACTGATTTCTCCCGAAAACAATATGATAAAAAACAAGTAGTAAATCCAAATTACAATTCCTGCTACAAAGCCATAAGCACCATAGAAACGACTATAATTTGCAATATTATTAATATAATAAGTGAAAAAATGTCGGGAAGCTTCGGCAAAAACAGTACAAAGCAAAGCACAAAACACAACGAAATTGAATTTTAGCTTAATATTTGGTAGGAATAAATAAACAAAAAGAAAAAACAGGAAATAAACAGTAATCCAAGCGATTTGGATTGTTGCTTTCTTTAAAAGAAAAGCAATATTTTGTGGAAGATTGTCGAACAAAGCTTGCGAAATAAGATTCACCAAAGGCAAGAAGTAACTTAAAATTAAAATAAACACACTGAGAATAATTGTTAAAACAACGTCTTGGAGTTTGTAGAAGACAAAAACTTTGGTGGCTTTTGCTTCGAAAACAATATTTAGAGAATTGCGAACCGAGCTGAAAACTGTCGAAGAAAGCCAGAGTAACGATAAAACTCCGACGATTCCCACAAAATTACTTACCTTGAAAATTTTGTTAATTTCCAACAAAATTTTGCTGATTAAAAGATAACTTTCCTCTGTTTCGGGCATAAAAGTAAGAATTATTTCTGCAATTATCGAATTGAAATTTGTGGCACCAAAAACCAAGTTGGTTATGTAGATTCCAACCAGAATCAATGGTATAACATAAAGAATTACATTAAAAGCAATTGCAGAAGCCAAAAGAAAGATGTGGTGGTTTTCGATTTGGCTTACAAAGTTTACCAAAATTGAATAGGTGTTTTTTATAAATTTTGGAATTTTAATTTTCAATGTAGTGAGCTCCTCGGCTTACTTTATCTTCGATTGTTGCATTTGTAACAGCAATTGCGGTTATTATGCCATTGCGGAGTTGAATAATATCTTTCGACATTTTGGCGCGCTGGTAGAATTGTTCAATTTCGTTTTGTAGGTGGCGGAGAATAGTAGTAGCCCGAATGAGTCGCTGACGAGTTCGGACAAGCCCGACGTAGTTCCACATAGTGTTTTTAATTGTCAGCCAGTCTTGGGCAATCAAAGCTGGGTCAATTTCTTCTACTTCGTCTTTCCAAGGGAAAATAGGAGGAATATATTCATCCGATTTTGTGATATTTGCTGCGTCCAATCCTGCGTTGTAACCCCAAACCAAAGCTTCGAGCAGAGAAGTCGAAGCCAAACGGTTTGCACCGTGAACACCTGTGCACGAAACTTCACCAACTGCGTAAAGTCGGGCGATTGATGTCCTGCCACGTAAACTCACGCCAATTCCACCGCACGAATAATGTGCTGCGGGAACAACTGGAATTGGCTGGCGGGTCATATCGATACCACGATCTAATAAAAATTTATATATCGTTGGGAATCTATCTTTAATCCATTTTGAATCTTTAAATGAAATATCCAAGTAAACGCAGGGATGGGAAGTTCGGAGCATAGTTTGGTGTATTCCCCGAGCGACAATATCGCGAGGTGCAAGTGAGCCCAATTCGTGAAAGTCTTTCATAAATTCACGACCATTTTTATCGATTAATCTGCCACCTTCGCCACGAACAGCTTCGCTAATTAAAAAGCGGTCGTTGCCACGTTCGTTGTAAAATGCTGTTGGATGAAACTGAATGAATTGTAAATTAATAATTCGTGCACCAGCTCGGTACGCCATTGCGATTCCATCGCCAGTGGCTTCGTTTGGGTTTGTTGTATGTAAATAGATTTGACCAAGCCCACCTGTTGCCAAAATCGTTTTGTATGCAAAAATTGGAAAAACCTTACCCGTTCGATTATTCAACACAAAAGCACCAAAGCAGGTAGGTTTTAGGTAAATATCAGTCGAAATTGTTGAATGGTGCGACAGTGTAAGAATGTCGACCGCCGTATGGTCAACTAAAAATTTAATATTTGGGTGATTAATCGCGTAATTTAAAAGAGTGCGATGGATGGATTCGCCTGTGCGGTCTTTCGAATGGATGATTCGTTTTTCGGAATGCGCTCCTTCGGATGTAAAATGGAGTTCGCCCGTAGGGGTTCTATCGAATGGAACATTGTATTTTTCGACAAGGAGTTCTCGGACAAGCCGGGGGCCCATTTGAACAAGCATTTCTACTGCTGGTGCCCAAGAATGATAATGTCCTGCTTCGAATATATCCTGTTTGAGTTTTTCAGTGCTATCGTTTTCACCGAAATAAACAATTCCGCCTTGAGCCCAAGGCGTGTTTCCGCTAAGCAACGACGGTGCTTTTGTGATTATTAACACTTCCCTGCCACAATCGGCAGCTGTAAGAGCGGCAATTATTCCACCCAAACCAGAACCAATTACAAGAATTTCAGTTTTTATGTCCATCTTCCCTTCTGTAAATTATCTTTAAAATTAGTATTGTAGATGTAAAGATAAACCCAATGGAATTTGCAAAAATAATTGGGGCTTCACCTAAAAGTATCCCATAAATTAGCCAAAACAAAATCCCCGTTGTCAAAACCAAATACATTGCTAAGGAAATGTCTCTCGTCTTTTTTGTTCGAATAATCTTAACTGCTTGGGGAAGGAAAGCACTTGTGGTAAGAATTGCAGCTAGACTGCCAACAACTGTTACCAATTCCATTTCATTCTCCGATAATTTTTACCAATACTCTTTTCCGCCGCATTCCATCGAATTCGCCATAGAAAATTTGTTCCCAAGGGCCAAAATCCAATTTACCATTGGTTATTGCAACGACAACTTCCCGACCCATAATCTGCCTTTTCAGATGCGCATCGGCATTGTCTTCGAAAGTATTATGTCGATATTGGGAATGTGGCTTTTCGGGTGCTAAACGTTCCAACCAGACTTCGAAATCGTGGTGAAGTCCGCTTTCATCATCGTTGATGAATACACTTGCAGTAATATGCATTGCATTGACCAAGCACAAGCCTTCTTTTATTCCGCTTTCATCTACACAACGCTGGACTTGGTCGGTAATATTAATAAAGGCTCGGCGTGTTTTGGTATGAAACCAAAGTTCTTTCCGATATGTTTTCATCACTCTTCAATTTTAACAAAACGACCAATATAAATTTCATTAGACGTGTAAACTTTCAAAAAATACATTCCTTGCGGTAAAAATGATATTGGAATTTCGAAAAAGCTCGGGTAGAAATGAATTTTTTGAGTGAATCTTCTGTTCCCAAAGTAATCGAATATCTCGCAAACGCATTCGCTTATGTTTTCTTGGGGCAGATTTATTCTAATTCTGTCAGTTGCGGGATTTGGTTCAAGAATTAAATGGTATAGTCTTGGGCTTTGCTCCTCAACATCGCTTGCTAAAAGGTTACTTAAAAACAAATTTGTTAGTTCGTTTTTACTCCGACCGAATGCAATCATCATTTCGAAACCAACTTCGTCGTCGGGGTTCAGCTCGGTCGGGAATTTCATTCCACAGACATTACCAATATCGTCGTATTTTTGGTATTGTAGAGAAAGGTCGGAATTCAACGCAAGAATTTGTTTGTCTTGTGAAAAGTTACTCAAAATTGAACTTGTAAGAACAGCCATTTGGGGTTTGTTCTTCGAATTTGGAGAATAAACCCCAACGCCAACTATTATCGATGAGTCGTTGGATTCTGAAAATTGAACTGCGGCTGCTATTGGTATTATTGTCTTTGGGACTGCTTCGGGAACCAAATACGAACGATTGCTATCGGAATTCATTCCAATATCCCAATCGAAAAAGTAACCAAAAGATAGATTTTTCAGTGTTCTTTGGGATGTATTTTTTGCATACAGAGAAATTTTAAAGTAATTTTCGCCACCACGAGGGACATAGACAACCTGTTTAATTTCGATACCAATTTTGTTTTGACTATCTGCAAAATTGTCGTTTAAAATACCAACTTCTTTTTGTGGTTCAACGAAGGGTTTAACCACATCGAAATCACTTCGGTCTTTTGTAAACGAAAAAAGACCCGAAACTACACGAGTGCTATCTTCGCAAACGAGTAAACAACCTTTGTAAAGTTGGTTGCCGAAAAGTTTTTGTCCAATTCCCATTCCAACTTTTTCGTCATTTTGGCCATAAAAACCGATTGTGCCTTTATCCGAAATTGAAAAGAAGATAGAATCATTTTCGAAGTTAGTAACAAGACTTGTTGGGACAAATGGAACAAGGAAAAAGTCGTGGTAGCCGTTTTCGCCTTCGATATCAATTCTTAAAAATGTTCTTGACCTTCGTTGTTCGATTATTTTGAAGGAAAAAGGACCAAGAATTTTTTGCGATTTCGACGGGTAATTATTCAAAGTAAATTCAGTTTCAATTGGCTCCAAGGAACTGTCGAATATATCGGCAACGGAAAGAATAAAATTCAAATTATTTGCATCCCCTAAATGATTGAATGTTTCGACGAAAAAAACAACTGTATCGCCAAGTGCAAAACGAGTTTCTATTGTTCCATTAGTTCGTTTTGTAATGAATCTTATTGGGGATATTCCTGGAATAGATGATGGAAGGATTTCGAGCATCTTCTTCATATTTATTCTGCTGGGGAGCATTTTTTCGAAGGATGGATTATTAGCCGATACATCGTCGCCCAACTGCCTAACGTATTCAATTGTTTCCAAAGGATTCAGTTCAGGATACTTTGCTCGCACGATTGCAGTTACACCTGCAACAACAGGGCTGGCAAAAGATGTACCACCGTAAGTGGAGCGAACATAACCATTGGTGCTGTTTGTTGTAATCCAATTGCCTTCCCCTGGGGCTAAAATCCTAATCGTTTCGTTAATTGTACTGACGTTGGTGAAATAGTCCAGTTGGTTGACTTCCCCGACTGCAAGCACTCCGCGATATCCAGCGGGATACCATACCTCGGTTGTATTGTTGCCATTCCCACCAGCGGCAACAACGACAACTCCCCGAGCAACTGCGTAATCGATAATTGATTGGTCGATAGCCGATGGTGCCTTCCTTCGTCCCCAACTGCAATTTACTACTTTAAAACCACGAATCGCAGCATAGAGAATACCTTGGTAACCATAATCGAGTCGGTCGGGATTATTTAATTTGGATGCTTTGATTGGAAATATTCTGCATTTGTTTGCCACACCAGCAATACCTTTTCCATTATTTGTAGTTGCGCCCGCTATACCAGCAACCGATGTCCCGTGTTCATTTGTATGGTAAGTGTTGTCGGGTGAGTTTTCGGTTGGATATGCCAAGTTAACTCCGAAGAAGTCATCAAGGTAACCATTCCCATCGTCGTCAATTTGGTTATTCGGAATTTCGCCCCAGTTGGGAGCAATAGAATTTATTAAATCTTCGTGGTCTTGAAGTATACCTGTATCGACAATCCCAATTACAACAGAACTGTCACCTTCGAAGAAGTCCCAGGTTTCGAATGCTTTTATATTTGCAAGCATAGCTTGTTGCGAAGCATACGGGTCGTTGGGTATTCCCAAAGGCAAATCAGGCAAAATTGGTTCGGCAATTTCGATTGCAGGGTTTTCGGCTAATAATTTTTTGCAAAATTTTTCAGCATTCTCTGTTTCGGGAATTTCAACAATTACAGTTCGTAACAATGGCTCTTCGGCTTCTAGAATTTTGTTCAAGTTGCTGAGTATGTAATTATCTTTAATCTTGAAATTTCGGAATTTCCAGTGGATTGAATTTTCGGGTCGAAGTAAATAGTCAACTTTTAAGTTTTGTCGGGCAAGCAAAGTCTTTTGGTAATCGAGCTCTTCGTTTGATTTAAATCTAATATAAATTCTGTTAATTTCTTCGTTTGAATATGCTAGGCTCCACGCAAAGACAATTATAAGAAATGCAATTAGCTTTTTCATTTTTATTATGCAACTATTTAAAAAAGTAATTTAGTTAAGAATTCGAAATTAATAACAATATCGAACAAATCGTTTGAGCAGTTGAATTTGCTGATTTTTTTTTCGTAATTTTGTTGTTTTTAACAAATTTTAGTCAGTAAAGTGAAGTACAGTAGGTATTTTATTCCCACATTGAAGGAAACGCCAGCCGAAGCTGTTGTAATTTCGCACCAATTGATGTTGCGGGCTGGTTTGATTCGCCAAGTTGCCTCGGGAGTTTTCTCTTGGTTACCGCTTGGATATCGTGTATTGAGCAAAGTAATACGAATTTTGCAACAGGAGATGGATAGAATTGGTGCACAAGAATTTCTCCTTCCCGCACTCAATCCTGAAGAAATTTGGCAACAGACAGGTCGAGTCGAAGCAATGGGGGATGTGATGTTCCATATCAAAAATCGGGAAGGTTTGGTGCTTGCACCAACTCACGAAGAAATTATTACATTCCACGCAAAGCAGCATATTCAATCATACAAGGATTTGCCGCAGATTTGGTATCAAATTCAAACAAAGTTCAGAAACGAGCCCCGTCCAAAATCGGGTGTTTTGCGTTGCCGTCAATTTATTATGAAAGACTCGTATTCGCTCGACCGAAGCTGGGAAGGGCTCGACATTAGCTACGAAAAGCATTCCGAAGCATACAAACGAATATTTTCCCGTTGCAATCTAAACTTCTTTGTCGTTGGTGCTTCCAGCGGTGCAATGGGTGGCAGCCAATCCCAAGAATTTATGGTCGAATCCGATGCAGGCGAAGACGTTTGTGCTATTTCCGAAGGTGGCTATGCTGCAAATTTGGAAGTTGCAACTTCGGCACTTCCGCCCGTTGGACGCAAAGAACCAAGCCCACAACTGGAAAAATTCCCAACCCCAAATGCAAAAACCATCGATGAGCTAATTGAGCAGTTCGATTTCCAAGAAAATGAACTTGCAAAATCAGTTGTTTATATTGTAGAAAGCAATCCTGTTTTGATTTTAATGCGTGGAAACGACGAGTTGAACGAAAGCAAATTGGAACAAGCCTTGAAAACAAATAAATTCCGACCCGCTACTCCCGAAGAGCTTCGCCAAATTTTTGGCGCCGATGCCGGTTCGCTCGGTCCTGTTGGCATACGAAACAATATTCGAGTAATTGCCGATAATCTCCTCAAAGATGCTAACTGCCTCGTCAGTGGTGCAAACGAAAATGGTTATCATTACAAGAACATCGATTTCCTTCGTGATTGCAAAATCGATGCTTACTACGATTTGCGAACAGTCCGAGAAGGCGAACCTTGCCCCATTTCGGGCAAACCATTGAAAATTGTAAAGTCGATTGAATTAGGTCATATTTTCAAACTTGGAACAAAGTATTCCGAAGCATTGGAAGCATACTTCCTCGATTCCGATGGTCAGACCAAACCAATAATAATGGGAAGTTACGGAATCGGCGCCGAAAGAATCATCGCAAGTTTTATTGAACAACATCACGATAGTAATGGTATTATTTGGAAACATCCCCTAACACCATTCGATATTCATATCATTGGTATAAACAATTACAACCTCCCTATTGTTCAGCAGACTTGCGAGGAAGTTTATGAATATTTGCAAAGTTTGGGTTACGAAGTCTTGTTCGATGACCGCGATGAAACCGCAGGAGTTAAATTCAACGATGCAGATTTGATTGGGATTCCTTTCCAAATAATTGTTGGAGAGAAAAATGCCCGCAACAACAAGGTCGAGTTGAAATATCGTGAGTCTGGCAAACGAGAACTTTTAAGTTTGGATGAAATCCGAAGCTTCTTCAAGAATTTGCTTTCTCAATTAGATAGAGTTTAGAAAAATATAAGAATGAAATTATTTGGTCGGCACTACCTAACCATTTGGGAAACCAACGAGCAGTTGGATTCGGTTACAGTAATTGACCAGCGATTACTTCCGTTCAAATTCGAATTACTGGAGTTGAAAAATATCGACGATTTCTGCTATGCCATTAAAGAAATGGTTGTACGTGGCGCACCGTTGATTGGTGTTACTTCTGCTTATGCTCTTTTTTTTGCAACAAAAGATGCGAATGCAAATAATTTTGATGTGCTTTTCGCAGATGCGAAGAGAAAGTTATTAGCAACAAGACCTACCGCTGTAAATTTGAAGAATGTTATGGATTTGGCAACGAATTTGGTTCAAAGTTATTCTGGCTACTCCGACAAAGTAATTGCCCTTTTGGATATTGCACGAAAACTTCGCAACGATGACATTGAAATTTGCCGCAAAATTGGTGAATTTGGTTGCCAAATAATTGAACAGATTTACAAACGCAAACAATCCACCGTTAATATACTCACGCATTGTAATGCAGGATGGTTGGCAACGATTGATTATGGTACTGCAACGAGTCCAATTTACATTGCCCGCTCTCGTGGAATACCAATTCACGTTTGGGTCGATGAAACAAGACCCCGAAACCAAGGTGCCAAACTAACTGCATTCGAACTCTTGCACGAAAACGTGCCCCACACAATCATAGTCGATAACCTTGGCGGTTTACTTATGCAAAAGGGTATGGTTGACCTTTGCATTGTTGGCACCGATAGAACCACACTTTCGGGTTATGTTGCAAATAAAGTTGGAACATATTTGAAAGCACTTGCCGCAAAGGAAAACAATGTTCCTTTTTATGTGGCTTTGCCAAGCACATCCATCGATTGGTCAAACGAAGGCGGTATTGAAAGTATTCCAATCGAAGAACGTTCTACCGACGAGATTAAGTATATCGAAGGTTTGTTCAATGACAAATTGCTTTCAATACTTATTGCTCCAAATGAATCAAACGCTCTAAATTTGGCTTTCGATATAACTCCTCCACACCTCGTTACGGGATTAATCACCGAACGTGGGATTTGCCTACCAAACAAAGAAAGTATTCTTAGTTTTTTCCCCGAATTTTCAAATGGCTGACGAAGGTTATATTAAATTCAGTTTTCGATTAATCGACAACTCGGCTCCATCGCACGAGGAAATCGAGGATTTAAACAATTTGAGAACTAAGTTGTGGGATTTAAGTATAATTGGTGCTATTGGTGGTGTTTCTTTTGGCAACGTTAGCAAACGGAGAGGCGACAACGAATTCATAATTTCTGCATCAAATACAGGAAGTAGAAGAGTGCTAACTCCCGAAGATTTTGTAATTATTTACAAAACTGATTTCGAAAGGAATTTAGTCGAATACAGTGGCGCCTCTCCTCCATCGAGCGAAACACTTACGCATTCGGCAGTTTATTTGGCTTTACCCAAGGTTAGCTTCGTTGTTCATTTTCACAACAAAGATATTTGGCAAGCTTTGGTTGACCTTTGTCCTACTACCCCAAAACAATACCAATATGGAACACCTGAGTTAGCAAAATCAGTCTATGATTTGTGTTTCAAATATCAAAACTACGAGGGAATTATTATTCTTGGTGGGCATTTCGAAGGAATTGTCGCTTTCGCAGGCAATGTTGAAAGGTTAGAAAAAATCATCATCAATCTTTTGGACGAGCCGAAACGAAAGGAGAATTGCGCAGGTAGAAACGCAACATAAGTTCTTTCGATTTGACTATGCCTATTCGTTGCGAAACCCCAATTTGTCCATCGTCGTAGGATTCGAATTCTTGAATAAACAGTTCGGGCGAAAGAAGAGAGGCGAAATTATCTTTCAAAGTAAAATTGAAACCACGAGCAAAGTTCCCAGGTCCTCTCAAAAGGTCGTTGGTAGTGTTCTTTTGTCGAAATTTTTGAATTAAGTTTATTCCCAAAATTGGTTGAGCCGAACGAATGAGTACTGCGCAACCAATCCCACTTTGTTCGGTAACAACGTTTACACAATGGTGAACACCATAAATTTTGTAAACATAAATGATGCCACCTTCTTCGAACATTGGTTTGTTTCTTTTGGTTAGCCCCGGAGCCGAATGGCTTGCCAAATCATTTTCCGAAAGATAAGCTTCGGTTTCGACAATTTTTGCAGCAACATAAATACCATCGATTTTGCGAACGAATAACTTGCCAATTAACTCTTTTGCTACGATTGGTGTGGGACGTAAATAAAATTCTTTTCCCAATGCTTTATTAAAATCGACAGTCATTTGTAACTTTTTTCTGAAAATTTTTTATATTTTTATTTTCGTAAAAATTACAAATTTAAGTTATGAACAAGAAATTTACTTTTGTGGCTATTCTTTGCAATCTTTTCGTTGGTCTGTTGTTTGTTGTGGGGCGAGAACCCGAACCCCGTGAAGTTTTCCGCCGTTTGTTCGAAAGTGCACATCCATTGCCTGCTATGGAAATTCAGCAGAAAGAACTTCCAGCAATCCCCTTGGCTGTCCAACCGAACGAAATATTTTTCAACAATTTACCAACAACAGTAGAAGAAGAAGGTCAATATTTAATGCAGAACGAGTCATCGATTGCGATTTCCCCGAAGAACCCAAACTTTATGATTGCTTCGGCAGTGGACTACCGCGATACCTCTGCTGCTTGGATTTATTATTCCACAAATGGTGGACGATCTTGGAAAAACAAGAAACTGGGCAGACCATACCCTGGCTGGCGTTCATCGAATGACCCATCGGTTGCGATTTCCTACGATGGTGTTGCATATGTTGTTTATGGTGGCTTTGGGAATATCAGCGAAAGTGGCATTCTTTTTGGCGAAAATGGCGTCTTTTTGGCACGTTCCACCGATGAAGGAAAAACTTGGGAAGCTCACATTCCAATCATTGTACATACTGGACCGCAGACACTCGATTCCTGTTTCGAGGATAAATACTATATCTCTGTCGATAATTCGCCAAATTCTCCATTTCGAGGAAATTTGTATGTTCCCTGGAAAAGAGTTATTCCTCGGGATTCTTCGACGCAAATTGTGATATCTCGGTCAACCGACAAAGGAACAACCTGGAGCGAACCGATTCCAATCAGCCCTCGGAAGCGCGGTACGAGTGAAGACACAACCTTTGGGCAAAGTTTTCCCCTTGCCACAATTGGTCCGAATGGTGAAGTATATGTAGTTTGGAACGATGGTACGGAAAAATCAATTGGTTTTGCAAAATCGACCGATGGAGGTTTGACGTTTACACCGCCACGGAACATAATCAAATACAATGAATTTGGGAAGGTGAAGAAAATTTCTGGCCAAGGCTGGCGGCACACTGTCAAAGGTGCTGTCAGAGCCGAAGCATACCCTTCAATTGTTTGCGATTACACCGATGGACCACGGAAAGGTTATCTCTATTTGTGCTGGTCGGCAGATTCAGTCCCAAATGTGTATTTTTCGCGTTCTACCGATGGCGGAGAGTCTTGGAGTGAGCCTGTCATCGTGCATTCCGATACAACAAATGACCAATTTTGGCAATGGATTGCCTTAGACCCAACCGATGGCGGAGAGTCTTGGAGTGAGCCTGTCATCGTGCATTCCGATACCACAAATGACCAATTTTGGCAATGGATTGCCTTAGACCCAACCAATGGTGACTTGGCTATAATGTATCTCGACAGCCGCGATGACCCGACGAACATCAAAGTGAAATGCTATGTGAGCTATTCAAGCGATGGTGGCGAAACTTGGATTGACCGATGCGTGTCCGATGTAAGCTCGGATTTGCGGCTGAACCCATTTACGGAAAATTCCTTTGCGGGCGATTATAGCGGATGTGCCTTTTACGATAGCAAAATATTCCCCTCTTGGGTCGATATGCGTCAGTCAGTAAAAAATATCTTCGACAGCGATGTTTACACTGCTTGCGTCAACATCAATATTCCTGAACCCCCTGCAAATTTCCGTGCCCAAACAATTCCCGACGAGCCAACTTCTATTCTTTTGACTTGGGATAGGCCAACCCAAAAAGTTTTTGGACACCCACTCGATACAACAAAGGTGAATTTCGTCTTGAAGCGAGAAAATCAAACTATTGCTGTTCTTCCATATGAGTTTTCCGCACACAAAGACACAGGGTTGGAGAAATATTTACGTTACAATTATTCAATTGTTTCTGCTGTTGGCTCAGATTCGAGCATAGCTCGGAATTCAAGTGCCTTCGCAGGTGGTTCGCGTATTCCTTTGAATCCCGAAATTATTTCTGCCGAAAGCCCTTCGCAATTAGAATTTAACTTGCGGGTAAAAATTCCAAACACGAGGAGTGATTCTACAACTGCATTTATTAATCCAAGTGCAATTCTGTTCTTCGACGATGAAACGCCAATTGCAGAATTTCCCTTGACAAAGTCCGATACTGGACAAATTCTCGATTACCGGTTGACTGTCAGCAAAGTTGGTTATTATAAAATTCGTGCAAAAGTGCGCGATAGCGATGGCAACACAAGTCTATTTTCGAACACTATGGTTGCTTTCACAGGCAACATTGTCGACATAAGCAAAGAAGATTACTTGGATAGGTTCGACCTTGACGAGAATCGCAAATATTACAAACTTAACGGCTGGGGCTATACAAGTTCTTTTTACTACTCGCCTAACAGCTGCATAACTGATTCGCCAATTGGAAACTATCCTACTCGGACTTCGCTTGAACTACTGGTCTTCCCCTTTACAATTGGCGACAATTCGGATATTTCGATTTCTTTCCAAAATGCAGCAATTATTCATCGTACTGACACGGGCTATGTAGAAATTGTCGACAGAGCTAATAAATCAATAATTGTTGCCCGATTCAATATGGAAGATTTCGAGCCTTGGAAAGATAAAGTTCTCGACAAAAGTGATTGGCGGATGGAAAGAATTTCGTTGCGATATAATGATTTGTGTTCAAATTTGGATTGTTCCCAACTTGCGATTCGTTTCCGTTTGAATAGTGGCACTCTTGCCACCGACGATGGCTGGTATGTCGACGACCTAATAATTCGAACACATATTGGCTCAATTGGAGAGAATACAGCCAAGGAAATTAATATCTATCCAAATCCAGTCGGGAGATATTTAAACATTTTTCTACCCAATGAATTCAATCCAAAATCGATATATTTGATTGGTTTTGCTGGAAACAAAGTTGAAATTACAAACCACATTGACAATATAGGCCATAATCATTATCTACTCAATGTATCTTCGTTGCCAAATGGAATTTATGCTATTGTTTTTCAAACAGATTACGAGAGCATAATCCGTAAATTCATTGTATTGCGGTAAATGATTTTAGATTGTTGACGCTAAACCGAGTTTGTAAAACGCAGAAATTTGTTTTCAGCAAAGAGGAAATTCGAAACGCTTTTCTCAAAATTGGCATAATATCTTGTGTTTCAATTTTTTGTGTAAATAAGTTCTTAAAAATTTTAGAATAGAACCAAAATGTAGCAGGATTTTCTTGGAACAACACCACTGCTTGCCGAGGTTTTGTTGTGGCACAGCGTTCCGTGGGTTTACAAGGTTTTGTTGTGGCACCGCACAACCGTGCCCCTACGCTCTGCACTCAGGGTTTGTAGGGGGAAAAAATTATTACATATTGATGGCAATAACAAAATAAATTTTCCCAAAATTTTTTACAAATTTTCAAGCATATTTCAAAAATGTTTTATAATTTAATTTCGTAATCTTTACAAAGTGAAATGAAATTTTTTGGCAAAATATTCTGTCTCAATTTGCCGACAGAAATAGAAAGCAGAATTTGTGCCTTGTTTAACTCGCCCTTCGTAACCCCCTT
>FWWM01002444.1_pt1 | contig 50153 bp, 44 predicted proteins | sample 2228351 | NCBI WGS metagenome assembly FWWM01 (sample SAMEA103939774, study PRJEB20133) | metagenome | reverse complement strand
GAGCCGGGGAGGATTTGGGATTACCCGCGCAGAGCAGCCGCCGCACGGGCCTTTGCCTCCACATCGGCCATCGATCCGCCGGTCACCCAGCTACCACCGACGCACAGCACGCGATCGAAGGCCAGCCAGTCGGGCGCGCTCGCCTCGGTGATGCCGCCGGTCGGGCAGAAGCGCGCCTGATAGAAAGGCGCCGCCAACGCCTTCAGCGCCTTCAGGCCACCGCTCGTCTCGGCCGGGAAAAACTTGAAATGGGTCAGGCCCAGGTCCAGCCCGCGCATGATGTCCCCCGCATTGGCGATGCCGGGCAGATAGGGGATGCCGCTGTCGATCACCGCCGCGCCCAGGCGATCGGTCAGGCCCGGCGAGACGATGAACTCCGCGCCCGCATCGGCCACGTCGCGCAACTGCTGTTCGTTGACGACGGTGCCGGCGCCGACGATCGCGCCGGGAACCTTCTTCATTTCGGCCATCGCCTCCAGCGCGGCGGGGGTGCGCAGCGTCACCTCCAGCACCTTCAGGCCGCCCGCGACCAGCGCCTCGGCCAGCGGCTTGGCGGTGGCGGCGTCGTCGATGACCAGCACGGGGATGACCGCGCTGGTGCGCATGATGGTGGCGATGTCGGTCATGAATGCTCCTGGGCAAAGGCCGCGGCCGCGCCGAACAGGCCGGGCTGGGGATGGGTGATGAGCTTGACGGGGATGCGTGCCATCAGCGACTGGAACCGCCCCTTGGCGACGAAGCGCTGGTCGAAGCCCGAGCGCAGCAGCTTGTCCTTGATGCGGTAGCCGAGGCCGCCCGCGATCACGACGGTCTTGGCCCCCTGCGCCAACGCGAAGTCGCCCGCCACGGCGCCGAGCGCCAGGCAGAAGCGATCAAGCGCGGCGAGCGCGATCGAGTCGGTGCCCTCCAGCGCCTCGGTCCAGATTTCGCGGTCGTCGCGGCTGGGCACCGCGCGCCCTTCCAGCGAGGCGAGCGTCTCGTAGATCGCGATGATGCCGGGGCCGGAGCAGATGCGCTCGCACGAGACGCGGGTATAGGTCCGGCGCAGCCGTTTGAGGATCGCGTCCTCGATCCCGTCGAGCGGGGCATAATCCATATGCCCGCCCTCGGTCTCGATGACATGATAACGCTGCGGCGTCATCAGCACCTGCGCGACGCCCAGGCCGGTGCCCGGACCGCAGACGGTGACGACGCCCTGTTCGGGCATCGGCTCCTCGGGGCCGCAGATATGGAGGAAGTCCTCCTCCGGCACTTGCGCGACGGCATGGCCGACCGCGCCGAAATCGTTGATGACCGTATAGACGTCCGCGCCCAGCCGCTCAGGGATCAGCGAGGGGCGGATGACCCAGGGATTGTTGGTCATGCGGATCACGTCGCCGGTGATCGGCGAGGCGATGGCGAGCGAGGCGGCCTTGGGCAGCGGACGGCCGACATGCGCCTCGAACGCCTGCCATGCGGTCTGGAGCGAGGCATGTTCGGCGGTCTTCTGCGTGCACGGTTCGCCCAGCTTCACCACCCGGCCATTCTCGACCTCGGCGATCGCGAAGCGCGCATGCGTGCCTCCGATATCGACGGCTACGATTTCCATGATCCTCTCCCCCTTAGTCTTTTACAGGCCAGCGCCAGCGAGAATGGGCGATGCGCCCTTCTCGGCTTCGTCGGCGGCCTGGCGGAACAGCGCGAACAGCTCGCGGCCCATGCCTTGGATGGGGGCGGGCGTCTCGGCCAGCTCGCGCGACGCCCATTCCGCCGGATCGACCAAAGCGTCGAGCGTGCCCTCCACCGCGTCGAGCCGCACGATATCGCCATCGCGGATCAGGCCGATCGCCCCGCCACCGATCGCCTCGGGGCTGAGATGGATGGCGCAGGGCACCTTGCCGCTCGCACCCGACATACGGCCATCGGTGACGAGCGCGACCTTGAAGCCCCGGTTCTGAAGCACGCCAAGCGGCGGAGTCAGTTTGTGCAGCTCGGGCATGCCGTTCGCCTTTGGCCCCTGGAAGCGGACCACGACGACGACGTCGCGTTCCAGCTCGCCCGCCTTGAACGCGGCCTGCACTTCCGACTGATCGGAGAAGACGCGGGCAGGGGCCTCGATGACCCAGCGCTCGCGCTCGACCGCCGATACCTTGATGCAGGCACGGCCGAGATTGCCCGACAGGATGCGCATGCCGCCATCGGGCGAGAAGGGCGCGGCGGCGGGGCGCAGGATCGTCTCGTCACCGCTGTCGCCGACCGGGGTCCAGGCGAGTTTGTCGCCTTCGATCACCGCCGTCTGGCCGTAATCGGACAGGTCCTTGCCCGCGACCGTCATGATGTCGCGGTGGAGCAGTCCAGCGGACAGCAGTTCACGGATGACATAGGGCATGCCCCCTGCCGCCTCGAACCCGTTCACATCGGCCGAGCCGTTGGGATAGACCCGTGCGATCAGCGGTACGGCGGCCGAGAGGCGATCCATATCCTCCCAGTCGATGATGATCCCAGCCGCGCGCGCGATGGCGGGCAGATGGATCAGGTGATTGGTCGAACCGCCGGTCGCGAGCAGGCCGACCGCTGCGTTGACGATCGCCTTTTCATCGACGCAGCGCCCCAGCGGCCGATAATCGTCGCCCCGCTGGCCGATGGCCGCGAGCCGATGGACGGCGGCGCGACTGAGTTCCTGGCGCAGCTTGGTGCCCGGATTGACGAAGGCGGCGCCCGGCATGTGCAGCCCCATCACCTCCATCATCATCTGGTTGGTGTTGGCAGTGCCGTAGAAGGTGCAGGTGCCCTTGGCATGATAGGCTGCGATCTCCGCGTCGAGCAGTTCCTCGCGCCCCGCCTTGCCCTCGGCATAGGCTTCGCGCACCGCGGCTTTCTGCTTGTTGGGCAGGCCGGTTGGCATGGGGCCGCCGGGGACCAAGATCATCGGCAGATGACCGAAGCGCAGCGCGCCCATCAGCAGGCCGGGCACGATCTTGTCGCAGATGCCGAGCAGCGCGGCACCCTCGAACGTGCCGTGGGACAGCGCCACCGCCGTCGACAGCGCGATGGTGTCGCGGCTGAACAGCGACAGCTCCATGCCGGCATAGCCCTGCGTCACGCCGTCGCACATGGCGGGCACGCCGCCCGCCACCTGCGCCGTCGCGCCGACCTCGCGCGCCCAGACCTTCATCAGCTCGGGGTAGCGGTAATAGACGGCGTGCGCCGACAGCATGTCGTTATAGGCCGACACGATGCCGATATTCATGCCGCGATCTGCCTTCATGGCGTCGCGGTCTTCCTCGGTCCCGGCATAGGCATGGGCGAGGTTGGCACAGCCCAGATTGGGGCGGCGCACCGCCGTCTCGGCTTCGTGTGCGATCAGGTCGAGATAGGCCTGACGGCCCGGCCGGGAGCGTTCGATGACCCGGTCGGTGACGGCGGAAACGGCGGCGTTCAGGCTCATTGCTCGCTCCAGTGGATGTCGATCGGCAGTTCGACCTCGGCCAGCACGCGGCCCACCGGATAGGGCGAGGAAGCGCCTTCCTTGATCGCGTCCTCCAGCACCTTCTTCTTGGCCGGACCCGAAATGGCGAACATGATCGAGCGCGCCGAGACGATGCCTGCGCGGCTGAGCGTCACGCGCGCGACGGGCGCCTCGGGCGGCAGGGGCTCTGGCATCAGGCCCAGCGCGCGGCGCTCCTTGGGACCGTTGAGCGCTTCGTCATAGTCGGGGCCGGGGAAGATCGAGGCGGTGTGCCCGTCCGCGCCCATGCCCAGCAGGACGAGGTCGAGCGGCCAGTGAAGTTCCTGCATCAGCGCATCGGCCGAACGACCCGCCGCCTTATAGTCCTGCGTCGCCTGCGGCACGATCGGCAGCACGCGTGCGCCCTTGGGCAGGAAGATCTTGCCGATCATGGTCACGTTGGACAGCGGATCGCCCAGCGGCACGATACGCTCGTCGGCGGGGACGATGGTCACGCGCTTCCAGTCGAGCTTGGCCTGGGCCAGCTTCTCATAGACCGGGATCGGCGTCTTGCCGCCCGAAAGCGCGATCACCGCCGCGCCGCGTGCCTCGATCGCGCTTTCGATAATGAACTGGATGTCGCCCGCCAGCGCGTTCGCCATTTCGGTGGTGTCTTCATAATCCCACCATTCGATTTCGTCGGTCATGGTTCCTGTGTCCTAGATATTCGGGGCGCAAGATAGGACCCGCCGCGCAGGCGGGCCATATTGCGCCGATGTCTTTGCCCTCACGATCGGAAAGCGACGGCGGTCAGTCGTCCTGCCAGTGCACGCCGTCGCGCTCGGTCAGCGCGATGGCGGAGGACGGCCCCCAGCTGCCGCTCGGATAGTGCTTGGGCTTGACGTCATTGGCGTCCCAGCCGGCGCGGATCGCGTCGATCCAGGTCCACTGCGCCTCCACCTCGTCGCGGCGGACGAACAGCGTCTGGTCGCCCTCGATCAGGTCGAGTAGCAGCCGCTCATAGGCGATGCGGCGGCGCGTGCCGGCGAACTCCGCGTCGAGCGACAGGTTCAGGGGCACTTCGCGCAGGCGGATGCCGTCGCGGTCCAGACCCGGCTCCTTCGCCATCACCAGCAGCTGGATATATTCCTCCGGCTGCAAGCGGATGACGAGCGTATTCGGCTGGAGTAGGCCGCCGCGCCCGGCGAACATCGAATGCGGTACCGGCTTGAACTGGATGGCGATTTCCGAACGGCGCGCGGCCATGCGCTTGCCGGTGCGCAGATAGAAGGGCACGCCCTGCCAGCGCCAATTGTCGACATGCGCCTTGATCGCGACGAAGGTCTCGGTCTTGGACGGCTTGCCCAGCTCATCGGCATAGGAGCCGACGATCTTGCCGCCGACCGCGCCGTCCGAATACTGGCCGGTCACGGTGTTGTTGGGTACTTCCTCGGGCGTCATCAGGCGCAGCGAGCGGAAGACCTTGGCCTTCTCGTCACGGATCGCGGTGCCGTCATAGCGGGCCGGCGGCTCCATCGCGATAAGCGCGAGGAGTTGCAGGATATGGTTCTGCACCATGTCGCGCAGCGCGCCCGCGCCCTCGTAATAGCCCGCGCGATCCTCCAGCCCGACCGTCTCGGCAATGGTGATCTGCACATTGTCGATGCCGTGCGCGTTCCAGATCGGCTCGAAGAAGAAATTGCCGAAACGCAGCGCCAGGATGTTCTGGACGGTTTCCTTGCCGAGATAATGGTCGATGCGGAAGGTGCGCTCCTCCGGGAAGCCGAAGGCGACCGCGTCGTTGATCTCCTTGGACGAAGCGAGATCGTAGCCGAGCGGCTTTTCCAGGCCGATGCGTACCGTCTCGCCCGCCAGACCGACCGATTCGAGGCCCTTGATGGTCGACTCGAACAGGCTGGGCGCGGTCGACAGATAGATGGCGAGGCCGTTCGACACATCGCCGACCTTCTCCGCCAGCGCCGGGAAGCCGTCCATCGAGGAGGCGTCGAGCGACTGATACTGCAGCCGTTCGAGGAAGCTCTTGATCGTGTCGGCGTCCTTGCGGTCGTCGGGCAGGAAGGTGTCGAGCGCCTTGGCCGCAAACTCGCGGAAGCTGGCATCGTCATGATCGGACCGCGCGGTGCCGGTGATCGTCAGCCCATCGGGCAGCAGCCCGTCCGAATGGAGGTTGAACAGCGAGGGCAGCAGCATCCGCTGCGACAGGTCGCCGGTCGCGCCGAACAGCAGCAGCTTGCCAACGGGATTGCGCGTCATGACGTCTCCTTAGAGCACGAGGCCGGCGGTCGGATCGAGCCCGGCCATGATGTTCAAATTCTGGACCGCCGCACCCCCGGCACCCTTGCCCAGATTGTCGAGCGTGGCGATCAGTCGCGCCTGACCCGTGGCGGCATTGCCGCAGACGCGCAAGGTCATCCGGTCGGAACCTGCATTTTCCTCGATATTCACCGCCGCTACGGCATCCGGCGAAAAACGCACAATGCGGCTGTTGGCATAGGCCTCGGCCAGCACGTGCGCGACTTTGTCGAGCGACGGAGCACCGGGCAGCGCGTAGAGGGGCAGGGGGACTTCCACAACCATGCCGCGATAGGTATCGACCACGGACGGCGCGAAGATCGGCGCATGGCTCAGGCCCGAATGGCGCTGCATCTCGGGTGCATGTTTGTGCGCGAGAGAGAGGCCATAGGGGCGGAAGGCGCGGTGGGTCGCGCTTTCATATTCGGCGATCATCGCCTTGCCGCCGCCCGAATAGCCGGAGGCGGCGTTGACCGTCACCGGAAACTCGGCCGGAATGATCCCGGCCCGTACCATCGGACGGACGAGCGCCAGGAAGCCGGTGGGGTAGCAGCCCGGATTGGAAACGAAGCGCGCTTCGGCAATCCGCTCTTCCTGCTCCGGGTTCAGCTCGGCAAAGCCATAGACCCAACCCTCGGCGGTGCGGTGCGCGGTCGAGGCGTCGACCACCCGTGTCCGGTCATTGGCGATCAGCGACACCGCCTCGCGCGCGGCATCGTCGGGCAGGCAGAGAATGACGAAATCGGCGTCGTTGATCGCCTCACGCCGGGCCTCGGCATCCTTGCGGCGATCATCGGGCAGGGTCAGGATCGAAAGGTCGGCGCGACCCGCCAGCCGGTCGACGATCTCCAGCCCCGTGGTGCCCGCGCCGCCGTCGATGAAGACCGTCTTCGTCACTGCACCCGCTCCAACAACCCCGCATCGCAATAGCCGACCAGCCCGAGATTCGGCGCGATGCCCCAGGCGTTGCCTCCCGCCAACTCCAGCACCTCGAACGTCTCGCCGGACCGAAGCGCGGCCAGCACGGCGCTGCCGATGGGACGCCCCTCGCGAAGCGTCACCGGCGCATTGGTTCTATAGGGCAAGGGGGCGGCATAATGCGGCGCGAATACGTATTCAGCGAGCCGGACATCGGCAAGATCGGGGCGAACCGCATGGGTGCGCGGGTCCAGCCCGACGGTCCGCCCCTGAAGCGCGAAGCTCTTACGCGCTGGCTCGCTGGAGGCCGGGGGCGTCGCCGGCGCCGATGAAATGTCCGAATTCTTCAAGAAAGTCCGCGCCTTCAGGTGTCCTGGCGACAAAGATGTTACGCTTGTCGCTATCATCGCGTTGACGGCGCAGATAGCCCAGCGTTCCTAATCTATTCAAGGCGCGGGTGACGACCGGTTTCGAGACGTTCAAGGCACGGGCCAGACCGCGCACCGTATGGGGGCCGGGACGCAGATAGACGACAAGCAACAAAGCCATTTGTCGATTGGTCAGATCGGGCTCGCCCGACCGGACATAATCGACAAGAGCGCTCATCCAGGCGAACAGCGACTGCGGGTCGTGCGGATTGGACACGATGGCGATTCCAATGGCTGAGCCGGGCTTTGCCGGACGTTGTTTCGAAGTCATAACGCCCTTTATCGGCGGTGGTTTCACTCCTGTTCCAACGAGGTGAACAACTTAAGTCAGCGGATTTCTTCGGAATTCCCTGAAGCGCGTTCGGCACGGAATGAGATGCCGATCCGCCACATGGTTGATCCCGCCCCGCACGTCGCCTATGTGCGCGCTTTCGCACACCCCTCACTCGGGATCATACGCGCCTCATGTTCGCATTTCTGCTTGTCATCCACGCCATCATCGCCGCGACTCTGGTCACGGTGATCCTCATGCAGCGGTCGGAAGGCGGCGGTCTGGGCATGGGCGGCAGCCCGTCGGGGCTGATGTCGGCGCGGGGCGCAGCGGACTTCCTCAGCCGTGCGACGGCGGTGTTGGCCACGGCGTTCGTCGGCTTCTCGATCCTGCTGGCGGTCATGGCCGCTACGCGCGGCGCGCCCGCGATCGACACCTCACTGGCCCGCACGCCGGCGACTCAGGCACCGATCACCCAGCCCGCGCCCGCCCCGGTCCCCTCGGGCGCCGCTCCGGCTCCGGCGGACAATTCGGCAGTCCCGCTCGCCCGCTAATCCTCGTTTTCATCGCAGCTTAGGCCAACGTGCCGCCGACATTTTCCGGCGGCGCGCATCTTTGCTGTTGTCGTATCCCCCCCATCCAAGCTAGGCGATTCTTCCCATGGCGCGGTATATCTTCATCACCGGCGGCGTGGTTTCGTCGCTCGGCAAAGGCCTCATGGCGGCCTCTCTTGCGGCTCTTCTGCAGGCGCGCGGCTACAGCGTGCGCATCCGCAAGTTCGATCCCTATCTCAACGTCGATCCGGGCACGATGAGCCCGTATCAGCATGGCGAAGTCTATGTGACCGACGACGGGGCCGAGACCGATCTCGACCTGGGTCACTATGAACGTTTCACTGGCGTGTCCTCGCGCCAGTCGGACAACGTCACCTCGGGCCGTATCTACAAGACGATCATCGAGCGCGAGCGGCGCGGCGACTATCTGGGCGCGACCGTCCAGGTGATCCCGCACGTCACCGACGCGATCAAGGCGTTCGCGCGGGCCGACACGGTCGATGAGAATGGTGAAGAGATCGACTTCATCCTGTGCGAGATCGGCGGCACGGTCGGCGACATCGAATCGCTGCCCTTCATCGAGGCGATCCGCCAGCTCAAGAACGAGCTGGGTCGTGGCAAGTCGATCAGCATCCACGTCACGCTGGTGCCCTATATCGCGGCGGCCGGTGAGTTGAAGACCAAGCCGACCCAGCATTCGGTGCGCGAGATCGCGGCGCTGGGCGTTGCGCCCGACGTGCTGGTCTGCCGCTGCGAGCATCCGCTGCCCGCATCGGACCGCGCCAAGATCGGCCTGTTCTGCAATGTGCCGCCCTCGGCCGTCATCCCCGCACTGGATGCCAAGAGCATCTATGCGGTGCCTTTGCAGTATCACGCCGAGGGTCTCGATTCGGAAGTGCTGCGGGCCTTCGGCATCGAGCCCGAGGGCGCGCCGGACCTGTCGCGCTGGACCGAGATCGTCGATCGACTGGTCAATCCGGAAGGCGAAGTGACGATCGGCGTGGTCGGCAAATATGTCGGCTTGCAGGACGCGTACAAGTCACTGAACGAAGCGCTCGTCCATGGCGGCATCGCCAATAGGGTGAAGGTCCATATCCGGTGGATCGACGCCGAACTGTTCGAGGGCGACGAGAGCGAGATCGCCCAGCAGCTCGAACCCTGCCACGCCATCCTGGTCCCCGGCGCGTTCGGTGAACGTGGCGCGCAGGGCAAGATCGAGGCGGTCCGTTTCGCTCGTGAGCGCCGCGTGCCCTATTTCGGCATCTGCTTCGGGATGCAGATGGCCTGTGTCGAGGGCGCACGGAATCTGGCCGGGATCGCGGACGCCTCCTCGACCGAATTCGGCCCGGCCTCGGAGCCGGTTGTCGGCCTCATCACCGAATGGATGGGCCGTGACGGCCTGGAGAAGCGTGAGGCGAGCGGCGATCTGGGCGGCACGATGCGACTGGGCGCCTATCCGGCGAAGCTGGCGGGCAACAGCGTCGTGGCGTCGATCTATGGGTCTGAAGACATTTCCGAGCGTCACCGTCACCGCTACGAAGTGAACACAGGCTATAAGGACGCGCTGGAAAAAGGCGGCCTGGTGTTCAGCGGCATGTCGCCCGACGGCACGCTGCCCGAAATTGTCGAGCGGCCCGACCATCCATGGTTCGTCGGCGTGCAGTTCCACCCGGAATTGAAGTCCAAGCCCTTCGACCCGCATCCGCTCTTCGCCAGCTTCGTCGAAGCGGCGGTGAAGCAGAGCCGGTTGGTTTGATTTCGGAACCCCGCTCCCGGACGACGGGGGCGGGGTTTTCGTTGTTCGCGCCCAACCCCCGTTCAGCCTGAACGGAGGGTGGGCTGGAAAAGCGCGGGGCAAGCGCAACCGAAAAACAAAAGGCGCCCGGACCCGTCGGCCCGGACGCCCCGCGACGTCTTCAGGGAGAGAAAGACGTCGAGTGGTTTACGCCGCCTTGGCCTCGTCGGCCTTGTCGTCGGCGTGATGTTCGACCGCGGCGAGCGGCTGGCCCGTCTTGATCGCGATCGTCTTGGGCTTCATCGCCTCGGGCACCTCGCGGACGAGGTCGATGACGAGCAGGCCATCGTTCAGGCGCGCATCCTCGACGAACACGAAGTCCGCCAGTTCGAAGCGCCGCTCGAACGAGCGATTGGCGATGCCGACATGCAGGAAGTTGGGCGAATTCGCCTTGTCATCCTTCTTGCCGGTGACGAGCAGCATGTTTTGCTGCGCGGTGATCTCGATTTCGTCCCGGGCGAATCCGGCCACCGCCAGGGTGATGCGGTAACGGTCGTCGGCCAGACGCTCGAGGTTGAAGGGGGGATAGTTTTCCGCCGAATTGGCCCGCGAATTGGCCTCCAGCAGATCGAACAGCCGGTCGAAGCCGATGGTCGAGCGGCGGTACGGAGTCAGATCGATACGCATGTCAAAACCTCCATCAGAAGCGAATTGAAACGGGATCGGCCGGTTCACCCCGGCACGGGGCGGTTCGACCCATCCGTGCGGCCCGGTCCCGGCACCGCACGCGAACCGATATGGTTCAAGAAAATGTGGCTTCAAGGGCTTTTTTGGATCGAAAAGCAAATCTTCGCTCACCCCAAGCCATCGCTGGATTGAATGCCTACTAAAACGATGTGTGAATGGGAGATGAAATAAAAAGGGGAGCTTCCATGTCCTTGACCCTGGCCCTGATCCTGGCCGCCCAGACGGCCGCTGCCGCCAATCCGCAAGTCGATGTGACGGCCGAGCCGCAGACCAACCAGACCGCCCGCGACGAAGGGCGGCTGGGCACCGCGCAGCAGGGTGGGGGCGACGTCGTCGTCACCGCGCGCCGTCGGGCCGAGACGATCCAGAGCGTGCCCATCGCCATGTCGGTGATCGGCGGCACTGCGCTGGCCGAGACGGGGACGTATAATGTCAATCGGCTGACCCAGATCCAGCCGACGCTGCAATTCTACTCGACCAACCCGCGCAACTCGGCCGCCAATATTCGCGGGCTGGGCGCGCCTTTCGGCCTGACCAATGACGGGATCGAGCAGGGCGTCGGCATCTATGTCGATCAGGTCTATTATAGCCGCATCGCCTCGGCGACGTTCGACTTCACCGATACCGAGCGAATCGAGGTGCTACGCGGACCGCAAGGCACGCTCTATGGCAAGAACACCACGGCGGGCGCCATCAACATCATCACGCGTCCGCCCAGCTTCACGCCCGAGGCGCGAGTCGAGTTGAGCGCGGGCAATTACAACTTCTTCCAGGGCAAGGCGTCGGTGTCCGGCCCGCTGGTCGACGACAAGGTGGCGGTGCGGCTGTCGACCTCGATCACCACACGGCGCGGCACCATTTACAACACCCGCCAGCAGGAATGGCAGAACTCGCAGGACAATCTGTCGCTACGCAGCCAGTTTCTTTGGCACGCGACGCCGACGCTCGACCTGACCCTGTCGGGCGATTACGCGCGGCAGAACCCCAATTGCTGCGTGCAATATTATGCGCGGGTCGGTGCGACGCAGCGACCGCTCAACCGGCAATATGCGGCCTTGGCGGCGGCGCAGGGCTATAGCGTGCCCTCGACCAATGCCTTCGACCGGCTGACCGATGTCGATACCGATCTGCGCGCCAAGCAGGAGCTGGGCGGGCTGTCGCTGGTCGCCAATTGGGATGTGGGGGAGGCGACGCTGACCAGCGTGTCCGCGTGGCGTTTCTGGCATTGGGACCCGTCCAATGACCGCGATTTCATCGGCCTGCCGATCACCACGGTTTCGGCCAATCCGTCGCAGCAGAGCCAGGTCACGCAGGAACTCCGCATCGCGTCGAACGGCAAGCGGAAGCTCGATTATGTGCTGGGCGCCTTCTATTTCTGGCAGTCGATCGACACGCAGGGGCTGCAGGTACAGGGTCCGGCGGCAAGCGCCTTCCTGCTCAACCCGACCAGTGCGGCGGGGCGGAACCCGGCGACACTGAACGGGCTGACGTCGCGCAATACGATCGGTTTCACCAACACCTCGGCCGCGCTGTTCGGCAAATTGACCTGGCATGTCGACGACCGCCTGTCGGTGTCGCCGGGGCTGCGGCTGAATTACGACCGCAAGGATGGCTCCTATCTCTCGGTCGTGACCAATGGCGCAGGCTCGACCAGCCTGACCAGCGACCAGCGTGGGGTGTTGGCGCCGCAGAACTACACGCCGTCCTTCACCAACTGGAACCTGTCGGGCGATCTGACCGTCGCGTACGAGTTCAACCCCAACGTCCATTATTACGCCACCTATGCGCGCAGCTATAAGTCGGGCGGGATCAACTTGTCGGGCCTGCCGCTCGATGCGCAAAACAACCCGATCCTCGCGACTCAGACGGTGAAGCCGGAAAAGGTCAATCATTTCGAACTGGGGCTGAAGACGCAATTCGCCGATCGCCGCGCCACGGTGAACATCGCGGGCTTCTGGACCGAGATCGGCGATTATCAGGCGACGGTGAACAACCTCCAGGTCAACGTCCTGCGCGGATACCTCGCCAATGCGGGCCGGGTGCGGACACGCGGGATCGAGATCGACTCGGCCTTCCGCCCCACCGAGCGGTTCAACATCTATGCCAATGGTGCCTTCACCGATGCGCGCTACACCCGCTTCACCAATGCGCCGTGCCCGCCCGAACTGTCGGGCGGTACCGCACTGCCGGTGGTGAATGGCCAGATCGTCGGCACCCCGGCGGCGGCGGGGACGCCGGGCGCTTCGCTGCCCTATTGCAACATCTCGGGCCAGTGGCTGCCGGGCGTGTCGCGCTGGGCCTTTTCCTACGGCGCGGAATATGACCTGCCCGCGACCGTGGCGGGGACCGAGGGGCAATTCTATCTGGGCTATGACGGCAGCTACCGCTCGAAATTCTCGTCCAATCCGTCGCGCTCGACCTATACCGATATCAACGGCTATAGCCTGTCCAACGTCCGTGCCGGGTTCAAGGCGCCGGGTAGCTGGAACGCCTTCGTCTGGGTGCGCAACCTGTTCGACCACGATTATTACGAGCTGCTGGCGACCCAGTCGGGATCGACCGGGCTGATCGTGGGGCAACCGGGCGATCCGCGCACCTATGGGTTCACCATCTCCAAGTCGTTCTGATCGAATCCCCCGATGCTTGCTCGGAAAGGCCGGCCGGCGACAACTTTGGTGGCGGAGCAAAACAGATCGACGAATCCAGAATTCGTCCAGATTCGGTTCATCTTGATTTGCTATAGGTAAAGTCCCTTACGGGCGCCGGGCCGGCACCGGGGAACGGCAGTCTGGAAGCTCCCCGTTCCCTCGCCGGTTCCGGCGGCTTTTCAGGGTCGAAAGTGAGGGCGGTGTTGACGGAATGACAAACGCCCGGACCGTTTCCGATCCGGGCGCCTGCGTGACGATCGCTCGTCAGCCCCCTTTTCTCGCTCCCGCATCAACCTCATTGGGCGAGCGTTGGAGCAATCCCCGAACCACGGCCGTTTTTGCCTGTGTCTCAGTGCGATTGTGGTACGTTAGGACGGGCCGACTTGTCATCCCTCTTGCGGCATTCCCGCTACGATTGCGCGGCTTGTGTGGCGTGCGCGCAACAATGTGCCGGGTCGCCTATTTGGTCTGTCATAACGGGCTTGGCGGGGCGGGTGCCATTGCCAGTATCGGACCTGCCCCGTACAGCCGCCACAGCTTCAGGACTTTCCATGGATCGATCGGACCGCAATGATCCTCTCTCGCTATGAACGAATGATCGCCCGGCGCTATCTGCTGCCGGGCAAGGGAGAGGCGTTCATCTTCCTGGTCGCCTCGATCAGCCTGGTCGCGGTCATGCTGGGCGTCGCCGCGCTGGTCATCGTGATGAGCGTGATGAACGGCTTTCGTGCCGAGCTGTTCGACAAGATCGTCGGGTTGAACGGCCATGCAGTGGTGCAGGGGGTGGGCGGACGCCTGCCGGACTGGCGCGATATCGTGCGCGAGGCCAAGGTCACGCCGGGCGTCACCAGCGCGGTGCCGATGATCGAGCAGCCGCTGATGTCCAGCTATAACGGCCGGGTCGAGGCGGTGTTGGTTCGGGGGATGCGGGTGCAGGACATCCGGGGTAATTCCGCCATACGCTCCAAGATCATCATGGGCGATCTGAACCGCGTCACGCCCGGTAGCGGCCGGATCGCGATAGGCAGCCGCTTGGCGGAGGCGCTTGGCGCACAGGTCGGCTCGGAAATCTCCCTCATCAGTCCGCAGGGGCAGACCACGCCCTTCGGTACGGTCCCACGCATCGTCAGCTATACGGTCGGCGCGATCTTCGAAATCGGGGTGTACGACTATGACAAAGCGTACGTCATCATGCCGATCGAGGATGCGCAGACGCTGCTGTTGATGGGCGATACGGTCGGCATGGTCGAAATCCAGACGGTGGATGCCGACCGGGTCGGGCAAATCCTGGCACCGCTCGCCGAGAAGCTGGGCGGTCGTGCCGTCATCGCCGATTGGCGGACGATGAACGCCCAGTTGTTCGAGGCGCTGGCGGTCGAGAGGGTGGCGATGTTCACCGTGCTGTCGATCATCATCCTGGTCGCGGTGTTCAACATCCTGTCCTCGCTCATCATGCTGGTTCGCGCCAAGACGCGCGACATCGCGATCCTGCGCACCATGGGCGCGACGCGGGGCGGGTTGATGCGCATCTTCATGACGGTCGGCACCACCATCGGTGCGCTGGGGACGCTGGCCGGGCTGGTGCTGGGAGCGATCTTCCTTTTCTATCGCCAGGGGGTGGTGAACTTCGTCCAGTTCGTGACGGGGCAGAATCTCTGGGACCCGTCGATCCGCTATCTGACCGAGCTGCCGTCCAAGACCGATCCGGTCGAGATCATCGTGATCGCATCGATGGCGCTCGTCTTCTCTTTCCTCGCCACGCTCTATCCCGCCTGGAAGGCGGCGAGCACGGACCCGGTTCAGGTGCTGCGCTATGAATGATCCGATCATCCGCATGGGAACTGCAGTCGAGCCCCGCGCGGCCGAGCCGGTGCTGGCAACTCGCGAATTGTCGCGCAGCTTCACGCAAGGCGGCCAGACGATCGAGGTGCTGCGCGGTGTCGATCTGGCGATCGCGCCGGGCGAGATCGTCGCGCTGCTCGGACCTTCTGGTTCGGGCAAGTCGACGCTGTTGCAGGCGGTCGGGCTGCTCGAAGGCGGCTTTTCGGGATCGATCCGTATCGCGGGCGACGAGGTGTCCAAGCTCGACTCGCATGGCCGTACTATCGCGCGGCGGGACTATCTGGGCTTTGTCTATCAGTTCCACCATCTGTTGCCTGATTTCAACGCGATCGAGAATGTCGTCCTGCCGCAACTCGTCCAGGGCAAGCTGCCTGGCGAAGCCGAGGCGCGGGCCAAGGCTTTGCTGACTGCGCTGGGGCTGGGCCACCGGCTGACCCACCGGCCCAGCCAGCTGTCCGGCGGCGAGCAGCAGCGCGTGGCGGTCGCCCGTGCGCTCGCCAACCAGCCGCCGCTGGTGCTGGCGGACGAGCCGACCGGTAATCTGGACGAACATACCTCCGAAGTCGTGCTGGCCGAGTTCCTGCGGCTGGTGCGCGGCGAGGGTTCGGCGGCGCTGATCGCGACGCATAATGAGCGGCTGGCGATGAAGATGGACCGGGTGGTGCGCCTGCATGAAGGCCGTCTGCAATGAGCGTCTGGACCGATACGCCGACGCTGATCGGTCGCCATGTGACGCTGCGTCCTTTCATGGAGGCCGACCTGCCCGCGTTGGTCGAGGCGGCGCGAGAGGGCGATCTCTGGAACATCTTCTACGCCAATGTCTCCATGATGAAGACGCCCGAACGCTGGCTGGCGGCGGCACTCAAGGAGCGTGATGTAGGCCGCGCGCTGCTGTTCACGGTGGAGACGCCGGGCGGAGAGGTGGTCGGCACCACCCGCTATATGCGGATCGCGCCCCAGCATCGGCGGCTGGAGATCGGCGGCACCTTCTATGCCACGCGCGTCCAGCGGACCGGCGTCAATACCGAGGCCAAGCGGATGCTGCTCGCCCACGCCTTTGAGGTGATGGCAGCGCAGGCCGTCCAGATCCGCACCGATGCGCTCAACAAGCGCAGCCAGACCGCGATCGAGCGGCTGGGCGCGAAGAAGGACGGCGTGCTGCGCGGGCATCAGGTGATGGCCGATGGGCGCATTCGCGACAGCGTCATCTATTCGATCATCGACCGCGAATGGCCTGGCGTCCGCGCCAATCTCGACTATTTGCTGGGGAAGCACGCATGAGCGGTATTTCGGATTTCACGGTCAAGGCGGCGGAAGGTCAGGCGGTCGACATGGCGGCCTATGAGGGGCGCGTGCTGCTGATCGTCAACACCGCGTCGAAATGCGGTTTTACCCCCCAATATGAGGGGCTGGAGGCGCTGCACCGCCGTTATGCGGACCAGGGGCTGACCGTGCTGGGCTTTCCCTGCAACCAGTTCGGCGCGCAGGAGCCGGGCGATGCGGCGGAGATCGCGAACTTCTGCTCGCTGACCTATGACGTCAGCTTCCCGGTAATGGCGAAGATCGACGTCAACGGCGACGATGCCCACCCGCTGTTCCAGTGGCTGAAGGCGCAGGCCCCCGGCGTGCTGGGGACCAAGGCGATCAAGTGGAACTTCACCAAGTTCCTGGTTGACCGGGACGGCAAGGTGGTCGGCCGCTATGCCCCGACGACCAAGCCCGAGGATTTGGTCAAGGACATCGAAGGGCTGCTGTAACCCCACCTCCGTTCAGCCTGAGCGCAGTCGGAGGCCCCGCGTATTCCTCACATCGAAAAGGCGCTCGCGCCTTTCTTGTGATCCAGCGCGGAGGCGATGGCGGTGATCCCGCCGAACAGGAAGCTCAGCCCCAGGATATAACCGGGCAACGTCATCGCACTCCATGGCAGGGTCGCGAGCACGAACAGCGCCAGGATGATGTTCAGCACGCCCAGGCCGATCATCCACCCACGCCGCCGCCGCATCCGTGCGCCAAGGCCGATTTCCAGCGCGCCGCGCAAAGCAAGCCATACCGCGACCAGCAGCGTGAGCGAGATCGCGCCTGTCGCAGGCTCGAACGCCATGATGAGGCCGATGACGAGCGACACCAGGCCGAACCCGATCGCATAGCCGCGCCCTTCATGGCCTTTGCCGAAAATGCCAGCACCGATCGACACCAGGCCCGCGGCGATGAAGAACGCCCCGATCACCAAGGTCGCGGCCAGCGTCGCAGGCACCGGAAACAGAAAGGCGGCAAGCCCCAGCAAGGCCGACAAAATGCCATAGGCCAATATCCAGCCCCAGCCCGCGCCGGGCCGGAAAGCGGTGGCAAAGGAACGGTCGGTATCAGTCATCGTTGCCTGCCCTGATCTGGATTGGTCCTTCTGTTGCCGTAACGGATCGGCCTGGAGCGGGTTCCGCGCTGGTCGAATCATGCGAGGTCGGATAGGGATGGGCGATGCATTCCGGATATGTGCCGCTTCGTATTTTCTCGTCCTTCACGATGCTCGACGGCGCGATCGATCCCAAGGCGATCGCGGCACAGGCCAAGGCGAATGCGTTTCCTGCCGCCGGGCTGACCGATCGCAACGGGCTGTACGCCGCGATGGCCTTTTCGGACGCGGCGAAGAAGGCGGGGGTTCAGCCGATCATCGGCACGATGCTGGGCATCGCGCGTCCCGATATGCCCGAGAACGTCGGCGCAATGGTCGACTGGATCGCGCTCTATGCGCAGGACATGGAGGGATACGACAATCTGTGTGCGCTGGTTTCGGCGGCGCATCTGGACCGCCCGATCGAGCTGGCCGCGCATGTCGGCTTCGACGTGCTGGAAAAGTTCAGCAAGGGTCTGATCGCACTAACCGCAGGCGGCGAGGGCGGCGTCGCGCGCCTATTCGCGGAAGGTCAGCCGGATCGCGCCAAGGCCTATGCCGACCGGCTCCAGGCGATCTTCGGCGACCGGCTCTATGTCGAACTGGCGCGCCGCGACGACGCAATCGAAATGGCGGCTGAGCAGGACCTGATCGACCTGGCCTATGACCGCGACCTGCCCTTGGTCGCGACCAACCCCTGCTGCTTCGCCGATAGCGGCTTCCGCGATGCGCATGACGCCATGCTGTGCATCGCCAATTCGACCTATGTCGAAATGGACGACCGCCCCAAGAGCTGCCCCGAGGCTTGGCTCAAGCCCGCCGAGGTGATGAAGCAGCTGTTCGCTGACCTGCCCGAGGCGATCGACAACACGCTGGTCGTCGCGCAACGCTGCGCGGTGATGGCGCCGTGGCGCAAGCCCATCCTGCCCAGCCTGGCAGGCGACCGGGAGGGGGAGGCCGCGATGCTGCGCCGCGACGCGACCGCGGGCCTGGAGGCTCGGCTCGACCGTATTGCCGAGCTGGAGGGCGAGGGCGAACCCGGCTGGCGCGAGGCCTATCACGAGCGACTGAAGTTCGAGGTCGACATCATCATCCAGATGGGCTTCCCCGGCTATTTCCTGATCGTCGCCGACTTCATCAAATGGGCCAAGGACCACGACATCCCCGTGGGGCCGGGCCGTGGTTCGGGCGCGGGCTCGGTCGTCGCCTGGGCGCTGACCATCACCGACCTCGATCCCCTGAAGCTGGGCCTGCTGTTCGAGCGCTTCCTGAACCCGGAACGTGTGTCGATGCCCGACTTCGACATCGACTTTTGCGAAACCCGGCGTGGCGAGGTCATCCGCTACGTCCAGGAGAAATATGGCCGCGATCAGGTCGCGCAGATCATCACCTTCGGTAAGCTGAAGGCGCGCGCAGTGCTCAAGGACACCGGCCGTGTGCTCCAGATGAGCTATGGCCAGGTCGACCGCCTCGCCAAGCTGGTGCCCAACCACCCGACCGACCCCTGGGACCTGAAGCGCGCACTGAACGGCGTGCCCGAGTTGGCGAAGGAATATGCCAACGACAATCAGGTCCGCCGTCTGCTCGACCTCGCGACCAAGCTGGAGGGTCTGCCGCGCCACTCGTCCACCCATGCCGCGGGTGTGGTGATCGGCGATCGGCCGCTCGCGCAGCTGGTCCCGCTCTACCGCGATCCGCGTTCGGACATGCCGGTCACGCAGTTCGACATGAAGTTCGTCGAGGGCGCGGGGCTGGTGAAGTTCGACTTCCTCGGCCTCAAGACCCTGTCGGTCCTGCAAAAGGCGGTGCAGCTGCTCGCCAAGCGCGGGGTCGAGGTCGATCTGGGCGCGCTCGCCTGGGACGACGATGCGACCTACGCGCTGCTCCAGAAGGGCGACACCGTCGGCGTGTTCCAGCTGGAATCCGAAGGGATGCGGCGCACCCTGTCCGCCGTGCGTCCGACCAATTTCGGCGACATCATCGCGCTCGTGTCGCTGTACCGGCCGGGTCCGATGGACAATATCCCCAGCTTCGGTCGCCGCAAGCAGGGCACCGAGGAGATCATCTACCCGCATCCCCTGCTCGAACAGATATTGTCCGAAACCTACGGCATTTTCGTCTATCAGGAACAGGTGATGCAGGCCGCCCAGATATTGGCGGGCTATTCGCTCGGCGGCGCAGATCTTCTCCGTCGCGCGATGGGCAAGAAGGTGAAGGCGGAGATGGACGCGCAGCGTGCCATCTTCGTCAAGGGATGCCAGGAGGTGAACGGCATCCCCGCGCAAAAGGCCAATGAGCTGTTCGACTTGATCGACAAGTTCGCAGGCTATGGCTTCAACAAGAGCCACGCAGCGGCCTATGCGCTGCTCGCCTATCAGACGGCTTGGCTGAAGGCGCATCACCCGCACGAATTCTATGCCGCGTCGATGTGCTACGACATGGCGCTGACCGACAAGCTCGCGATCTTCGTCGACGACGCGCGGCGCATGGGCGTGACGATGCTGCCCCCCTGCATCAACGCCAGCCAGGCCGAGTTCGATGTCGAGCCGCATGAGGATGGCCTGGCCGTCCGCTATGCGCTGGGCGCGCTCAAGTCGGTGGGCGAGGGCGCCATGGAGAAGCTGGTCGCCGAGCGCGAGGCCGGCGGCCCGTTCGCCTCGCTCGACGCGCTCGCCAAGCGGGTCGATCCCCGGCTGATGAACAAGCGCCAGCTGGAAACGCTGGCCTCGGCGGGTGCGTTTGACGGGATCGAGCCTAACCGCGCGGGCGTCCATGCGGTCGCCGAAATGGTGCTCGCCATCGCCGCACGCACCCATGAGGGGCGGACCAGCGGGCAGGGCGGTCTGTTCGGCGAAACCGAAGTCGCGGGCGACGCGATCAAGCTGCCGACCGGCGCCCGCTGGAGCTTGTCGCAGCGGATGGAGCAGGAGAAGGAGGCATTCGGCTTCTATTTCTCGGCGCATCCGGTCGACCGCCATGCGCATATCGCCAAGATGCACGGCGCGCGGACCTATACCTCGCTGACCGAACTCGTCATCCCCGACGACGGCGCGCGGATCGGTGCGACCATGGCGGCGCTGGTCGAGGATGCGCGCTGGCGGACCTCGGCGCGCGGCAAGCGCTATATGATGGCGCAACTGTCCGATGCGACGGGGCAGTTCCTGGCGACCTGTTTCGATGACTCGGTCGCCGCCGACCTCGAAAAGGCGGCCAAGGAAGGCGACTGCGCGCTCATCACCGTCGAACTGGACCGCCGACCGGGCGAGGAAGCGCCGCGTGTCAGCGTCAAGCGGGTTCAGTTGTTCGACGGCCTGGCGAGCACCGCCAAGTTCGTGGTCGAGGTCACGGTGACTGACAAGGTCGCCTTCAAGGCGCTCCACGCCATGCTCGACCCGCTACGCAACGGTCGGGGCGAAGTCCGGGCGCGGATCGAGGGATCGGCCGGTGATACGCTGCTGACGCTGGGCCGGAATTTCCTGCTCGATGCCGAACTGGCGAGCCATATCGAGGATTTGCCGGGCGTGAAGGCGGTGGCGATGAAATCGTCGGAGGCGCGGCTGGCCCTGGTGGGATAAAGGACCCCACCGTCATCCCGGCCTGCGCTGGGATGACGGCGTTGGGCCGGATTTTAGGAATGGGGCGGGACGATCAGCCGCCGACTTCGCGGCGATCCTGCTCGTCCTCGCCAGCCTCGCCATGATTGCCATAGCCGCCGCCCGAGCTGTCCGCCTCATCCTCGTTGGGCAGATTTTCCGGGCTGGTCTGTTCGGGATCGGTCATCATTTTTTCTCTCCTTCGCTGGCATAACGCTCCGGGGAAGCGGGACGATCCTCAGAACAGCTCGCCCTGTGGGCCTTTGGGCCGGCGGAACCAGGTTATATCGAGTTGGGGCCGGTCGAGGTTGAGCCCGTGCAGACGACAGGCGCGGTGAAAGCGGACCCGCAGAAGCTCGGCCCATGGCCCTTGCCCCTTCATCCGGGTAAAGAAATCGGGATCATTGTCGCGTCCGCCGCGCAGCGACTGGATGATCGCCATGACCTTGCCCGCCCGATCGGGAAAATGTGCGTCGAGCCAGGCGCGGAACAGCGGGGCGACTTCGTGCGGCAGGCGGACGGGGATGAAGAAGGCGTGGCGCGCGCCGGCCTCGGCCGCGCGGGCGACCAGATGCTCGATTTCATGGTCGGTAATCGCCGGAATGACCGGTGCGATCGAAACATAGGTGGGAATACCTGCGGCCACCAGTTTCGCCACGGCGGCCAACCGCCGCTCGGGCGTCGGCGCGCGGGGTTCCACCGTTCGTGCGACCTTCGCATCGAGTGACGTCACCGAGATACAGACGGTCGCCAACCCCTTGGCGGCCATCGGGGCCAGGATGTCGATGTCGCGCAGGACGCGGTCGGACTTGGTGGTGATCGCGACCGGATGATCGGTTTCGGCCAGCACCTCCAGGACCGCGCGCGTGATCCGCCATTCGCCCTCGATCGGCTGATAGGGATCGGTATTCGTCCCCAGCGCGATCGGCGCGACGCGGTATCCGGGCTTGCCCAACTCGGCACGCAGCAATTCGGCGGCGTCAGGCTTGGCGAACAACCGGCTTTCGAAGTCCAGGCCCGGTGACAGGTCGTGATAGGCATGGCTCGGTCGCGCGAAGCAATAGATACAGCCATGCTCGCAGCCGCGATAAGGATTGATCGAGCGGTCGAACGGTATGTCGGGAGAGCTGTTGCGGCTGAGGATCGTCCGTGCCCGCTCCACCGTCACGCTGGTGCGCAGCGGCGGCGGCGCGCCATCGATGGTGCCCTGGGCGTCGAGCCAGTCGCCGTCGCTTACGCTTTCAGGCAGCGCGAAGCGGCGGCTAGTCGCATTGATCGTCGCGCCGCGCTGCGTCCGTTTCGAGAAATCGGGCTTGCCCATCGTTGGAAACTAGGGCAGCTTTCAGAACATAGCAAGAACGATGGAGGGTCAGGTGGCACGCTTGGATTATTTGGAATTGCCGGTCGGCGACCGGGCGGCGGCGAAGCGGTTCTATGCGGAGGCGTTCGGCTGGACCTTCGCCGATTTTGGGCCGGACTATGCCGCGACGATGAGCGGGGATACCGATCTGGGCCTCGACGCCGCTGCGGACAAGGTGAAGGCGCCGCTGCCGGTGATCCGGGTCGACGATCTGGAGGCGACATTGGCTGCCGTCGAGGCGGCGGGCGGGTCGGTCGTCGTGCAGATCTTCGCCTTTCCCGGCGGGCGGCGCTTTCACTTCCGCGATGTCGACGGGCACGAACTCGCGGCGATGCAGGCCGACTGATTACCGCTCCAACAGGCGCGGCATAAGCTCGACAAAGTTACAGGGGCGGTGGCGGCTGTCGAGCTGGTCGCGCAGGATGCCGTTCCATGCATCTTTCACCGCGCCGGTCGAACCAGGCAGCGCAAAGATATAGGTGCCGCGCGCGACGCAGGCGCAGGCGCGCGACTGGATCGTCGAGGTGCCGATCGTCTGATAGCTGAGCCAGCGGAATAGCTCGCCGAAGCCCGGGATCATCTTGGTCGCGACGCGCTCGACCGCCTCGGGCGTGACGTCGCGGCCGGTGACGCCGGTGCCGCCCGTGGTCAGGATGCAGTCGATGCTGGCGTCGTCGATCCAGCGGTTCAGCTGCGCCACGATCTGGTCGGCGTCGTCACGCAGGATGGTGCGGTCGGCCAGTTCATGACCGGCATCGGCGAGGAGGCCGACCAGCGTGTCGCCGGAACGGTCCTCCGCCAGCGAGCGGGTGTCGGAAACGGTGAGCACCGCGATGCGGACGGGCGTGAAGCTGCGGCTGGTGTCGATGGGCATGGCGGGATGAACGTTCGATCGCGGATTTTGGGGGCGGCGTGGTGAGCGACGTCGTAGGCTAAGCGAATCCCTCTGGCCGCAAACCCGATCAATTGGCCTGCGGCATCGCCGTATGCGACTGAGGGCTGACCGTCGCGTTCAGCGCGATGGTCGTCTTCGGCGTCACGCGCGCCTGCGCCACATTGGGACGTTGCAGGCGGATCGCCGACGCGCCCGGCAGGCCGGGGAAGCGCGGCCACATCCCTTGTGCCAGCGCAGCGCGGCTAGGCGATTTCGACTTGCCGGTCTGACTCTCGTACATCCAATAGTTGCGCAGCACCATGGTGACATAGCCGCGCGTCTCCCAATAGGGGATGCTCTCGATATAGAGCAGCGGATCGCCACCGTCGCGGACCAGGCTGTTCCATTCGCCGACCGGCTTCGGCCCGGCATTATAGGCGGCGATCACCTTGGGCAGAAGGCCGCCGGTGATACCCGTCATGTCGCGCAGCCGCTCTAGATGGCGCTGGCCGATATCCATGTTGGTCGAGGGCTTGGTCAACGCCGAGCGATCGATCGACACGCCGCGTTCGCGGGCGAAATCGGTTGCCGCCGCGGGCATGATCTGCATCAGGCCATAGGCACCTGCCGGACTGACCACCTTGTTGCGGAACCCACTCTCTTGCAGGGTATGGGCATAGACGAGCGCCTTTTCGACCCGCCAGCCGCTGTCGGGCTTCCAGCTGGGCGTCGGATAGCGCGCCTCGGCCGTGGCGGTAACGCCCGCGGGGCAATTATGCGCCAGCCAGACGGTGGTGGCGGGCAGGTCGAGCGATTCAGCGAGGCGGACCAAGCTGCGGAACTCGGTCGGCTGGCCGATCCGCGCCTGCTGGCGGATCACTTGATCGGCAAGGTCGGTCTCGCCGATCTCGACCAGAGCAGCGGCGACCAGGATATTGGGGCGACGGTCGAGCGCGGCCCAGTCAGTCGCGACCAGCTGCCCCCTAGGCTCTCGGTCGCCGTGCATCCCCAGCGCCTGGCGGGCGAGCTGGCCGTAGAAGCTCTCGCGGAATTGCGAGGCAGAGCGCAGGCGACCCTCGATCTTGTCGGGGCGGCCACACACCATGTCCGCGCGCGCGGCCCAATAGAGCGCGGCGGCGCGCAGATCGACATCGGTGGCGCGCGCCGCCGTGCCCTCGAACGCGGTGGCGGCGGCCTGGCAGTCATTCTGCCGCCATGCCGACAGGGCGACGGTCCAGCGCCCCTGCACCGCCCAGTCGCCGTACCCTTCGGCGGCCTGGGCGGCGAGCGCGCGGGCATTGGCGTCGTCGCCGCTAAGGAAATAGATCCAGGCGACCTTCTGCTGCCACTCGGTCAGCGCCTCGGGCGACAAACCTTGCGTCGATTCGAGCAGCGCGCGCGCCGAGGGGCCATCATCCGCCTTGACGAAGGGCTGCATCTTGGCGGCCAGATCGGCGGCGATCTGATCACTGCGCACGCTCTTGGCACGGGTGCGGCGGGGGGCGCCGTCCTGCCAGATCAGCGTGTGGGTCTCGGGAAGGGGGGGCAGGTCATGCGCGCCGCGCGACCGGGCAAGGCGGGCCAGCTGTTCGGCCTGGGGCAGCTCGGGTGCTTCGTTGAGCAGCGCGACCAGCCGCTCGACATCGACCTTGGGCGATCCCTTGGCGGTGTAAAGCTCGGCGCGGGCGATGGCGTGGAGCGGACCGGGCTTGAGCGAATCCAGTTCCAGCTGCGCGTCGGTCCAGCGGCTGTCCCGGATCGCGGCGAAGACGCGCTCATAGCCTGCCTTCTGATCGGCATCGAGCAGCGCGGGGATGGCGGGCGGAGCCTTGAGCGCGGTGGAGCTGCGGACGTCAGCGTTGGTGACGGGTTCGGCAGCGATGGCTGCACCACTGGCGACCGTCAACAAAGCCCCGATGGCCGCGCCCTTCGCGATCGCCCGCCCCAGCTTCATGCGTTCAATTCCCCCATGACCCTTTGCAAATCCTTCCAGCTTTCCGCCTTTGCCATCGGCTTCTCGATCAGGAAGCGCGGATGGAATGTGGCGACAGCCCGGCAATTTCCGCTTTTATGGTCAACGACATGCGAATGTCCGCGCGCGTCCGTCAATTCGGTCCCAAGCACGGCACGGCTCGCCGCATTGCCGAGCAGCAACAGCCCGCGCGGGGCGATCAGACCGACATGATGCAGCGCGATTTCGGCAAGCCTCGCTTCCAGTCCGGCGGGCGTCCGTCCCGCGATCGGCCGCCGCGCGCAGACCGAGGCGATATGCACCGTCTCACGCGACTGGCCCATGGCGACGAGCATCCGGTCGAACAACCGGCCCGGCGCGCCGGACAGGATCTGCCCCGCCTCGCCATCTTCGCGATCGGGACAGTCGACCAGCACCATCAGCGCGGCATCGGCGGGGCCGGTGGCGGTCAGCGACACGCCGTCCCATGTCGCCTCCGGCGCGGCATCGGACAGCCGCCAAGCCAGAAAGGCTTCCAGCGTGTCGGGCAGTAGCGCCACCGGTGCCGTGATGGGCGCGGCAGCCGGCGAATGCTGGGGCGAGAGGGCTGGAGCACGGGCAGGCTCGGGCGCCCTCCAGTCGCGGGGCTCGTCCTCGACCAGCAGGTCGACGCCGGCATCATGCCACCAGTCGAGGATGCTGGCCGCGAGGGCACCGTCGAGCGGTGCGGTGTCGAACGTTGGAATAGCCCCCATATGACACAGGTTCATGCTGCAAGGTTGACGTGCGCGTCAATCTGTCGGATCGGCTGTCAGGACAAGATGTTTACCGTCCGCGCCCGGACGAGCCCGCCAGACGGGACGCTACGGCAGCGGCGCGGTCACAAAGCGAGGATGCCATGAGCGAACGCGAATCGATGCCCTATGACGTGGTGATCGTCGGCGCTGGCCCAGCGGGCCTGTCGGCGGCGATCCGGCTGAAACAGCTGGCGGCCGAAACCGGCGGCGAGCTGGCGGTCTGCGTCCTCGAAAAGGGGTCCGAGGTCGGCGCGCACATCCTGTCGGGCGCGGTGATCGATCCGATCGCGCTGGACGAGCTGCTACCCGACTGGCGCGACGATGGCTGCCCGCTGGCCGAGGTGCCGGTGACCGAGAACCTCCACTGGGTCCTGAGCGCGACCAAGCAGCGCAACCTGCCGCACGCGCTGACCCCGCCCTTCATGCACAATAAGGGCACCTATACCGGCAGTCTCGGCAATCTGTGCCGCTGGCTGGCGGGCAAGGCCGAGGAACTGGGTGTCGAAATCTTCCCCGGTTTCGCCGCCGCTGAAATCCTGTTCCATGAGGATGGCCGGGTGAAGGGCGTCGCGACCGGCGATATGGGCGTGGCGCGCGACGGCACGCACAAGCCTGATTACCAGCCGGGCCTGGAGCTGCACGCCAAATACACCTTCTTTGCCGAGGGCGTTCGCGGCCATCTGTCGAAGGAAATCATCCGCCAGTTCGACCTCGCGCGTGACAGTGATCCGCAGGTCTATGGTCTGGGCATCAAGGAATTGTGGGACATCGACCCCGCCAAGCATGTGCCGGGGCGCGTGATCCACACGCAAGGCTGGCCGCTGGGCGACGACGCCAATGGCGGCGGCTTCATCTATCACCAGGCGGGCGGGCAGGTCGCACTCGGCTTCGTGACATGGCTGAACTACACCAACCCGTATATCTCCCCCTTCCAGGAGATGCAGAAGTGGAAGACCCACCCCGCCATCGCCGAGCTGCTGAAGGGCGGCAAGCGTGTCTCCTATGGCGCGCGGGCAATCAATGACGGCGGGTTGCAGGCGATCCCGAAGCTGACTTTCCCCGGTGGCGTGCTGGTCGGCTGTTCGGCGGGCTTCCTCAACGTGCCCCGCATCAAGGGCACGCACGGCGCGATGAAGTCGGCGATGCTGGCGGCCGAAGCGGCGTTCGCCGCCGTGCAGGCGGGGCGCGAGGGCGACGAGCTGACCGATTACCCGGCGGCGTTCCGCGCATCGTGGCTCTACAAGGAGTTGTCGACCGTCCGCAACGTCGTGCCGCTGGTCAAGAAATATGGCGATACGCTCGGCTCGGGGCTGGCGGGCGTGACCATGTGGGCCGAGCATTTCGGCCTCAAGATGCCCTTCACGATGAAGCACAAGCCCGATCACGAAAGCCTGTGGCGCAAGGATCAGGTGAAGAAGCCCGATTACCCCAAGCCCGACGGCGTGCTGACCTTCGATCGGCTGTCCTCGGTGTTCCTGTCGAACACCAATCATGAGGAGGACCAGCCGGTCCACCTGACGCTGAAGAATGCCGACGTGCCGATCGAGCACAACCTGCCCTTGTTCGACGAGCCTGCGCAACGCTACTGTCCCGCAGGTGTTTACGAGGTGGTGGGCGTGGAAGAGGGCGATCCGAAGTTTGTGATCAACGCCCAGAACTGCGTCCACTGCAAGACGTGCGACATCAAGGACCCGACCCAGAACATCAACTGGGTCGTACCGGAAGGCGGCGGAGGACCGAATTATCCCAATATGTAAGCGTCCGTTTTCTCGTGCCCTGACTGGATTGCTGCTGGTCGGGACCTGCTGGTCTGCTCCCGCGCTGGCCGCAGTCGAAATTCCCCGTTCGCCGCTATCGGCCTATCTGGCGGCGCGGGTGGCGGCGTCGGAAGGGCGCTCGGGGGCGGCCAGTAAGGACTATGCCGTAGCGCTGGCCGGTTGGCCCGACGATCCGGCGGTCGCCGTGCGCGCCTATCGTGAGGCGATGACCAGCGGCGACGTACCTCTGGCGCTGAAGGCCGCGCGTGTCATGGAGGCGGAGAATGTCGCGCCGATTGACGTCGCGCTGCTCGATCTGGCGATCGCGGCGCGCAAGGACGATCGGGCGGCCTATGACGCGGCGCTGACGCGGATCGACGGCGGCGCGCTGCGCATCCTGTCGCCGACCTTGCGCGCCTGGGCCGCCTGGGATCGTAAGCAGCCGGTCGAGCCCGGCCTCGACAGCGCGGGCAAGGAGCCGGTCGCGCGGCGGCTGGCCGAGGAGCATCGCATTCTCTTGGCGCTGGCAGGCAAGCGGATCGACCCGGCCTCGGCCCGCGTGCTGCTGGAGACGATGCGCGCGGCCCCCGACACCCGCATCGCGGCGGCCGAGATGATCGCCGGGCGCGGCGACGAGGCCAATGCCCGCGCGCTGCTCAGCGATCCGCTCGTTACGTCCGACCGCAAGGCGCTGGGGATCAAGCCTGATCTGGGCTTCGGCGTCTCGCAACTTCTGGTGCGGATCGGGGCAGAACTGGCGAGCGAGGGGCCGCGTCCGCTGGTGATCGCCCTGACGCGCACCGCCCTGATCGCCGACCCGGACAATGACCGTGCCCGTCTGGTGATGGCCGAGGCGCTGTCGAAGGACGAGGCCTGGGACGCCGCGATCGCCGCCATTCAGGACGTGCGCCCGCGCGGCGCCTTTGCGCACCGTGCCGCGATCGTCCGTATCGGTTTGCTCGCCGAGGCGGGGCGGCAGGGTGAGGCGCTGATGCTTGCCCGGGGATTGGCCACCGCGAAGGATTCGTCAATCGATGACTGGCAGGTCTATGCCGACCAGCTGATCGCCGCCAAGCGCCCTGCCGACGCGGTGCCCTGGTATGAACGGGTGACTCGCGCCGACCCCGCACTCCCCTGGGCGGCGTGGCTGCAATATGGCGGCGCGCTGGATCAGGCGGGGCGTAAGGACGAGGCCGACGTGGCGCTGGCCAAGGCGGTCGAACTCGGCCCCGACGAGCCGTTGGCGCTCAACTATCTGGGTTATGCGCGGATCGAGCGCGGCAAGGATGTACCGGGCTCGCTGGCGCTGCTCGAAAAGGCGAGCAAGCTGGCGCCCGACGATGCCTCGATCACCGATTCGCTCGGCTGGGCGTACTATAAGGCCGGGCAGACCAAGCGCGGCCTGCCGCTGGTCGAACGCGCCGCCATGGCCGAACCCGCCAATAGCGAGATCAACGACCATCTCGGCGACATCTATTGGGCGCTCGGACGGCATTATGAGGCACGCTATGCCTGGCGTGCGGCGGCACTGACGGCGGACGATAGCGAACAGGCCCGGCTGGCGGCGAAGATCGCGGGCTGACCGGCCTTGCCGCGCGGAGCCGTGCGACGCATGGGATGGGTATGACCGCTATCGTCGAGACCGCCCCCGCCAAGATCAATCTGGCGCTCCATGTTCGCCGTCGCCGCAACGACGGCTATCACGAGCTGGAGACACTGTTCGCCTTTTGCCGCGACGGCGATGTCGTGACGGTGGAGCGGGCCGACACTGACAGCCTGACGCTGACCGGACCCTTTGCGAGCGTGCTGGCAGGCGAGTCGCAGGACGACAATCTCGTCATGCGCGCGGCGCGCGGGTTCGGCGCGCGGTTCGGCGTGGACGATGGCCATGCTATCACCCTCGACAAGCATTTGCCGGTCGCCTCGGGCATCGGCGGGGGCTCGGCGGATGCGGCGGCGACGCTGCGGGCGCTGGCGCGGTTGCACGGCGTCGCGACGGACGACCCCGCGCTGTTCGCGCTGGCGGCCGAACTGGGCGCGGATGTTCCTGCCTGCCTGCTGGGTCAGACCGCGCGCGGCGAGGGGAAGGGCGATGCCCTTCAACCGCTGGAGCCGCTGGGGGAGCGGCCGGTCCTGCTGGTCAATCCGGGCGTCGGCGTTTCGACGGCGGCGGTCTTCGGCCGCTGGGACGGTGTGGACCGGGGGGCGCTGGGGCAGGGCGATGTGATGACGGTCGCGGCGGCTGGTCGCAACGACCTGGAGCCGCCAGCCCGTGTCATCGCGCCGCAGATCGATGCGGTCCTCGCGCTGCTGACCCGTTCGCCCGGCGTCGAACTGGCACGCATGTCGGGATCGGGCGCGACCTGCTTCGCGATTTTTGGCGACGCCGAGGCGCGCGATGCCGCAGCGGGGGCGGCGCGGGAACAGGGATGGTGGGTGCTGTCGACTTTTTTGCGATAGGCTTTGTTCGCATCTTGTTCTCGTGGAACAAAGCGCATACATTGCAGATGCGTTGAATGGACCACCAGGTTGGTCTAGCGAGGGAAGCATCTGATGGCCGCCAATCTGAAAGTGATCGAAACAGGCATGGCAACCGCAAACGCAGACCGGCAAAAGGCGCTGGACGCCGCACTCGCCCAGATCGACCGGGCATTCGGCAAGGGCTCGGCGATGAAGCTGGGGCAGAAGGAGGCGATGCAGGTCGAGGCGATCTCGACCGGCTCGCTCGGCCTCGACATCGCGCTGGGCGTCGGTGGCTTGCCGCGCGGCCGCGTGATCGAGGTTTATGGGCCTGAATCGTCGGGCAAGACCACGCTGGCGCTGCATGTCATCGCCGAGGCGCAGAAGATGGGTGGCACCGCCGCCTTTGTCGACGCCGAACACGCACTCGACCCTGTCTATGCCAAGAAGCTGGGCGTCAACATCGACGAACTGATTGTGTCGCAACCGGATACCGGCGAGCAGGCGCTGGAAATCACCGATACGCTGGTCCGCTCGAACGCGATCGACGTGCTGGTGGTCGACTCGGTGGCAGCCCTGGTGCCGCGCGCCGAGATCGAGGGTGAGATGGGCGACAGCCATGTCGGCCTTCAGGCCCGTCTGATGTCGCAGTCGCTTCGCAAGCTCACCGGCTCCATCAGCCGTTCGCGCTGCATGGTGATCTTCATCAACCAGCTGCGCATGAAGATCGGCGTGATGTACGGCAATCCGGAGACGACGACGGGCGGCAACGCGCTGAAATTCTATGCCTCGGTCCGGCTTGACATCCGTCGTACCGGTCAGATCAAGGATCGCGAGGACATCACCGGCAACACGACTCGCGTGAAGGTGGTGAAGAACAAGGTCGCACCGCCGTTCAAGCAGGTCGAATTCGACATCATGTATGGCGAAGGCATTTCGAAAATCGGCGAAATCCTGGACCTGGGCGTGAAGGCTGGGCTGGTCGAGAAATCGGGCAGCTGGTTCTCCTACGACTCGGTACGGATCGGGCAGGGGCGTGAGAACGCCAAGAATTATCTGCGCGAGAACCCCGACATGGCTGACCGGCTGGAACGGGCGATCCGCCAGCGGACCGAGAAGGTGGCCGAGGAGATGATGACCGGCCCCGATGCCGAGGACGATATCTGAAGCCATGCGGCCCGCCGGTGACGGCGGACCGTTTTTTTATCCGTATCGCGATATGGGGGGACGACGAGGCGGGCTATGACCAGCGGAATGGATTGGCAGGGCCAGATTGGCGATGTCTGGGCTGCGGAGTGGCGTCGGACAGAGCGCAGCCTGGCCGATCTCGCCCGGCATCTCGACGCGGCCATCGTCAGCGTTGCGCCGGACACGGGCGCCGTACTTGATATCGGCAGCGGAGCCGGGTCGACCAGCCTGGCGCTGCATGCGGCGCGACCCGCCCTTCGCATCACCGGGGTCGACTTGTCCTCGGAGCTGGTCGCTCTTGCGCGAGGGCGCGATCGCGAAGCCCTTGCCGATGGTCCGCAGTTCCTGTGCGGTGATGCGGTTGCCGTGGCGGCGCGCGAAGGGCCGTTCGACCTGTTGGTCTCCCGCCATGGGGTGATGTTCTTTGCCGATCCCGTTGCGGCTTTTGCCGGTCTGCGCGCGGCGGCGCGGGATGGAGCTCGGATGGTCTTTTCCTGCTTCGACGACCGATCGCGCAATATATTCGCGACCATCGCGGACGAGGCCATCGGGGCGCCTCCCGCGCCCGAAGCCGGCTATCAGCCGGGTCCCTTCGCCTTTGCCGACTTGGAACAGGTCGAACGGTGGCTGACACAAGCCGGATGGCGGCCTGACCTCGCGACGCGCGTGCCGTTCGATTATGTCGTGGGTGGAGGGGCTGACCCACTTGGGGATGCGCTGGCTTTCCTCTCCCGCATAGGTCCCGCCGCGCGCGCCATGGCGCAGGCAGCACCCGACGAACGGGCGCGGATCGAGGGTCGATTGCGCGACGCCTTGGCGGGCTACCGGGTGGGTGACAGGATCGCGCTGCCCGCGTCCGCCTGGATCTGGCGATTGAGCGCTGCCTGACGGCGACGATGTCGGGCCTTATCTCGCCTGGCACAGGGACCCCATTCGTGAACCCGCTTCCCCGCCTGACGCGTTGTCGTGCCCGAATATGGGAAACAGCCATGACCATCATCGTTCATCATCTTGAAAACAGTCGGTCACAGCGCATCCTGTGGATGCTGGAGGAACTGGGCCTTCCCTATGAGGTCAAACGCTATGCGCGGGATCCCAAGACGATGCTGGCGCCCCGCGAGCTCCGCGCCGTGCACCCGCTCGGCAAGTCGCCGTTGATCGAGGATGATGGGCTGGTCATCGCGGAGACGGGCGCGATCATCGAATATCTAGTGGGCAAGGGGGATGGCCGCCTGGGGCCACCAGCGCACCGTGAGGCGATGCAGCGCTGGCGCTTCTGGCTCCATTATGCGGAAGGGTCGCTTATGCCGCCATTGTTCGTGCTGCTGGTACTCAGCCGCATTCCCGTGATGGGCAAGGCGGCGGTGAAGCGCTTCCGGCCGATGGTCGACCGCCATCTCGATTATGTCGAAAGTGAACTGGCGCGTTCGCCCTGGTTCGCGGGCGAGCAGATGACGGCGGCCGACATCATCATGAGCTTTCCGCTGGAGGCCGCCCGATCGCGCGCCGGGCTGGACGAGCGCCGCCCCGCGACCATTGCCTGGCTCGAGCGGATTCACGCCCGCCCGGCCTATCAGGCGGCGCTCGCCAAGGGCGGACCCTATGCCTATGCGTGAGGCATAGGGTCCGGCGATCAATGCCCCCCGATCTGGCGGAAGCTGTCGGGCGCCGGCTCGGCGGGCGTGCCCGAGGGGGCGTGAAGCGAAGATACATCGACCGGTTCGGGCGGATCCAGCGGCCCTTCCCATTTGGCGATGACCGCGCTCGCCACCGCATTGCCGATCACATTGGTCGCCGAGCGCCCCATATCGAGGAAATGGTCCACCGCCAGGATCAGCAGCAGCCCGGCCTCGGGAATGTTGAACATCGGCATGGTCGCCGCGATCACGACGAGCGAGGCGCGCGGCACGCCCGCAATCCCCTTCGACGTGACCATCAGAACCAGCAGCATCGTGATTTGCTGCCCGATCGATAGATCGATGCCGTAAGCCTGCGCGATGAACAGCGACGCGAAGGTCATGTACATCATCGAGCCGTCGAGGTTGAACGAGTAGCCCAGCGGCAGAACGAAGCTGGCGATGCGCGGCGGCACGCCGAACCGGTCCAGCCCCTCCAGGATGCGGGGATAAGCGGCCTCGGACGAGGCGGTCGAAAAGGCAAGGATCAGCGGTGCGCGGATATGCGCTATGAGGTCGCGAACGCGTGGGCCAATGAACAGAGCGGCAACGCCGAGCAGAACGCACCACAGCAGAATGAGGCCCAGATAGAAGCTGCCCATGAAGATGGCGAGCTTGCCGATCACCGACGGGCCTTGTTCGGTCAGCGTTCCCGCGACGGCGGCGAACACCGCGATCGGCGCGACCCGCATGACATAGTCCGTCACTTGCAGCATCACCGCCACGAGTGCGTCGACCGCGCGGACGAGTGGCGCGGCGCGCTCGCCGACCGCCGTGATCGCGACGCCCAGGAACAGCGATCCGATGACGATCTGGAGCACCTCGTTGGTCGCCATCGCGTCGATCAGCGAGGCGGGGACGAGGTGGGTGACGAATTTCTGCAGGTCGAACCCGGCCTTCACGACCCCAGTATCGGCGGTGACGGCGGGAAGCGGGAGGTTCAGGCCGACGCCCGGATGCAGCAGGTTGACCAGCAACATGCCCAGGCTGAGCGACACGAGGCTGGCCGAGATGAACCAGGCGAGCGAGCGCACGCCGATCCGGCCCAGCGCCTTGGTATCGCCCATCTGCGCAATGCCCGACACCAGGGTCGCAAAGACCAGCGGCGCGATAATCATCTTGATAAGCCGCAGGAACAGGCCGGTGACGATCGCGAAATAGCTGGCGATCGTCTTCAATTGTGCCGCCGCCTCCGCACTGCCGTCGTTCAGCGACAGGTTGAGCGAAAGCCCCACGACGAGCCCCAGGACGAGGCCGATGAAGATGTACAAGGTCAGCCGCTTGGCCATGCATACCCCAAATTAAAATCTGCGCGGGAGCCAAGGGCATTGCGGCGCTCAGGTCAAGAATTCTATCGTCACGGTCATGCAGACCACGTTATCCCGCCGCGCGATGATCGCGGCCGCCGCCCTGCCGTTCCTCGTCCGGCCGGGCCTGCTGCGCGCGGCCGAGCCCGATCTGTCGGCGCTGTCGGACATGACCGGCGGCGCGGTGCCGATCGGCCCGGAGGAGCGGGCGCGGCGATTGACGCGAGCACAAAGCCTGATGAAGGCGAATGGGATCGGCGCGATCCTGATCGAGCCGGGATCGAGCATGATCTATTTCACCGGCGTGCGCTGGGGCCGCAGCGAACGGCTGACCGCCGCGATCCTGCCGGTCGAGGGCGAGCCGTGCATCGTCACGCCCTTTTTCGAGGAACCCTCGGTCCGCGAAACACTGGCCGTACCCGCTGAGGTGCGCGTGTGGCAGGAGGATCAGAACCCGCTGGCGATCGTCGCGGGCTTTCTACGCGACCGCAAGCTCGCGGAACGCCCGGTCGGCATCGAGGAGACGGCGCGCTTCTTCGCGTTCGACGGACTGCAAAAGGCGTTGCCCGGCGCTCGCCTCGTCTCGGCCAATCCTGTGGTGCGTGGGTGCCGGATGGTGAAGACCCCTGCCGAGATTGCGCTGATGCAACTGGCGACCGATGTGACGATGGCCGCCTATCGCTGGGTCTACCCCCGCGTCGAGGCGGGGATGACCGGTACGGAGGTCGGCGCGCTGATGAGCGCGGCAACCCGCAAACTGGGCGGCGCGCCCGAATTCAGCATGGCGCTGATCGGCGAAGCCTCGGCCTATCCGCATGGCAGCAAGCAGGTTCACCGGGTGGCGGAGGGCCAGGTCGTGCTGATGGACTGTGGCTGCACTGTCCAGGGCTATCAGTCGGACGTGTCGCGAAGCTGGGTCCATGGCGCCCCGAGCGCGGAGCAGCGCAAGGTCTGGAACACCGTGGCAAAGGGCCAGCGGGTCGCGCGGGCGGCGGCGCGGATCGGCGCGCCGGCCGGCAGCATCGACGACGCGGTGCGGCGCTTCTATGAAGCCCAAGGCTATGGCCCCGGCTATCGCCTGCCCGGCCTGTCGCACCGAACCGGGCACGGCATCGGCCTGGACGGGCATGAGCCGGTCAACCTGGTGCGGGGCGAAGCGACGCCGCTGGCGCCGGGTATGTGCTTTTCCAACGAACCAGGCCTCTATCTGCCGGGCAAGTTCGGCATCCGGTTGGAGGATTGCTTCCACATGACGGAGGCGGGGCCGGTCTGGTTCTCGACGCCGCCCCAGGCGATCGAGGCGCCGATCGGGTGAGCGCAGCACTTGACGACGCGGGCTATACGCTCTGGGCCACGACTTACCCATGCGGAACGCGCCGAATTGGCGGAACTGTTCGCGGACTGGCCTGCCGGACGCCCCGGCCAGCGGATCGACCTGGCACGGGCTGCGGCGCTCTCCGGTGTACGGCGGTTGATCGCCGACCAGGCTCCGGCCATGCGTCCGGTTCGTGCGCTGCTGTTCGACAAGGCGGACGGCGCGAACTGGGCCTTGGCCTGGCATCAGGACCGGACCATCGAGGTGGCGGAACGGCGTGAGGTCGCGGGCTTCGGCCCCTGGACCGTCAAGCGGGGACGGGTGCATGTCGCGCCGCCCGTTGCGCTGCTGGAGCGCATGGCGACGGTGCGCTTTCACCTCGATCCGGTCGATGCCGACAATGCCCCGCTGCTGGTCGCGCCGGGATCGCACCGGCTGGGGCTGATCCCTGAAGCGTCGATCGAGGCGGTGGCGGCGGATTGCGGCGAGGCGATGTGCCTGGCGGAGGCGGGTTCGGTCTGGCTCTATCGCACCCTCATCCTGCATGGCTCGGCGCGGTCCAGGCCGGAACGGCATCGGCGGGTGCTCCAGATCGACCTGTCGGCGGAGGACCTGCCCGGCGGACTGCGCTGAGCCAGCAACGGGCAAAGCGCCGGTGCGATGAACTGCCCCGAACGCGCGGGCGCTTGAGCGAGGACAAATCCTCGCCTAAGCCGCGTCCATGACCTCGACCAATGACATCCGCCGCGGCTTTCTCGACTATTTCGGTTCGCAAGGGCACCAGATCGTGCCCTCCGCGCCGCTCGTGCCGCAGAACGATCCGACGCTGATGTTCGTGAATGCGGGCATGGTGCCGTTCAAGAACGTGTTCACCGGCCTGGAGTCGCGCCCCTATTCGACCGCGACCAGCTCGCAGAAGTGCGTGCGCGCGGGTGGCAAGCATAACGATCTCGACAATGTCGGCTACACCGCGCGCCACCATACCTTCTTTGAAATGCTGGGCAATTTCTCGTTCGGCGACTATTTCAAGGAACAGGCGATCACCCATGCCTGGACCCTGCTGACCAAGGTCTGGGGCATCCCGGCCGAAAAGCTGACCGCCACCGTCTATCACACCGACGACGAGGCGTTCGAGCTGTGGAAGAAGATTGCCGGGCTGCCGGATCATAAGATCATCCGCATCCCGACCAAGGACAATTTCTGGGCGATGGGCGAGAATGGGCCGTGCGGTCCGTGCTCGGAAATCTTCTACGACCATGGCGACCATATCTATGGCGGCCCTCCCGGCAGCCCGGAAGAGGATGGCGACCGATTCGTCGAGATCTGGAACCTGGTCTTCATGCAGTTTGAGCAGGAAGCCAATGAGATCGTCGGCGAGCTGCCCAAGAAGTCGATCGACACCGGCATGGGTCTGGAGCGGATCGCGGCCGTGCTGCAGGGCGTGCATGACAATTACGACACCGACACCTTCAAGGCGCTGATCGCCGCCTCGTGCGAGCTGACGCACACCAAGGCCGAGGACGGCCAGAAGGCGTCGCACCGCGTCATCGCCGACCATCTGCGCTCGGCGGGCTTCCTGGTCGCGGACGGTGTGCTGCCCGCGAACGAGGGGCGTGGTTATGTTCTGCGCCGCATCATGCGCCGCGCGATGCGTCATGCGCATCTGCTGGGCGCCAAGGAGCCGTTGATGCACCGGCTGGTCCCCGCGCTGGTGTCGGAGATGGGCGCGGCCTATCCCGAACTGGTCCGTGCGCAGCCGCTGATCGAAGCGACGTTGAAGCAGGAAGAGACGCGCTTCCGCCAGACGCTCGACAAGGGGTTGAAGCTGCTCGACGAGGCGACCGCGGGCATGGCGCCCGGCGCGACGCTGGCGGGCGAGACGGCGTTCAAGCTCTACGACACCTATGGCTTCCCCTATGACTTGACCGAGGACGCGCTGCGTGCGCAGAACCTGTCGGTCGACCGCGCGGGCTTCGATGCCGCGATGGCCGAGCAGAAGCGCGCCGCGCGCGCCGCCTGGAAGGGCTCGGGCGCCAAGGCGTCGGACGATGTCTGGTTCGACATCGCCGAGGAAACCGGCTCGACCGAGTTTCTGGGCTATGCCTCGGACACCGGCGAGGGCGAGGTGCTGGCGCTGGTCAAGGATGGCGCGCGGGTCGACAGCGCGGCCGCTGGCGAGAGCGTCGCGATCATCGTCAACCAGACGCCTTTCTATGGCGAGAGCGGCGGCCAGGTCGGCGACAGCGGCACCATCTCCAGCGAGACCGGGCTGAAGGCGGTCGTTACCGATACCTCCAAGCAGCTTGGCCGCGTGTTCGTGCACAATGCCGAAATCCAGGAAGGCGGGATCAAGGTCGGCGACAGCGTGAAGCTGGCCATCGACACCAATCGCCGCGCCGCGATCCGCGCCAACCACTCGGCGACGCACTTGCTGCACGAAGCGCTTCGCCAGCGGCTGGGCACGCATGTCGCGCAGAAGGGTTCGCTGGTCGCGCCGGAGCGGCTGCGTTTCGACTTCTCGCAGCCGGTCGGTATGACCGCCGAGGACATTGCCGAGGTCGAGACGAGGGTGAACGAGCAGGTGCGCGGCAATGGCCCGGTCGTCACCCGGCTGATGACCCCGGACGAAGCGATCGAGATGGGTGCGATGGCGCTGTTCGGCGAGAAATATGGCGATGAGGTTCGCGTCGTGTCGATGGGCGAGGACGCCGATGGCACCTACTCGCTGGAATTGTGCGGCGGCACGCACGTCAATGCGCTGGGCGAGATCGGCGTGTTCAAGATCGTGTCGGAAGGCGCGGTGTCGAGCGGCGTTCGCCGGGTCGAGGCGCTGACCGGCGAGGGCGCGCGCGCCTATCTGTCGCACCGCGACGACATGCTGAAGGCCGCCGCCGCGACGCTGAAGACCACGCCAGACGAGGTGCCCGCGCGTATCGCCGCACTGGTCGAGGATCGCCGCCGTCTGGAGCGCGAACTGGCCGAGGCCAAGAAGGCGCTCGCCATGGGTGGCGGTGCCGGTGGTGCGGCCGCCGGACCCGAGCAGATCGGCGATGTGGCCTTTATCGGCCAGGTGCTCGACGGCTTCGAGGCCAAGGGGCTGCGTGGGGCGGTGGACGACGCCAAGCAGCGTCTGGGCGGTTCGGGCGTCGCGGTGATGGTCGCGATCAACGACGGCCGCGCCTCGGTCGCGGTCGGTGTCACCGACGACCTGACCGCCAAGCACAATGCGGTCGACCTGCTGCGCAAGGCGGTGGCGGCACTGGGCGGGCAGGGCGGCGGCGGTCGCCCCGACATGGCCCAGGGCGGCGGCCCGGACGGCACTAAGGGTGATGAAGCGGTCCAGGCGGTTCGGGACGCGATCGCGGGCTGAAACAACGAAGATGGAGGCAAGTCATGCGAAGGACGGTCAGGACGACTTTGGCATGGCTTGCCTTGATGGCAGGGTCTTTTACGGCGGTATCGGCGACGGCGCAGACGACGGGCGATCCCGTCGTCGTCACGGCCCGACCGCTGCCCACGCGGGCGGTCGTCGACAAATGGGTGCGTGACCTGTCGATCCGGCGGTCGTCGGACGAGCCCCTGTCCCGCATGAACGAGCCGTTGTGCGTCGCGACGGCGGGTCTGGCGTCGTCGGTCGGGAAGCTGCTCGCCGATCGCGTGCTGTCCAATGCCCAACGGCTGAAAATTCCGCTGGCGGGGGGCAAATGTCGGCCCAACGTCCTGATCCTGTTCGTCGACAACGGCGCGGCGCAGGTCGATTGGCTGGTCAAGCACCGGCTCGGCATGTTTGGTGACCTGCCTTATTCCACGATCCGGGCGTTGCGGCATGATCCCGGCCCGGTCCATGCCTGGCATATCACCGCCATCGCCAGCCGGGACGGCGACAAACTCGTGCAGGGGGAAGGTGGTTTTCCCATGCTGCATATCCCGAGTGCGAGCCGCATCGATGCGCCGATACAGTCGATGATCGTGGCCGCGGTCGTCCTGATCGATCGCTCCTCCATCGTGGGCCACGGAATCGATCAGATCGCCGATTACGCGGCGATGCGCACGCTGGCGGTCGTCAATCCGCAGCCGAGCGCTTTGGAGGGGGATCGTACCGCCACGATCCTGTCCCTGTTTCGCGGCGGAGACGTTCCGGCGCAGCTGACGGCGTTCGACTGGGGCTATCTGACTGGGCTTTATTCTGGGCGGGCGACACGGCGAACCCCAGCGCAATATGCCGATATGGCGCGTTCCATCGAGAAGGAACTGGCTGCCGGAGACAACAAGCCTTGAAGCCTGACCATGCACGCCGCGACCTGGCCGCCGGGCCGATCGGCAAGACCCTGTTGCTCTTTGCATTGCCGACGCTGGGATCCAGCGCGCTGCAATCGCTGAATGGGTCGATCAACGCCATCTGGATCGGCCAGTTTCTGGGCGAGCGCGCGCTGGCCGCGACGACCAACGCCAATATCATCATGTTCCTGCTCGTCGCCGCGACCTTTGGCTTCGGCATGGCGGCGACCATCCTGATCGGCCAGAATATGGGACGTCGCGACGTGAATGCGGTGCGCCGCGTATTGGGGGCGGCGTTGGGCCTGTTCGCGGTCATCTCGACCGCGACGGTGTTCGTCGGCTGGCTCGCCGCGCCCATGATCCTTCGCGCGCTGGCGACCCCGGCTGAGGTGTTTCCGCTCGCGCTTGCCTATCTGCGGGTGATCTTCGTCGCGATGCCGCCGGGCTTCATATCGGTCCTGCTGACCATGGCGCTGCGCGGCGTTGGTGATTCGATCACGCCCCTGAAGTTCATGGCCCTGGGCTCGGTCCTTGATGTCGCGTTGAACCCCGTCTTCATCCTGGGGCTGGGGCCGGTGCCCGCGCTGGGGATCGAGGGGTCGGCAATCGCCACCTTGATCGCCAATGCCGGATCGCTGCTGGCGCTCGTCACCTATATCTATGCCAAGGATCTCGTCATTCGGCTGCGTGGGGCGGAGTGGCGCAATCTGTTGCCGACCGCGCAGCTGCTCAAGACCATCGTGGTCAAGGGGTTTCCGATGGGCTTGCAGATGCTGGTCGTCTCGACCTCGGCGCTGGCGATGATGGGGCTGGTCAACCGGCATGGCACCTCCACCACCGCGGCCTACGGTGCGGCGAACCAGCTTTGGACCTATATCCAGATGCCCGCTATGGCGGTGGGCGCGGCGGTCAGTGCGATGGCGGCGCAAAATATCGGGGCGGGGCAATGGGATCGGGTCGATCGGATCACCCGTGCCGGGCTTCGCATGAATTTGCTGCTGACCGGCGTGCTCGTCCTGGTCGTGACCCTGCTCGACCGGCATGTGCTGTGGCTGTTCCTGGGCGATGAGCAGGGGGCGATCGGCATCGCGGCCAAGATCAACTTGATCGGCGGGTGGAGCTTCATCCTGTTCGGCGTGTCGATGGTGCTGGCGGCGACCGTCCGCGCCAATGGCGCGGTGGTGGGGCCGCTGGTGATCCTCGCGATTGCGATGTTCCCGGTGCGCTTTGGTCTCGCCAATCTGCTGGAGCCAAGCCTGGGTGCGGACGCGATCTGGTGGAGCTTTCCAGCGGGCTCGCTTGCTTCGATGCTGATGACCATCGGCTATTATCGATATGGCGGATGGCGCAGGGGACGGCTGACCGCGGTGGCGGGCAAGGAGGAATGCGAGGAACAGGCACTGGCCGAAGGGCAGCCGACTAATAAGGTGATGCCGGTGGGGTAGGATAGATGTTCCTCCTATATAAGAGACCTTGTCATTCGGCCGGCGCGATGACCTCGATGATCCCCGGTGCGATGCGTGCGGTAACCGGCGTGCGGGCCAGCACCTCGCCGTCGATCGAGATGGGCAGCGGCGGGATGGTGGTCAGCTTGATCTCACGCCCCCGGAAGTCGCGAACCTTTTCCTTGCGATAGTCACTACGCAGGATGCTGGCCGCCCAGTTGACGATCAGGCGGCGCTTCACATGGCCGCACACCGCCTGGACGACGATCTCGCCCGAATCGACCGCCGCCGCGTCCACCAGCTCGGTGCCGCCATGATAGGGCCCGTTGGAGATACGGACTTCGACCACGCGTAGCCGCTCGCGCTTGCCGTCCTGCTCGACGATCAGCGTGAAGGGGCGGAACCGGAGAAACTGATACGCCGCCCAGCCCAGATAGCCCAGCCGCCCGGCGACGCGCTTCAGGCCGTGCGGCACCGTCTCGGCGATCTTGGGGCTGATACCCATCGCGGCGCAATTGGCGTAATAGTCATTGTCGATCATGCCCAGGTCGATCCGGCGCGGGCGGCCGGTACGGATCACCTCGATCGCGCCCTCGATGGTCAGCGGGATGCCGAGTGACCGCGCGAAACTGTTCGCGGTGCCGAGCGGCAGCACACCCAGCATCACGTCATGCCCGACCATCAGATCGACCAGCCCGCTGATCGTCCCGTCGCCGCCGCCCAGGATCAACAGATCCGGCTTGGCAGCCAGCAATTCGCGAACGGTCGGCTCAAGGTCCTCTGGGTTCTCCACCGCACGGGCGTCAACCGGATAGGGGAGGTCGGCCATCGCGGCACTGGCGCGACGGAACAAAGCCTGGCCTCGCCGCGACTTGGCATTCACCACCATCGCCGCCGATCGAATCTCTCGCAACCTTCAATTCCTTTCGCGCCCGCAACGCTTTGCACGCAACGCTTGGCAAGCGCTGTCCGATCCCGCAAAAGCCCTTTTGATGACCGCATCCTTTCCCGCGCTTCGCCTTCGCCGTACCCGCGCCTCGCAATGGAGCCGTCGGCTTCATGCTGAAACGGTGTTGACCCCGGCGGACCTGATCTGGCCCCTGTTCGTCACCGAGGGACAGGGCGTGGAAGAACCGATCGCCAGCCTGCCCGGCGTGTCGCGCTGGTCGCTGGACGGCATCGTGGCGCGCGCAAGAGAAGCGGCGGCGTTGGGTATTCCTTGCCTGGCGCTGTTTCCCAATACACCATCCCATCTGCGCACCGAGGACGGGCGCGAGGCGCTGAACCCCGATAATTTGATGTGCCGCGCCATTCGCGCGATCAAGGATGCGGTGCCGGAGATCGGTGTGCTGACCGACGTTGCGCTCGATCCCTATACGACCCACGGGCATGACGGGCTGGTCGATGCGGCGGGCTATGTCGTCAACGACCGCACGGCCGACGCGCTGGTCGAGCAGGCGCTGACCCAGGCCCGCGCGGGCTCGGACGTGATCGCGCCGTCCGACATGATGGACGGCCGTATCGGCATGATCCGCGCCGCGCTGGAGGGTGAGGGCTTCGTCAACGTCCAGATCATGGCCTATGCCGCCAAGTACGCCAGCGCCTTTTACGGGCCGTTCCGCGACGCGGTGAACACGCGCGGGCTGCTGAAGGGCGACAAGCGCACCTATCAGATGGATCATGCCAATGCCGAGGAGGCGCTACGCGAGGTCGCGCTCGATCTGGCCGAGGGCGCGGACAGCGTGATGGTGAAGCCGGGGCTGCCCTATCTGGACATCATCCGCCGGGTGAAGGAGGAATTTCGCGTGCCGACCTTCGCCTATCAGGTGTCGGGCGAATATGCGATGATCGAGACGGCGGTAGCGGCGGGCGCGGCCGATCGCGATGCGATGGTGCTGGAGACGCTGATGGCGTTCAAGCGCGCCGGATGTTCGGGAGTGCTGACCTATCACGCCGCCCATGCCGCCCGATTGCTGAACGCCTGATCCCGTTTCCGGTGACACGCCGCATCCCGGATCTGGCGGCGCGCGCGCTGTTCGTGGCGACGATCCTGACGGGATCGTTTCTGCTGTTCCTGGTCCAGCCGCTGGTCGCGCGCATGGCGCTGCCCCGGTTGGGCGGCGCGCCCGCCGTCTGGAACTCGGCGATGTTCGTCTATCAGGCGCTGTTGCTGGGCGGCTATGCCTATGCCCATGCGCTGGGGCGGTGGCGGCCCAAGGAGCAGGCGGGGGTTCATATCCTGGTGCTGGCGGTGGCAGCGCTGTGGCTGCCGATCGGGCTGATGGCGGTCGACCTGCCGCCCGATGCCGAACCGGCATTATGGGTACCCTGGCTGCTCGGTTTGTCGATCGGACCGTTGTTCTTCGCCGTGTCGGCGCAGGCCCCGCTGATCCAGCGCTGGTTCGCGCTCGCCCAGCCGGGGCGCAATCCTTATGCGCTATACGCCGCATCCAATCTGGGCAGTTTCGCCGGATTGATCGCCTACCCCCTCCTCGTCGAACCGGCGATGACGCTTCACGGCCAGAGCCGGTTGTGGAGCCTGGGCTACGGCGTTCTCGCGCTACTGGTCGTGGTCTGCGCGGCGCGGTTGCCAGCCTCGAGCGATCCCATCGCCGACCCCGCACCGACCTCGGTCGCGCCCAGTTGGCGGCGCATCGCGTACTGGGTCGCGCTGGCGGCGGTGCCCTCCGGCTTGGTGCTGGCGACGTCGACCTATATCACGACCGACATCGTCGCGATGCCGCTGCTCTGGGTGCTCCCGCTGGGACTGTATCTGGCGAGCTTCATCATCGCCTTCGCCACCCGGCGCGGCGCGGCCGACACGCTGACCCGGATCGCGCCCGTAACGCTGCTGCTGTTCGGCGGGGTCATCATGGGCGGCTATCCCGAGCGGCCCTATTCCAATGTCGCGGTCGCGCTGCTGCTGCTGTTCATGGTGTCGGTCGCGCTGCACACCGCCATGTACCGTGCGCGGCCGGCGGTCGACCGGCTGACCGGCTTCTACCTGTGGATGGCGGTCGGTGGCGCGCTGGGCGGCGTGTTCGCGGGCATAGTGGCGCCGGTGCTGTTCGACTGGACCTATGAATATCCGCTGCTGATCCTGGCCGCGGGAATGCTGATCCCGCAGCAATTCATCCTGCCGGTGATCCGCGATCTGTGGTGGCGGCATCCCCGGGCGATGCTGGTCGCGCTGGCGGTGGTGATCGGCCTGCTGCTCGACCTCCGACTGGTCGGGCCAGCGGCGTGGTTCGGCGAGGAACGGCAGGGGACGGTGTTCCTGGTCATCGCTGCCTTGGGTTTCCTGACGATCGGGGCGCGAGCCGGTTTCGTGCTGTTGCTGGCAGCCGCGCTGGTGCTGTTCGGTGGATACCGGGCGCTGTCGCTGTCGATGGAGCGCGATGCACGGATGCGCAGCTATTTCGGCGTCTACACCGTCCGCGATGGGCCGGGCTATCGCGAGCTGGACCATGGCTCGACCGTGCATGGCATCCAGCTGCGCGGCTCGGTGGCGCGCGAGCGGACGCCGACCACCTATTATGCCCCCTATTCCGGGGTCGGCCGGGCGATGCGGGCCGCGCCGATGCTTTATGGTCCGGGGGCGCGGATCGGCGTCGTTGGACTGGGGACGGGAACGCTCGCCTGCTATGCCAAACCGGGCCAAAGCTGGCGCTTCTACGAGATCGATCCCGTCATCGTCCGTATCGCGCGCGATACCGGTCAGTTCAGCTATCTGCGGCGGTGCCAGCCCGATCCCATCATCCGCATCGGCGACGCGCGCATCCGCCTCGCCGCCGAGGCACCGGCCAGCCTCGACCTGCTGGCGCTCGATGCCTTTTCCTCCGACGCGGTCCCGGCGCATCTGCTGACCCGCGAGGCGTTCGCGACCTATGCCCGGGTTCTGTCGCCGCGCGGGTTGCTGCTGGTGCACATCTCCAACCGCTTCGTCGATCTGGAGCCGCTGGTCGCCGCCGCCGCCCGCGAGGGGGGCTGGAAGATTTCGCGGCTGAGCTATGTGCCAACCGATCTGGACCGTGAGGTGCAGGCAACGGCCTCGGTCTGGCTGGCGCTCTCGCGCGGTGCCCGTGTGCTGAAGGCGCTGGAGGCGCAGGGCGGTGACTGGACCCCGGCGGTGGCGCCACCCGGTCTGGCCGCCTGGACCGATAACTATTCCAGCATCCTGCCCTTTATCCGCCGGTTCTGACCCGAGTCAGGCGGCGGGCAGGGTATCGTTGATCGCCTTGATCTGCTCAGCCTGCCGCGTCACCGCCGCCGACGCCCGCTCACGTAGAGCATTTAGCGTCGGATAATCCGGTTCCAGCGCGGCAGCACGCTGGATCGCGCGATCGTCGATTTCGGTCAACAGTGACGAGGTCCGCGCACGGATTTCGTCGAGCGTCGCCAGCGCGGTCTGTGCGGCCAGCCAGGCATCGCTGCCCACCGCCGCCCCGCGCGCCCTGGCGGCGTCCGCGCGCGCCTGGTCATGCGCCGTGCCGAACTCCTGCTCCACGCTCGTCAGGCGGCGGGCCAGCTCGGTGATCTGGGTATCGAGGGTGGGATCGGGGCGAAGCACGACCGGCTTGGCCGCAGGTTCGGCAAAGCCCTGTTTTTCGACCGGCCGCACCGCCAGCGACGGATAGGGGGTGGTGCCACGATCGCGCGCGCACCCCGCCAGGCTCAGGCCGACGAGAAGGATGGAGGCGCGCAGGATATGAGCGGGCCGGGCGAACGGGGCGGGGCGATAGGGCGTCATCGCGATCTTCCTAGCCGCAACAGGATGCCGGACCAAATGCCGCAAAGCCCTGGCCCGGTCCTGCAGGACAAAAAATGTGGATAACCGTTGCAAAGGGGTTGCCAAGATTCGGAAGCGCTTCTATCAGCCCACCTCCACAGCGCGCCCGTAGCTCAGCTGGATAGAGCATCAGACTACGAATCTGAGGGTCGGACGTTCGAATCGTTCCGGGCGCGCCAGTGGATCACATCCGGTCTCTTGAGACCCCATGCGCGCCCGTAGCTCAGCTGGATAGAGCATCAGACTACGAATCTGAGGGTCGGACGTTCGAATCGTTCCGGGCGCGCCATTTTCCCCGACATCATTGGCACCACGGCGCTTCGGCCCCGACCGCAGCCGGGGCCTGTCCCGTCGTCAGCGCCAGCCGAGCGCGGGCGCGATGTGGTGCAGGATGTTTTCGAGCACATGCACGTTGTAATCCACGCCCAGTTGGTTGGGGACCGTCAGCAATAGCGTATCGGCCTCCGCGATCGCTTCATCGGCGCGCAATTGTTTGATCAGGCGCTCCGGCTCGGCAGCGTAGGAGCGACCGAAGACCGCGCGCATATTGTCGATGACGCCGACCTGATCCTGGCTATCGTCACGGCCGAAATAGGCGCGGTCCTGATCGGTGGTCAGTGCAAAGATCGAACGCGAGACCGATACGCGTGGGGCGCGATAATGCCCGGCCGCCGCCCAGGCTTCGCGATAGGCGCGGATCTGCTTGGCCTGCTGGACATGGAAGGGCTCGCCGCTTTCATCGGCCTTCAGGGTCGAGCTTTGCAGGTTCATGCCTTGCTTGGCCGCCCAGATTGCGGTGGCGTCGGAGGCGGAGCCCCACCAGATACGGTCGCGCAGGCCCGCCGAATGCGGCTCCAACCGCAACAGGCCCGGCGGGTTGGGGAACATCGGACGGGGATTGGGCTTGGCAAATCCCTGCCCCTTTAGCAGGTGCAGGAATACCTCGGCATGGCGGCGGCCCATATCGGCGTCCGTCTCCCCTTGCGCGGGGCCATAGCCGAAATGTCGCCATCCCTCGATCACCTGTTCGGGCGAGCCCCGGCTGATGCCAAGCTGCAATCGTCCGCCGCTGATGAGGTCGGCCGATCCGGCATCCTCGACCATGTAGAACGGATTTTCGTAGCGCATGTCGATCACGCCGGTCCCGATCTCGATCCGGCTGGTCCGCGCGCCGACGGCGGCGAGCAGCGGGAAGGGGGAGGCGAGCTGCTGCGCGAAGTGATGAACTCGGAAATACGCCCCGTCCGCGCCCAATTGCTCGGCCGCGACGGCGAGGTCGATCGACTGGAGCAGTACGTCTTGCGCCGACCGCGTGGCGGACTGGGGCGAGGGCGACCAATGGCCGAACGACAGGAAACCGATTTTTTTCATACGCTCAAGATAAGGCGAATGTGCGGCCGGTCCACCGACGTGGGGGAAACGGTCGCTTTCCGAAATCACAGGTCAGCGTGCTCGCCAGTGGCTTGCGATCGCCTTTTTCTCCCCCGCCGCGTCGAGCGGCATGTCGGCCATCATGTTCTGCGCGGTCGCCATCAACTCGACATCGGACGACCCTGCCTGTACATAACCGCCACCCGAGCGCGGCGCGCTGCCCGGCATGGTCCGGCGCAGCGCCCAGCCCTTCGGATCGCGACAGGCTATACCGTCCGCCTCTGCCGACTGGAACACCCGGCAAAAGCCATTGTCCTGTGCGCGGAAGCTGACCGCGATGCGCACCGGCCCCTTTGCCCCGCTGGCCTGATCGTCGAGTGCCTGGGCAAGCGATCCGGCGGCGTAGAGACCATGGTCGGTCGCCATGACCGACCCTTCCCGATCCATGCCGCGCCCGACCACCACGCCGACGACAAGGCACGCGGCCATCGCCGCCGCCGATTGCCAGGCAGCCGACACGCGCCGGGCGCGCGGCGGGCGTTTTGGCATCTGCACGACATTGCTGGTCAGCATCGCCGCCAGCCGGTCGGGCACGGGATCGTCGGCGATCGGCGCATAGGCCTCGCTCAGCTTGGATTTCAGGCGGCGATGGCGCGCGACCTGTTCGGCCAGGGCGGGATCGTTGGCGATGGCGCGTTCGACGCGTTTCGTCGTCAGCGGATCAAGCGCGCCGTCGGCATAGGCCATCAGCAATTCGGGTTCGATCGTCATGCCGCTTCTCCCAGCCGCGCCATCAGCGCCTGTCGCCCACGTACCAAGCGTGAGGTCAGGGTTCCCATCGGAATGTCCAGTATCTCGGCGGCTTCCTTATAGGCCAGCCCCTCGACCAGCACGAGCGCCACCGCTTCGCGCTGTTCATCGGGCAGGGTGCGCATCGCCGCGTCGACCTCGTTCAGCGCGACCCGCGCTTCGGCATTGCCCGTGCCGCCGACGCTCAAGCCCGCCTCTTCGGCGACGAAGGTCTCCGCCGCGCGCGACCGGGCACGGGCGGTGTCGATCCAGGCATTGCGCATGATCCGGTACATCCAGCTGTCCAATCGCGTCCCCACCTGCCAGGACCCTCGCGCCAACAGCGCCTTTTCGATCGTGACCTGACACAGATCGTCCGCATCCGCCCCGTCATGGGTGAGTGATCGCGCAAACCGCCGCAGTCGCGGAAGCAGCGCCAACAGCTCGGTCTCGAAAGCGGCCAAACCTGTTTTCCTTGTTGCCGGGATGAAACGGATGAGGTTCATCGTTTAATCCATGTCGGCATGAATTTTGACAATGGGTGAACGGCGATGAAGCGGACGACCCGCTATCTGGCACTATCGATGGCAGCGGCGGGTCTGGTGCTGGGCGTGACGGCGGGGCGAGCGCAGCTGGTGCCGTCGCTGCCGGGGATGCCGTCACTTCCCGGCGGCCTGCCCTCGGTCGGGCGGAGCATCACGTCTCTGGCCGATCCGGTGATCGACCGGGTCGAGGCGGCGTCTCGAACAACCGCGCGACAGCTGGCGCAGGTTCGCCGTGCCACCTTCGCGCAGCTGGTCCGCGACCATCCGAACGCCATTGCGCTGGATCCGATGGGCTTTCCGGCCCGGGCGGGCGAGGTGGTAGTCGATGCCCCGAGCGACGCGCTGCTGGCGGCCGTCGGGCGGCTGGGCTTTACCGTCATAGAGCGCGACGACGTGCTGGGCGTCGGCTTCGTCCGGCTGCGCGTGCCGCCGGGCCAGTCGTTGAAGGCGGCGTTGGCCGTCCTCGAAAAGTTGGGCGGAGAAGTGAGCGCCGATCAGCTCCATCTGCCAAGCGGTAGTGGCGCTTCGATTGGCATGTCCGCCGGGGAAGGAAGTGGCGCGCGCGGTACCATGGTCGGCGTAATCGACGGAGGCGCCGAGGGCGCGGCAGTGACGAAGGGCTTCGCGACGGGAGCACCGCGCGCCAACGATCATGGCACCGCGGTCGCCTCGCTGATCGCGGGGAGCAACGGTATCCACGGATCTCTGCCCGGTGCGCGGATCGTCTCGGCCGATGTCTATGGCAGCGATCCGGCGGGCGGTAACGCGACCGCTATCGCCAAGGCGCTGGGCTGGCTGGTCGAGCAGCGCGTGTCCGTGGCGACGATCAGTCTGGTCGGCCCCACCAACCCGCTGCTCGCGCGCGTGGTCGCGGCGGCGCAGAAGCGCGGGCTCATCATCGTGGCGGCGGTCGGCAATAACGGACCCGCCGCGCCGCCCGCCTATCCGGCCTCCTATCCCGGCGTCATCGCCGTGACCGGCGTCGATGGACGCGGGCGTCCCCTGATCGAGGCGGGACGGGCGAGCCATGTCGATTATGCTGCACCCGGCGCGGACATGCTGGCCTCTGGGGTCGGCGGCCGTCGGCTCAAGGTGCGGGGCACGTCCTTTGCCGCGCCGCTGGTCGCCGGGCGGGTGGCGGCGGCTTACCCATCCCTCGATCCGGGCCGCATCCATGCCGCGCAGGCCGAAGTCGATGCCGAAGCAAAAAAAATCGGGCGTAAAGCGGAGGAAAAATTCATAGGCCGCGGAATAGTTTGCGCCGATTGCCGGACGCCTGCGCAGTAAAAGGCGAATCTTTCTAGGGTCAGGACTCGTTGATCAAAGCCAGAAGATGATGGTGGCAGCGAGGGCGACGGCGGAGAAGAAGGCGGTTGGGCACCGATC
>FWWM01002443.1_pt1 | contig 50155 bp, 39 predicted proteins | sample 2228351 | NCBI WGS metagenome assembly FWWM01 (sample SAMEA103939774, study PRJEB20133) | metagenome | reverse complement strand
AAAACGGAATGATCGGAGGCGCCGTTCGGGACAGCGTCTCTCACGTTTCGACCTACTCTCGACGCCTCGCCTCCGATTTCAGCCCGGCATCCGCCCCTCTCCATTCCGCAGTTTTGGGATCCTCCCCTCTTGACACAGCAGCATTCTATGGCTAGAGACAATCGTATGGAGCCACTTACCCAGTGCGGCTTGCCGCGCTGTGGCAGAACCCTGTACAGGGCAATTGAGGTGAAGGCGCTACCCGCAGGTACGCGGTGGGCGAATGCTTCCGCGACAGGAGACACGCGGCGGTGGTGAGCGCCCCCCTCAGAAAACGCCCCTGCGGAACGAGGATCGGATCGTTCCCTGACAGACGGAATGGAAAGGCGAGACGCGCAGCGGGCATCATATGCAGCTTGAAGAATTCCGGAGGATTTACCAGAGAATCGTCGAGCAGGTTCAATCGGTGGTTGTCGGCCAGGAGCGCGTGATCCACCTGCTATTGACATCGGTTTTAGCCGAAGGGCATGTGATCCTGACCGGTGTGCCGGGATTGGGACGCACCCTGATCGCGGAAACACTCGGCAGGGTTTTGGGCCTTGAGGTCAATCGCATTCAATTCACGCCCGACCTTCTTCCCACGGATGTCACCGGGACGGAAGTGATTGATCTGGTGGGAGGGCAACATCAGTATCGGTTTGTCCCCGGTCCGGTTTTTGCCAACCTGGTGTTAGCGGACGAAATCAATCGAAGCCCTGCCCGCACACAATCGGCTCTTTTGGAGGCCATGCAGGAGCGGCAGGTGACGGTGAATGGGAAGGTGCATTCCCTAAAGCGCCCTTTTCTTGTCGTGGCCACGCAGAATGCGGTCGATACCGAGGGCGTCTATCCGTTGCCGGAGGCTCAACTCGACCGTTTCATGATGCAAATCGAGATGCAGTACCCCACGGAGGAAGCCGAAAAGGCGATTGTGGATGCCACCACGTCGGTCCGTCAAGCCAAGGCGGAGGCGGTAACCAGCAAGGACACGGTGGTGGCCATGCAGGAGTTTGCCAAACTCATTCCCGTTCCTCAAACCGTGAAGGAATTTGCTGTCGATTTGGTGCGTTCCAGCCGCCGGGATCGGACCGCCGAGACAGCACCGGAACGCCGGAGGTCGAAACGTTACTGGTGGGGAGGGTTGCGAAAGCCTGATCGGATGGAGAGTATGGCACGATTTGTCCGATGGGGCGCTTCGCCCCGCGCGGGGCAGGCGTTGTTGCGGGCGGCAAAAGTGCGGGCGATTGTACAGGGGCGCGCGTATGTGACACGGGACGACATTCTCGACGTGTTTCCTCCCATTCTCACGCATCGGGTGATTTTGGACCACCGAGCCGGCGCACGGGGGATGACGTCGCAGGTGATTTTGGACGGGTTGGCGCAGGAAGTATGCACGCGGTGGACACCGCAGCCGACTTCGTCGCGCATGCGGAGGCTTCTGCTGTCGACCAAACGGTAACGGAGCATTCGGAAAACGGAGAAGAGACGAGGCGGTTTGAACCCGAAACGCCGCCGGCATCGGGGATCGGCCGACCGGCAAGGAGACAACCATGACCGCAGAACAGACAGAAAGGCTCGACGTCAGGGAATATGGAGAAAAGATCGTCTGGACCGACGAGGAGAAACAAGAAATTGCCCAGTTGAAAATCGCACACGAAAAGATACTCGGGCAAATTCGGCAAGCGATTGTGGGGCAGGACCGAGTGATTCGCGAGGTCATTATTTGCCTGTTCAGTTTGGGCCACGCGCTTCTGATTGGGGTGCCGGGACTGGCGAAGACGCTTTTGGTCAGCACGCTAGGCAAGTGTCTATCGCTCGCGTTCAAACGTGTGCAGTTCACGCCCGACCTCATGCCCTCCGACATCACAGGGACCGAGGTGATTGAAGAAAATAAAACGACCGGCCAGCGGGAGTTCCGATTCGTCCGAGGACCCATCTTTACGAATTTGCTCCTGGCCGACGAGATCAACCGAACGCCGCCCAAGACGCAGGCCGCTCTCTTGGAGTCCATGCAGGAGCGGCAGGTCAGCGTGGGGGGCGTGCGCTATGAGTTGCCGAAGCCGTTTTTTGTGTTGGCAACCCAAAACCCGATTGAACAGGAGGGGACTTATCCGCTGCCCGAGGCGCAGCTTGACCGGTTCATGTTTCGCGTGGATGTCCCTTATCCCGGGGAAGAGGAAGAGGTGGAAATCTTGAACATGACCACCTCGACGTATGAGGCGACGATTGAGCCGGTTTTGGATGCGGAGCAAATTCTTCATCTGCAGAAAATGGTGCGCAAAGTCCTGATTTCGGACGAAATCAAGCGATACATTGTCCGCCTCGTTCGCATGACTCGAACGGGACAACCCGAAGCCGATGAGAAGATCAATCGGTGGGTCTCCTGGGGCGCCGGGCCCCGAGCGTGTCAGTACCTTGTGATCGGCGCCAAGGCCAATGCCATTCTTAACGGGCGGCACGAGGTTCACTATGAAGATGTGCAGACGGTGGCCAAACCCGTCCTGAGTCATCGCATCGTGACGAACTTTACGGCTTCCGCCGAAGGCATCGATTCCCAAAAAATTGTCGAGGAACTCCTCCGGAAAGCGGGCTGACGGAGTCTCGAGGGGTGCAGGTCCCAGAGGATGCGTCAGACCGTTCGGCGGGATAAAAGCTATGGCTGGGTTTTTCGATCCTGAAATCATTTCACGGATTCAAGGTTACACGGTCCGAGCACGGCGCATTGTGGAAGGTTTTGTGGTCGGCATCCACAAGAGTCCGTTTTTCGGGACCGGTCTGGAGTTCAAGCAGCACCGGGAGTATGTTCAGGGAGACGATCTGCGTCGTCTCGACTGGAAGGTATTTGCGAAGACGGATCGCTACTTCATCAAACAATTCGAGTCCGAGACGAACATGTCGTGCCAAATTGTGCTGGATTGCAGCGAATCCATGGCCTATCGGGGGGGGGCGCCGGTCTCCAAATTTGAATATGCGGCCACGACGGCCGCTTCCTTGGCCTATCTGCTGCTTCTGCAACGCGATGCGGTGGGTTTTACCCTTTTTGACGACAAGGTGCGCTTTCACCTTCCTCCCAAAGCGACCTTTAGCCAGTTTCACCACGCCGTCCAGGCTCTGGAATCGGTTCAGCCGAACGCCAAGACGATGACCGGAGAAGCACTCAACGCGGTGGCCAACAATCTCAAACGGCGCGGCCTGGTAACGATTTTTTCAGACTTCCTCGATGCCATCTCGCCGATTGGATTGTGTCTGAACCGTCTGAGTTTTGACGGCCATGAGGTGGTGGCGATAAACGTCGCCGACCCTCTAGAGATTTCGTTCCCCTTCTCCGGTCCTTCGATTCTGGAGGGGTTGGAAGGGACGGGGGAACTGCGCTGCGACCCCAGCGACTTTCGTGAATTGTACGTGGAAAGGCGCACGGCCCACTACGAGGAACTGCGCGGAATATGCCGGCGGTTGCGGTTTGATTTGAACGAAATGGTGACCTCCACGCCGCTGGATGAGGCTCTCTCCGGGCTGCTCCTGGAACGGGTGAGAATGTGTTGACACCTGCGAGCAGAGATATCGGTCCTGGTTCGTGCGGTTAGACGCCCATGAAGGAATGGCTGCTACGGTTTTTCCAGAACCCCGGGTTTCTATGGATTCTGGTCGCCATTCTTATTCCCCCGATTATCGAGTGGCTACTGCGACGGCGACGCCGGCGCATTCCCTTCGCCGCAATGCGGTTTCTTCTCGACACGGAACGCCCCAAGAAAATTCGGCTCCAGGACCGGATTCTTTTGATTCTCAGAATGGTGGTGATCGCCCTGATTGTTCTGGCCTTGATTCGTCCGGAGGACATCATCGCCATTGATCGAAAGGACCGCTCCGTGATTGTGTTGTTCGACGCCACCTACAGTAATGCCCAGCGTGTCGGAAACGTCTCGGCTTTTGACCGGGCCAAGCGGATGGCTGCCGAAGTGCTCGACGGATTGCCGGAGGGTGTGCCTGTCACCCTGGCGGCCGTCGGGCACACGCTAAAGGTCATCCAGGAGTGGACCGCCGACAAAGGGCTTCTTCGTGAAAAAATCGAGGGGCTTTCCGTGACCCATGGCGCGGGACATATGCGGGACGGGCTGGCGTGGGCAGAGGAGAAAATTAAAGGGAAGGGAAGCGATAACCGGCAACGGCGCTGTGAACTGTTCATTTTCTCCGATTTGCAGTATTCCACCTGGCTCAAGGAAGAGGAGGCAGGGACGGAAGGAACCCGCGCGTTGATGCCGCGGTTGGCCGACAAAACGCAAGTGTTTGTGGCCGACACCGGTGGGTCAGGTGCCGCGAATCTATATGTCACCCGTTTCGAGCCGGAGGATAACATTCTTGCCGCCAATGTCTTCACGCGTTTTCTCGTCGAGGTCAAAACGGCCAATCTTCGCGAGGGGGCTTCGCTTCCGGCCCGAATAACGCTTTTTGTCAATGAGGAGAAACGGCATGTCGAAACCCTGGACATACCCGCTGGGGGAAAAGACGTTCGGATTCCTTACCGTGTTCTTTCCGAAGGCGAGCAGGTTTTCCGGATCCTCCTCGAGGGCGATGAGAGCCCGATGGACAACGAGCGGCTGTTTCTGGCGGAGGTGCCCCGAGCCATGCGTCTCCTGCTTCTCGATGATGAAGGCGATCGTCCCGCCAGTGAGCGGACTAGTGTTTTTCTGCAGTTTGCCATGGCGCCACCCGCCACTCCCGGCCGTGAAGCGGTGTCGGCTTTCACGGTCCACGCATGCACATGGGACGAAGCCCAAAAGGAAAATTTTCACGATTACGCGGCGGTGGTATTGGCCAATGTGCGGAACGTTCCTGAGGGACTTGCGTCCCGGCTCGATTTCTATGTTCGAGAAGGGGGGACGCTGTTGACATTTGTCGGCGAGGGGGTTGAACCCTACCCGTACGAAGCTCTCTACCGCCGTGGGGAAGGACCGTTGCCCGTGGCGTTTCGCACCCGGGATGCGGTCTCAGGGTTCCTGCGCCCCCTGGTCCCCGATGTCGGCGAGCTGGCGGACGGCCCCTTCCTATTTCTTCGGCAACTGATCGGCCGTGGCACAACGGAGGGAGCTTTTAAGACACTGGCGCAATTATCCAGCGGCCAGCCGGTCATGGTGTGTAAGAACCATGGCCAGGGTCGTTCGGCTGTTGTCGCCATTGACCCGGGGATCAAGTGGTCCCGACTTCCCTTGGCCGTGAATTACCCGGTGTTCGTGCAGCAGTTGCTGCGCGCGCTTATTGGAGATCCCAACCGGCTGGTGAATCTGCTCGTGGGACAAACGTTCTCTCAGCCCATCCTGGTCAGCGTGCAGCATGTTTTGCTGAAGCGACCTTCAGGAGAGAAGGTGCGTTTGACGCCGGCGACGACCGCCGGTGAGGACCTCCCTCGGATTTCCTATTCCGACACGGACACGCGGGGGCTTTACCACCTAGAAGCGGCTCCGGGGGTTTTGAACCGCCAACGCTTTGCCGTGAATTTGAGCCCGGACGAGAGTGACATGACCAAACTGTCGGAGTCGGATTTCCGCCGACACTTGACACGCCGGGCTATTTTCCTATCGCCCACTGAAAATATCGCCAAACGGGTGGGATCCCTTTACAGACTGCGCGAGTTTGCCGGGATGATCCTTTTCGTGGTTTTTGTCTTGCTGTTGACGGAGTCGTTCCTGGCGATGCGGTTTGGATTGCGAAAGGGATAGCCGGGAAAACGAAAACGAACGACGAACGGCCGGGTACGGATAAAGGCCATTTCCCATGATACCGCTAGCGGCGATTCACATTGATTGGCGCCCCTGGGGACCGATCTGGTTCGTTGCGGTGACCTTCCTCAGCCTGTTCGTGTTTCTCGGGTGGCTGTACCGGGTGGACGCACGGAGGCTGAGCCCCGGACGACGGCGTATGCTTCTCAGTTGGCGAGTCCTCACGGTTCTGATCGTGCTGCTCCTTCTGATGGAGCCGTCCTATAAGCTCGTGACGACCGAAAAACGCCCGCCCGTAACGGCGGTGATTATTGATGAATCGCTCAGTATGAGCCTTCCCGACGCGAGTGACAGCCCGTTTGTGGATTTTTTCGGGGTTAAGGAACGCGCCCAAAAAAGTCGGTTCGCCGCAGCCAAGAACGCGGCGGCTCGGCTGATTCCGGACTTGGTCAAGACGCATCGGGTAAAGGTTTTTGCGGCCTCCGATCAAATCCAGGCGGTGGCGGAATTCCCTCGAGGGGAGAAGGTTACACCGGCGGATGTCACCCGCGCGCTCGAATCCTTGTCCGAACCGACAGGTAACTTTTCCAACCTGGGCGAAATTCTCCGGGATGTTATGCGGATGTTGGCCAACACCAAGCTGTCTGCCATTTTTTTCTTGACCGACGGCCGGATAACGAGCGGCCCTCCGCTTTCGGAAGCCGGCAGGGAAGCAGCCACCGCCAAAATTCCGATTCATACCATCGGCCTGGGGACCGTGGAGCCGCTTCCCGACCTTGGCCTCTTTGACCTTGTGGCGCCGCCCGAAGCCAACGTCAACGACATCATGACCATCCAGGTCACGATTCGCAACACCCTACGCCCCGGCCTGCAGGTGGCGCTGAAACTTTTCGAGGGAGAAGGGGCTGACGCGATCGTCAGCCGGACCCTTGTTCTGCCGCTGGGTGAGCGCACGATGAACCTCTCGACTGTGCCCCGCCGAGAAGGGGAGGTGAAGTACACCCTGACGCTTCCGACCTATCCAGAGGAACTCGACCACGACAATAATACGCTCTCGTTTCATGTGAACGTGGCCAAGCGCAGCCTCAAGGTCCTTTTTGTTGCCGGTTCGCCCACGATGGAATTCCATCACCTCGTGCCGGCTCTTGTCCGGGACAAACTCATGACGGTGAGCTGTTATCTTCAGTCTGCGGACGTTGACGCCACACAGCAGGGCAACGACATTATCGCGGAACTGCCGCAGACGCCGGCCCAATGGAAGCGATACGACGTGGTGATCCTGTACGACATTGATCCGAACAGGTTTACCAATGAACAGGAAAATGGCCTGGAGGAGCTGATCCGCGAGGGAGGTGGATTGTTGTTTATTGCCGGTCGGGTGTACGGCATGGCGTCCCTGCTACAGGTGCGGGGGGCAAAGATGGCTGCCATGCTGCCCGTGGAAATAAACAAGAATCTGTATCCGGAGTATGAAAAGGTGTTTTCCGAACCGTTCCGTTGCGTCCGGACGCGCGAGGGAGAGCGGCATCCCCTTATGATTTTTTCACCCAATCGAGAGAAAAACGACGAAATCTGGCGGTCGTTTTCGGATTTGTCCTTTTACTGGAACCATCCGATCATGGGACTGAAGCGGCAGGCCATTCCGCTCCTGCAGCGTCACGCGGAGGGGAAAGCGACCTCTCCCAAAAACTGCCTCATGGCACTCATGCGATACGGGAAAGGCTCTACGGTCTTCCTTGGATTGCACACGATGTGGCGCTGGCGATTCCCGATGGAAAGCCACGACTACGATCAGTTTTGGACACAAACCATCCGCTATCTGGCGGAGTATCGTATGCTCGGGGCTCAGCGGCAGGTGTTACTCACCACAGACAAGAAGATGTACGCCCCGGGAGAGACAGCCAAAATCCAACTCTCCATTCTGGATCCAGCGTTGGCCAATCAGCTTCGGACAGAACAGGTGGTCGCAACCGTGAAAGACCAGCACAAGGGGGAGTACAAGGTTCCTCTGAGACCGACAGGCGCCGATTGGACGGTGCAACACGGTGCGTTTCGCGTAATTCGGTTGGGAGAACATGAGGTCCGGGCCACTCACGTTCTGGCTGAGGATATGGCGGCGCGTAAAGCATTGTTCGACGAGAAAACGCATTTTGAGGCACGCATGCAATCCTTGGAGTTCAAGGATACCACCGCCGACCTTCCTGCCCTGGCAGCGCTCTCCCAACAGACAGGCGGGGTGGCGTTAGATCACAAGACGGCCGGAGCAGGATTGAAAACGTTGGCGGCTAAGGTAGATCCCAGCCCCCAGGTGGTTCCCCATGAGTCGTATGACGATTTGTGGGACCGCTGGTATGTTCTGGCTCTCTTGCTGGGATTGGGAACAGTGGAGTTATGGTTCCGACGGCATTGGGGGCTTCTGTGAGCGCGATAACACGTTTTTTCCCAAACGAAAAGGAACCCTATCGCCATGGTGGTCTCCTCTAGATACAGGTGGAACCGCTTTTGTATGGCACCGAGGCGGTGGAAGAAGCGGAGAGGCACGCTGGCCCGGATCGGCCTTTTGGGTATGGTGCTGGTGAGTGTCGTCGTGCAGGCCGGGGAGCCGAGGAGAAAGGGCGCAGCAAAACCCACTCCCCCCTCACCGCCGCCGGCGGCTCCGAAAGCCCCGCCAGCGTCAGAACGGCGTACGGAACCGATTGTCAAAGAGGCCGACACGGCTGCAGACGGAATCCAAAGGCGTGTCATCGGAAGCCTCATTTTCCCCGAAAAGGGTGAAGTGACGCGGGACAGTTCAGCTTTGAAAATCCTCACCCCTGAGGTCCGCGAGATCATCCGGAAGGCCCTGCAGTACGTGAAGTCCTCACAGCAGTCGGACGGGTGTTGGGGAGACAAGTCATTCCCCAAGAGCAGCGGCGTTACGGCATTAGCCTGTATGGCGCTTTTGGCCGAAGGCAGCCTTCCACGCGTCGGCCCGTCTGGGAAGGAGTTGGACAACGGTATTGCCTTTCTTCTGTCGTGCGCCAAAGAGGATGGACTGATTGTAGCCAAGGACACGTATGAAATGGGACCCATGTATGACCACACGTGGGCCACCTTCGTTCTCCTGCAATGCTACGGAAATTGCCCGTGGTATCCCGATATGCGGGCGAAAATCTCGCGAGCCATTCAAGCAACCCTACGCGCCCAAAAACCGGATGGCGGTTGGCGATACGCCGTCAGCCCTATGGGGACCAGCGACGTCTCCGTCACGTGTAGTGCGATGCTGTTGATCCGGTTGGCGCGAATGGCTGGCTTTGCCGTGCCGGAAGAGCGAATCGTCAAGGCCCAGGAGTTCATCATCCGGTGCGGTCGCACTCCGAACCCGGCGGACAGGGGAACCTTCGTGTATCGCGAGGGAGGCGAGCCTGGCACTCCGTCGGTCACCGCCGCCGGTCTCATTGCCTTGTTCACGCGCGGTCTCTATAAACATCCCTACGTTGAGCCGTGCACGGCGCGCATCATGGAGACCTACAAACGCGCCCACCCCACGGATCTAACCGATTCTCCCATTTTTGGCTATTATCACTTCGGTTGTTTCTATACGAGCCAAGCTCTTTACCTGGCGGGCGACTCGTACTGGATTCCGTGGTTCAAACACTACGTGGCGGCTCTGAAGACGCAACAAGCGGCCAATGGCGCGTTGTCCGACCGCCACGGAAATACGGTCTATCCAACCGCCATTACCGCTCTGATCCTGCAGGCGCCCCTGGGGTATATGCCATTCTATCTGAGGTGAAGCCATGACACGCGATGACACCTTACAGGCGATCTGCAACCGTTTCCGGGCCCGTGTGCGGTCGCTCCTCATCGGTTACGGCCTCTTGCAGACCGTCTTCCTCCTTCTGGCGGTGGCGATGGCCCTTGTGGTGTGCGACTGGTATTTCCGGTTCAGCCCCAACCTCCGCATGCTGTCGCTTCTTACGCTGCTCAGCCTCACCGCGCTCGGTGCGTATGCCGGCCTGGGCCGACCGTTCCGGCGCATGTGGTCTGACGAACAGGTTCTTGCCTATATCGATCGCACCGTTCCCGAAGGGCAAGACGCCCTCACCACACTGCATGATCTGTCCCACCCCGAACGCATGCGGGAGTGGGAGACCGACGAGGGCAAACAGATCGTTGGATCGGTGGTGACAACTCTGTCCGCGAAGGCAGAAACCGTGGATGTCGCCCGGCTTCTGCGACGTCAGCCCGTACGGCGCTGGCAGTGGGCAACCGGACTCCTGGTGGTTTTTTATCTGATAGGCTTTACCGTGCCCCGTGACCGCGTCAGCGGTTCGTCGTATCTCGGCATTGGACTTCGGCGTCTCTTTTACCCCTACGGATCCGTGTTTTGGCCCCAAAAAACACGTATTCTCGTGCAGGAACCGGACAGCGGCTGGCGAGTTCCTCGGGGCGAACCCCTTTTGATTCGAGCGAAGATTGACGGGGAGGTGCCTCCCGTGGTGGAAATCGTCTACCAGAGCAAAAGCAGCACGGTCTGGATCACCGAGCGTATGGCCGTGAATGCAAAGGCCGCAGAAGCCACTTTTCGATTTAGCGAAATGACAGAACCGATGACTTTTTACTGTATGGGAGGCGATGATCGCGAAAGGCGGCGATTTTCGGTTACGGTTGCGGAGCGGCCGGTCATCACAAGCATTAAGGCGTTTTATTCGTATCCGCCTTACATGCGTCTACCGAACAAGATTGCGTCCCATGGGCAAATACAAGGTCCTGAGGGGACCGATGTAAAGTTGGAATTCACCGCCTCAGCCAACCTGGCCAAAGCGACGATTCAGTTTGCCTTCGAGGGCGAGGCCCCCCAACAACCCGTCGAGATTCCCGACCTTTCAGGTTCCACGTTTTCGTATGCGTTCCGCCTGTCACGCAGCGGAACCTACACCCTGGAGCTGACCGACCGTAATCAGCTGAAAAACGGTAAACCGGAACGGTACGAAATCCGCGTGGACCCCGATGCCCCTCCGGAAATCACCCTCGAAGAGCCGATCCGCGACGTGTTGCTGACCGCGCGCGGGAAAATCCGCGTAACATTCAAGGCTAAGGACGATTACAATATTGAAGAGTTAAATGTGATGGTGGGACCCGTGGGAGGAACAGGCACACCTTTGAGCGACAAGATTACCGGCCCCCTCCTGCCAGCCCTGACGACGCATCATCCGGTCGGCGAGGGGGATTTCGATTTGGATTTCCTCAAGGAAAAGGACCGTGGAGTCTTCAAGAACATGAACCTTGAGGAAGGAGTGGACCTGGAGCTGTGGGTCCGCGCGCGTGACTGCAACCCGTCGGGGAAAGGGGTGTCCGAATCGCTGAAAGTGCACCTGTCGATTCTACGCGACACGGAATTCATGGAAGCCGTTGTCCTGAAGGCCAAGGAACTGACGGCGGACGCTCGCGTGGGCTGGTATGCGGCCGCAGGCGCAAGTGCAGACGCTCGGAAATGGCTGAAGGAGCCCACGAACGACAAGCTTCTCGGAGAGGTCCTGGACGGCCAGCAAGCGGCGGAACGTGCCGCTGCGGCCCTTTCCCTCCGCTATGGGGAGATTGTTCAACATATGCAGAGAAACCGGATGCAGGATCTCTTCATGAGCAAGCGCCTGGATCGAATCGGAAGCAAGATTAGCGAGCTGAGCGCGTGGATGCCGGAGGTGGCCAAAAAAATAGCGGCCGGCCAGCCGGCGTCGAGCGAAGAGGCAGAACCGACCCGGCGCCGGGCCAAGATGGCCCAGGCCCTTCAGACAGCCTTGCCCGATATCAACAAGGCAGCCTGGCAGATGCGTCTCCTCTATGACCGGCTCGCAGACTGGGTCGCGCTTCAGAGCGTGTTGCTGAAAACCCGGCGTATCGAGGAAATGCAGAGAACGGTCAATGACGCGACGGACGCGTTTGTGAAAAAGACCCTCGGACGCGAGGCCCGCGAACTGGACGACGCCGAGGTCCGCGAAATGAAGGAACTCGGAAGCCAGCAGCAAACCGTCTATGACATGGAAGAAGCGGTGGAAAAGGAACTCAAAGAACTCATCCTGCAGGCCGACCGCGACAAGCGGTTCAAGGTCTGGGAAGCCTTGGCGCGAGCTTTCAAGGACCTTCGCGATAACCGCGTCAATGACAAACTGAAGCAAGCGGCGGTGGCCATTCTCGACGCGCGAGCAGACGTGGTGCGTAAGGATCAGAAACTTGTATTGGAAAGTGTCTCCTTCGTCAACAAAGGGCTGATTGCAGCCGGAGAGCAGGTGCCCAATGATCCGCCTCCGGAAACCTTCCTAGCCGCGATCGACGACCCGCGCGGACGCACCGACGTGGTCGCGAAGATTGAGGAAGACAAGGGGACCGAGGCCGTGGACGAGCGGGCTTATACCGGGCTGGGGGAACGACAGACGCACCTCGCCGAAGCCAAGGCAGATACGCTTGAGGAAACATTGGATCAGATCATACGTCAGCAGGAGGACGTCCGAAACCGCACGCTCTTCGTGGCGGAACGAAGCAAATGCTTCCCGCGATATGTTTTCCTCCGCACAGGCCTTCTGGGTCACCGGCAAGGTGTTGTCACAAACTTGCTGGCCAAGGCCTTTCGACAGGTTTCCCAATATGGTCAACCCGCTGCCGCGACGACAACCGGCGCATCCGCCGAGCCGGACCCCACCCGGGAAAAGATTCGGCGCCGCCTGGCGACCCAGGTGAAGGAGTATGCCGAGCAGGCAGGCGATGTCACCGCCTTGATTGCCGAAAGTCATTTCGGCCCTCTGGTGACCGGCATCCAAACGCACCTTTTTCGTGGAGCCCACGACTTGCGCGTGTTCATGCAGGAAACCGAACGGCTCCACACGATACAACTGGATCGCAAGGCCTCGGGGTTCAAAGATGTCTTCGACCGCAATTTCCTTCTGCGCGAAAACAACCTGGCCGTGGTGATTGACGCCGCCAAGGACCTCGAGTGGAGTCTGGTTCTTCAGGCGGCGGCCCAACGCGAAGCAGAATTGCTTGCGGGCATGAAGAGTTGGGCGACCAGGCAACTTAGCCAGGCCGCCAAGGCTACGATCGTGCGCCTGGCCAAAAACAGTCAGGCCAAGAACGTGGAGTTGGTAGGCTTAATCGGAAAAGTACAGCAGACGATCACGGGTGGGGTCACAGACCCCACCGATCCCGAGCGAGAAAACGAACGTGTCCTACCGCACCTGCAAAACCAGGTTCTTTCCCCCTTGGCTCCCAAGGAGTTCCACGACGCGCTCCGTCAGTTTGAGAAGAGAGATTTTTCCAACCTCGCATTGAAACAGGAAACGCTTCGCCGAACTCTCTCTTCGATCTTGGTCTCGCTCCGCGATCTGTTGGAGGAACGGGTGCGGCCGCCCAAAGTGGTCGAGGAAGCCTTTGTGGCGTCGACGATTACCGAAGCAGAAGGCGGATACGAATACGAAGACGAGCTGCCGCCGAGAGTCGCCCTGTTGATTGAAAAGGAAGCGGAATGGATCGACAAGGCGACAGGGGACCCTGAGATTCGCAAGGCTCTTGTGAAGCGTTTGCAGAGCATGGAGAAATGGGATTCCCGGTACGGTCGCCTTCAGAGTACCTACTTCCAGGCCCTTGCGCATAACTTCACTGCGCGCGCGAAAAAGGATAAGGATCTGGTTTCCACGCAACAAAATGAAAAAAAGAAATCGCAGCCGTGAACGGCACACCCGAACGTGGGCCGCAGCCATCGTCGGCTTTGCAGGGGGACTGGCCGCTACGGTGTCGCCTCTCCCTGCTGCCGAAATCAAATTGTTTGACGGGCAGCGTCTCGCGGCCTTGATCGAGGCGTATGACCGCAGCGGCGAGATGACCGTCTTCCTGACCAGTGGAGAACGGAAGCGGATACCCCTTTATGATATTACCGCCATCCACTTCAGCGGTCGTTCGGAATATTTCATTCGCACGGGGGATCAGGCGTGCCTCTTTAACACGGGAGGGCAAATGTGTGGGGCGGTAGAAGAACTCCAGAACGGCGATGTCCTCGTGATCCAGAGTCAGAGTCTGGGACGCCATGCCCTTCCACTTCGGTTTCTCCGTGGATTCATTGGCCTGGCCATGGGGGGAAGACCGGCTCGCCTGGCCGAAGATATGATGCGGGGGGACGGTTCTCCGCCGACCGCCGAACGCCTGTTTCTGGATCACATTGTGGACCGGCGCGGCGTTCCCTTTGCCGGAGTCTTGGAGAGTTTCACCCCCCGTCGGCTGGAGTTCGAGCATGACGAGCAGCTTCAACAGGTGAAAATCGACACCTTCCGCGTGGCGGGAGTGCGGCTGGCGGAAGCGGGCAAAGCGCGTTCTGTCCGCTCAGATCCCGTCGAGACGGTTCATGTGGGTATCCTCTGCCGAGATCGCAGCTATCTCATCGGACACCTGACCGAGATTACCCCTTTCCAATGGACACTGCAGCCTGACTTCGATCGAGACCGCAGGATCAGCATTCCCGCCAGCGAATTGATCGGCGTCGAGGTTCTGGGAGGTCGGACCGTGTTCCTGAGCCACCTGGACCCCATCTCCGTCCAGGAAAGAACGATTCTGGCCCCTCCTCAGCCCTTTCAACGGAACGTGAACACGCAGGGAGATAACATGGACATAGGCGGATTTATCTATCATAAGGGACTTGGTGTGCACGCGCGATCCCAGCTTGCCTATCGCCTAGGGGGAAAGTTCAAAAGATTCAAGGCCGATGTGGGGATTGATGGACGGCTCGAGAAGAACGGAACAGTGGTGTTTTCCGTTTGGGGAGACGGACGTGAATTGTTCAAAACACCGTTGATCCGTGGACGCGTCTCCGGAGGGGGATACCCCATAGATGTTTCCGTCGAAGGCGTGCAGACCCTGACACTACAGGTGGACAGCACCGACGATCTCGACCAGGCGGACGTGGCCAATTGGGGCGCGGCCAGGCTGGAGCGCTGATATCGGAGAACGGACGGAGGATAATTCAGCAAACGGAAGGGGCTGCGGGGGGGGGGGGATGGTTGAGCGGCGTTGGTTCCACACCGTAGGTGCGCCGGGAGTCTGCATGATTCCCGGTGGTATGCCCATCAAGCAGGCAAGGCCCCATCCACGACGTCAGGTCAGAGGACATTGTGGAAAGGTCGCTGTCACGACTGAACGGAAACGATTTCTCGGTGTTCCGGAATGCGATGCGGAATGGGAAAACGAACAGCACAGAGGCCCCGGCATACAGTACGGAAGTTTAACGGCGGGATGCGTGGTGGTACTGCCGCATGGAAATCGGTTCGGGTTGTGACCGATGGATAGGAGGAAGAAAAAACGGGTGTGGCGTTGACGCCGGAAGGGTTTGGCCGAGAATATGGAGAAAGTGTGGCGGCACGAGGTGTTGGGAGGGCATAGCCCTCGAGTGATGTGCGCCAGCCGGCGCGCCCTAGGGGAAGGGCGGAAGAGCAATGGAATGCATAAAAGGATATGGATGGCGCAGGGTCGTTACCATAGGGGTATGGTGGCTGGCGTGGTGGGGATGGGGGCAGCAGGATGGGACGGTGCAAGACGAGATCGAGTTTTGGGTAAACGGCGAGGCCGTGTCGAAAAGATTTTTGATCGAGGGGATAGAGCAGGCGAACCGATGTGCGCCAGAGGTGTGCCCGACGGACCCGATGACAGGACGGGAGATACGACGAAACCGATTGATACGGTTGCTGCCTATGCGACAATTTTTGGATCGGGAAGGAATAGAAGTGCGGAATGACGAAATAGATGCGCGCATTCAGGAGATGGAAAGGCATCCAAATCCGTTTGGGGTTTCGCCGCCCAAACCGCTGGCACACGTCATGGTGCGTCAGTGCCTACCGATGGAGGATCTACGCTTGCTGGTGCGGATTGAGTTGGGAATGCAGAAGTGGGCTTTGCGAGAGTGGGAACGGCGTTGGGGAAAGGCTCAAGCATGGGAGTCGTATTGCACGGAAAAACGGACTGCATGGGAGGAACGATGTGGAAAGTTTCGGCGATTGTGGTTTTCGCTGGAACAATGGCCGGCCGGAGCGCGGGACGAGGACGAAGCCATGGAGCGGCTGAAAGAAAGGGCGGAAAAGGCCTGGCAAGCGATGGAGGAAGCGGAACGCTTTCAGCCTGTGGCGGATGGGGCTGTTCGGGCCGGAGAAGCCAGGCTGTCGGAGTCAGCAGTGATTCTTCCGTATGATTTTTGGGGGCCGGAGCAGGTGGCTCGGATTCGCGGATTAAAGGTTGGAAAATTTTCGGAACCGATTCGGACGCGGTTCGGTTGGGAGATCGTGCTACGGGAGGCGATAACGGATGAGGACGTCCGAGCCGCATTAAAGGCGGATTTTTTGAAACAATGCCGCGAGGATATGGAAACGCGGATTACACGGGAAGCGGAAGTGCGCAAGGGTCCCTCTTGGACACAACAGGGAGAATAAGCGCGAACAGACCCCAACAGCTGAGACGAGGCCCCTGCGGGGTGCGTTGGAAAAGGGGAATCGCGGTGTTGCAAAAGGAGGCTCGGACAAGAAGCGGATGCGATGAAAGGCAAGGGCTAGGACATATCCGCCGGGATTCATCCAAAGAAAAGGAGCCCGGCCATGACTTCTCACCGGCACGGCATAGGAAGATCCTCAAGCAGGTATTGTGCACCCCTCGCGTCATGACCCGCAGGGGCTTTTTGTGAATGACCGCCCGCCAGCCAGAAGACACCGCATCCCGGCAGGAAGCCACCGGCCCCAACGCCGAAGGACTCCGCCCGGCGTGGTAAAAACGCAAGGAAAGCGACACGCCGCTTCCCACCCTGTTCGAAGGCGACCTGCACGTTGAACCTGACCTCCTTCCTCAGTGTTCCCGCGAAATCGAAGCACATCGCACACGCACCACGTTCCACGATTCGTCTTCATCCGTCGCCTTCACGAGCAAAAAACCATGCGGCGCGTTGAAAAAATTTGGCACGGTTCGCTTCCCGGATGGCATCGAGCCTCGAGCGCCGGGCCGTCGTGCGGGGTTCCCCACGACGCGCCGGAATCTAGCCTTCGGCAGCAGCCCGTTTTCGTACCCCGTTCCTGCGATCCGTGTCGTCACCATCCCTTGTTCGATTTTCTTTACTCAATCCCCCGCCAGCACATGCACGACCCCGGCTTTATCGAGAGCTATGCTGTGGAACGGTTCGCTGAAGAGTGCCTGTTGGGCAAGCCCATCACGGTGCCCCCGTTGGTCGGGCACACCGGCAATTGTTTGGTGTACCAAAGGGCATCGTCCCTCCGGGACAACCTCCGGACGGCGAAATCTATGCCGTCGCACACAGGGAGAACATCATCCGAGGCGATCGCGATATCCCGGATTCCGGCGAACGAGGCTTTCCACGGGGGACCGCCCGTTGAACCTTTCACTCCCGGCGTTCCGGAAAGGATGCGAACAGGGCTGCTCTTCGGAACAAACTGGATGAACGTGCCCGCACTGATATAGCCGTTTCCCGCCTTATCGAAAATACGGCGGATGTGCCGAGCACCGGTGTGCGCAAAAAATATACACCTACTGATTTTCCGTTCATCGTCGGTAGAATCCGTTGGATGAAGGCTTCCTCGCTGGAGGTTGCGGTGCCTCCGGGTTCAATCGTAAATAAAACACCCCGCCAGACCGATTGCGCTGTGAGGGACGGCTGACGAGGTAAGGCATGGGGCGGCCCCCTTTCCTGCCGTGCCCATAGTGACCCGGCCCCCGAACGCCATCGTCCCCCAGCGGAAAAATCTCTCTTGTCGTCCCGTTCGCCAGCGCTATACTGTCGCCATGTGGAAGCACGGCGAGTCCCTACGGGTGTTCCCCATCGGGTTCCTGGGGCTGACCCTCACGGCGTCCGGAGAGCCGTTTTGGCTGCGGGAGGAGGCGACAGGAAAAGTGTATGGGCCTTTTGACGCAACCCATGGAACGTCCATCGTGGTGGGGACGAACGTGTTCACCGTGATCCGAACGTCAGACCGCCGTTCCGTTCGACGGGTGGAACCCTCTCTCGAACAGAAGCTGGCCCACACGATCATTCCGGAAATCAACTTTCGCGAGGCGGACATTCGTGACGTCATCGAGTATCTCCGCCAAGCAAGCGAAGAGTACAGCCCCTATACGGAGGCGCAGCATCGCGGAGTGAACCTGATTGTGACACGCGACGACACAGGTGCCGAACCCACTGGCCGCATCACCTTTCGGGCGCAACGGCTCTCGCTCGGTGAGGCTCTGAAGGCCGTTCTGAGCGTGGCGAATCTTGAGTATGAAGTACGAAACAATTGGATTTTGATCCGCCGGCGTCCTCCGAAAACGCCGTAGCGGCCATGCCGGACATTCAGGCCAGTTTTTTTGCGGTCGGATCTCCTACGGGAGGACCATTGGTGCGGGCAGCTCTGGCGACGCTGGTCCTAGCGGCTTTGTTCCTGACCGCGTTCTGGGTTTGCTGTACGCAACCGGCTCCTGCCGGGAGACCTGCCGGCGGCCCTCCCATAAACCCGGAACGGCTCCGCGAGCACGTGCTATTCTTGGCAGAGACCTGCCACCCGCGTTCCTGGTGCCGGCCGCAGAATCTCGACCTCTGTGCTGAATATATTCGCGCCCGATTCGAACAGACAGGTGCCCCGACGCAGGATCAGGAGTTCGTCGTGGGCAGCGTCACGTGCCGGAACGTTCGCGTCCTGTTGGGTCCGATAACGAACGAGCGCATCGTGGTGGGCGCGCACTACGACGCCGTTTCGGGAACACCGGGCGCGGACGACAATGCCAGCGGCGTAGCCGGTCTGATCGAGTTGGCCAACCGGTTGGCCACTGCGCGAGGGCTGGGGTGCACGGTGGAACTGGTGGCTTACACGTTGGAGGAACCGCCCTTTTTCCGCACCCCAAACATGGGAAGTTACCGCCATGCCGCTCTGCTCCGTCGCGAAGGAATTACGGTGCGGGCGATGCTGGCGCTGGAAATGATCGGATACTACCGCACCGAACCGCGAACCCAGCGATTTCCTTTTTTTCTCCTGCGCGCTTTTTATCCGCATACGGGGAACTACCTGGTCGTGGCGGGGAATCTCTCCCAATGGCGGCTGGCACGAAAAATCACGGCGCATATGAAAGGCGCCACACCGCTTCCCGTGTTCGCCATCACGGCGCCTAGGTTTGTACCGGGCATCGATCTTTCGGATCACCGCAGCTACTGGCGTCATGGGTTCCCTGCCGTGATGGTCACGGATACGGCCTTCTATCGGAACCTTGCGTATCACACCCCACAGGACACGCCGGACAGGCTGGACTACACCCGCATGGCCTGGGCGGTTGCCGCCGTTGAACAAGCCGTCCTTGCCTTGGCTGGCGGCTCGGGGCCGGAAACCAAGAGGTGCAGGTCCAGCGGCCTTCAACAGCCGGAGAGCACAGGGTGCCTGACGCGGGAGACGTCGTAAAGAAAACGCGGTGCCGAGGAACGAGAGGCCGAGACCTCAGGACAGAGCGCGAAGGCGGCGTCGGTAGTCGCGGGGCGTCATTCGCATACGCCGTTTGAAAGCCCGGCCGAAGGAAAACAACGAAACATAGCCGCACCGTTCAGCAATTTGGGAAAAGGTTAGATCGGTTGTTCCCATCCAGCGCAAGGCACGGTGGAGCCGTAACTCCCGCAGATAGCGCCCGAGGCTGATGCCCATGCGCACGCGAAAGGTGTTGCGCAAAAGTCCCGGCGAAAGGCCAAGCGCGCGGGCGATGACGGCAATGCGTAAGGCGCCATTCCCCTGCTGCTCCAACAGGACGCCCATCTGTTGCGCCAGATCCACGATCACTCCCCGCGGCGCGGCGTGACACGGTTTTCCCGTGAAGGAGAAGGCGTGGGTGTGGCGCAACTCTTCGAGCAACAGCTCGCAGGCCAGCGGAACCCGGTTGTCGGCTTCCGTGCCGACTTTTCTGCGGGACAGGAAGAGCCCGCAGAGTCTCGTGGCCTGCTGAAGAGCCATCGGGGAGAGAATAAGGGGAATATTTTTTAAGCCCGGCAGGGACGCCGGCCGATGGCATTCGAAAGTCACAAAAAGCCAAGAAATACGTGTGCTTCCGAACTCGCGGTATTGGTGAAACTGGTACGGGAAAATCAGAATCGCGCGCATCGGACGCAGAAGGAAAGCCACATGATCAATGAACACCGTGCCCGCTGTAGCCAGATTCAGGATGAGAACGAAGCGGTGATGGGACGATGCCGTTGCATTCCGAATGGGACGGCGGCGATGAAACAGGAGCACGTTGCCGAGCCGCACACGATCGCGTCGGCAGATTCCAGCAAAATAGCCCCGTGCCGGTTCCGGCACACGCCGGGCCAGCACGCGCAATCGCTCCGCCACGCGCCGTAGGCCATCCGGTTCGCTGACACTTTTGTTAAAATTTCCGGCACATTGGCTATTCATTTATCCCGCGCGTTGATAATATGCCGTGGTGGTCCATCGGAAACAAGGAGGCCCAAAATGAGAACAGGAGAAATAGGTGTCGTTTGTGGGCTAAAAGAACCGGCCGGCTGCTCGCTACAGGCGGTGGCGGAATGGGGCCTTCCCGTGTGCCAAGTCGTGTGTTGGAAAACGGAACGGCTGACCGAGGCGACCGCAGACGCTCTGCGCTGCGAGTCCGAGCAACGCCGCATACGCCTATCGTCCCTGTGGGCAGGATGGCCGGGGCCGAAGGTGTGGAATCTTGTAGATGGCCCGGAGACGCTGGGGCTGGTGCCGCGTCCCTATCGGGCAGAACGGATCGCGGCTCTCAAACAGGCGGTTGATTTTGCGAGCAGAGCGGGCTTACCGGCCATCGTCACCCACCTGGGATTTCTCCCCGAGGAGCCCCGGAACCCTTTGTTTCACGAAACCGTCGAAGCGGTAAAAACGATCGCCGAGTACGCGGGAGAACGCGGCGTGGAATTCTGGTTCGAGACCGGTCAGGAAACGCCGGTCACTATGCTACGGCTCATCCAGGCTGTCGGCACCTCCAACCTCGGCATCAATCTAGACACCGGGAACCTGATCCTTTACGGCCGTGGCCATCCGATAGACGCTCTGGATGTTTTCGGCCCACACGTGAAAGGCATACATGCCAAAGACGCCTTTTTTCCGACTGATCCGATGAAGCTTGGCCGGGAGGTGAAGGTGGGGACAGGACGCGTCCGCTTCCCCGAACTCATTCAACGCCTGAAGGAGATCGGTTACCCGGGCGATTACATTATCGAGCGGGAAATTTCTGGAGAACAACAGAAGAAAGATATCGAAGAAACGATTCGATATCTCAAGACGTTGGTAGGCTAACGAACGACCCTTCAGCACCGCTGCAGGAGGATGTCACCATGAAAATAGCCTGTATTGGAACTGGAACCATTTCAGCGGTCCACCTGCGCTACCTGAAAACACGGAAGGACGTAGAAATCGCAGGCCTCTGTGACATCCACCCCACCACTCTGGAACGCCGGCAGAAGGAATTTGGGGGACGCGGGTTTAGCGATTTTCGTGTTATGTTAGACACCGTGAAACCCGACGCCGTGTGGCTGTGTACGCCTCCCCAAGTGCGCCGGGATCCTCTTCTGGCCTGCGCGGAACGCGACATTCCCGTTTTTTGCGAAAAACCGGTAGAACGCGATGTCCGTCGTGCCGAGCGCCTCGCGCGCGAACTGAAACGACGCAAGGCACACGTTCAGATCGGTTATCTTTTCCGCACGATGCCCATCACCCAGCGTCTCCGAACGGAAATGGCAGATGATCGCATTTATACGGTTCAGTCGTTTTACGGTTGCAACGTAAGCCTGACCATGAGCCTGGCTCCCTGGTTTTATGACAAGGCTCTTTCCGGCGGAGGGTTGGTTGACCAAGCCACGCACAATTTCGACCTTCTGCGCTCATTGATAGGGGAGGTCAAGGAGGTCCGCGGTCTGGCCTCCAACCCAGTCCGCCGCAAGCACAAGGGCTACACCGTTGACGAAACGATCGGTCTCGCCCTACGGTTCGGAAACGGCTGCCTGGCTACGCATCTGCACACATGGGTAGGGGAAGGATGGCGTAACGAAATTATTCTCACAGGTGAGAAACGTGTCTATCGTATGAACATCTGGAAAAATGAACTGGTGGTGGACGATGGTTCCCACACACGCATCTTTCGCCAAGTTGGCATGTATGAAGCGCAAAACGAAATTTTTTTGCGTATGGTGCGCTCCGGAAAGTGGAGCGAGAATCCTTGTACCTATGAGGAGGGGTTGAAAACGCTCAAACTCACCTTGGCTTGCGATGCTGCTCTGGCGCCGTGAGCCTGCTATGCCTATCCATTGGGGAGGTATCCCTCTCCCTCCATGCCAGCCGCCCGGAATTATTTATTAGGTAGCGTGAGGGGGCTGAAACGGTGTTGCGCCACGGTAACCCGGAGGCGCCGGGTGATCTCTATGAGCCTTTTGTGCTTCCGCCGCTGCCGGTACCGTGCACCGGATACTCGCCGCATGATATGCGCTGCCGTGCTAGGCATGCGGGCACGCATAAGAACAGGCCGCCTAGCGGAGAAAATCGAGCTTGTTCGGTAGTAGGGACTCTGTCAAACGTATGGAGGTGTTGCGGGTTGCCGGGCGGCTCTCTCCTCGCCTAAGTATGATCCTAGGGGCCAGGCAACTTCCGTGGATGCATGAAAATCACCGGCGGCAGACTTCGCGGACGTGAAGTAGAAAGCCCAGGACGCCGGATTCGCCCGACTCCGGAACGCGTTCGGCAAGCGCTTTTCTCGATTCTGGGGGGACGCATATCCCGGGCGTGTTTTTTGGACCTATTCGCGGGATCTGGGGTGGTTGGTTTGGAAGCGTGGAGCCGGGGGGCACGCGAAGTCTGGTGGGTTGAATCCGACCAATGCGCTTTGGCTAGCCTACGCCGTAACGTTCATGACTTGGCTCCCGATGCTGGCCGCGTGATTCCTACGGATGTTCGTGTCTTCTTGGAAAGAGGTTTGAACAACGCGCCGCGATTTGAATTTGTTTTTGCGGATCCCCCTTATGCACACTCGGCATGGTTTTTGGCTTTTTTGAAGCCGGTCGATCCCCTGCGGCTTCTGACCCCCGGAGGACAATTGATCCTGGAGACGCGGCGTTCCAGCGGCATATCGGTAGAGGCTCTACACGGGCGGTGGAGTTTTGTCGGGGAGCGCCGTTACGGAGATACGCAGTTATGGTTTTTGGAACCTAACGCAACGTTCCTCGGAGCGACTGGGACGGGACAGCCACCTGAAGGGAAAAGACCCTCTGGCGATCATCCGCACGAGGAGCCGAACCACCAGCGGAGCACAATCGGCTCTGCCCGGGAGAACGGAGATGCAAATCAGAATCCATGAAGTGCCGATGGGCAGTATCAAACCGTATGAAGGCGAGGAGGAACCGACTATTCTAGGGCTTCCTACCAATGATCCCTTGGTGAAAACCGATCACCCCCTACAGTATCGGTTGGAGGTAACACGCATACCCGGGCGCATTGTTGTGCGCGGAGAAGTATGGACAAAAGCGCTTTTCCTCTGCTCACGGTGCGGAGAATCCTTCCGCGAGGAAGTCCGTGACGAAACGTTTGAACGCGTGATCGAAACGCCTCGGGATGTGCTATCTGTGGACTTGACCGAGGATATCCGTGAGGCTATTGTGCTGAGCTTTCCTGGGTACCCCCTCTGTCGGCGGGAGTGTCAGGGCCTCTGTCCCCGGTGTGGCACTAACCTGAATCGGAGGCGTTGCCGGTGTGGACCTCCGCCGAAGGATGGTCCATGGAGTGCGCTCGAATCACTAATAGGCCCCAAATGAGGCTGACGATGCTGAGGATGTGCGGCGCGGGAGTGACGGCCGTCGCTATCCTATGGTAAGGAGAAACGAATCATGGGTGTTCCCAAAAGGCGGACTTCCAAAAGCCGAATACGGGCACGCCGAAACACTCTGCGTGTCCGCTTCACCTACACCAAGCCATGCCCTCAATGTGGCGCACCACAAGAGCCGCACCGCGTGTGCCGCTCCTGCGGTTACTACCGCGGTCGACAAATCCTGAGTGTTGAGGCAACCAAGTAAGAGGGAACCGGGGAGCGGGATTGGGTCCAAGCACCATGAGAATTGCGGTGGACGCCATGGGTGGGGATTTTGCCCCCGAGGAAATCGTCAAAGGGGCTATCCAAGCCGCCCGAGAACTGCCGGAACTCGCCAAGATATTCTTGGTCGGTGAGGAAAACGCTATCCGACATGAACTGGCGAAGCATTCCGATGTCCCCGGTATTATCGAACTTGTTCACGCATCTGAAGTTGTGACAATGGAGGAAGCCCCGGCCATCGCCATACGCCGCAAGAAGGACTCCTCGATTGCCCGATCCGTCGATCTGGTCAAGAAACAGGAAGCAGATGCCATGGTCTCCGCCGGAAACACCGGCGCCGTGATGGCCGCCGCCATGCTCCGACTGCGGACCTTAGAGGGCCTGCAACGGCCCGCTATCGCAGCGGTTTTGCCGACACCCAAGCGCCCGTTTGTCCTCATTGATGCAGGAGCCAATACAGATTGCACGGCTAATATGCTGACAGAATTTGCCGTGATGGGGACCGTCTACGCCCGTGCCATCCTCGGGCAGCCCGATCCGGTCGTGGGATTGATGAGCATTGGTGGGGAGGACACCAAAGGCAACGAGATCACCAAGGAAGCCTTTAGCCTGCTGAGCCGGGCGCCGGTCCATTTTCGCGGGAACGTCGAAGGGCACGATCTGTTCGTGGGGGAAACCGACGTGGTGGTCTGCGACGGCTTCGTGGGCAATATTGTGCTGAAGACAAGCGAAAGCGTAGCCAGAGCCGTCGCGCGATGGGCGCGACAGGAGTTTCTCCGGAATCCGCTTCGAACGCTCGGAACGGTGCTTCTTCGAGGTGCCCTGCGCGCCTTGCAGCAGCGTCTGGACCCGGAACTGTATGGTGGGGCTCCGCTTCTAGGGGTAAACGGCATTTGCATCATTACCCACGGCGCCTCCACTGCCCGGGCCATTTTCCACGCCATCCGTGTTGCCCGGGAAGAAGCCAAGCAGCGGGTCAATGAAACGATTATGATGGAAGTCAAACACTTGGTGTGCGCCCTATGACGTCGAAACACCATCACGGGAAGAGTGTCAGAATCACCGGGACGGGATCTTACTTGCCGGAAAAGGTCCTAACGAATCTGGACCTAAGTCGTATGGTGGACACATCGGACGAGTGGATTCGCACACGCACAGGAATCCGACAGCGGCACATTGCGCAGAATGGCGAAGGGACCTGCCTGATGGGCGCCCAGGCGGCGCTGCGAGCGTTGGAAGCCGCCCGGGTGTCTCCCGAGGAGATTGACGTCATCGTGGCGGGCACCTTCACGCCCGACATGCTGTTGCCCAATACGGCATGCCTGATTCAAGATCGTATCGGAGCAAAAAACGCCTTTTGCTTCGATCTCTCGGCCGCGTGTTCGAGCTTTGTCTATGGTCTGGAAGTGGCACGCGGTCTGATCCTTGGATCCGGATACCGAAACGCCCTTGTGATTGGGGTTGAAAAAACCAGCGCGTTTCTGGACTGGCAAGATCGGAATACCTGCGTGTTGTTCGGAGATGGAGCGGGTGCGGTCGTCGTCGAGGAAGTAGAAACCGCCACCTGTCGCGGTTTTTTGGCCAGTTCCATGGGAGCGGATGGCGGTCTGGCCAGCCTCTTGCACATCCCGGGTGGCGGAAGCCGGACCGGTTTGACCAGCGCTGCACTGGAGCGGCGAGAAATCTACATCCGGATGAGCGGCAGCGAAGTGTTCAAGCACGCGGTTCGGTGTATGAGCGATGCCGCCCAGAAAGCCCTTGAACGCTCCGGCGTTACGATAGCGGACGTGGACTGGGTGGTCCCCCACCAAGCCAACATACGCATCATCGAGGCGGTTGCCAGCCGGCTGGGGGGATCCCCAGACAAATTCTGCGTGAATCTGGATCGCGTCGGCAATATGTCGGCCGCTTCCGTGCCCGTGGCTCTGGACGAGTTTGTCCGGAGCGGCCGGATCAGGCGTGGTGATACTGTATTACTCGTGGCGTTTGGCGCCGGGTTCACCTGGGGTGCCATCGCCCTGGAATGGGGGTATTGAGCTATGAGTCGTGTCGCCGTCTTTGCCGGTCAAGGGGCTCAGTTCGTGGGCATGGGAAAGGATCTGGCCGAGGCGTATCCGGAATGTCAAACCATCTTTCAGCGGGCGGACGCTGTTCTTGGCCGTCCCCTTTCTCGCCTCTGCTTTGAAGGGCCCATCGAAGAACTCACACGCTCCGATAACTGCCAACCGGCCATTTTTACCATGAGCGTGGCCTGCCACGCCGCCTTCCTGCGTCATGATCCAAGTCCCGGGTTTGTCGCAATGGCTGGATTGAGCCTGGGTGAATGGACGGCGCTGCACGTAGCCGGCGCTCTCACGTTTGACGATGCGATTCGGACGTTGGAGGCGCGGGGTCGTTTTATGCAAGAAGCCTGTGAAGCCACCGAAGGGACCATGCTGAGCGTGCTCGGGATGTCCCTGGCGCATGTCGAAACGATCGCGCGCGAATCGGCCGTTGAGGTGGCAAACCTAAATGCGCCTGAACAAGTTGTGCTTTCCGGACCGCGGGAACGTATTGCCGAAGCCGAACAGCGCGCCAAGGCCGCAGGCGCTAAACGCACGGTTCGCCTGAACGTCGCAGGGGCCTTTCACTCCTCGCTGATGGCGCCTGCCGCCGAACGATTGGCCGAAGTGCTGAAATCGGTGCCCATCCAGCCTCCTCGAATTCCCGTGATGTCGAACGTCACTGGGAAACCTCATGGGTGTCCGGATGATATCCGGAGAGATCTTGTTCGCCAGGTTACGTCGTCAGTGCGATGGGTTGATTGTGTTCAGGCACTTCAATCTTTTGGAGGCGAGGAGGTTATAGAGTTCGGGCCTGGTAGGGTACTGGCCGGGTTGATCCGGCAAATCCACCGCCAGGCGGTCATCGTTTCGATCCAAGATGTCGCTACGCTGCAAAAGGCCGTTGGTGGGGATCGCAGCTCCGAACCACCCCCTCCTACCTGAACGAAAGGCCAAAATTCCGACACGGCTTCTGAAACATCACAACGCGGGAAGGAGCATTCTATGGATCTAAACGGGAAGGTCGCGATCGTGACCGGTGCGGCACGGGGAATAGGCCAGGCCATCGCCGAGGAACTGGCGCGACACGGAGCGGATTTGGCCCTCGCCGATCTCGAGAAAGAGGCGTGCACGGAAACAGCCGACGCGGTCCGCCGGCTTGGACGCCGGGCAGAATGCTATGGGGTCAACGTGAGCGATGCCGCCACGGTGGAACCGTTCGTGAGCGGCGTACTCGCTGCCTTCCAGCGGATCGATATCCTGGTCAATAACGCCGGAATCACCAAGGATCAACTACTGGTCCGCATGACGGAAGCGGACTGGGACGCTGTTCTCGCGGTGAATCTAAAGGGACCGTTCCTCCTCTGTAAGGCCGTGGCAAAGCCCATGATGCGCCAGAAAAGCGGGGTTATCATCAATGTGGCGTCAATTATTGGCTTGATCGGCAATGCGGGACAGTGTAACTATGCCGCTTCAAAAGCCGGATTGATTGCGTTGACCAAATCCGTGGCTAAGGAGCTCGCCTCGCGCAATATCCGCGTCAACGCTGTGGCGCCTGGGTTTATTGAATCGAAGATGACGGAAAACGTGTCGGACACCGTTCGGCAAAAGATGCTGGAGGCCATTCCCCTGAGGCGTTTCGGAACCCCTTCAGACGTTGCCCACGTGGTGACATTTCTTGCCAGCGACGCGTCCTCTTATATGACCGGCCAGGTCATAACGGTCAGTGGTGGACTAGCCATGTAGCAAGGAGGAGGGAAACACAGGAAGGAGCACATGTATGGCTCTTGAAGACAAAGTGAAAGAACTCATTGTTGAGCAACTGGGCGTGAATCCGGAGCAAGTCACACCGGAAGCGTCCTTCACCGGAGATTTGGGAGCGGACTCCTTGGACACGGTGGAACTGGTGATGGCTTTTGAAGAGGAGTTCGGAGCAGAGATTCCCGACGAGGACGCTGAGAAACTGACTACGGTTGGAAAAGTCATCGAGTATCTCAAGAGCAAGGGATTCGACAAGGGCGCCCAGGCCTAAAGCGCGGCTGCGCTCTAGCGACCGGGGACGGAAGGCGCCGTACCCGGTCGTCACGTTTTAGCCAAGCCACGCAGCGTATGACTAGGGGGCAAAGCGGATGAGACAGGTGGCAGTGACTGGAATTGGCGTGGTGTCGCCTTTGGGCTGTGCCCTGAACCGTTTCTGGGAACGCCTCACGTCGGGAGCGTCCGGTATTCGACGGATTCAGGCTTTTGATGCATCCACCTACGCTTCCCAGATCGCGGGCGAAGTAACAGAACTGGATATCGGCGCTTTCATCCCGGCCAAGGAGCAACGCCGGATGGACCGATTCAGTATTTTTGCCATGGCGGCGGCGAAGATGGCCGTGGCGGATTCCGGGCTGACCCTCTCGGCTGAGGACCCCACGCGAATGGGTGCCATCGTGGGGTCGGGGGTGGGCGGCATGATCACATTCCAGGAGCAGTACGGTGTGTTGCGCAGCCGCGGACCTGGCCGTGTTTCACCTTTTCTCATCCCTGAAATGATCGCCAATATGGCCGGCGGTTTGATAGCGATTGAATTGCAGCTCAAAGGCCCTAACTACTCCGTGATCTCAGCCTGCGCCTCAGGAGCCCACTCCATCGGCGACGCCTTCCGTCAAATTCGGTACGGGGAGGCCGACATCATGTTAGCCGGCGGCACCGAAGCTCCTATTTGTGAGACCGGGGTGTCTGGCTTTGTGGCCATGAAGGCTCTGAGCCGTCGCAATGACGCGCCCGAAAAAGCCAGTCGCCCGTTCGATGCTCACCGGGATGGTTTTGTGATCGCTGAAGGGGCTGCCCTTCTCGTTCTGGAGGAGATGGAACATGCCCGAAAACGCGGAGCACGTATCTATTGCGAAATCGCGGGATACGGGGCAACCTGCGACGCATATCACATGACCGCCCCCTGCGAAGACGGCGAGGGGGCGGCTCGTGCTATGAAGCGAGCCATGGAGGACGCCCGCTGTTCGCCTGACCAGGTGGATTACATCAATGCACACGGCACCAGCACAGAACTGAACGACAAGATGGAAACCCGTGCGATCAAAATGGCTCTGGGAGAAACCCGCGCTCGGCAGGTGATGATCAGTTCCTCCAAATCCATGATGGGGCACACACTGGGCGCCGCGGGAGCCTTGGAGTCGGCTGTCTGCGCACTCACGCTCCGGCACCAGGTTGTCCCTCCCACCATCAACTACGAAACGCCCGATCCAGAATGCGACTTGGATTACGTGCCTAATACAGCGCGCGAGGCGTGTGTGCGCGTCTGCCTAAACAATTCGCTGGGATTCGGAGGCCACAACGCCTGTCTTCTGTTTCGACGGGTGTAAACGCAGGCGAAAAAAAAGACACGGATCCGGACTCTCGCTTCTTCCGACGGCGCCGATTTATTTAAGTAAGTCGGCCCCCGTTGGCTGTTCTCAGCAGGAGACCCCTATGCGAAGCAAAACGAAAACGGTAACCCTTGGAGGGATGATCGCGGCAAGCCTCACGTTATGCGGATGCGCCTTGCAGGGCACAACGACACAACAGGCCAATGCGAAAATGAATCTTCCGGAATACCAGGGGCTTAAGGTGGCCGTTGGATGCAAGGAATTCGAAAACCAAGCCGGCTGGCATGGCCGATGGAACTTGGGTGCCAATCTCTGCACGATGCTGGAATCCGCACTGGCGGATACAAAACGGTTTGTCGTCGTTGAGCGCGAAAAACTTAAGGATGTTCTGGCCGAACAGGACCTTGCGGCCAGCGGCCGCGCAGCCAAGGCTAAACACGTTGCGCGGACGGGGTTACTCCGCCCGGCGCGCTACCTCGCCACGGGTGTGATCACCGTGGTGGAGGAAGGCACTTCCGGTGCGGGGGGAGAGGTTTCGGTTTTCGGGGTGAGTCTCGGTGCGACAGCCTCCAAAGCTTCTTTGACCATCATCGCCAAATTGATCGATACGACAACGGGTGAAATCGTCGCCAAGGAAACCATTAAGGGATCAGCCGGCTCCCTCGGCCTACGGGGAGGCGTCAGTGTTGGTCCGATCAGCACGGAACTGGGTGGATTCCGCAAGACACCCCTGGGAGACGCCGCGCAAGACTGCATCAATAAAGCCGCTTTTTTCTTTGCCCGAACCATCACCGAGAAACAGCTGGCGTTCGAAGGCAGTGTGGTGAAAGTCAGCGGTGATGCGGTCATCATCAATCGAGGCGTCGAATATGGTCTGAAGCCCGGTCAAGAGTTCATCATGAGGGAAGAGGGCGAGCTGCTGGTGGATCCTGAAAGCGGTGCCCTTCTGGGCCAGGAGCAGGGGAAGGAAATCGGACGGTTAAAAGTGGATCGGGTGATGAAGAAAGTCGCATACTGTACAGTCCTCTCCGGTGACAAAAATCCCAGGCCAGGAACAGTGGTGGTCGAGCACTGAACGCGGCCATCCCGGCCCATGCCTTTGGCTGTCGTTCGCCGTCTTCGCGTGGTCGCGCGGCTCCGCTTTGTGCTCCCGCGGCCTCTCCCCCGAAACGTCTTTCCTCGACAAAAAGCAGGGGGAAAGGAGCGCACGGAATGGCGGACACAAAAAGTGAAAACAACCAAGGAAAGAATACGTTGGAACCACAACGGATTGGCCGGAAAATAGGTGCGATTTATCCGATCTCCGGAAAGCGTGTGCCGGCTGGGTGGGAAGGCACGCTGGAGTTCGGCCTGCTGACGCAAGAGACTCCTGCCGTCTGCCGTTGCCGGCAACTCCGCTCCGCGCTTACTTCAGCAAGCGAATTTCCTCCCGCAGAATCTCCAACTCCTCGTGCGCGGCACGCATGGCCGGACTGCTCAGGTCCGGCTTCGCATGGGCGCGTTGCCAGGCCTCATACTTCTTCTTGATCGCTTCGTAGGCCATCCCAAGCTGGATGTCCTGTCCTTTAAGCTGCCGTAGCTTTTCCAGGTAGTGCATCCGCGCTGTTCCCGTTGCCGTGTCTCGTTTTTGGAGAAGATCGTTTACCTGTCTCCAAAACCGCTCGTAGGCCTCGCGTATTCGTCGGTATTCGGCCGCGTACGGATTTCCGACCACCGCTTCCTCCGCCGCAGCCTCACGCGCCGCGGTCAACTTGGCCAGCAGTTCCGCTTCGCGAATCAACAGCGATTTCCGGTGCTCGTCGACGTCCTGTAACGCGCCGGGATGAAGGTTGACATCCGTTGTCCGGACAACCGTCTCGCGTGCCTCGCCGTCATAGTCCGAGGGCAACACGCACACCGCCACCTCGCCGGCTGAAGAATCCGCTACTTTCCGCACCGCCAAACACGTTCCCGCCTTTAAGGTCCCCTGGTACGTGCCGGTGGAATCATAGCTCGGCGCCAACGGCACCTTAATAACCGCCCATTGCGCACCGACGGCCGCTCGATACTCCCCTGCCTCCCGCGGCCGTCCATCGTGGTCTGTCGAAAGCGAGGCCAGCGTTGCTTCGTCAGCGAGAAAGTGGGCGATAATGGTGGCTCGCCCGCTGCTGGGGGAGGCAAGAGGGACGTCCAGTACCCATACGCTCATCTGCCCCGGTTCCCGGGCCAACCGGGCGCGCAACCAATGCTGGTTGGTCGCGTTGGGTTCCACGCTCATCCGATCTCCGGGACGCAGCATGAGCCCGGGGCGGTTTTTCAAAACCATCCGCACGGCGATAACCCCTTCGCTGGGTCTCTCAGCGTGCAGGGTCCCTGCCACGACCAACGGATAGAGACGAAAAAGCCTGTCGAAATCATCCGCCGAATGGGATGCGGCGGCGAAAACCCTCCCGAGGGCCAGCACCCCGGAAACGAGGAGAAACCTGAGCTGCCTCTTGGGTCGTCCACGCCGCATGTGTCTAGAATGCTTCCATAGGCGTACCCAACTCAAGCCTAATGTGACCGGGATGTCCGCTTGGTGCGGAAGGGACGAGTGCTCTGCCTGTGCCAGGTCCAATGCCGCAGGCACGTTCCCGTTGATTTGTCATAACGGCACGGCCGTCTGCGCCTTTATGCATGGGGATTGACGTGGACTCTCGCTTTTGGCATAATTTCGCCAACACATAAAACACGAGCAGGCGGCAGGACCCCACGTCACGTTCACTCCATCCACAGGCCGGTTAGGCCGGTAACCGTCAAGTCCCCTGGACACACAAGGTTCCTGAGCCCTGCAATCGGTGGCCAAGGAGGCGCTGTATGGCGAAGGCGACGTTTGCTTGGATACTTGCTGTAGGCCTATACGGTGTGGTCAGCACCGCAGCGTCCCTCACCGCAGCCGAGGTAACCGCCGACTGGACCCGCTGGCGGGGCCCCCAGGGAAACGGTATTACCGAGGAGAGCGGATGGGACCCTCTTGCCCTGTCCGGGAAGCCGCGTATTGCGTGGGAAGTTCAACTGGGAGCAGGGTATTCATCCGTGTCTGTTCGTGGAGATCGTGTGTACACAATGGGATTCGAAAAGCCCAACGACGTGGTCTATTGCCTGAACCTGGCGGACGGAAAAATCCTTTGGAGGTTTTCATACCCAACCAAACCCTTTCAGTATCCCGGGCCCCGGGCTACTCCCGTTGTTGATGGCGAATGCGTCTACACACTGGGGGCAGAAGGTCATCTCCATTGTCTGGATGCTTCAACCGGAAAAGTCCGATGGAGTCGTAACATCACCCGTGACTATCACGCCAGGCCACCCCTATGGGGCCATTCGGCCACACCCCTCATAGAAGGGGACTGGTTGGTTCTAAATGCGGGTATGCACGGACTGGTTTTGAACAAAAAAAACGGACAGGTCAAATGGTCAAGCCCGGCCGGAACGGGCGGCTATGCCGCTCCTGTCATAGGCGAACATGCGGGGAAGAAGCGCCTTTATATCTTCGGACAAAAGGGACTACATGCCGTTGACGTTACAAACGGAAAACCTCTATGGTTTCATCCTTGGGAAACTAGTTATGACGTTCTCGCCGCCGATCCTATTGTGTCCGGCGACGCGGTATTCATCACATCCGGTTACGGAAAAGGATGTGCCCTGCTCGACGTATCGAAGGATCAGCCGAAGGTTCTCTGGCAGAACACCGCTATTCGAAGCCATTTCAGCAGTTGCGTGTTGCTGGATGGTTTCATTTACGGGGTGGATGGAAACACCGGTAGCGGAACCCTCAAGTGCCTTGATTGGACAACGGGCGCCGAAAAATGGCGTCACAACACCGGATTCGGAGGGTTGATCATCGCTAATCGCCATATCGTCCACCTCAACGAAAAAGGCACGCTTCGGATCGCCAAAGCCCAACCCGATCGCTATCAGGAGCTGGTCTCCGCGCCGGTGCACGGCCGAACATGCTGGACAGCTCCCGTCCTGGTCCGCGGTTTTGTGTTCTGCCGGAACGAGACCAGCAAACTGGTCTGTGTGGACCTTCGTCGGGCCGAGCGCTAGCCCGACATATTCCTGCCGGAGGCCTGGAATAATCGGCCGCACGTGCTGTTTGACTCTTCTTCCCCTCAGCGATGGCGGACAACGCCGAGGGATTTCCGACCCATCCATTTACTCGTAACGCGTGATAACCAAGCCGATCGCCGGATAAGACCGTGCCGTGGCTGTACGGTGCTTCCACCCGCGCGACCGCGCGAAAACCGCCTTCCGCGGTGGCCGTGATCCGCCACCACCTGGCTTCAATTGTCGCCCTTTCAAGCCATCCGCCTCAATCGAATGAACGGTATCCCTTCCGCGATCGGTGAAATCCCGACTCGTGTCACCCCGAATCGCGGCTGCTTCCTCACTCTTTCTCGCGCGCTGCGGCCCGATAGATACAGCGGCACCGCCACGACATCGTGAAGCTCCAACCAGTCGGTAGAAGCAGGGCAGAATCATTCCTTGCCCACAGAACACGCGGGGTTACGACGGCCCTTCCCGGTCTCTACGGCTCCCTTTGCGAATCAAGGGATACCACCTCGGGGTCCTGTGTACGTGTTGGGTCCTTTCCAAGGGCCCTCTGAGGCCATCCCCATCGGCAATGCTCCAGGCATATAGGAATGGACGAATCTGGGAGTATCCCGCAGAGGCGTCGCCTGTTCCCGGAAAGCCGCCACGGCAAGCCGCCGGGGGATCTCCATCCGAAAGCTTAATCCTAGCCGTGTGGAAAGTGTAGCGGCCTCTTTCGCCATCGCGTCCTCATCCCGGCTCGCCGTGGCCGAAGGAGCAAAAATAATGGAGGTTGAAACCGCTCTCGGGCCCCGCAATTCGTAAAGCGGCTCGCCGAAAGCAGCCGCAAAAGTGGCCACCTGCGCAGGGTAAAGCGGGTGGCTGTTGAAAAGATTGGCAATCACAATACCTGGATCGGCTCGTAATCGGCAAACCGTCCGCATGAACTCTATCGTTCGGAGGTGCGCCGGAACGTATTCGCCGTCAAAGGCATCCAGTACGATCCAATCGAAACGCCGACCCTGTGCGGCCCAATCCTCCATGCGCACGCGTCCGTCGCCGATCCACACGCGCAGGCGTGGCGATTCGGGCAGGAAAAAGAAGCGACGCGCCACCTCGACGATATGGGGATCAATCTCCATCACCTCGACTTCGACATCCGGCCAAATCGTGAACATTTCCCGGGGGATCACCCCGCCGCCTAGTCCCAACACAAGGGCGCGCCGGGGAGACAGTACAAAACACGCCGCGGAAAACACCAGGCGCGAGTAGTCCAGCATGTGCCGCCGTAGATCCTTCAGACAGATGCAAGAATGCTTGCTAGCCCTGCCCTCGCCGCTGAAAAGGTAGCGGCATCCGTCCCAGTCCTCCACCCGCAAGTCATGGTAAGGCGTCCGCCGGCGATAGCGCAGGGGACCCTGCGCATGGAGTTCAACGTCGTGGCTTATGCCCGTCATAGGTTTCTCTCCGCAGCCATCCCGGCTCGCCGGGCAGAAACACGTCCTTATCCCCGTTCCCCATCACATCCGAATGACCGGCCACTCTGCAGTCCCAGGGCCCCAGGCGCTGATACCCCGTCCGTGCCTTGGACGCGCCCGTGTACGGCCGCTCCCGTGGGCAAACTAAAAGATTCGTGTCCCACTGTCCATCCCCGACGGCCGCCGAAGACATTCGCGGATCAAACGAGAGCGAGCGCGACGCCGATGGCCAAACAGCGACACGCCGACGGCGCGGTCTTCGTCGCAGAGAGGGGCGATCACATTCCACCCTGTCCGTTCGGCGGTCCAGGCATATCCCGCCTCACGGACTTTACGGATACGCGCCATCAGACGCTCTAGGTCAATCGCGATGGTGTGTCTCCCCGGCCTTTCCGTGGTTAGGCTGCGGGACCGAATGTCGCGGACCTTGGCGTCTGAATCATCCGCCAGAATTACGAGGGCTGCCGTGGAGCGCCGGACCGGGAATACAAACGGATGGGCCAGAACACGCTCCGGCACATCTATCCCGCTGCGAAACAGGTACACCAACCGGCCCCGGTGCATGCCGGCCAACGCGCCGTTGACCCGAAGCCATGCCGCCGTCTCGTGAATGAGGAGATTCGCGATCCGCGCCAGCCGGAAATGGGTAAGGGCCTTTCTGCCCGAGCGGAATGAATCCGAGATCCAACGCAAAATGGCGGTAGCCAGGCTTCCGGACGTATCCGAGTTGAATCAGGCCCGCCAGAATGCGGCTCAGCGTGCTCGGCGGCGTTCCGACGGCCAGAGCGATCTCCTTCCAGCACGCCCTGTGGTCCCTCACGATGTCCGAAAGCGTAAAGTCCCGAACGGTTGATTCCGCAGTGGGGTCGGTCAAGGAGGCACCTGTGTGTTCCTCCGCTTATCGTTTTCCTGGGCGGGTTATTCTGCTCGTAGGGTGGCTCCGATGGATGGGCCTAAACGCCAGAGGCATCAGGTGACCCAGCCGTAAAGCCCGGTATCGGTCGGGTTTCTCTAAACGCGCCACGTAGATAGGAAAATGAGGGTCACAGAATTCTGCCATGGCTTGACGGCAGGCGCCGCACGGGTAAGGCCAGATATCACGCAAGTTGCTGTATGTTCCGGCATTCTCGCTCTTCTGCGAGCCAAGGCAACTCCTACCACCGACCACGGCCAAGGCGCGGAATTGCCTTTCCCCGGCCGCTATGGCTGCCGCCAAAACGTTTCGCTCCGCGCAACTTGTCAGACCGTACGACGCGTTTTCCACGTTGCAGGCTGTAACAATCCTTCCCGATGCCGTCTGAATCGCGGCCCCGACGGAAAAACGCGAATAAGGACAATACGCCTGTCGCGCCGCACGTGTTGCGGCTTCCAGTAGGGCCGTTGGGACGGCGCGGCGAGGATGTTTCTGTTTGGCTTGTCGGGGCATGATTTTCCCCCACGGCGGCTTTCCCGGCCGTGGATCAACAGCATACGCCGCTCCGATGAAAGTGGCAATCCCTTGCCGTTGTGTAGGAATTCCAGGCTCCGGACGGGTGGCTCCTGCTGCTTTTTCCATCGGGGCTTCCTCCGGCTCATCTGTAGGATCAGCAGAACCGGATGTCCCAGATAGGGGTCATGCGAACAGTGCACTACCCAAACCATGGATCGTGGTTGGAGGACGGAAGTAGACCTTTTTCGCTGGTATCGCTTTCCAGACGTCATGGTCTACGGAGAGAGGTAGGGATTATGCCGCTTGTCGCCTTCGTCGCTCCGTTCATATCCTATCCGTTCTCGAGACGGTATAAGCCAGAAAACGACAGGAATGGATTACAACAGATATGGATCGCCGCGGATTGTGGAACATGAGGAGTGGGCGACCACTGCCCCATAACAGGAAAAAATTCCCGGACACTCCAAGGATTCTGGGAGGACGCGCATTATTTAGGGCAATCCGCAACAGGCACCCATAACGTTGTTCCCTTTGCATCATTCTAACAGGGATCATGTTCCAAAGGTTTCGCAAATTTACGAAAACGCGCCTCTCACCAAGCCGGATGCTCTATCCTGGATACAACGCCCCGATGTCATGGGGCAAACGCGATCCATTACCCCATTGCGCATAGAAACACGCAGAATCCTGAAGCATTTTTCGTTGATTGCTATAACCAGGAAAGGTTGCTTACACCTCAACATCTCCGTTCACCATCATCCAGTACCTAATGCAAGGAGTCCGCCCGCTAGGTCATTACCCGGCGAATGCCTAAGGGAAAAACGTGAGAGCCGTGCGTTCTGGAGCCCTACCGACAGCTGTTCAGCCCGCGTCAGGACCTGGTGCCGCCCACGGCCGTGTACAGTGCGGAAGCCTTCTAGAACATACGCTGATTGATATTTGACCGGTGGAAGCGTGGTCGATCGCGGAGGACCTAGGGAGTCAAGTGGCAGGCATGCCGTGTGAGGAGAAAACGACAGCAGGTCTCTCTCTTGGCGCCGGAGGAAATGTCCGGATCTCCAGAACGCGCAGAACAGATAGAGGGCTCGTGTGCCGGAACGAGGTGAGGGCTTTTTTCCCCTGCTTTCTCCCAACATTCGGGAAGGATCGGATGGTTTATCCTCCCCTTGACCGGACCGCTGCGGTTCGGGTATCCTTGCAAACAAATGGGGTTGCACCCGTGGTGAAACTGGCATACACGCAAGGTTCAGGTCCTTGTGCCCGTTGAGGGCGTGGAGGTTCGAATCCTCTCGGGTGCACCCAGCTGCAAACAGCCGCTTCCTGCAGTGCCCAGGGGGGCGTGCGCAGCGTGGTAGTGCGGGAAATCCCTTGGAATAGGTCCTCCGCATGAGCTTCGGACACGGCAAAATCTGGTATGACGGCAAGTTTGTCGAATGGGCAGAGGCAACGTGCCATGTTCTCACCCATGCCATTCATTACGGGTCTTCTGTCTTCGAAGGCATTCGGTGCTATGACATTCGAGGACGGCCAGGCCTTTTCCGACTTCATGATCACATTCGACGGCTATACGACTCGGCCAAAGTGTATCGGATGACCATCCCCTATTCCCAGGACGCGTTCGAAGAAGCCGTCATAGAAACGGTGCGGGTGAATGGTCTAAAGGCCTGCTATATCCGCCCTGTGGTCTTTCGAGGCCTGAAAGTCATGGGGCTGAACCCGTTGCCCTGTCCGGTGCAATGTGCGATTGCGGCTTGGTCATGGGGTCGCTACCTGGGTGAGGATTCGATGATTAAAGGCGTTTCCGTGCGCATTTCATCGTGGCGAAGACCGGCCCCTGACACATTCCCGACGTTGGCGAAGGCCGGCGGAAATTACTTGAACTCGCAGCTGATGAAGATGGAGGCATTGGACGGAAGTTTTGATGAGGCCATTGCGCTAGACCATTACGGATATGTTTCGGAAGGCTCCGGCGAAAATGTCTTCCTGGTGCGCGATGGCGTCCTGATGACCCCTCCTTGGAGTTCGGCTATTCTGCCGGGAATTACGCGCGATTGCGTCCTGACGTTGGCCGGCGATCTCGGCATACCGGTCCGGGAACAGGCGATTCCACGAGAAGCGCTTTATCTGGCGGACGAAATATTTCTCTCGGGCACAGCCGCCGAAATTGTGCCCGTTACGCGGGTAGATAATCAGGTGATCGGCGAGGGCCGCCGAGGCCCTGTGACCGAACGGATTCAATCGGCTTTTTTGCGGGTGGTAGAAGGCCGGGCGGCAGATCTCCACGGTTGGATTCGATGGGTGAGCCCGACGCGGCAAAAGCAGACACGCGCACGTCGCCCGCGAGGCCGGAGGTTCCTACAAAATGAAGTGTGACCTTTGCAAAAAGAATGAAGCGACGTTGCATGTCAAACAGGTATCCGAGGGATCCATGCGTGCTCTGTCGCTGTGTGAGACGTGCGCCCGGGAGAAGGGGTTAAACGACCCTTCCCCGTTGGCTCTGACGAATTTACTACTCGGCATCGGTGCCTCGTTGGCGTCCCGTGACGCTTCCTCCCCGCGAAAGTGCCCTGGATGCGGCACACGAATCACAGAGTTCAAAAAGGGAGTTCGGATGGGGTGTGCGACCTGCTATGAGATTTTCGCTGAGGAACTGAAACCTATCCTCCGCCGCATGCACCCGGGTAGCCAACATGTGGGAAAGGTCCCTGCGTCTGAACAAACGAATGCGGAACTAGCTGAGTTGCAGAAGGCGCTGGCCCAGGCCGTGGCCGTCCAAAATTTCGAAGAGGCCGCTCGCCTGCGCGATCGGATGTATGCGCTGCGGGCCTCGGCGGAGTGCCCTCGACCCAACCGAACGGCGGAGGAGCTGTCCGGGATCTCGTCAGGGCCCGGCACTCCCGATCAGAATCCAGAGTCCGTGGCGATCAGCAGTCGGGTTCGATTGGCACGCAACCTGAAAGGCGTTCCGTTCCCCAACCGCGCCAGTCCCCGAATACGCCGCGAACTCTGGGATCGGATCACGCAGGCGATCGGTCGGCTACCGCTCATGCGGGGAGCTGTGCCTCTACCGATGGCCGCTCTGAACCGGATTGATAGGGAGATTCTTTGGGAACGCCATGTGATCAGCCGAGAATTAGTGGACAAGGAAGAAAACTGTGGCGTAGTGGTATCCTCCGATGAGCGTGTCTCGATTTTGGTCAATGAGGAGGATCATCTGCGCCTCCAGGCCATCCAGCCGGGAATCGGCCTACGGGCATTGTGGAGCCTTCTCAATACCCTTGATTCGGAAATAGAACCCCTTTTGCCCTATGCGTTTTCGCCCTCGCTCGGATACCTCACCGCTTGCCCGAGCAATGCGGGGACTGGGATGCGCGCCAGCGTGATGGTACACCTGCCCGGGCTTCGACTGCTAAACGAGCTGGAGCCGACTCTTCGGGGATTGGAGAGGCTGGGTGTGGTGGTCCGGGGAATGCAGGGAGAAGGATCGGACGCGATGGGCGATTTGTTCCAACTGTCCAACGCGGGAACGCTGGGTCTCACAGAGAACACCGTTTTGGAACGGCTCGAAAAGGTTGTCGCCGAAGTGGTCCGCCACGAACAGAACGCGCGGCAACGCCTGCTCGAACAACGCCGGGTGTATCTGCTGGACTATGTGGCGCGGGCTTATGCCCTGCTGACGCACGCTCACGTCCTCACATCCCGTGAGGCGGCCGATATGCTTTCGGCCTTGCGGTTGGGCCTGTCCTACGACCTGATTCGGAACTTGACAGCATCCGAGATTCAGTCCATGATAACGCGAATGCAGCCCGGCCATATTCAGCGATCCATGGGGCGGCTGATGCCGTCTGAGCAACGCGATGCCATACGGGCCCGGTTGCTCGGAGAGTGGCTAAAGCGAATTCGCTTGGCCGCCGGAGCGCGGCGCCGGAGACTGCGACGCCCAAGGGGAGCGAAGGTCGTATCATGAGCGGATTTGCCAACTTTACCCCACGCGCCCAGCGCGTGATCGAGCTGGCCCGACGGGAGGCCGACCATTTTAATCACCCCTATGTCGGCACGGAACACCTTTTGCTCGGACTCATTGCTCTCGGCGAGGGAGTAGCGGTCAACGTCCTCGAACGGATGGGCATCGGGATCGAGCAGGTTCGCCGCGAAGTCGAAAAAATGGTAGGGCACGGCCCGGAGACCAAAACGGTGGGCAACATTCCCTTTACGCCCCGGTCGAAGAAGGTGCTCGAATTGGCCAAACAGGAAGCGCAGGCGATGAACCATAGCTACGTGGGCACCGAGCACATCCTTTTAGGGTTGCTACGCGAAGAGGAAGGAGTGGCCGCTCAAATCCTGGCCAAATTGAACGTGGATTTGGAGACAAGCCGGATGGAAGTGCTGAAGGAACTGGACCCCGATTTTGAGGTAGAGGAGGAGCCCGGTCCCCCGTCGGCCGTACCGGGAGGAGCCTCGGCTGCCAAAACGCACAAACCCGGAGAGGTGAAGACTCCTGCGTTGAACAGTTTCGGCCGCGACCTTACCGAGTTGGCTCGCAAAGGCGAGCTGGATCCCGTTATCGGCCGGACGCGCGAACTGGAACGCGTCATTCAGATTCTTTGCCGACGCACGAAGAATAACCCTGTCCTCTTGGGCGAAGCCGGGGTGGGGAAGACGGCTGTCGTGGAAGGCTTGGCCCAGGCGATCGTCAAGGGGGATGTGCCCGACATCATGCGCAACAGAAAGGTCGTCACTCTCGACATGGCGCTCATGGTGGCGGGGACAAAGTACCGGGGGCAGTTCGAGGAACGCATCAAGGCGGTTTTGGACGAAATCCGTCGGGCCCGCAACGTCATTCTCTTCATTGACGAACTGCATACCATCGTGGGCGCCGGGGGAGCAGAGGGAGCGATGGATGCCTCTAACATCATCAAGCCCGCCTTGGCCCGTGGCGAATTGCAGTGCATCGGGGCGACCACAATGAACGAGTACCGGAAATACATTGAAAAGGATGCGGCGCTGGAAAGGCGTTTCCAAACCGTGCGTGTGGACGAACCCACGGTGGAGGAAACCCTCCAAATCCTGCAAGGCATTCGCGAACGATACGAGCGACACCACAACGTCTGCTATACCGACGAAGCCCTTGATGTCGCCGCGCGCCTCTCGGCTCGCTATATCACGGGACGATATCTGCCGGATAAAGCCATCGACACGATTGACGAAGCCGGCGCCCATGTGCGGATGGTCGCCACAACGCGTTCGCCCGAGCTGCGTGAAAAAGAAGCCCAGATCGAACGCATCCGTCGCAGCAAAGAGGCCGCCATCAAGGAACAACGTTACGAGGAGGCGGCGCGGCTGAGGGACCTCGAAAAACGAGAGGAAGAAAGCCTGGAAACGACGATTCGAGAGTGGCGGGAAGCCGTCCGCGCGAAACCGCTCGTCGTGACCGCCGAAGATGTACGCGCGGTGATTTCCAAGGCGACGGGGGTGCCGCTTCAGAAGATGGACGACCGCGAGCTGACGCGCCTTCTCGGCATGGAAGAAGAACTGTCCCGTCGGGTGATCGGACAGGATGAAGCCGTTGCGGTGGTGGCGCGCGCGCTGCGACGCTCGCGGGCGGAATTGAAGGATCCCCAACGGCCGATCGGCTCGTTCGCTTTCCTAGGGCCGACAGGAGTCGGGAAAACGCTTCTCGCCCGTGCCATGGCCGAGTTCATGTTCAATGATGTCAACGCGCTGGTCCAGATTGATATGTCCGAATACATGGAAAAGTTTGCCGTGTCGCGTCTTGTCGGTTCCCCTCCCGGGTATGTCGGCTATGATGAAGGCGGCCAGCTCACGGAAAAAATCCGGCGTCGCCCCTATGCGGTTGTCCTTTTTGACGAGGTCGAAAAAGCTCATCCGGATGTCATGCATATGCTCCTGCAGATTTTGGAGGACGGCCGCCTTACGGATAGTTTTGGCCGCCATGTGGACTTCAAAAATACTGTCGTCATCCTGACATCCAATCTGGGTTACGACGCGACGCGCCAGGGGGGAGGACTCGGATTCGCCGAGGCCTCAGCCCATCGCGATTACGAGCACCTGAAGGCCCACATGGTGGAGGAATTCAAGAAATTCATCAAACCCGAACTTCTCAATCGCCTCGATGAGGTGATTGTCTTCCGCCCGTTGACGCGGGAAGATGCCGACCGCATCCTCGACCTTGAACTCACCAAGGTTCGGGAGCGTCTCCTGGCCAAGGGCAGAACCGTAATTCTCAACCGGGGAGCCAGGGAGTTTCTGATTGACAAAGGCTTTGATGCGGCGTCGGGCGCCCGTCCGTTGCGCCGAACCATCGAACGGTACGTGGAGGATCCTTTGGCGGAACAAATTCTCCGCGGGACACTGACGGAAGGACACGTCATCGAAGTGACCCGAGAAGGAGAGAAACTTGTGTTTCGGGCACAGGCTCCCGCCCACTCTGAAACACAGGAAGCCCGAAGCTGAACGAACGGCAGGAATCCGCGTTGGGTTTGCCGGCGCCTTCCTGGCAGACCTCACCGGGAGAGATATCCGGAGGCAAAGTATGGTGAAAATTCGCTTACGCCGAACAGGCAGAAAGAACGAATCCCGCTTCCGCATTGTGGTCACCGACTCCCGTGCGTCGCGGGATGGTGAGTATCTCGAGTGCCTCGGCTGGTACGACCCCACGCTGCCCGAGAAAAACTTCACGTTGGCGGTGGATCGGGTGGAGCACTGGCTCACCCGAGGTGCCGTCCTCACGGAATCGGTTCGCGTGCTGCTCCGAAAGGCCCGGCGGGTTTCCGCCGGAATGTGAGTTCTGGGGCAGAGCAGGCTGGCCGAAAGCCTTTCCCCTTCCCCCCTCCCATGCGCATTGATGTCATCACGATTTTCCCCAACATGCTCAAGGGATTTCTAGAAGAAAGCATTGTGGGACGAGCCATAGAGCGGGGCCTTGTCGAGATTCGAACCCTTTCGCCTAGAGCCTTTACACGCGATGCGCACCAGACCACCGATGACCGCGGTTACGGAGGAGGCCCCGGCATGATCATGATGCCGGAACCGATCTTCAAGGCGGTGGAATCGGTTCGCACCGATGGCGCGCGAGTGATCCTGATGACTCCTCAGGGCCGCACCTTTCATCAGGCGTTAGCGGCGACACTGGCCCGCGAGCGGCATCTCATCTTCATATGCGGCCACTATGAAGGCGTGGATGAGCGTATCCGAACCGGACTGGCTACCGACGAAATTTCCATCGGGGATTATGTCCTGACCAACGGCGTTCTTCCGGCGGCCGTTGTGATTGATGCCGTCGTGCGCCTTCTGAAAGGCGTGATTGACAATCCAGACGCAATCCGCGAAGAATCCTTCAGTTCGGGATTGCTGGAATACCCTCAGTACACTCGGCCGGCTACTTTTCGAGGCATGAAAGTTCCGGACGTGCTTCTTTCGGGCGATCATGCCCGGATTGCGGCTTGGCGGAAGGAACAGGCGGAAAAACGGACACGGGAACGCCGACCGGATCTCCTGGAACAGCGGCCTGGCGGGGGGATCGGAGAGAATCGCCGGTCCCACTCGGCGTAACCGGACGAAAAAGGCACCCAGGCGACGAGGGCAACGCTATGGTATCGGAACAAAGGATGCGGACAGTGGAACGTGAGGCCATGAAAAAAAACGAACCCGCACCGTTTCGCGTCGGCGATAGAATTCGTGTGTACATCACGATCCGCGAGGGCGACAAGGAACGCCTTCAACTTTTTGCCGGCACGGTCATCGCGCGGAAACATGGAGGCGCGCGCGAAACGTTCACGGTGCGCCGCGTTTCCCACGGGGTGGGCGTCGAAAAGATTTTTCCTCTCCACTCTCCGCACATCGTCCGCCTTGAAATAGAGCGCCGGGCTCGCGTCCGTCGGGCCAAGTTGTACTACCTGCGCAGGCCAAAAGGAAAGCGGGTGAAGTTGGAGGAAAAAACGAAAGAGGCTCAACCCGCAGGAGATACGCCGGTTGCTGGAGTTTGAAGAGCAATTGTGGCATCAGGGCTTACGGTGGATCGCCGGCGTGGACGAAGTTGGGCGAGGCCCCCTGGCCGGACCGGTCGTTGCCGCTGCCGTCGTCTTGGCACCGGATTTCGCCCGCCGCGAAGTGGATGGCTTGCTCTGTGGCCTGACCGATTCCAAAGCCCTCCCGGCAACCGCGCGGGAACGTTTTTGGGGAATTTTGACCCGTTCGCCGCATGTCGAATGGGCCATCGGCATGGCGGACGTGGCCGAGATCGATGCCCTCAATATTACACAGGCGACGCGCGTGGCGATGATCCGCGCCCTGCGCGCCCTACGGATCCTGCCCGAATATGTTCTGGTGGACGGACTACCGATTCAGGGTCTCCCGGTGCCGTCCACGGCACTGGTCCGAGGAGACAGTCGGAGTCTTTCCGTCGCGGCGGCTAGCGTGGTCGCCAAGGTTACGCGCGACCGCTTGATGCGCGATCTGGACCGCGCGGACGGTCGATACGGATTCGCCCGTAACAAGGGATATGGCACCTCCTCCCATCTTCAGGCACTTTTGGAGTACGGTCCTTCGCCCGCTCACCGGCATTCTTTTCGCCCGGTGCAGGAAGCAGCGGCAATTCGCGCTCGGGTCCTGCAGAACCATGAGTAAAGACCGAGAGGGCGGAGGCCTGTCCGGACTTTGGGGGGAACGGGAAGCGGAACGGGTTCTGCGACAACGGGGCTATCGCATCGTGGGACGCCGCGTGCGCGTCGGCAATCGGGACGAAATTGACCTTGTGGCTCGTGACGGTGACGTGCTTGTTTTTGTGGAGGTCAAAACCCGAAAAAGCGACGCCTTCGGACGTCCCTCCGCGGCTGTGGACGCGGCCAAGCGCCGAGCCCTTTCGCGCGCGGCAATCCGCTATCTCCGGCAGCTTCGATCGCCGCCTCCCTTTTTCCGCTTTGACGTGGTGGAAGTGTTGGGGGGGAACGGCGAGTCCCACCCTCAGATTTATCATATTGAAAACGCCTTTGGGCTTGACGCGCACTACCGTTTGCCGTACTAGACGGCTGCAGGTGATCTCCTCCCGCGCCCGGCGGAGTAGGCGCTATGCGCAACCGCTTCGGATGGCTAGGCCTGATCGTGTGCCTGACGAGTCCGGCCCTTCACGGTCTGGAACGTTCTGACCTTTCCGCCGAGGCCCAGGCTCTTATCCCTGAGGGCAAATCCGTTGTCGTCACCCTGAAAGACGGCCAGACCCTCCAGGGTACCATCGCGTTGGATACCCCCGACAAGATCATGCTGAAAGTTCGAAAGAGCAAGACAATCAGCGAAAGCAAAACTATCCTGCGCAGCGATATTCAGAAAATGGAAACCGCTGACCTCCCGGCCCTGTTTGCCGCTAAGCTTTTGGAACTTCCATGGGATGAGAAACAGACCCTCCCGCGTGGGGAACTGACACGCCGCCTAAGATTGTTCGACGAGTTCCTCGACAAATGTAAGGGAACGGACGCCTACGAGGAGGTTCGCGCCATGCGCGAAGCATATGCGGCAGAGGCCCAAAGGCTGGAATCGGGTATGGAAAAAATCGAGGGGGAATGGTTCCCCCCTGTAGCCGCCGCTATTCGCAAATTCGATCTGGATTCCAAACTGATCGAGGAGCTGAAGGCCCGCAAAGATGCGACAACCAACGAAAAGGTGCGCCAGGCAATCGAAAAACTCATCGAACGACGTCGCGCGACGGCCCGCCAAGTTCCCCGCGTGATGCAAGATCGCATCCCCGTCCTCCTCGCAGAGAGAAAGTTTGATGAGGCCGTATCGGAAACCACCGCTTTCCTGCATTTCTGGATAGATCAGGTGGTCTCCAGCGAAGGGCCGGCCCGCGAGGTGCTGAAAGAAATGGATTTTGACTACATCCTGCGCCTTCAAACACGCATCGTGGAGACCTATCGGGCGGCAGGGTTAGGACAAGAGATCCCCCCCTCCACACCGAAGGTTGATAACATGGTGTACATCCCGGGCGGCTATTTCCTGATGGGAAAAAAAGGGGACGATCCAAACCAGCCGACGTTTCCCCTGCACATCGTGTACGTCAGCCCGTTCCTGATTGATAAGTACGAAGTCTGCAACGAAGACTATCGACGCTTTGTGGAAGAAGTCAAACGCACAGGCGAATCGTGGATGGAGCACCCCGACGCACCCCCCCTGAAGAAGCATGAACCGGAAGGTTGGAAATTCCCTCACCTCAGTCGTCCGAAACAGCCCGTGGTGGGCGTGGACTGGTATGACGCTTTTGCCTATGCCCGGTGGGTGCTCGGTAAGAAACGTTTCCTGGAGGGCGACATGAAACGGCTGCCCACGGAAGCCGAATGGGAACGGGCAGCACGAGGCCCGGACGGCCGGACCTATCCGTGGGGCGAAGAAGATCCGGAAAAAGTCCCGGTGAACTGGCCGGCCGGAAGAAAATTCTTGGCTGCGGAGATGGATCGACAGAATCCTCCCAAGCGACCGGAACCGGAACAGGGTGGCTGTGTCTGCGTCAAGCAGGAGGTGCCGCCGCCCCCACCCCCTACGTCCCTGCCCAGCGAAACCTGGGATGTCGATCAGTTACTTCCGGAAAAGGCGCTGCAGGCGATGCGCAACGAAGTGTTTGAGTGGAAAACGAATTACGTGAGCCCGTACGGACTTTATCACATGGCCGGCAATGCTGCCGAATGGGTCCATGACTGGTACGATGAAACATATTACCGCCGTTCCCCTGTGCGCGATCCCCAGGGACCCGAACGGGAAAAGCAAACCCGGCCCAAACGGGGAGGCGGAAGGATTCCCATGGGGCACGTGTATCGCGGGGGCTCCTACCTCAGCGGCAACAAGGAGGAATTAGCCACGTACTGGCGCGGCGCTTCCCCCGACCCTGGAACGCGAGCGGGTTGTCAGGTGGACGGCCGTGGACAGCTGGTCAACCCGTTTATCGGTTTTCGTTGTGCCAAATCCCTTGAGCTGGTCAAGGCGCAACCCACAAGCCGTCCCGGCGCCCCTGATGTCACGGTGGAGGAATTGATTCAGGAAATCCGTTCGCAGCCTAAACGGTGAAAAACGCATCGGGATCCTTCGCCGGAATCGCCGCACCCAGAAGGGTCCGGCCCCTACGGGCCGAAGGTCAGCCAGGCTATTCCCGCCCATCGGGAGAGAACATGTCCGGCCTCTCCCCCTTCACAACGGATAGGAGATCGGCTCCGCATACAGGCTTTTCTGAATGGCGGTGTCCGGAGACAGCGTGGTCGGTTGCCCAGCAATGCGTTCCAGGTTGTTCACCAGGACCTGGATACGGGTGACGCTCTCCATCGCCAGATTGAGCATATCGAGCTGAGGCGGGGTCAACTCGCCTAGCGATTGGGCCGTCAGCATGGAAATGGTGCAATTCACCACAGAGAGGGGCTGGCAAAGCTCCTGAACAATCTCGGCGAGCACCGTGATCATCTGCTTCCGGGATAGCTTGAGTTGCACGCCGCTTTTTACCGCCTCCTGTTCCATCCGTTCTGCCGCCTCCAGGTCAGACTGCACCGATGCCACCCATCCGCTGATTTTCTGTCTCGTCTTTTCCGTAACCCGACGAACCTGTTCTGCGGCTTTCCGGACATTTTCGCTGACGGGGGAGCCCCCAGCGTTGGCGCTGGCCATGTCGGCCCGCTTTACATCGCGCTCCAGTTGCTGCAGAATCTCCCCAAGACGGCGGACAGCTGCGGCCGCTTCTTCTTCCTCGTCTGCGTCGGTGGCGCCGTGTGCACCGCTCAGAGCAAGAAGCCGGTGCCACGCCGAAATATCCACTCCGCCTTCGGCCAGCTCACGCTCGAGTCCGGCAGCCTGCATGCGATCCCATCCTTGAAGCTTGATGAACCGGAGGATGCGTTTCTCACTTTCCTCCAGCGCGTGAAGCTTGCGCGTGTAGTCCTGCACAATGAAATCCATTTTGAGGCGCTCCGTCATGCGCTCCACAGCGGACACCACGGGATGTTCTTCGGTTTCTCCCTCCTGAACGTTCATTTTCTGCAGGAGATCCTTTTCCAACCGTCGAAGCGCAGCCGCAATGGCCTGCTTGCCCTTCTGCGTCTTGCTAAAGGGATCTTTCAACAACGCGTCAAAGGCCCGATTCAGACACGCGACAACCATCTCGGCGACTTTTCGGGGATCGCTGCCGGCGTCACCGGCCGCCGACGCCGTTGCGGCCTGAAGAACAAGACCGGCCATCATCTCCGAGTCCTCGAGCAGCCGTCGCAGGGTACCCCGCCGGCTCTCGGCAACCGTGTCGCCGACCTCCCCGCCAGACAGAAGGGCCAGGACGTCTGCCTCAATGGTGGGGTGCTCCCGCTGGGTCGCCGCTTCCAGTGCCTCTCGGGATACGACCGCCTCGTCCTCCGCCACTTCGCGGAGAATAACCCGGCGCGATGTGATATGCGCGAATTGATGCCGGAGAATCATCTCGGTGAACTCCCCCTCGGCTTTCAATGCGGCTGCCGGACGAGACAGCAGATCGGTGAGGGTGGTAAATTCCTCCGGCGTCAGACCACGTTTGAGAATGAAGTTGCAAGGGCTGAGATCGGAAAGGTGTTGGGCGAATACCTCCAGGTGGGAGCTGTGCGTTTTCAGGTCTTCTCCGTTCACCTTGATGGTTCGCTCCTCAATCGTGATGCGGAGGCGTCCCCCCCGCTGGAGCGCCGTGGTGACGACAGAAAAACTCTCCTTCAGGGTTTGCTGGCGATCGGCCTCCGAGAACCAACATCTCTTCACGTTGTTATGGATCACAAAGGCGATGGCTTGAACAGCCGCTTCGGTTTCAAGGTCCGTGCTACGGGGCGACGTCGTGGCCTCAGCCGGCGCAATGCCACACGGCGTGGGTATGATCGGCGTTGGCTTCGGCCCCTCGGGACCTCGGAGTCGAATAACCATGGCACACCTCCCATGCACCTTATCTCTTAGCATGTCGGGATGCCCGCGTAAAGCCCTTGCCGCAAGATCCACGCGGCTGCGGCGACACGCAAAAGGTGCCATGGAATTTCCCCTTGGTGCGATTTCTTCCGTATTCTCCCTTGGCCTCAATATTTTCCCCGGCGAACGAACTCTCCCCTGAATGCACGATCCGTCCACAAAAAAAGGGAAGGGAGCGACAGGTGCATGTAGCCTGCCGCTCCCCTTTCCTATCGTGCCGTTGTTGTCCTTATTCCTTTCGATCATCCGATTGTTTAGAATACCTCCCTGGATGTCCCGCTCGAGCATAGGGGCGCAACGCCGCCTTCTGTATGCCCTTTTTTCCTTGTCGACACGGCCTCAGGCAAAACACACAACCGCAGGCTGGCACCCCGCCATTCACTCTCAGGTGGCCGCCTGCCTTCGAACGGCTACCTGAGCCGTTACTTGCGATTTACGAGGTGGGAAACATCACGATCGGCGCCATTCGCACGGGCGCCGCTGGCCTGAATAACGCCGGTGCGGGCAACGTCACCATCGGCACAGCGACAAACCCTGCGGGGAATATCCAAATCGGGGGGATCACCGCCGATGCAGACGGATACGGCGGGGACGCAGGGGATTGGCCCGGCGACATCACACTCTACGGGAATGGGTATGTGTACATCACGAATGATGCGGGCCGGCAAAACATTTCCAACGTTCCGGGACGAGGCGATTACGACGAGAAAGAATGCGGGACCATCACTATTGTCCACCAAGGGGCGCTTGTGGCTGGCACTCTGCAGACAAAGAATGCGTTGTCTGAACACCAACGCGGAGGGCATGTGCTTCTGAATGGAGACGCAGCCGGGACTGGCCCCACAGGTAGCGCCACTCTCAGGTCCATTCAGACCAGCCGCCCAGGCTGGAATTATGCCGGCAATGTGACCATAAGGGGCTATACGGGGGTGACGGTGGATAACGACATTGTCACGGCCGTGACCGGCCGTGGGGGCGGTGATGTGGCCATCACCAATATTGGTTCAGGTGG
>FWWM01000713.1_pt1 | contig 50176 bp, 45 predicted proteins | sample 2228351 | NCBI WGS metagenome assembly FWWM01 (sample SAMEA103939774, study PRJEB20133) | metagenome | reverse complement strand
TCGGCTCCGCCCTGGCCATCACCATCTCCTGGAGTCAGTACCAGTCGATCCTGTGGGCCGTCATCCACGGCGTTCTGGGGTGGATCTACGTGGTCTATTACGCCCTGACCCGATGAAGGCGAGCCCCGATCTGCGTTGGATCCTGCTGGGAGGTGCAGTGACCACCCTGGCGGTGGCCGTCGCGGGTGGCGTCAACCTGTTCTACCCCCAGTTCGCTGCTGGACCGCTGGATGCACTCTCTGCGTTGCTCCCTGGCTTCGAGCGCACTTCCACCCCCCGGAAAGTCCTGAAGCTGGCGGCGGGTATCGGCCTCTACGCCGCTCTCCTGACGTGGGCGATCCGCCTGGTGACCCGGCGTGTCCGGAAGTGAACCGAGGTCCCCCGCATTGGAAGGGTTCGGACCCCAGACCCCGCAGAATCCGTGGGCTCCATGGCAGCAGCGGAACGCATGGGGGCCTGCGTGATCAGGCTGATCGGCTTTCCCCCGTTCCGCCGGCTATCCGCGAAGGGTGAGTCCCCCGTCCACCACGATTACCTGGCCGGTCAGGTAGTTGTCCGGCTCCACCAGGAGCCGGACGACTTTCGCCACATCCTCCGCCCTGCCGAACCGCGGGATCAGTCCCTGCTGAACGTAGTGGTCGTACTTGCCCGAGGCGATGGACGCCAGCGCCATACCGGCGCGGTTTACGCCCGGCGCCACCACATTCACCCGGATCGCGGGCGGCTCCCCCCACTGCCTGGCGAGGATCCGGGCGGCGTGAATCAACGCTGCCTTGGGGGCGGCATATCCCACACCGGAAGGAAACGGTTTTACCGCCTGCATGGTAGAAAACAGAACTACAGTCCCCGAGACCCCAGCTTCCCGCATGGCGGCGGCCGAGTCGCGGGCCAGCAGAATCGGTCCGGCGCAATTGACTGCAAACGACTCCACCAGATCGCCGGTATCCGCCGTCTCGAAGTTCATCCGCGCCGGATCACCCGCCAAACAAACCAGGCCGTACAGTCCGCCCGGGCTCTTGGCCGCTGCTTCAACCCACCGGCGGCGGACCTCCGGATCCCGGATGTCGCCCTCCACGACCGCAACTTGCCGGTGGTAACGGCGGGAAAGGTGCAGCGCCAGTTGTTCCGCCCGAGCCCGGTTGCCGCGGCAGCCGATGACCAGATCGGCTCCATCCCGGGCGAGCAAACTGCAAACCGCCGCGCCCAGACCCCCGGATCCGCCGGCTATCAGCAGCGTCCGCCCTGCCAGACCAGCCTCATTGAAGTCGAATTCAGGCACATCCATGCCGGCTCTTCTCTCCTTGAGCCACGGATCTCCGGATCACGCAAAGCCCCCAGCGGTCAGGTGTGAAGTCCGTAGGTCTACGGCCCGCCATCGGGACCGGGCCGGTTCAAGGCGCGCCGCAGGTCCTCCGGAGTCCGGACGGGTTCCAGGCACACGGTGTCCCAGCAGACCCAGGCGGCGGCACCGTCGGAAACCGACCGACCTTTCAGGACGGGCACATCCGCCCCGCCGTTTCCCAGCACCATTACCCGGTCGGGCAGGAACTCCCGCCGCAGGACTTCGAGCAACGGCTCACGTGCCGTCGGGTGGCCGGAAACCACCACCGTGGGCACCGGGCCCAGCAACATTCCCAAAGCTCTGAACCAGTTCCCGAACCCGATGGGATAGCGGGCCATGGCCGCCGCCACCCTGCCGATCAGCCGCGATGCCCGCTCCCGGTAGCTCTCCTCCCCGGTCAGGTGGTAGAGCAGCATGAAGTTCACCGCCATGGTGGAGTTGCCGCAGGGTACGGCGTTGTCGAAATACTCCCGGGGGCGAACCAGCAAGGGTTCGTGGTCGCGGGCAGTCAGAAAGAAGTCGCCCTGTTGCGGATCTGCGAACAGATCCAGCGCCTGCTCCACCAGCCGGCGGCCCCGCTCGAACCACACCGTTTCCCCGGACGCCTGATACAGCACCAGAAAGCCTTCCGCCACGTGGGCGTAGTCATCCAGGAAAGCGGCCAACCGGTGGTCTCCGGACCGGCTGCGCCACAGCCGTCCATCCCACAAGTGGTCCCACAGATGGCGGGCGCAATTGCCGGCCAGATCCAGCCACCGCTGCTCATTGAGCACGAACCCTGCCTCCGCACAGGCGGACAGCATCAGGCCATTCCACGAAGCGAGGATTTTGGTGTCCAACCCCGGACGGGGACGCCGGTCCCGGACCCGCTTCAGGAGGCCGCGGCAACGTTCCAGCCGGGACCGGACCGCTTCCACCGGCAGGCCGTGCTCGGCTGCAACTGCTTCCAGCGGGCGCCGCTGATAAAGGATATTGACGCCCTCCCAGTTCCCGGCCTCGCTGACCCCGTAGACGTCGCAGAACAGGGAGGCGTCGTCGGGATCCAGCACGGACTCGATCTCGGCTCTGGACCAGACGTAATACTTGCCCTCCTGGCCTTCCGAATCCGCGTCCTCCGAAGAGTAGAACCCGCCTTCAGGGCTGGTCAGGCACTCCCGGACATAGGCGAGAGTCGATTCGACGGTTTCGCGGTATTCCGGCTTGCCGGTGGCCTGCCAAGCCTCCAGATAGGTCCGCACCAGCAGAGCGTTGTCGTAGAGCATTTTCTCGAAATGCGGCACCAGCCAGCGTTCGTCCACGGCGTAACGATGGAACCCGCCTCCAAGCTGGTCACGGATGCCTCCCCGGGCCATCGCCGTCAGGGAAAGCTCCACCGCCTCCAGAGCGCCTTCACTGGCGAAACGCCGCCATCCCCGCAACAGGAAACCCAGCGACATGGCAGAAGGAAACTTGGGTGCCGAACCGAATCCACCGTAGCGCGGGTCGATCATCCGCAGGGTCTGTTGGAAGCCGTTTTCAAGCACACCCTGGTCCAGTGGGCCCGTGGCGGAACCCGCAACCGTCTGCTCGAGAAAGCGGCGGATCTGCTCCGCCGATTCCGCAATGCGATGACCCTGCTCCCGAAAGAAGCGGGCGACGCTGCGCAGTACCGAAGGAAAGCCCGGACGACCCGGGAGATCCCGAGGGGGAAAGTAGGTACCCCCGTAAAACGGCAGGCCCTCGGGGGTCAGAAAGACCGTCAGCGGCCAGCCTCCGTGGCCCGAGGTGGCCTGGACGTAACTCATGTAGACCGTGTCGAGGTCGGGACGTTCCTCGCGGTCGACCTTGATGTTAATGAACTCATCGTTCATGAGGCGGGCGATATCCGGGTCTTCGAAAGACTCCCGCTCCATCACATGACACCAGTGGCAGGCGGAGTAGCCGATGCTGAGGAGGATGGGTTTGCCCTGGGCCCGGGCCGCGGCCAGCGCCTCCTCCCCCCAGGGATACCAATCCACCGGATTGAAAGCGTGTTGCCGGAGGTAGGGGCTGGTTTGATGCAGCAGCCGATTCGGCCGGGACGTACTCATGTGCCTTTCCTAGTCCTGCTCCGCCAGCCAGCGTTCGCAGTCGATGGCGGCCCGGCAGCCGGCTCCGGCGGCAGTCACCGCCTGCCGGTACACGTGGTCATGCACGTCGCCTGCGGCAAAGATGCCCTCGATCCGTGTGCGCGAGCCATTCTCCACGATCAGATAGCCGTCCTGGTTGCGTTCCAGGATCCCTTCGAAGATTTCGGTGTTGGGCTTGTGTCCGATCGCCACGAATACCCCATCCACCGCCAAGGTCGATTCCTCACCGGTCTTGACGTTGCGGAGCCGGACGGCTTCCACTCTCTTGCGGGCGGGATCCAGGATGTCGGTCACCACTGTATCCCAGATAAAGCGGATCTTGGGGTTGCGGCGGGCACGCTCCGCCATGATTTTGGACGCCCTCAGTTCATTGCGCCGATGAATGATGATCACTTCCGAGGCGTGCTTGGTAAGGTACAGGGCATCTTCCATGGCGGTATCGCCGCCGCCGACGACCGCAACCTTCTGGTCGCGGAAGAAATAGCCGTCGCAGGTGGCACAGGTCGAGACACCGTGCCCCAGCAGTTGCCGCTCGGATTCCAGACCCAACATCTTGGCGGAGGCTCCCGAAGCGATGATCAGACTCTGGGTCTCGTACCGGTTCTGTTCCGTGTGGACCACAAACGGGCGGCTCGACACCTCCACCCGGACCGCCTTCTCCATCACGAATTCGGCTCCGAACCGCTGGGCCTGCTTCTTCATGTTTTCCACCAGTTCAGGGCCCATGATTCCCTCCGGGAAACCCGGATAGTTCTCCACCAGCGTGGTCAGGGAAAGCTGACCGCCCGGCTCATGTCCTTCCAGTACCAGCGGCTGGAGATCAGCCCGCGCCGCGTAGATCGCCGCCGTCGAACCGGCACATCCGGACCCCAGGATGATCGTCTTGCGCACCATGTTCACTCCTTCCCGTGAATTCCGCGAACGGCTGAAAGTCAAGCATACCAGCCTCCGCCGGGCGGTGCCGCCCACCGTTCACCGCCGGTATCCGGCCGTTCAGCGGTCAACGATGGCAATCGCCCCGACGACCGGTCCACAATGCGTCCCGAAGGAGGGACTACACCTCATGAAGAAGATGCGTCTTCCGCTTGCTGTTCTTGCACTGACGGTGTCGGCCTGGATGTTGGGCGCCGGCGCTGTCTTGGCCCAGGAAAGCAGAGAACTCCGGGTCAAGGTGAACTACACCGGGGCGGGCACCGTGGACTCCACCCACGGTATCCATCTCTATCTTTTCGATACGCCCGACATTTCAGCCGGCTCCATGCCCATCGGCATGAGCTCGGCCTGGGAGAACGGCGCGGTGGTCGTGTTCTCCGGAGTGTACAGCCAGACCGTGTACCTGGCGGGCGCTTATGGAGATTACGACCCCTCCATGGGCCCTCCTCCTTCAGGAACACCGGTCGCTCTCTACCGGCCGGGCGAGCCTGTTCCAACCCCCATCGCGATGGACCAGCCCACGGTGGAAATCGAGTTCACCTTCGACGACTCGTTCCGAATGCCCTGAAAGGGACCTGCGCGGCAGGAGGCCGGAGTGGGGGGAGTGGCCGGTCCTGTCGGTTCCGGTGGCCCTACCGCCTCCTGAATACCGTCTCCCGCCTCCCTCACGAAATCCGTCTGTCACCGACCAGCCGCACAGCCAGCCAGGGGCACCTCCTCCGGAGCTCTGCGGCGAAGGATTCCAGGACGGAGGCCGGAACCCGCTTCAACGGCCGCGCCGGATAGTCGACCCCCTCATGGCTTCCCCTGGACTGCAGGAACCAGCCGCTGGGATAGGGACGGGTCGGGGAGTTGACCTGGATCTCATCCGGCCGCACCGCCTCCAGAATGGCGGCGTAAGCCTCCACCGGGTCCCGGGTGGAGTGGACCAGCATCGACTGGATGCCGAGGACCCCTGAGTACTCTTCCCTGAAGCGGCGCAAGCCTTCAACCACCGAGGCCAAACTGACGCCGGCGACGGGCCGGTTGACCCGCTGGAACGTCCGCTCGGTGGCCGCGTCCAGCTTGACGTAGACCCGGTCGGCAAGAGCCAGCTCCTGTCGGACCTCGGGCAGATTGAGCAGGGTCCCGTTGGTCAACACCAGGCTGGGCAGGCCGGTGAAATCCCGGACCTTGAGGATGACCTCCCCGAGGTTAGAGGCCAGGGTCGGCTCCCCACTGCCGGAATAGGTGACGATCGAGGCTTGCTTCCATGCGCTGCGGGCGAGGTCAGCCATGACCTGGGCAGTGGGTACGAACAGGCGCCGATCGAGGATGCGGAGCTGGATATTTCCAAGCTGGCAGTAGGTGCAGTTGAACGAGCAGATGGAGTTGACGCACAGGAGATCGATCCCCAGGGAGGCGCCCACCCGCCAGGAGGGAACCGGTCCATAGACGGAGCTCACCGCCGCCGCAACTCCAGCAGGGCTCCCATCACGGTCCTTCGCATCAACCACGTCCGCGATTGTATCGGGAACTCAAACCTGTGTAATCAGTGAAGCCGCGGCTCAGCGAAGTTGGATCCGCGCCTCGGTCTAGAACGCGAACCGCAGCAGGAAACTGTGTCCCAACGGGCTGAAGTGGGGGCCCCTGGTTTGGGACAACTGGTACTCCAGAAAGAGACTGTCGAACCGCTTCCCCAGGCTCCAGCCCAACTGGTTGAGCTGCAGGCGGTTGGTCTCCAGAACCTGTTCGCTGACCAGCCGGCCCTGGAAATCGGTCAGCCAACCGGTGGAGTCGGCGGCATACCGGCCGGTAAACCTCTCCTTCGCCTGGAACCACGTCCCCCCGCCGCCGGTGAAGAATCCGTACGGCAGGTGGTACTGCAGCCACGCGTGCAAGCCGTGGTGGTGACGGCGCACCTGTTCCGCACCCACCTGCGCCTGCTCCAGCAGGTCCGTCCGGTGCCCGGTGCTGCGCACCTGGGAGTACTGGTAGTCCAAGGCCCCAAACAGCCGGTCGTTCCAACTGTAACCCAGTCCGGCGGCGACGGTGGGCGTCCAGAAAACGGTCTCGCGGAGCGAGTCGGAAGTGCGAAAGTCCCTCACCTCTTCTTCCAGACGGGTGCGGTTGAGGGAACCCAGCAGAGCCAGATGGAGGTTGCGGTACAGCCTGACTCTCCAGCGGGCCCCCAGCTCATGCTGGTACCCTTCGGAGGTGAACCTCGCCAGGCTTGCCGGCAGACCGTTGGTTTGGTGCCGGTCCTGGCCCGTCTCCCCATTCATTACGCCGATCCGGTAGAACGCTCCCAGCGATCCGATCCCGTCCGACTCCAGGTGATAGCCGAAGGTGACCTGGCGGCGGTCGGAGGTGAACAGCGTCCGCGCGACGTCGCTGTACAGCAGCATGCCCGCGGGGCGGAACTCGTAGCGCGTGTCGATGTCACCTGAGGTGTGGGTCCAGTCGTAGGAGACCGCCAGCGTCTTGCCTGGAAAACGGCGGGCACCCAGGACCATCATCCGGTGGGACCGCGAATCCGATTGCAGATCCGGCGCAAACAGGCTGTTGCCGACCTGCTCCACCGAGACCTCACCGCCGAACACGGTGGGAATCCGCCGGGAAATCCGGAAGCGGAAGTCGTGGTCAAAACCGCGGAACTCGTAAAGCCCGCCCACCACCCACCGATCCATGGGATACACGTAGGAGATGCGGGAGGAGACGCCCTGCAACAGGCGCTCGTCGGTGGCGAACAGCTCCCGCAGGTCGGTGAACCGGTTGAGCGGGTTCAGAGGGGAGATCTCCGGACTGGAGAAAGCCTCCGAGCGGGACGGGTAAAGGTAGTAGCGTCCGGAGGGACGGTGCACCATCGACACATACGCTGGGTTTTCCGCCAGATCCAGGTGGGGATCCGGAAACGCCAGGAAGCGGTGAAGCAGCGGCTGTTCGGCCGGCGTCTCCCGGCTGAAGTTTTCAGCGACCACATGCTCGAAAGTGACCGGCGGATCCGGGGGCCGCAGCGGATAGACGGTCACCTCCTTGCCCGCCCCCACCAGCACCTCGCCCGCAGCCACCTGGGTGTTGCGTACCGCCACCAGTCCTTCGTAAACGCGGACTCGGGTTACCGCGTTGGGACGCACCTCGATATCGAACTCGGTTCCACGCACCCCAATCGTGGCCACCGGGGTGTGCATCTCGTAGGGATTGGGGGCGCCCACCAGCTTGCGGATGCGCAGCCGCACCTTTCCCAGCCAGATGCGAAACAGTTGGCGGACTCCGCCCGAGAAGTCCAGGATCTCAAGCTGGGTATCGGGCTGCAGCTCTACCGTGCTGCCGTCCACCAGACCCAGCAGCGCGTAGCCGTCCGGACCCGAGCGAAGCTGATCGCCGGCCCGCACCACGGCTCCCGCCTGCAGAAGTTCCGGCGCGGCGCCGGCTGCCGCCAGCGGACCCTGACGGTTCACCTCACCCCTGACCGCCAGCACTTCAGCCTCACCGACCGAAAGCGCCACCCGACGCGCTTGGGCAAACGTCGGCGTCACACAAACCCAAACGGCCGGCAGCAGACACACGACGACCCGGAACAGCCGCCACGCTGCTCCGGGTCCCCGTTCAACCCGTGAATGCTCTGGCGCTTTCGTCGCCATCGTGCTTCAATATCCCCAGTTTCGAGGCGCAAGCCTCGGGGGTGGAGCGCCCGGCCGCCACCGTGACGACCGGGCGCCCCTGGGGGAGGCCCTTGCACTCGGGTCGGCCTCTCAGGCCGGACCCGACGCGTTTTTAATCCTCAATCTTGATCTTCTTCGCCAGGATCGATCCGTCGTTTCTCCAGACTCCTTTCACGTGGACCTTTTGTCCCAGCTCCAGAACCCGGCTCGGCACAGGGCCCTGGTGGCCTTCAATGACCGTCTGCTGGTTCAGGTGGACCCGCCTGTCCTCCACCGTAATCATCACCACCGACGAATCCTGCGACCGCAGCAGGTCGGTGATCGCTCCCTCCACTTCAGCTTCCTCGCCCTCTGGGTCCTCACCCGGTTCCGGCTCATCGTCATCTCCGTCCAGGACACGTACTTCGTCAGCCAGAACCACCCCGTTCATCCGCCGGCCGGACACCTGGACGAGAAGGCCGTCCTTCAGCTCGGACGGTGAAACCAACCGGCCCTCCTTCACAATCCGGGTCTGGGCATCCACCACCACCTGGGTTTCGGTGATCCGGAACTCCACCCGCGTGGTGGTTCTCCGCAAGCCTGCAATCAGCCCCTTGAGCATGATTCCGACCGGCGACGGTGCCAGTGCATCCAAATCGTCGAACACATTCCCGTTGTCGTTGGTGTCCACCGCCACGCGATCGGCCCTGATCAGGGCAGTGCCCGGCAGAAATCTCCCCTCGACTTCGACCATCAGGCCGACCTGCAAAGCGCCTGAGAACTGGGTCGCCTGGTCGTAGGCCACCAGGGCGGAGACTCCGCCGACACCTACATCGACACTGAGCAACTGGTTGTCTACCTTGACCAGCCGGCCCTCCAGCCGCAGCGGCTCCGACTCCACCGTCCGGTCGCCGACTTCCACCTCCAGACCGACCCACAGGCCTTGCCGATCTTCAGCCCGCAGCCGAATCGGTTCGCCGACCGTCAGTTGGACTGGAGACAACTCCGTACCCCCCGACCGTCGGAGCACGGTGTTTTCATCCAGCAGAACGTCGATTCCCGATACCCGGATGAGGCCTTCCTGGGTCCACTCCAGGGTCCCCTCCAGTTCCAGGGGAGCGGAGCCTTCGATGTGGATCCGTTTGGCCACGATGTTGACAACCAGGCCCTGGGGGGTGACACGCGAGGTGAAGAACCCGTCCACCTCCAGAAACGCGCCCAGACGGATCTGGCGCGGCGCCGACCGGAATCCGCGTCCCGCCACCACTTCCGTCCAGGCGTTCAGTTGCACCTCGATCTGGGAACGGTTCACCTGGATGGTCAGGCTGGCCGGTTCGCCCTGGGAATCGTGGCTGATTCCGAACACCGGTCCCCGAAAATGGATATCCGATCCGCGCCGCTCCTGACCCTTGGCGTATCCGCTCAGGATCAGCAGCGCGGCGATCAGCCACCCCAGTTTTCTCGGATAGTGGTTCGGGACCATCCTAACCGGGAAAGACAGCAAGTCCGGTGCCAAAGTCATTGAGCTCTCCGATCCAGTCACGATGCGGCCTCCCGCCCGAAGCTGTGAACCATTCCCTGCTGCAGCCGGGTCGTGGCGACACGGCGCTGTGTCAATCCGACCCGCCGGAATCTCCGCCGAAGGCGCTGAGATCGATGCCCAGCCGCTCCGCCTTCCGATACAGAGTTTTGCGTTCGATGCCCAGACGGCGCGCGGCCAGGGTCCGGTTGCCGCCCGTGGCGGCAAGGGCCTCCACGATTTTCTCCCGCTCCGCCAGCTCCAGGGGTGAAAGGCCGGATGCTCCAGTCGCCTTCGCCTGGTCCCGCAGCGGCAGGTCCTCCGGCACCAGACAGGAGTCGGTTTTCAGCACTGCCGCCCGCTCCAGAACGTTTTCCAGCTCCCGGACGTTGCCCGGCCAGGTGTACTCCTCCAGAAGCCGCATCGCCTCCGGGGTGACCGTGAACGAACGACCCAAACGGCCCGACACTTGCCTCAGGAAGTGGCGGACCAAGGCGGGGATATCCTGGCGGCGGTCCCGTAGCGGCGGGACCGTCAGTTCCACCACCCCCAGCCGGAAATACAGGTCCTGGCGAAACTTTCCTTCAGCCATCAGTCGCTGGAGGTTCTGGTTGGTGGCAGCCACCACGCGGACGTTCACGCGCAGGCTGCGGCCCGCCCCCACCGGGCGGATCTCCCCTTCCTGCAGAGCACGTAACAGTTTCACCTGGAACCCCGGAGTGGTCTCGGTGATCTCGTCCAGAAAAAGCGTTCCCCCCTGGGCCTGCTCGAACAGCCCCTTGCGGGACGTGACCGCCCCGGTAAACGCGCCCCGCTCGTGCCCGAACAGCTCGGCCTCCAGCAAGGTCTCCGTGAGCGCGCCGCAATTGACCGCAACGAACGGCCCTTCGCGACGGGGACTGAAGCGGTGAAGGCAGCGGGCGACCAGTTCTTTGCCGGTGCCCGTCTCGCCGTAAATCAGCACCGGCGAGTCTCCCCGCGCCGCCAGCGCGATCCGCTTGTACAGCTCCACCATGGGCGGAGAGCTGCCCACCAGGATCGATTCTGGGCCCTCCTCGGGCCCCGGTACGGGTTCCAATGCAGGCCCCTGCGACATCACCCGCCGGACCAGGTTCAGCAGGTCCGCCACCTGAAAAGGTTTGGCGAGGTAGTCCACGGCGCCCTCCCGGATCGCCTCCACCGCCGTCTCCACACTGCCTTGGGCGGTAATCATGATCACCGGTGCCGGATGGACCGAATCCCGGTTCATGCGCAGCAGGTCCAGTCCGGTGCCATCCCCCAGGTACAGATCGCACAGGATCAGGCGGAAATGACGGTGCGCCAGTGCTTCCCTGGCCTGCGCCAGCGACGCCGCCGCCACTGAAACGAAACCGGCGCTTTTCAGCGCCATCGTCACCATGCGGGACGTCGCCGGATCGTCTTCCACTACCAGTACCGGAGCCGACATCGCCCCCATTATCTGCGAAATCCGGGCAGCCGTTGCTTCCTAGTAGAGGAGATGGGGGGCCCTCCGTTTGCGGAATTCGTCGAGATCCCCTCTCCACCGTTCGGCCACCGCATCGGGCGCCCGAGTTTCCAGCAGCATTCTGCGGATCCAGGAGTTTCCGGCCAGACGATCAAAGACGGCGTCGTCAAACCGAAATTCCTCCGGGTGCAGATTCAGGACCTCCCGCAGCAGATACAGCGTGGTTTCGATCGGTTTGAAGCTTTCGGGGTCCACCACGTGGATCTGGAGCCCTTGGCATTCCTGGCCGGCATACTTGGAAAAGGTCGGGGTAAAGGGTTGCACCCGGAAAACCACTCCCGGCAATCCGTAGCCGTTGAGCAGGCCGGCCAGCGGGCGAGCCTGCAGCCAGGGTGCGCCGATCAGTTCGAAAGGACGGGTTGTGCCACGTCCTTCCGACAGATTCGTGCCCTCGATCAGGCAGGTGCCGGGATACACCTCTGCCGTGCGGAGGGTCGGCATGTTGGGCGAGGGGGCGATCCACTCCAAGCCTTCCGCCGGCCAACCCTGGCGCCGGTTCCAGTTGGCCAGGGGCACCACCCACAGCACCAGGTCCAGCTCCAGCTCATCCTTCAGCAGCCCCGCCAGTTCGCCGACGGTCATCCCGTAACGGATCGGCAGGCGGTGGATGCCCACGAAAGACTCAAAACCGGGCTCCAGCACCGGTCCCTCCACCCGGTCTCCGCCGATAGGATTGGGACGGTCCAGCACCAGAAAGGGGATTCGCTGCCGGGAGGCGGCTTTCATCGACTCCAGCATGGTGGAGATATAGGTATAGAACCGCACGCCCACATCCTGGATGTCGTAGACCAGAACGTCGACCCGGCTCAGCATCTGGGGGGTTGGGGCACGTTGATCCCCGTACAGGCTGAAATATTCCGCACCTCCCCTCACATGTTCGCCCGCCTGCACAGACCCGGCTATGCCGTGTTCCGGGGCAAACAGGGCGGTGAGCCGGACTTCACTGTGTCTTGCCAGCAGCTCGGCGGTAGACACCAAACGGGAGTCGACCCCGGTCTGATTGGTGATCAGGCCGATCCGCTTGCCGCGGATCCAGGACAGATATGGCTCTTCGAACAACTGGTCTGCACCGAGCCGCAACCGCCCTAGCGTGGGCGGCTGAACACAACTTCCCAACTGCAGGGCCAGCAGCAGCGGCAGCAGTCCGCGCCTGACGGCTCTCCCCATGGCATCCTCCCGGTATCCTCCCCCCGGTCCGTCCCGTCGCCGACCGGCCCGCAACGGCCCACCCCGGCGGCGGACGCGCGAAGCGCCCGCAAACGTCTATAGTGGTCTGTCGACAATGTTGCGGCGCCAGTTTATGACGATTCCGCTGGCGGCGGCTATCGCCTGCCGACAGGACCCACCCGCTCCGGTCCGGCCTATGCTGGTGGTCCTCAGCCGGACCGAGAACCTCGCCCGGTTGATCGACCCGGATTCCGGCCGGATCGTGGGTCAGATCGCCACCGGAGTCGGACCTCAGGAAGTGGCGATCTCCGGCCGGCTGGGAATCGTTACCAATCATGGTTCGCGGGAGAACCCCGGGTTCAGCCTGACGGTGCTGGACCTGCAGAGGACCCGCGCTCTGCGAACGCTCAGCCTGGGGCGCTTCCGCCGTCCGCACGGTATTCAGGCGATGAAGAACGGCCGGCGCGTGGCGGTGGCCTGCGAGGGCAGTCGCACCCTGCTGGTGGTGGATATCGAATCGGGCCGGATCGAGCAGGCGATCCCCACCGGCCGGGATACCACCCACCAGGCCGTGCTGTCCCCGGACGAGACCGGCGCCTGGGTGGCGGATCGCGAGAGTGGACGGGTTGTGTGGCTGGACCTTACATCCAGCCGGTTGCTGTCCGAACTGAAGATAGGTCGCACTGCAGAGGCCATTGCACGGGCGCCCGATGGAAGTACGGTCTGGGTTGCGGATCGTGCCGCAGACCGTCTGGTGGTGCTGGACTCCGCCCGGTTCGCCGTGATCGAGGAGCTGACCTGTCGGGAATCGCCGTTCCGGATGATCTTTACACCGGACGGCAGCCATCTGTTGGTGACCAATACGCTGAGCGCCGATCTGGCAGTGTTCTCGGTGAGGGACCGGCGGGAGGTCATCCGGATTCCCATGGGATGGACGGCGGAGGAGCGCCGGTCGGAGCTTTCGCGTAACCGGCTGAATCCGGTACCGGCGGGCATCGCCCTTGATCCCGGTGGTAGTCGGGCCTTTGTATCCCACCCCTCATCGGGTCTGGTCTCGGTGGTGGACCTGCGGATTTGGCAGGTGGTTCGCCGGGTGCCGGCTGGGGAACGGCCCGACGGCCTGGGGTACTTTCCCGGTGACCCGCCGACGCCATGAACTTCACGGGGACCCGAACCGGCACCCCCGCTGGCCAAGACTTCCCCGTCCCGGAACTGTGCGTCCCCGATCCCCGTTACCCCGAGACCCCGTTCCCCGTAGAATGGCCCCATGCGACCGTCACTCAGGTTCAGGTCGATGTTCGGACTGACACTGCTGCTCGGCTCCGGTGGCTGGACCTCCCAGCTCCCAACTGAATCCCCGGAGCTGGTAGGAATGTCGGCATCCCGCCTGCAGCTCATCGAGCATCTCGTGGAGGAGGCGATCCGAAGCCAGGAGGTACCCGGAGCGGTGGTGATGGTTGCCCGCCGCGGCCGACTGGTGTACAGCCGGGCGTTCGGCATGCGTGTCCTGGAGCCGGCGCCGGAGCCCTTGCAGATCGACGCGATTTTCGACGTCGCGTCCCTGACCAAAGTCATGGCCACCGCCGCGTCGGTGATGATCCTGGTGGAGGACGGGAAACTCATCCTGTCGGATCCGGTGGCGAAGTACATTCCGGAGTTCGCCCGGCGGGGGAAAGCGGAAGTACAGGTCCACCATCTGCTGACACATTTCTCCGGCCTGAGGCCGGACCTGGATCTGGACCGGCCCTGGCAGGGCTATGACCGCGCCGTCGAGCTGGCATGCCGGGAGGGGCTGTTGCACGAGCCCGGGCAGCAGTTTGTGTACAGTGACATCAACTACCTCTTGCTGGGAGAGATCGTCAGGCGGGTGAGCGGGCAGACGCTGGACGTGTTCGCCGCGCAGCGGATCTTTGGGCCTTTGGGAATGGCTGACACCGGCTTCAATCCTCCGGAAGAGAAGCTGGCTCGGGTGGTGCCCACGGAACGGCGGGACGGAACGATGCTTCAGGGGAAGGTCCATGATCCCACCGCTTTCCGGATGGGTGGGGTGGCAGGTCACGCGGGACTGTTTTCCACCGCCGCCGACGCGCTGATCTGGGCGCAAATGATTCTCGGCGGCGGCGAGTATCGGGGGGTCCGGATCCTGTCGCCGCTGGCGGTGCGGAAGATGACAGGCTCCCAGTCTCCCGCCGGGAGTCCGGACTGGAGGGGTTTCGGCTTCGACATCAACACCCGGTTCTCCCGAACCCGGGGAGATCTGTTTCCGGTGGGCTCGTTCGGGCACACGGGGTTCACGGGGACGTCAGTCTGGATCGATCCGGAGACCGGGACGGTGGTGATTCTGTTTTCAAGCCGCCTGCATCCCGACGGGAAAGGTGATGCGGTTCCGTTGCGCAGCCGGCTGGCGTCGGTGGTGGCGTCTTCGATCATGGATGTACCTGGAGTGGGTACGAGCGTGGGTCCTGTGCGGTGAGCAGGTCTGCTGAGGAAGCCTGATGGCCAACCAATGCCCGGTGTGTCGTGCTCCGCTGTGGAGGCGTCCGTTCGCCCGGCGGCTGCGGTGTCCCCGCTGCGGGGCCGAGTTTCGTCCGACCGTGCCGCTGGCGCTGTTCCAAGTTTTGCTGGCGGTGCTTCTGGTGGTGGGGTTGGGGTTGGCTCTGGTGCTGTCGCGTCCGTACGCCTGGCTGTTACTGCTGGTGCTGCTGGTTTCGGGCTTCCTGACCTGGCTGTTGCCGCGGATGGTGCGGCTGGAAGTCGAGACTCCGGGTTTGCGGGTGGCGGCGGGTCCGGCTGAAGGAGGGGAGCTGCGTCCGGACTGGCCGGCGGAGGAGCCGGAGCCGATACGCGGGGGGCATCTGGTGCTGGTGGCGGGCATCCTGGCGGCGGTGGTGCTGGTGTGGCTGCTGTTACGGCTGGTGCTCGCCTGACGCGGCGCGGCTGGGGGCAGGTGTTGGCGGCTGCCGGGATGCGGAGCTGGGTCGCACTGCTCCTTCCCTGCCTCAGCCGGCTGCGGATTTCCCTTCGGCGGACGCTTCCTGTAGAATGCGCTTTTTGAACCCGGTGGGGACGTAGCTCAGCCCGGAAGAGCGCCTGAATCGCACTCAGGAGGTCGAGGGTTCGAATCCCTTCGTCTCCACCAACGTGTCCACCAAGATGCGTCCGCCTCCGCGCCGAGCGGCCCACCAGTCCAAGGGAGCCGCCGGGTGCAGTCTTCCGCTCCGCTCCCGCGCCGAGAGACGGGCACGGTAAAATGCGTTTGTGGATCCGGAAAGCCGGCGAAAGGGAATCACCAGCCGGGTGATTCGCCCCGGAGAGCCCGCACCTCCGGACGATGACGCGGTGTGGTCGACGGCTGCAGAACGGTTCGAGGCCGTCTGGACTCTCACCTTGCTGTGCCTGGCGTGGAACGGCGATTCCCAGAATGAACCAAGACTTCAAAGATCTGTTGGCCGAGTTCAACGCTCATGAGGTCAGGTACCTGGTGGTGGGCGCCCATGCGCTGGCAGTCCACGGCAAGGTCCGCGCCACGAAGGATCTGGACCTCTGGGTTCAACCCGAACTCCAAAATGCCCGCAAGGCACTGGCCGCTCTGCATGCTTTCGGCGCTCCGCTGCAGGACCTCAGCGAGGCGGATCTGTCGCGGCCCGGCACCGTCTTCCAGATTGGAGTCGCTCCCCTGCGGATCGATGTCATGACCTCAATCGAAGGAGTAGATTTCAAGGACGCCTGGAATTCCCGGATCGAGGTCGGTGTCGCCGGGCTCCGGGTCTGGGTTCTGTCCCGGGAACACCTCATCGCGAACAAACGGGCGACCGGAAGACCCCAGGACACGCTGGACGCCCAATGGCTCGAAGGGAACCGGACGCCCTGAGGGTCGGCAGGGGTCATGCGCACCGTTCCTGAACTTGATGTCGGGAAGTTCGCCATGATTCGCCGGAGGAAACTCCGCTTCGCTGCGGCCGTGGTTGTCGGCCTCATCGTGGCCGCCTGGTTGGCACTGGACGACAGCCTCCCGGTACCGGAACCCCCTGCCGTGACCCCGCAGAACGTGTCCGGCGGCAACTCCCCAGCCACCGGTGCGCCTCGTCCCGGGCAGCCTCCACACGCGCCCGACGTCGACCACTCCGAGACTCTCAGGCAGTCCGTTGACCGAAGCAGCCAATTCACGGCCCGGCAAGACGGGACTCTCGTTACCGTCTTCGGCTCGGTGGTGGACGCCGATGGGCAGTTGCCCGTCCCCGGTGCCCGCGTCTCCGCCAGTTCGCTGCAAGGCCTCAGGCGCACCGCCATTTCGGACTTCCGGGGGAGTTTCAGCCTCCCCTTGCCGCCGCAAACCGCTTTCAATCTCAGCACCGAGGCAGACGGCTACCTGCCCTACCAACGGTCGGACATTTTCGTTGATGCAAACACGCACCTGCTGATCTCGCTCGAGAAGGAGCTCCTTTTGCGAGGCCGCGTGGTGGATCAATTCGACAAACCTGTGCGGAGGGCGGAAATCGGCCTCAAGTGCACCGAATCGCTCTCAATCTCTACACCCAACCCATGGACCGATGGGGACGGCGCTTTCGAGATACGGTACGGCTCCAGCTTTGCCGGCCCGAAAGCCGGATCCAAGGAGTGTGAGGTGGTTGCTTCCCATCCAGCCGCGGCGCGTCCAGCCACCGCAGCCATCGAACTTCCAACTGAGGTGGAGATAGTGCTGAGACTCGATATTGCCGAGAAAGAGACGGCACGGGTCTGGGGAGTGGTCTCCGACCCGGAGGGGAGACCGCTGGCCGGGGCCAAAGTGTTGCTCTTCAGAGGGACGTCGTATGCAGAGGTGGCGGGCGTCAAGACGGATACAGATGGGACCTATCGGCTTCCGCCGGTCAGTCCCGGCCGTTACTCGCTGGCAGCCACCTCCGGCGCCGACCCCGGCACCCGGAAGACGCTCACGCTGGAGGCCTCCAAAGAGTACCGGGTCGACTTTGTGGTCGATCCCGGCGAAAGCGTCAAGGGACGGGTCCTCTCTCCGCTGGGTAACCCCATTGCCGAAGCCCGGATCGAATGCAGTTCCTCTTTCCATGAGTCTGGTGCGGGAGGTCAGTTCGGGACAACCACATGGACAGGAGAAGACGGACTCTTCACGATCGATGCTCTGAAACGCGACTACCTGTACCGGATCACGGTCGCCCATCCCGACTACCAGCCGTTCCAGACTGAACTCGGCTTCCCGTACCCGGCGTTCATCGAAATCGTCCTGGAAGAGGGCATCACGCTGGGCGGGGTGGTCAGCGACAGCCGGGGGATGCCGCTGTCCCGAGGGACCCTCTCCGTGGTCTTGGGGGGGAACGTGGTGCGGTCCATCTCGTTGGAGGGATCGAGCGGGGCCTTTGAGCTGAGAGGCCTGCCGGCCGGCACGCTGGAGGTCCACGTCGGACTTCCCGATGGCCGGACCCTGACGGGCACCGTGGATCTAACCTCAAACCTCAAGATCCTGGTCCTGGTCGGGAACGAGCTGAAGATCCAGCCGTACTGACCTCCCCCCGAGAGATGTCCCCGAAAGAGAAGGCGCGGTGAAGGTCCAGGCGCTCACACAGCCCGCGACGCTGCCATTGCCTGGACCTCGCGCACGGTGCGGCGTACTTTGACCACATCGGCGAAGCTGTAGACCGGAACCTGCGTGACATGAGTCAGCGAGCCGCTTGTGACCTGTACCTCAACGTAGCCTGTGGTCACACTCTTCCTGATGAGGAAAAGCAGCAAACCCAAGAGGCAGGCGAGCAGAAGAATGATCCCCAGTGCCATTGCCCACCTGGGCGTCCGGTCTCGCGTGACTGACAAGTCCCGGACAGTCCATTGCGAGCCTGCCAGAGGAGCGACCCCGTTGGCGGTCACGACCAACTCCCGCGTGATACCGATGTCCCCGATCGTAAGAACGAAGGGCTCAGGTTGTTGGCACTGCGGTGCCAGTTGAGAGGTCTGCAAGGAACGTTGCCTCCTCCGCTTCGCGCCACGGGCTCGGCCCTGCCGGCCCGGAACCGCCAGCCGGTCCGGGCGCGGCTGCACAACGGCCACGCGCGTACCCATACTGGAACGGAGAAAGCGCAGTTCAAAGCGACATATAGCGTCAAGTCGCGGTACGGTGCGCCATCCGGGCGACGCCCCCTTCGGGCCGGTCGAGGCCATAGCGCGCCCCTGTCAGGAACAGGATCACCGCGAGTCCGGCAATGATTCGAGCGGCTAGGCGAACCCGTTGGCCGGTCAAGGGAACTCTCACTGTGACGGAGATCTGAGACCAGCCGCTGATCGGGCCGTTCATCATCGTTCCGGTCCTACGAGACGCAGGGGCGTCAACTCGGCAATCCTGCCGAACACGGAGTCTCTCGACAGCAGAAGGGCTCGCCGGTCCAGCGCACACTGTGCGATGTGCGCATCCGGTGTAGACACCGACAGTCCCCGGTGACGCAGTTCCCGTCTCAGTTCGCCTACGGAGACCCAGTGCGAGCGTGAGGTCTCATGAATGGGCAAGTCACGGACCAACTCAATGATGGCCTCGCGCTCGCGCGGACGAACCGCACCGCTGACCAGTTCGGCAACCACGAGAGGAGTCAGTACGACCGTTTGTGCCGCCAGGGCCTCCTCCAGAGGCGCCACTGTCTTGCCGGCAAAGAAGTCGATCCAAACCGACGTGTCAACCACTATTCCTCTCACGGGATACCTCGAGATCGACATCCAGATGGATCTTCCCCTTCAACGCCATCGCCTTCTCGAAGGCAGCCGAGCGCCGGACCAGTTCCAAGCCCTCGATCAGGGTGGCAGTGACCCCCTTCCCGGAGGCCTTCGTGGCCTCGTCGAGGAGATTCTTCGGCAGATTGGCCGTCACTCTCTTCGTCTTGACCATATACTTATCATGATCAAGATACATATGGACGTCAATCTTTCTGGGTAGCCCCGGTCCGACAGCCTCGTCGCCGGCGGCCGGACTACTCGGAAGTTTGAATCCCTGAAGCCTCCTTGACCCGAGCGGCTGTGCGCATCGGACGTGCCTGCTCACTCCTGATGCAGCGCCACCAGCGACCCGTCCCGGCGGTCCTGGATCAGGCCCAGCGACGAGACCGGACCGCCTTCCATTACCTCTACCTCCACGCTGCCCCGGAACTCTGTTCCCGGTAAGCCCAGCACCGCCGCCAGACCCTCGATTGCGTCCAGAAACCCCACCCAGCGCTCCCGGCCCCCCAGGCCCAGCTCCGCCGCGGCGGTCTCGGTCCCCCCGTCATCCCGCAACCGAACCATCAACCTGACCCCTTCCCGCGACGGGTTGTAAACCGCCAGTCCGGTGCGCTCCGTCTCGGTCCAGCTCACGTAGAGCCGATGCCGGCGGCGAGGCGGCGAGGCCGGCACCGACACCCGATGCCCGAGAAGCTCGTAGATCAGGACGCCGGACAAACCCCGGGACCCGGCGCCCGCCTCCCTCTCCACCCTCACTACCCCGCTGACCATCGGGCCGGTCCCGTCCGTCACCACATCCAGACTGCCTCCGGACTCCAGTCCGAACGGAAGCTCTTCCGCCATACCCCCGGACCAGGGCAAAGCAATCGGATTCCCCGCCGCGTCCAGCGAACGGATTCTCCCTGCTACCGACCCCGCTCCCGTGTGGGTCAGGATCATCCGCGTCCGGTTCCGCTGTCCGTCCGACTCTCCGTTGGCGAACTGGGGAAACACCAGCAGGGGTGGCCCCTCGGCCAGATCCGCCTCCGTAAGCTCGAACCCACCCTCGAGCCGGATGTCCCGCGACGACGCGCCGATCAGCACCTCAAAACGCCCCGGCTCCACATGCCACGCCGCCAAAGCGGGATCCCAGAAGGCCAGGGCGTCGCGGTCCAGCTCGAACTCCACCCGGCGGGATTCTCCCGGCGCCAGCCTGACCTTCGCAAAGCGCTTCAATTCCTTCGCCGGACGCTCGACCGTACACTCCGGGTCCCGTACATAGAGCTGGACGACTTCGCTTCCCGGCCGTCCGCCGACATTTTTCACCTCCAATGCGACCTTGACCCGTCCCTCCCCCTCCCAGCCGGAGGCGTCGATATCCAGCCCGCCATAGCTGAATGCGGTGTAGCTGAGGCCGTGACCGAATGGGAACAGCGGTTCCACCCCAAAGGTGTCGAAGTACCGATAACCGACGTAGATCCCGTCCGCGTAATCACCCCCCGGGTACAGGCGGGAGGCGGGGTGATCCTCCCAACGGCGCACGAAGGTCATGGGCAGCCGGCCGCCGGGGTCCACCCGGCCGAACAGAATGTCGGCGATGGCATGCCCGCCTTCCTGCCCCGGATACCAGGCATAAAGCACCGCCGGCACCCGGTCGATCCAGGTTTCCAACCCCACCTGCGAGCCGGCGATCACCACCACGGCGGTGCGGGGATTGACCGCCGCCACCTGCTGGATCAGCTCCACCTGCGGCGGCGGGAGGTCGATGGAGGGGCGATCGAAGCCTTCTCCCTCCAGCTCCGCCGACAACCCCACGAACAGCACGGCGGTGTCGGCCGCGGAGGCGGCACTCAGCGCCGCCTCCAGCAGGTCGTTGCCGAGGCAGCCGAAGCGCAGCACGGCGTCGCCGCCGTTCTCGTAGTAGCGGATTTCCAGGTTATAAAACCGGTCCGCTTCAAGCCGCCGCTCGGTCTGATTGAGCTGCGCCGGGTGATCGGTCCAGTTGTCGATGATCAGACTCCCATCGAGATAGACCCGGACGCCGTCGTCGGAGACCGTCCCCAGCAGGTAGTTTCCGGTCACGGGCACCCGCAGCCGGCCGGTCCAGCGGACCGAGAAACGGTCCGCATTGATGACGCCGGGTTGCGGCGAGCCGGCACCCCAGTTGAAGTCCAGGGAGCTGTCGTGCCTCACCAGGGCCGGGACCCCCTGGAGGTACATGTTGTTGAAGTACTCGCCGCGGATTCGGCCCTGGAGAGAAGCAGTAGAATGCCAAAGGTAGGAAGGATCCACCGCCGGGATGGTGTTCCCTCCCAGGTAAGCACCCGAGACTTCCAGCAGTGTGACGTCCGGACCGACCGCCTGGCGGATCCCCTCCTGAGGACTCACTGCCCGATACGGAGTCACTTGGGAACTGCCCCCGCCGCCGGTCCGGGCCACCGCCAGGTTGGGCCCGATCAGGGCGATCGTCTGCGACGTGTTGGGGTCCAACGGCAGCAGGCCCCCTTCGTTCTTCAGCAGCACGCTGCCCTCCTGAGCGATCTCCCGCGCCAGCGCCCAGTGTTCCGTCATCTGCAGATTCGGCGCCGGTTGAGGGTTCCGGAGGACCCCCGACGACAACATCGCTCTCAGAATGCGCCGCACCTTGTCGTCGACGGCGGCCTCGGCAACCTGGCCGCTGCGGACCGCCGCCAGGAGTTTCCCCTGGCCCCACCAGACGCCTACGGGATTGGCTCCGTCCATTTCGAGGTCGAGTCCGCGGTTGGCGGTACCGACTGTACTGTGCGAGGCCCCCCAGTCCGAGACCACAAAGCCCTGGAAGCCCCACTCCCCTTTCAGGACCTGCTGCAGCAGCCAGGCGTTCTCGGTGCAATGGGCTCCGTTGACCCGGTTGTAAGCGGCCATCACCGACCAGGCGCCGCCCTCGGTGACCGCCGCCCGGAAGGGCTGCAGATAGATCTCCCGCAGCGCTCGCTCCGCCACCCGGATATCGATGCTGTAACGTTCATACTCCTGGTTGTTGGCCGCATAGTGTTTGGGAGTGGCGATGATGCCTTCGGCCTGGGCGGCCCGCACCGACGCCGCCGCCATACGGGACGCCAGCCAGGGGTCCTCGCTGTAGTACTCGAAGTTGCGGCCGTTCTGGGGCACGCGGAGGATGTTCATGCCGGGACCCAGCCACATGTGCCGGCCCTTGTTCCTCCACTCCCGCCCGATGGCGGTACCGAACCGCGCGGCCAGTTCAACGTCCCAGCTTGCCGCCAGCGCGATGGCCGCCGGGAAGGCGGTCGCCTGGTCCCAGCGCAAGCCCAGCGGACCGTCCGCCAGCAGCAGGGCGGGAATGCCGAGCCGCGGGATTGCCCGCAGGCTCATTGGGGTTTCGCCGTAGACAAAGGAGCACTTCTCCTCCAGCGTCATCGCCGCCAGCAGTCGTTCGACCTGCGCCTCCACCCAGGAGGCCGTACTGCATGGGTCATCGGGGACAAGCCGCAGCTCCCACACGGAGATCGGGGATGAACCTGCCCACTGGGACTCAATCCGCAAATAGCGAAATGGTCTCGCGCCAAACCGTACGGATTCGGGGAACCCTCCGTGGCCGCTGGATGTCGAGTGCACAGTCTCCCACTGCCGGGCGTCCGCGGAGACCAGAACCTGATATGAGGGAGCGTATTCGGAAAGATCCCAGTAGATGTCTAGGCCTTCCCCGTAATGCCGCCCACCCAGATCGACCTGGAGCCATGCGGCCCCCTGCCTGCTGCGCCACCGGGTGTAGAAGTTGGCGTCGGCGGCGGCCGCCGGCTGGTACTGGGGACTGTCCCCAAGGACATCGGACGCGGTCAGGGCGGCGTCGCAGATGCGTCCCGGCGGCGCGTCGTCCAGGGGTCCCGCCGGAACCGTCATCAGCGATCCGTCCTCGCGACGCTGGATCAGCCCCAGCGCCGACACCGCACCATCCCCCACTGCCAGGATGTCGAGGCTGCCGGCAAACGACGGAACGTGCTCCAGCAGGGCGCCGAACAGTTCGGGCTCGTCCAGAAACCGGGCGCGTTGACGGCCCGGTTCCAGCAGCAGTTCGTTGCGCCCGACTTCGATTCCCTCTCCGTCCCGCAGCAGGAGCCGCAGCAGGACCGAACGCGTACGGCTGGGGTTGTACAGAGCTATCCCGGTACGTTCTTCAGGGGTAAGACTCACGTAGATCCGCTGCCGGTTGCGTGCAGGCGATTCCGGAACCGACACCGAGCGTTCCAGGATCCTGAAGATGAGCCCTCCCCGCACTCCGTCGTCCGCCGGCTCCGGAACCTCCACCTCGACCGCGCCGGTCCGGAGGGGTCCCGTGCCGGAAGTGAAGACTTCCGCGGTGCCCCGGGGAGGGAGCAGAAAGGGCACCTCCGCTCGGAGCTCACCGTCCACCACCACCGGAGCCGGTCCGCCTTCCGGGTTTTGAAAGCGGACGCTTCCTGGGACCGGCTCCACCGAGGGGTTGTCCAGTACGATTCGGCTCCGGTTCGAGATGCCGCCCCAGATCCCGTCCACGAACTGGGGAAACAGCAGCCGCCGGAACGGGCCGGCCGCTGCCGGGTCATCGGCCTCCACGAGCTGGTAAACGCGAACGTAGTCCACCAGGAATTCGTCCGGGAGCTGTTCGCGACGGATGGTACCCGCCCAGTCGCCGATCTCGTCGCTCAGCTTGATGTAAAGGGGGACCTGGCAAACGCCGCCGGCGGAGGTACGCCAGGTCTCCCGGCCGTCGACATAGAACCGGTACTCTTCAGGCGTCCACCACAGGGAGAAGGTGTGAAAGCCCTCCATGATTCCGGGAATTTCGATCACCTTGCCTTCCGACTTGTGCTCGGCTCCGTACCCGTCCCAGTGCAAGGCGTGCTGGGCGCGGTCATCGAGCCAGGGTTTCTCGATGATGTCGATCTCGGTGCCGTCGCGACCGGCATTGGCGGTGGAGCCGACGCTGTCGTTGTAGAGCCAGAAGGCGGACCAGTGTCCCGGCTGTTTCTGGAAGCGGATGCGGGCTTCAAACCAGCCGAACGTGGGCTCGAACTTGTCCCGGGTGCGGACGCAGCCGTCCACGTAGCGCGTACCGTCCCAGTAGGTCTGGATGGTGAGGTGTCCCTGGCCGTCGAGTCTTACCGCCTCCGGCAGCCACCAGCCGTCCCTTCGCGGCCCGGGCGGCGGCGACGCCCACTTGGTGTCGTCCAGCCGGGTTCCCTCGAACTCGTCATGCCAGACGAGCCTCCAGACCTTCCCGGCGGGAGGGGCGGGAAGCTGCGACTCGCTGTGGAGGTTTCCGGGCTGGTGGGCGGCAACTTCGGGCAGGGGCAGCAGGTTGGCGGAGGCGGCGGCCAGCAGGAGGGGGCCTACAAACCATGCCTTCCTCATAGCCCCACCGATACCCACCTCAAGAGCCGGTGTCAAGGACCCGCCCGGGTTGCGCGGATTTCCGCAGCTCGGCACGGTTGCGGGGGTTGCGGCCCCTTCGAACCCCTTGAACCCCAAGCTTTGCCCCAGCTACGGCCGGTAGCCGTTCCCACCCAGGACCACCCACAGCCGGATCCGGTGGCCGAACTCGCTGAGCCTCAGCCACACCATCCCCTGCTGGGCGGCATAAAGTGAGCGCTGGGCGTCGAGGACCCCCAGGTAGCTGTCGATGCCGTCCCGATAACGGATCGTGGACAGCCGGTAGGTCTCGGAGGCCGCCTCGACCAGGGAGCGGTGCGCGGCGATCCGCTCGTCGATGGTGCCCAAAGCGGCCAGGGTGTCCGCCACTTCCCGGAACGCCGTCTGGATGGCCCGCTCGTACTCCGTTACCAGCACCGCCCTCTCGTTTTCCGTCAACCTGAGGGCTGCGCGGGTCCGGGCATCGAAGATCGGCATGGCAGCCTGGGCGGCGAACAGCCAGGTTCCAGTGGCGGCGTCGAACAGACCCGAGAGGGCGCGGCTGGCGGTTCCCCCCAGCGCCGTCAGACCGATCCGCGGCAGGAAGGCAGCCCGGGCGGCGCCGATGTCGGCGTGGACGGCCTTCAACTGGTGCTCGGCAGCCGCCACGTCCGGGCGGCCCAGGAGAACCTCCGAGGAGATTCCCGCCCCTACCGTCTTCGGCGGGACGACATCATCCAGTCCGGCGGGCAACCAGTCGGGCGGAATGGGCGCCCCCACCAGGAGCTGGAGAGCATTGAGGTCCTGGGCGACCAGCTGCTGGTAAAGGGCGATATCCTCCCGGGCTGACTCCACCTGGGTCTGGGCCCGCCGCAGGTCGAGCTCGGTGGCAAGGCCGTTCCGGTACAGAGTGTTGACCAGGTCGTAGACCCCCTGCTGCGCCTCCAAGGTAGAACGCGCCAGCTTGAGAGCTTCCTGGTCGGCGGCATAGGCATAGTAGGTGGTTGCGACCTCTCCTACCAGCAGGATCTCAGCACCGCGCCGAAACTCCTGGACGGCGAAGAACCGCTCAAGAGCCGACTGCCCCAGGTTCCGGATGCGCCCGAAGAGATCGATCTCCCAGGCCGTGATGCCCAAGTCGACGCTGTAGCGCCCGGAGGTTCTGGGTTCCCCCGGTCGCGCCAAATCTCCCGAAGTGCGCTGACGGTTGCCGGCGGCCGACAGCCCCGCCGACGGATACAGTTCCGCCCTTTGGATGCGGTAGAGTGCCCGCGCCCGCTCCACGTTCAGCACGGCCAGACGCAGATCCCGGCTGTGTTCCAGCGCCAGTTGCAGGATCTGCCTCAGCCGGGGATCGTTGAGGAAGACCTCCGGCGGCAACGGCGACGGCTCACCAACCGACCGCCCCGCATCCGGCTCATAAACCTCGCCCTGCGGCCACCGGTCGGGAACAGGGGCGGCCGGGCGGTGGTACTTGGGGGCAAGGTTGCACCCTGCGGCCGCCAGCAGGGGAAGCAGGAGAACCACCAGGCGTTGCCTATTCATGACCATCCTCCCCTTCGACCTCCGGCGGTTGGACCGGGGGCGGCACCGCCGGTTGCTTGCCGAGCCGGCTTTGGATCAGCAGGTAGAACAGCGGTGCAAACATGATGACCAGGGTGGTGGACGCCGCCATGCCGCCGAAGACCCCAGTCCCGATGGCCTTCTGGGCTCCCGCCCCGGCCCCGCCGGCCAGCACCAGGGGCAGGACGCCGAACCCGAAAGCGAGGGTTGTCATGACGATCGGCCGAAAGCGCAGGCGGGCTCCCTCCAGAGTCGCCTCCACCAGGCCCATCCCCCGTTCCACACCGCTCTTCGCGAACTGGACGATCAGGATGGCGTTTTTCGCCGTCAGGCCCATCGTAGTCAGCAGCGCGATCTGGAAGTAGACGTCGTTGGGGAGTCCCCGCAAGGTGGAGGCCGCCACGCCACCGACCAGTCCCAGCGGGAAGCAGATCAGTACCGCTATGGGAATGGGCCAACTCTCATAGAGGGCGGCGAGACACAGGAAGATGACAAAGATTGAAAATGCGTAGAGGACCGGTGCCTGTCCCGTCGCCAGACGCTCCTGGTAAGAGACCCCGGTCCAGTCGAATCCGATCCCTGCCGGCAGCCGCCGGACCAGCTCTTCCATGGCGGACATGGCGTCACCCGTGCTGTATCCCGGGGCCGCCTCCCCCTGGATGTTGATGGAGGGGAATCCGTTGTAACGCTCCAGTTTGGGGGAGCCGTAAATCCAGCGCCCTGATGCCAATGAGGAGAACGGCACCATCGTCCCCTGGGTGTTGCGCACATAGAGACGTTCCAGGTCGAGCGGCTTCATGCGGAACGGCGAGTCGGCCTGGACGTAGACGCGCTTGACCCGACCCGACTGTATGAAGTCGTTGACGTAAGCGCTGCCGAAGGAGGCGGCAATCGTCTGGTGGATGGCGCTGATCGGGACCCCCAGGGCGCCGGCTTTCTCCCAGTCGATCTCCACCTGGTACTGGGGAACATCATCCAGTCCGTTGGGACGTACCCGGATCAAGCGGGGATCCTGGGCGGCCATTCCCAGAAGTTGGTTTCTGGCGGCCATCAGCTGCTCGTGGCCGACCCCGCCGAAATCCAAAAGCTGGAAGTCGAAGCCCGTGGAAGTCCCCAGCTCCGTAATCGCGGGAGGAATGAAGACGAAAGCCATCGCCTGCTTGAACCGGGCGAACCTCCCCATGGCGCGGCGCTGCACCGCCCAGACACTCGATTCGGCATCCCTCAGGTCCCAGTCCTTGAGCTTCAGAAAGCCCATGCCCACATTCTGTCCCCGTCCGGCGAAGCTGAAGCCGGCGATGGACAAGAACGACTCCACCGACTCTGTCTCCTCGTGCTCGAAGTAATCCTGGATCTCCTTGAGTACCTGCTCGGTCTGTTCCAGCGTGGATCCCGACGGAAGCACCACCTGGACCAGCAGGCTGCCCTGGTCCTCGTCGGGCAGGTAGGCGGTGGGCATGCGGAGGAACAGGAAGCCCAGGGCGGCCACCAGGGCGGCGTACAGCAGCAGGTAGCGGTACTTTCGTTCGACCGTCCTGCCCACAAAACGGACGTACTGGCCCCTGCCCTTCAGGAACAGCCTCTCGAACCAGCGGAAAAAGGGGCGCATGAACGGCACCGCAGTGTCGGCAAGCTGATGGCCGGCGGGGATGGGTCGCAGCAGGGCGGCGCACAGCACCGGCGTGAGGATCAGCGCCACCAGCACGGAAAGCATCATGGAGCTGATGATGGTGATGGAGAACTGGCGGTACAGAATCCCCGTGGAACCCCCGAAGAAGGCCATGGGCCCGAACACGGCCGACAACACCAAACCGATGCCGATCAGGGCGCTGGTGATCTGGTCCATGGACTTGGCGGTGGCCTCCTTTGGGGACAGTCCCTCTTCCGCCATGATCCGTTCCACGTTCTCCACCACCACGATGGCGTCGTCCACCAGCAGCCCGATGGCCAGAATCAGGGCGAACATGTCCAGCACGTTGATGGAGTACCCTGCCAGCCAGAGAATCCCGAAGGTGCCCAGCAGCACGACCGGCACCGCAATCGTGGGAACCAGGGTCGCCCGCACCGTCCCCAGAAAGAGGTACATGATCAGGAAAACCAGGATGATCGCCTCGATCAAGGTCCTGACCACTTCCCGGATCGACGCCACCGTGAAAGGCGTGGTGTCGAACGGATAAACCACCTTCATCCCCGGCGGGAAATAGACGCTCAGCTCCTCCAGGGTCTGCTTGACGCGGTTGGCGGTTTCCAGAGCGTTGGCTCCAGCCATCATGCGGATCGCCAGCCCGGAGGCAGGGCGACCGTTGTGCAGAACATTGACGTCATAAAACTCGGTCCCCAGCTCGGTCCGCGCGACGTCTCCCACCCGGACCACCGAGCCATCCCGGTTGACGCGCACCGGAATCGCCGCGAACTCCTCCGGGGTCCGCAACAGGTGCTGCACGATGATGGAGGCGTTCAGCCGCTGGCCCGGCTGGGCCGGCTCGCCGCCGAACTGTCCGGCCGATACCTCGACGTTGTAAGCCCGCAATGCCGCCACCACGTCCGCCACGGTGAGGGCATAGTTGGTGAGCTTGTCCGGATCAAGCCAGACCCGCATGGCGTACTGGGATCCAAAGATCTCCACCTCGCCGACACCCGGCAGCCGGGCAATGACCTTCTCCAGGTTGGAGAAGGCGTAATCCATGAGGTCTTCCCGGGTCAGTCGCCCGTCTTCCGAGACCAGACCCACAATCAGGAGGAAATTCCGGGTCGCCTTTCCCACCGTGATCCCGGTACGGGTCACCGCCTCCGGGAGACTGGGCAGTGCAAGCTGCAACTTGTTCTGCACCTTGGCCCACGCCAGATCGGGGTCGGTGCCGGGAGCGAACGTCAGCTCGAGTCTCGCCATTCCGGACGAATCGCTGGTGGCCGACACATAGAGCAGGTTGTCGAGCCCGGTCAGCTTCTGCTCGATGATCTGGGTGACGGTGGCTTCCACGGTTTCCGCCGATCCGCCGGGATAGATGGCGATGATGTAGATGGAGGGCGGAGCGATGTTGGGGTATTGGGAGACGGGCATGTTGAAGATGGCCAGCACCCCCGCCGCCATCATGACAATGGCGATCACCCACGCGAAAACCGGTCGCTCAAGGAAGAATCGTGAGAGCATGGCGGCTTCCTCAGTCGGCTTGAGCAGGATCGGGAACGGCCTGACCTGCAGATTCCGCCTGCGTTCCAGGGGCCGGCGCCTGGAACGGGACCGCCCGCACCTTCATGCCGGGCCGAACAAACTGCAGCCCCTCCATCACCACCCGCTCCCCGGGATCGAGGCCCGAAGAGACCAGCCACTGGTCGTCAACGGTGCGATCCAGGCTCAGCGGCCGGACCTGAAGGGTCTCCTCCGAGTCCACCACCAGCACATAGGCCTGCCCCTTCACGTCCCGCCGGACTGCCTGCTGGGGAACCAGAATGGCCCGAGGGTTGGTGCCCTCCTGCAGGACTGCCCGCACAAACATGTCGGGCAGCAGCAGCCGGTCGGGGTTCGGGAACACCATCCGCAGAACGACGGTCCCGGCGGTCGGATCGACCGACACGTCCCGGAACTGGAAGACCCCCTCCAGCGGATAAAGGGTTCCATTTTCGAGATAGAGCCTGGCCTTGCGCTGCCGGTTTTCGTCGGGATGCAGGATCCCCCGTTCCAGCCGCTCCCGGAGCCGGAGCAGTTCGGCGGTGGACTGTACGACGTCCACATAGATGGGATCCAACTGCTGGATGACAGCCATGGCGGCGGGCTGGTAAGCCGTGAGCATGGCACCTTCGGTGGCGTAGGAACGGCCGATCCGACCGTCAATAGGCGCGGTGATCCTGGTGTAGGCCAGGTTGATTTCCGCCGCCTGCAGGGCGGCTTTGGCCTGCTCGATGGCGGCCTCGGCGGCCGCCACCGCGCGGCGGTCGCTTTCCACTTGGGCTTCGGCGGCCCGCAGGGTGGCCTCGGCTACCTGTTCGCTGGTGACGGCCTCGTCGCGCTGGCTGGCGGAGACCGCCCTTTCCTGGTACGACGCCTCGAAACGCTGCCGGTTCTCCCGGGCCAGCTTCAGTGTCGCGCGCTGGCGTTCGACGTTGGCCTCGCCGGCTGCCACCGCAGCCCGTGCGCGGTCGGCGTTGGTTTGGGCGGCGGCCAGCGAGGCTCGGGCCTGTTGGACGGCCGCTTCGTACGGGCGGGGGTCGATCTGGTAGAGAAGCTGGCCGGCCCGGACGTCGGAGCCCTCTTCAAAATGGCGCTTGAGCAACAGCCCGCTCACCTGGGGACGGATCTCGGCCATGCGGACCGGTGCGGTACGCCCCGGCAGCTCCACGGATAGGGCGAGGGGGCGGGCAGCCACGGTAATCACGGTGACCTCGGGGGTCGGGGGTGTCGGCTGGGCGGCGGGCGGGCCGCCGCAGGCGGCCACCCAACCACACAGGATCAGGAATCCCACAGCCGGCGAGACTTGACGGCACAGCGGCCGCCGCGGCGTACTCCACTGCAGCATAAAGTACTCCTCCATCGCGCGAACGTCAGATCCACCGCCCCTCGTTGACCGGGGAGGAGACCCCGGCGGGGCCGGCGAAGCGGCCGTCCCGTTCACTGCCGGTCGCCGTGCCGGAGGCGACCGGCAGTGAACGCTCCGTCATATTCTGAACCTTGATTCACGAATTTTCAACCGCGGCTGGGGCGGAGGAGGAACGCGGTGCACAGGATGGGCCGGCGGCCGCCGGTTCCCGGTGGATCATTCTTCCCGGCTGTACTGGCGGCGGACCCGCTGGTAAAGCGCCTTCTTGCGGGCCGCGGCGGTGCGGCCCGCCGCCAGGTCCCCCTGCAGCTCGCGGAGCCTTCCCACTTCCGCCTGAGAGTCAGGAACGTGGCGCATACGACAGACGACAGCATCCAGGAGGACTTGGGCCTCGCCGATGTCGCCCCGGTCGATGGAGCGGATCGCATCCAGCCGGGCCCGTGCCGACTCCAGCAACGCAAACTGCCGCTGGGCAACCGGATCCTCGGGGAGTTCTTCCAGCACCGCACCGGGGATGACCGCCAGTCGCAGGGCTGCGTAAACCGTTTGCCGGCCGCCGGAGACCGGTTCGTCCCATGCGAGCCGAAATCGGACCAGCTCACCTTGCTCCTGCTGAGGGGGTACCCTGAAGCGGACAGCCACCATCTGGGACATCCCCCGCACCAGGTTGCCCAGCCTCAGGCGCCCGAACGGGGTGCGGTCCAGATCGTTCAGCACGTCGACCACCCTGACTCCCGGAGCGGGCTCGATCCCGAGACTGACCCGAATTCCGAAGGTGGCTTCCAGTCCCTGCAGTTCGGCGGCAAAGAAACCGGGCAACTGGTCAGGATGCTCGATGTGACAGAAGTTCCCGTCGCCTGCCCGCGCCATGGCCTCCAGCAGGTTCTCGTCATAATCGTCGCCGATGCCCAGCGCCGAGGTGCTGACCCCCCGGGCCACCAGGCCGCGGACGTCCGAGGCGATCCGGTCCGGGTTGGTCTCACCCACGTTGGCCAAACCATCCGAAAGCAGGATCACCCGGTTCAGACAGCGGGGATCGAGGTGACGGCTGACCTGGGTGGCGCCCTCCACCCACCCGGCATGCAGCGCCGTGGTCCTGCCGGACCGAAGACGTCCGATCTCGGCCAGGATCGAGGCCCGGTCTTCGGCAGGCCGGCTGGGCACCACGCTGCGTACCACGTCGTCGAACACCGTGACCGCCACCCGGTCGGTCGGCCGCAGCCCCTCCACCACAAAGGCGGCGGCCTGCTGCGCGCGCTGCAGTTTCACGCCCTCCATCGAACCGGACCGGTCGATCACCAGCCCCAGATTGAGCGGCGGCCGGTCGGCGGGACTGTCCGGCTGCGGAGGAGTGATCCGGACCAGCAGATCCAGGTTGGTCGCGCGGTCGGCGGCCACTGCGGGCCGCAGGGGGATGAGTTCAACTTGAGGATTCATCGCTGTCAACTCCTTTCCTGACGGGCGAGGTTCTCCAGAACCTCGACCAGGATGCGGGTCAAGTGGGCCCGCGCCCGGGGTTGTTCGGGCCACTCAAAGTCGTTGCGGATGTGCAGTTCGAGCCCCTCCAGCAGGGGAATGCGGCGCCAGGACTCAAGCCTGGCGGAGCGCGGCCGGTGGCGGTTTGGGGAATCTCCCGGGGCTGCTTTGTCGTACAGGACCGTGGCTGCCCCCAGCACCGGCTCCCCTTCCATGCGTTGGAGGGTCCGTTCCCGGATCTGCTCCAGGAAAGCCAGCGCAGGGTTGGCGGGCTCCACCGTCAGCCGGGTCCCTCCCGCCAGAAAGGCTTCCAGTTCCTGGTCGCTGCGACTCCGGGTGACGCCGCGGATCGCCTGGGCCGTCAAGCCCTCCCTCAGCAGACGCCGCAGCACCAGCATCTGGAGCAGGTGCCGGAAACCGTAGCGGGCTTCCTTGCCTTCGCGATCCGGACGATCCAGCAATCCGGCTCCGGTGTAATGACGGACCAGGCGGGCGTTTACCGCCTGCTGCACACTGGCCCGGCCGGTGTCGAGCAGCGGAATCTGCTCCAGGTGGCGGTTGACGACCTCGACGAATTCCTCGATCGACCAGCGGGAGTGTCGCAACGCTTCGAGCGGCTGCATGGGCAGGAAAGTATCATTGACATAATTAAATGTCAATAACAACGATTAATGGTACAAGCTACCCAACCTTGCGCCGAGAGTTTTTTGGTTTTTCCGTAGACTCGGCCAGAGGGATGTGACAGAATTCGGTGCAATTCTTCATTCCTGCCAGTGAGGACAGCGTGAAAATTTGGATCGTGCCGTTCCTGACTTTGGTTCTGGGCTGCGGTGCAGCCGAAGCCCAGTTCGGCGGCCGCGAGGGCGACGCCGTAATCCTCGTGGTGTCGGCCAAAGGGAACCGCGCCTTCCAGGTGGTGCCCCGCACCACCACCAACCAGGCCGCCGGCTTCGAGATCAAGGACTGGAGAGATCTCCCCGACGAACCGTTCGGCCCGGACTTTCCCGGAGAATCCCGCCGCCTGATGCACTGGGAGCCCGGCGACGTCTTCAACATGATCATCCAGCGGGCGGATATCCAGAGTCCCTACCAGTATGTGGAGGGACCGGTGAAGGTCCTCATCGCCAAGGGACTGCTGCGGCTGTTTCCGCCGCACGGTCCCCCCGTCGATACCCCGGTGGGCTTCTATGGCCCCTTCCCCGCGCTCGTCGACTTCGGGCCGAACCAGCCCCTGTTTGACGGCGTCACCCTGATGTGGACTCCGCACCCGACTTTCCCGGTCGCCAAGCTCGCACCCCCGGACTATGTGAGCCCGGTGGTGCCCCCCGGTTCGAACGGCATCGAGTTTCTGCTGGGACGGGGCAGTTTCGTGGGCATCATTCCCTGGGTGGCCATGAAGAGTCAGGATCCGGTCGGCGGCTGGCCGCACGGCGTCGACGTCAAACTGCTGGACAACGACGACGAACTGGGGGTCACGATTCGAATCCTGAGGCTCCGGCCGGGCAGGCGGACCCCGCTTTTCCAGGTTCGGGCGAGCACCCATCTCTGGGTCCTCTCCGGCCGGGTTCAGATCACTCCGGCCGGCGGATCCACGGCCACGATGCACCAGGACATCTATGCTTTCGTTCCCAACGGCTTTGCCTTCCAGCTTTCGAACCCCGCGGAACTGCTGATCAGGTAGGCCAGGAGAACCATGACCGAGAGCTTTGACGTAATCATCTGTGGAGCGGGTTCAGCGGGAGGCTTCCTGGCCGGCGAGATCGCCGCCCACGGCTCGGTGCTGATCCTGGATGCGGGGCCCTGGTTCCCGGGCGAACCGCTTCCCGGGATCGGCGATCCCGAACGGCGCCGCCTGTCCACCCAGGTAAACCTGGGTACCTGGCTGCCGGAGGACAAGGCAAGCAACCGCGGCAGCCTCTTCTTCACCTACCCCATGTACATGGACCGGTCCAACCCCTTTTCTGCGACCGCCCAACGGGAAGCGAGGCTGGTGGGGGGAGGATCCGCCATCAACGTCGGGGCCTGGCTGCGGCCGCGGATCGTCGACTTCGAGGGCTTCGAGGAAGAGACCGGCGTGCAGGGCTGGACCAAGGCCGACTTCGAACCCCACTTCCAGCGCGCCGAGCGGATCCTGCACGTGCACCGTGACTCCCGGGCTTTCTGGAACAAGGCCAGCGTCCTCTACGAACAGATCGCCGTTTCGCTGGGGATCCCTGTCTTTGAAGAGGCCTCGAACCGGCACCGTTGCATCTTTTGCGGCAATCGGCTCAATGCCGGGATGCCCTGCAAGTACGACGCGCTGATGAGTACGGCGATCACCCAGGTACCCAAGGCGGTCGCCGCCGGTGCGACCCTGCGGGACAATGCCCGGGTGATCCGGGTGGAGATCACCGACGGAACGGCTACCGGCGTAACGTACGAACGTCACGGAGTGGTCACCACCGCACATGCCGAAAAGCTGGTGGTTGTCTCCGCCGGAGCCATCGGGACGCCCCTCATCCTCCGCGATTCAGGCCTTCATCTGCTCAACCCCAACGTGGGTCAATACCTGCGCGCACACCCCGGAGTCCCCATCGACGTGCTGTTGCCCGGGGACGACTGGAACTCGGACCGCGGCTACCAGTGGAATCTTTACCACCACGTCATGGACGCGAACGGCGAGCCGCTGGATGCCGTCGTCCATGCCAGTGCGGGCTTCCCAGCCTCGACGCCGTGGGTGGCCGCCGCTTTCAAGATCGGCCTGTTCGGCCGGCCCTACAAGGACGTCATGCGGCGCTTCCGCAGCCGGGCGGGTGCCTTCATCTTCGAGATGAAGCCGGACACGCACGGCCGCATCAGCGGCGGGGTCGACCACCCGGTAATCCACTACCCGGTGACCACCCCCACGGGGGTGCTCGAACCGAAGACCATGAACGATTTCCTGGCCGCTTTGAGGCAGGTTTGGGAAATCTACCGTCGGATGGGGGCCTATACCGCGTTCCCCAACCCGGAGGATCCGGTGCCGGTGCTCAAGCAGCAGGTGAGCCTCTTCGTCACCACTTCGGGGGCCCTGCATCCCCAGGGCACGTGCCGGGCCGGCGCCGATCCCTCGAATTCGGTGGTGGACACGAACCTGCTCTCCTGGGAGGTCCTCAACCTTATGTGCTGCGACGCCAGCGTGATTCCCCATCACATCAGCTCCAACCCCAACGCCATGATCATGGCCGTGGCCAGCCGGGCGGCGGACTTCATCAATACCCAGTTGTTGGGCGCCGGTCCGGAGGTAAGCGCCGAGAGTGAACGGGCCGCCGCTGAGAAAGGACCTTCAGGTGTCGGATAGGCTTCGCGAGTCCCTGGTGGAAATGGAAAGGGTGCTGACCCGGCGTGCCTTCTTTGTCCGGGTCGCCTGGGGTGCGGGAGCCGTGGCGGTTTATGACCGCTTCGGACCCCGCCTGTTCGGCGACGGCACCGCCGATCCGCTGGAGAGGGGCTTCCAGGTGTTCAGCGCCTTCGGCCGACTGGTGATCCCGGAGGACCAGGATCCAGGCTGGGCCACCTTCGAACCCGAGATCACGCAGTACGGACTCGACACCTACGTCCGGCAGGTGATCAGCCTGGGCAACGACCTCGCCTTTGACGGCCTGCTGCAGGCCATCAACGCCTTCAATGAGATCCCTCCCCAGATCCGTTTCGGTCCGACATTCCTGGAAATGTCGACCCGCGCCCGCGCCGACTACCTGTCCAAGGTGCTGTCGGGCAACTTCGAGTACGACGGGGTGCAGGACATCCTCTCCTTCGGTGCCATCTTCATGCTGCTGGGAGTAAAGCAGGTCTTTTTCCTCAACTTTCCCCGGCACCGCGCGACGCCTGGCGCCGAATACCAGGACCTGTTGGGAAACACGCCGCGGACCGGATGGGACATCATGGGCTTCAAGGGACCGGTGGGCCCCCAGGAGGAAGCGGAGCTGCGCGCCCGGTCGGTGGGTGCCCCGGAACTCCCCGGAGTCGACTGGAGGAACCCCTGGATATGAAGGCAAGCCCGGGCAATCCCCTCGGTGTCGGACAATTTCGCCGGCCGCTGGTGCTGTTGGTGTTGGCCCTGTTCTGCATCCCCGCCGCGGCCCAACGGCGGCTGGACACAACCACCTTCATTGTGCTCGGCGAAGGTCTGGCGGCCGGGATGGCGGATTTAGCGCTTCGGGAGGTCTATCAGGAGAAGAGTTTCCCCGCCCAGATGGCCCGGCAGATGAAGGCGCTTTTTCCCCAGCCGCTGATCGAGTCCCCCGGTATCGGCAATGCTCCCGGCTTCCCCGCCCTGCCCCCGCGATTGCCGGGAATCCTGCAGGGATCGGTTCGCCGGCCGTTCCCTCCCTACCTCTTTGTGTTTAACCTCTCGGTGCCCGGCCTGCGCCTGGCGGATTCCCTGAACCTGCGTCCGAGTCCGCCGCTGGTTCAGCAGCGTGATTCCAGGCAGACTGTGGTCAATTTCATCCTGGGCTATCCGGCCCTGATCGCCGGAGCGGACCTGCCCCTTTGGACCCAGGCGGAGTATGCGGTCAAGCTGCGTCCCACTTTGGTGGTGGTCGAGCTGGGCTACTTCGACGTCCTTGAACCGGCGGTACTCGACAATCCGAGCCTGCTTCCCGACCCTGCCGCGTTCCGCGGCGACTTCGAGCGGCTGCTGTCCGAACTGGGACAGTCGTTTCCGCAGCTGCTGGTACTGACCATTCCGGATCCGTTCGACACCGCGTTTTTCACCCCGCTGGCGTCGGCCACCCGGCTGGTCGGGGCCGAACCGGACACTCTGGTCGAGCGCTACCGCCTCCGTCCGGACGACCTGATCACCCCGCAGGGGTTGATGCTGCTGGGCAACTTCACCCTGGGCGACGTGGTAATCGACGACCCGGACCTTGAGCACCTCGCCGACCGCTACCCGGGTTCGGTGGTGGGAGGAGCGACGCGTGCCGCCGTCAGCGCTCGGGTGGGCGAGCTGAACCGTGAGGTTCGGAGTGTCGCCGAGCGGTCCGGCGCCCTCGTCTACGACCTCCACGCGCTCTTCCAGCGCCTTCGGAACGAAGGGCTGTGGGTGGGAGCGAGGCAGCTTACCGCCGACTACCTGGGAGGCCTCTATTCCCTGAACGGGTATTATCCAGGCACGACGGTTCACGCTCTGATCGCCAATGAGCTCCTGCAGCTCCTCAACCAAAACTACCGGACTTCCTACCCGACCATCGATCTGGCGACGGTAACCGGCGATGATCCGGCGGTCCGTTTCCGGCCCGGAATCCAGCGGGGAAACCGGCCGGCCGTGCCCCGCAGGGGGCCCCGCCGAGACACGCCGTGACCGAGGTAGCGCGTATGACGCCGAAAAGCCCGCTTTTCCTGTCTCTGATTCTGCTGTGGATGGGATCGACCGCCGTCGCTTCCGGCGAGCTGCCCGAGCCCCTGCGGCTGCCGCCGGGAAACTTCCAGATTCTCGATATCGACCAGGCCGGCAGTTACATGGGAGACGCGGTCCGGATCGTGGACTGCCCGAAGGACGAAGACAACCCGCTGGGAGTGTGCGGAAACCTGCTGTTCGGCGGGCTGGCCCTCTGGAACAGTCACCTGACCGGAATCCTTGCCATCCAGTTCTATCCTCCGGTCAACAACGTCGCGCATTTTGAGATCTTCCATCCCAACAACCTGGTCGGTGAGGACGTCCTCATGCAGGCGCCGCAGCTTTACCAGATGACGGTGTCCTCCAACGTCGTGTTGGACACTTTGAGCGAATATTCCTCGGGCGACCTGAACCTGGTGACCGGCGAGGTGACCAACCTGAACTACACGGTGAACTTCTTCAACGACTGGTACTCGCGGCTGACGGAAGCCAATCCGCGCCTGAAACCTCCGCCTTTTTCATTCCCCGGAACCTACGGCACCGCCCGGGCGGTGTTCGAGCAACGTCCGGACGGCCTGCTGGATTTCACTTTTTATGGGAGCACCTTCCTGCCGCTGGGGAACAACGTGGAGGGAGATCCCGTCCGTCTGCCCCTCCCGTTCTGTGGACCCTTTGTCAGTTGTGGGACGATCCAGGTTCCTGGCATGAGCCTGCACCCCCATCTGCGGATTACCACCAAGAACTCCGGCGGGACGCCGTGCGGCGACGCCTGCCCGGAGGTGCCCGAGAATACGGTGCTCGAATTCACCCTGAATTCGCGGTTCTCCAGTACGGGAGACGATTTCAGCTTCAACAGCTCCCGGCTGGGGGGCGCGGGGGGAGGCCGCTCCCAGATGCAGGGCCGCATCCAGGTCCAGTTCGGGCCGCGTAACGGCGACTTCATCCCGGTCTCGGTCAATTCGCTGCCGCCGGCCGGATTCGTGCTGCCGCCCCCGGAGTTTCCGGTTCGTGGGTTCTCCCTGGGGCTGCTCGGTCACGATGAGTTCCTGCGTTTCCCCCTGCTCACTTACGAGGTCAAGGAGGTGGCGGTGCTGGATGATCCTTTCGACATGCCCGTGGGGGAGCTTGACCTGGCAACGGGACGTCTGGTGGGGGGACTGCTTTGGCGGTCGTTCTGGACGTCCGACCTGCTGCTGGCGGTCCTCGAACAGAATGCGGGCCGGATCCCGTTCCAGTCGTTCCAGTTCCGGGGACCGGCCGGTTTCGATGCGGGCCCCAATGGCCAGCTCCTCTTCCGCTACCAGGGCGAGGCGGTGCTGCCGTTCGAGAGCTTCACCTGGCCGGGACCCGACTACTCCAATCCTGCAGCCGGTTTCACCCTGGGCTTCGGTTCGGAGGCGAGGCCTTTCTACCGGATGCAGGGCGCTCTTCCGACGGACATCCCCGCCGCTGTGATGTCAGATTCGAAAAGCGACGTTCTGAGCTCGTTTGGGGACCGGTTCTCATACCACTACTCGATCCCCTGCGCACCGGGGCCCTCGGCCGCGGTCTTCGAATACACGAACCTGAATCCCAGCCGGGGCGGCACCTTCAGAATGGAGAACCTAATTGCAGTGGCCTGCGCCAACTCACCGAACTCGACACTCCCGCCGGGACTCTACGACACGATAGCGTTTTCGGGATTCGGCAGCTGGAGCAAGGACGACGCCCGCCATGTGGCAACCGTCCAGATTTCCACCGCGGCGGACTCCCCTTACGTGTCGATCCTGATCGACGGAGGGAGCCTCTCCAACGTCAACACCAAACCGGCGGCGGATCCGCTTCCCTAAGACCGCCGGCATCCTCTCCGCCACGTGCCGTCGCGGACCAGCCGCAATGCTTCCTACAGGGACGCCAGCACATCCCGCATCAGCCTCAGTGACCCCTCGACACCGTCCCAGGGGCCGGATTCGTACTCCAGGGCGATGGTGCCGGTGAACTTGTGGGCGTTGAGAATGGCGACGCTGCGGGCAACATCGTTCCAGTCTTTCTCCGGAGTCTTCCACCGGTCCCAATACTTGGCGTGGACGTGATGCCGGGTATAGGGCATCAGGACCTCCAGCCCGTGGAACAGGTGATATTCGTGCTCCCAGTTGCAGAAATCGGGGGTCGCCTCGCAGTACGGGTGGTTGACCTCGTCCACGATGATCTTGATGTTCATGGGATTGGCACACAGGCCCCAGTGGTTCTCGATGGTGATCGCCACTCCCACCCGGCCGCCGTAGTCCGCCAGCTCCTTAAAGGACTCGATGCATTTGCGGAGATAAACCACAATCTGCTCGTTGCGGGGATAGCCGGATGGATCGGCTGAGGCCTCGGGCATCACCCGCACACCGCTGACTCCGGTGTTGGCCCGCATCGTCCTGGCACCGAGCAGCGCTGCGACGTCCAGCCATTGCTTGGCCACCCGGATCCCCTCCCGTCTCAGCTCGTCGTTCGGATCCGCCAGATTCTGTGGGGCGTTATTGGAGATGTGACAACACCGCGTCCCGGTCCGGACCTGGATCGAAGCCAGCTTCTCCAGCCACTTCCGGGAGGACGGGCGCGATGGGTCCCAGCGCTGGAAGGTCCGAGTCCGCCCTTCTCGGGTCACGGTCACCGACTCCCACTGCGAGTCGTCCGCCACATCGCCGAACACGGAGGACCAGAGATCCATGTGGTAGACACCGGGGTAGGTGTCCCTGGTCCACTGCGGGAAGTCGAGCAGCGTGATTTCGCCGTATTTCTCCCGCATGCGGACAGTCTCTTCATCCGGCTCGCGGTCCCGCCACCGGAAAAGCTGCCTGGGAGGCCAGCAGCTCGAAGCAATGCGTGCGAGTTTCTCGGATTCCGTCAGAGTGCGGTTGGTGGAGCCGGCCGCAGCGGCCGGCACACCGGACAGTCCGATCCCGGCGGTGGTCGCCAGAAAACTGCGCCGGTTCGGTTTGAAGCCCGTTCGTCCCATCTGCAGTCCTCCTTTCGCAGGATCAGCAACCTGCCTGGGCGGGGAGGATGCAGCCCCGGGGCTCTGACCGCGTCCGGGAGCCGGCGGTGCGGGGACTAGACCCTTTCCCAATACCCGGGCACTTCGTTCTCGGCCGCCTCGTCGCCATTGAAGTGGGCGGCCTGGCGGGGAGCATAACGCGCTTCTTCCCGCTCGAAAAGCGACGCACAGCCGGCGGCCATCCGCTGCAGCTTTTCCAGTTCGGCCTCGGTGGGCGGCCGGTAGGTCCTGACGGCCTCCATGGCACGCTCGGTCAGGTCGATGAATGACGGCGGGATGCCGGCCACCACGCCTTGGCGGGAAAGGGCGAACCGCCACGCCAGATCCACGTCCTCCTGCTGCTCCACCGAGCGATACCACCAGTTGCGGGTCCGGGCCGCGGATTCCGGCCATCCTCCCCAGCTCATGGTCTTGATGGAGATCACCGCCGCACCCTGCTGGTTGGCCAGATCCAGGACCTCCTTGCCGAAGCCCCGGTTGTAGAGTTCCACGAAGTTGATGGGGAACATGACGGTGTCGAAGGGGAAGCCGCGCATGAGTTCCAGCGCTCCCAGGGTGGTATGGGCGGAAAAGCCGATATGCCGGATCGTTCCCGCCTCGCGCGCGCTGAGAATGGCCTCCATGGCGCCGCCCGGTCCCAGCGCCTGGCGGGCCTCTTCCACCGAGCGCACGTGATGGAGCTGATACAGATCGAAGAAGTCGGTCTTCAACCGTTCGAGGGAAGTCTCCAGCTCACGCTGCGCCCCCTCGCGGTCACGCCGTTTGGTCTTGCACGCCAGAAACACTTCCTTGCGGTCCAGACCCTGCAGCGCGATTCCCAGCCGGATCTCACACTTGCCGTCGCCGTAGGCCGGCGCCACGTCGAAGTAGTTGAGACCACGGTGAAAAACACTGTGCACCGCCTCGGTGCAGCGCTCCTGACTGAGGTCGTCGTGGACCAGGGAGAGGCCGGGAAAGCCGACCATCGAGACGTAGCGTCCGGTGCGACCAAGCAGCCGTCGCGGCATGCCGTTGACCACCTTCTCCGGGATGGCGGTGTTGGTGTAAGCCATGCTGAAGACCGAGGTCCGGCCCAGCAGGGTGGAACCGGCGACAGTGCCGGCGGAGCGCAGAAAATCACGGCGTTTCATGGACAACTCCTGACTGCCGGCCGGACTGGAAGGTGGCGGGCCGGCGTTTCGGGTCCTTGCCGGGCATTGTACCTCAGGTGGGCTCAGCGGGCGGGCGCGGTTCAAAAGTTCTAACCCGGCTCCCGGTCCCCCGTCCGGGCCGAGGGCTGGGGCCTCCGCACGGATCTCTGGAACCTTTGAGGGCTGGACATATTCCCATCCATCTCGTATGGTTATCCATATGAAGACCACTTTGAATATCGACAAGACGGTTATGGCTCAGCTTAAACAGGAGGCTGCCCGTCAGGGTCGGACCATGTCGGAACTGGTCGAGACGGCGCTCCGCCGTTTGCTCAATTCCCGGCCGGAGGCCGGGGAACTCCCTCCGCTGCCGACCTTCCGGAGCGGAGGAGCGATGGTGCAGATTGAAGACCGCGACGCGCTGTACCAGGCCATGGAGGGCCGCTAGTGTTTGTCGTCGACACCAACGTCCTGGTGTATGCGGCAGACCGGGACTCCCCACATCACGAGCGTTGCCTGCAACTGCTGGAAACTTGGCGGCGGAAGCCCGCTGCCTGGTTTCTGACTTGGGGCATCGTCTATGAGTTCCTTCGGGTCACCACCCATCCCCGGGTCATGCGTCGCCCTTGGCGGGTCGCGGAAGCATGGGGTTTCATCGCCGCTCTGCTGGCCTCACCCGGGATATCCGTCTTGGTCCCCACCGATCGGCACACAGCAGTAGCCGCCCAAGTAGTGGAGGAGCATCCGCACCTTTGCGGAAACCTTCTGCACGATGCCCAGACGGCCGTTCTGATGCGGGAGCATGGAATCTGTCGGATTTACACCCGCGACACCGACTTCTATCGATTCCCCTTCCTCGAACCGGTCGATCCCGTCGCCTGAATCCGGCTCCGGCAGCGTCCCAACAGGCAGGTCAGCGCGGACCGCCCCTCCGATCGTTTAGAATGTCCGGGCCGGGAGACGGGATTTTTCCATGTTCGAATCGCTGTCAGCTCGAATCCAGCAAACCCTGAAGAACCTCAAGGGCGAGGGCCGCGTCTCCGAGAAACATGTGGAGGAGGCGTTGCGGGACATCCGCATGGCTCTGCTCGAGGCCGACGTCAACTTCAAGGTGGTCAAGGAATTCGTGGGCCGCGTCAAAGAGCGGGCGCTGGGACAGCAGGTCATGCAAAGCCTGACCCCCGGCCAGCAGATCGTCAAGATCGTCCGCGATGAGCTGATCACGATGCTGGGTGAACAGCCGGCCAATCTGAGCTTCCGCAAGACGCCTCCCTCGGTGTTTCTGATGGTGGGCCTGCAGGGGAGCGGCAAGACCACGACCACCGGCAAGCTGGCCGCCTGGCTCTCCCGCAAGGGGCGCCGTCCCCTCATGGTGTCCACCGATGTTTACCGCCCGGCGGCCATCGAACAGCTTTCGATCATCGGGCGGGCCCTGGATCTGCCGGTGTTCGAGGACTCCGGACGCGACGCTGTCGAGCGGGCCGTCCGGGCGCTCCAGCACTGCCGCACCATGGGCTACGACACCCTGCTCATCGACACGGCCGGTCGCCTGCATATCGATGACGAGCTGATGGAGGAGCTGGAGCGGATCCGCAGCCGGGTGGAACCGCAGGAGATTCTGCTGGTGGCCGATGCCATGACCGGCCAGGACGCGGTCACCTCGGCCGGGGAGTTCAACCGCCGCATGTCCCTGACCGGCGTGATCCTGACCAAACTGGATGGAGATGCGCGCGGGGGGGCGGCCCTTTCCATCCGGGCGGTCACCGGGACGCCTATCAAGTTCATCGGCGTCGGCGAGAAGTACGAGGCTTTGGAGCCGTTCCATCCTGACCGGTTGGCGGGCCGGATCCTGGGCATGGGCGATGTCTTGAGCCTGATCGAGAAGGCCGAAGAGGTGGCCGACGAGCAACAGGCCCAGGAAGCGCTTCGCAAGCTGCGCCGCAACCAGTTCACCCTGGAGGATTTCCGCGATCAGCTCCGCCAGGTGCGCAAACTGGGTCCCATCGAACAGCTTCTGGGGATGCTGCCGCAGATGGGGCCGCTCAAGAACCTTGGGAAGATCCGGGTGGATGAGAGACAGTTTGTGCACATCGAGGCGATTATCAACTCGATGACCCCGGCGGAGCGATCCAACTACAAAATTCTTGACGGTTCCCGTCGCAAACGGATCTCACGGGGCAGCGGACGACCGGTATCCGAAGTGAACCGGCTGGTCAAACAGTACATCCAGACTCGAAAGATGATGCGGCGGATGACCGAGGACATGAAAAAAGGGAAGGTCCCCCGCCTGCCCTGGCAGTGAGGCCGGCCCACCGCCGGACAACTGCTGGAAACTTCTTTCGGAGCGGCCCTGCCGGTCTTTCGACCAGCTTCCCAGCACCCAGGGAGTTTGCTACAATTCCTTGTTTACCAGGAGGATCGTAATTTGCTGAGAATTCGGATGACCAGACGAGGTGCGAAAAAGGACCCTCATTATCGAGTGGTGGTGACGGAGAAGAGCAGCCCGCGAGACGGACGATTCGTCGAGATCCTGGGTCACTATAATCCGGCCCGGCAGCCGGTGCTCCTGCATCTGGACCTGCCGCGCGTGGACTACTGGCTGGGTCAAGGCGCCAAACCGACAGACACAGTCAGAACCCTGATCCGCAAGGCCCGCGAGTCGGCGCCGGCGGCGCAGGCGGAGGCGGCCGCGCCGGAAGCGGCACCGGCAATGGAACAGCCGCAGATTCAGTAGATCATCCACATCCAGGTTCACCCGCAGGAGGTTGAGATGAGAGAGCTGGTGGAGAACATCGCGAAGGCTTTGGTGGACAACCCGGAAATGGTGGCGGTGACCGAGGTAGAGGGCGAACAGACAACGGTGCTGGAGTTGCGGGTGGCTCAACCGGACCTGGGCAAGGTCATCGGCAAGCAGGGGCGCACCGCACGGGCGATCCGAACCATCCTGGGTGCAGCCGGCATGAAGCTCCGCAAGCGCTTCGTGCTGGAAATCCTCGAGTAGTTTGGAACCGCTGATCTCCATCGCCCAAATCGTCAAGACCCGTGGGGTCCGGGGCGAGGTCGTCGCTGAACTGTTAACCGACTTCCCGGAGCGCTTCCATTCCCTCACCCGGGTGCTCTTGACTGCCCCGGGCTTCCACCTCACCGCCGAACTTGAAGGCTGCTGGTTTCACCAGGGCCGCGTCGTGCTGAAGTTTGTCGGCTGGGACTCTCCGGAGGCGGCCCGCAGGCTGGTGGGGTGCGAGGTACAGATTCCCCATTCCGAGAGGGTGCAGCTTCCCGAGGATACGTACTTTGACTCGGACCTCGAGCAGTGCCGCGTGTTGGAGGACGGGGAAGAAATCGGACGGGTGACAGCGGTGTGGCGGGTAGGGGGCTCGGCCTCCACGCTGGTGGTGGAAGACGCTCTGGGGAAGGAATTCCTGGTGCCGTTTGTGTCCGAGTTTGTAGTCTCGGTCGACCTTGAAACCCGAACCATCCAGGTCCACCTGCCGCCCGGGCTGAAAGAGCTGGCGGTCGGCAGGCCCCGCGGCGGCTAGGTGCTTCACCGGCCATGAAGATCGACATCCTGACCATCTTTCCCCGTTTCTTCGACGGACTGCTCGAGTGGGGAATGGTTCGCCAGGCGCTCCGGAAAGGACTGCTGGAGGTCCGGACTCACGACCTCCGCGACTTCACCGACGACCGCCACCGCACGGTGGATGACCGGCCGTACGGCGGAGGCGAGGGGATGGTGCTGAAGCCGGAGCCCATCTTCCGAGCGGTGGAGGCATGCCGGCAGGTGAGCCCCCATCCCGGCAGGGTCGTCCTGCTGACGCCCCAGGGCCGAAGATTTGATCAGGCGAAAGCAAAAGAGTTATCCTTGTTGCCCCGTCTGATCCTGATTTGCGGCCGTTATGAGGGTGTCGATCAGCGGGTGGCGGACTACCTGGCAGACGAGGAGATCTCAATCGGAGATTACGTCCTGTCAGGCGGTGAGCTTGCGGCGGCGATCATCGTGGAGGCGGTTTCGCGTCTGATCCCGGGCGTGCTGGGGGAGGGCGAGTCGGCGTTGCGCGAGTCCTTCATGGACGGCCTGCTTGACTATCCCCATTACACGCGTCCTGCGCGGTTCAGGGACTGGACGGTACCGGAAATCCTGTTGTCGGGAGATCACGAACAGATCCGCCTCTGGAGGGAACAGCAGGCACTGGAACGCACGCGGCAGCGGAGACCCGACCTGCTGGCGCTAAAGGAGAAGACAGATGAATCCGCTTGAGATTGTGGAACAGAAGTACATGCAGCGCGAGCTGCCGAAATTCAGTCCCGGCGATACGGTTCGGGTCAATGTCAGGATCCAGGAAGGCGACAAGTTTCGCATCCAGGCTTTCGAAGGCGTGGTGATTGCTGTAAAGAATCGCGGCCTTCAGTCGACATTTACTGTCAGGAAAGTGTCCTTCGGTTATGGTGTAGAGCGGATCTTTCCGGTCTACTCACCCATGATCGAAGGGGTTGAAGTGGTCAGAAAAGGTCAGGTGCGTCGGGCTAAGCTTTATTACCTGCGGGAACGGAAAGGCAAATCCGCCCGGATCCGTGAGGTGCGCTGACCGCCCCCGGAGCAGGTCCTTCGGCCGCCGGGACGGTCCGTGCCAACTGTGCGGGACGGCGGTTTCAGGGGACCGATGGAAGACAAATTCGCAGTCATCCGCAACGCAGAACGGTTCGTGATGGCCCGGCAGTATGATCGGGCGATCGGCGAATACCAGAAATTGCTGGAGGACTTCGGCGAAGATCCCTCCGTTTTGAACACCTTGGGCGATCTGCTGTTGCGGCGGGGACGCCGCGAGGAGGCTGCCGCCTGCTTCCATCGGGTCGCTGACATCTACAGCCAGACCGGGTTCTCGGGAAAGGCGGTCGCCCTGTACCGCAAGATGGCCCAGCTCGAGCCCGACAATCCGGACATCTTCCAGAACCTGGCCGAGCTTTGTTTGCGACGGGGCCAACGCTTCGAGGCCGCCCGCCATCGGCGCGAGCTGCTGGAGGTTCAGATCCGCAACGGTGACCGGAACGGTGCTCTCGCAACGCTGCAGGAACTGCTCGGGGAAGCCGGTGCCGATCCGGTCCTTTACCGGCACTGGGCCGAGCTGACTGCCGCAGACCGGCCCCAGGACGCCGCCGACCGTTATGCACATGCGGCGCGGATGTTCGCCGACCGGAACCGTCCGGATGAAGCCCGGGCCTGTGCGGCCGCCGCCCTGGACCTGAATCCCGCCCAGGAGCTGGCCCTGGCCGTCGCCGCCGAGTTGGGAGAGCCTGTCCTCGGATCCGCCGCGGAAGCTGTCTTCGAGGCGGCGGCCCAACCCTCCCCGGAGGAGTTTGCCATCCCGCACCGCCCGGCGTCCGACGGAGATGCGTCGACCCCGGTTTCTGCCTCCGCCGGCGACGAGATCAGCGAAGCAGCCGGATGGGAGGGGTTGGCGGAGCCCGCATCTCCCCCGGACAGCGGAGTATCGTTGGAGACTTCCACGCCCGCCTCCGACGAGGCGGAGGACGCCTGGTTTGCCGCCCTGGTCCAGTCCGACGCCCACGCGGCGGGGGCGGACCTGACTGAAGCCGGCGAACCGGTTCCCGTGGTCCAAGACGAGAAGGACCAGGACTGGCAAGATTTCGGCCTGATTCAGCCCACCGAGGGCGTCGTGGTGGAATCCGGACCTGTATCCGAACCTGAACCGGTCGCCATGGCCGACTTTCCGGCTGGAACCGGGGTGGAAGCGGAAGCTGAAGTCCCGCCGCCGCTGGACTCGGAAACAGCGGCGGAGCCTCTGGTCGAGTCGCTCCCGGAAGCTGCGACCGCTCCGGAATCCGAGGCGGCAGGCGCCGTCCCGGTAGAAGCGGGGCCGGCCCCGGAGGAACCCAGGGAAACCGACTCCGCGCCCGAGGCGGGCGCGGCACCCGACACCTCCGAGCTGGATGAATTCCTGGAGGAGGTAGACTTCTGTTTGAAGCTGGACCTCCGCGACGATGCCGAACGCCTCCTCACCCGGCTTGCACGAGACTATCCGGGACACCCGCAGGTGGTACAACGGCTGCAGAAGCTTAACCTGGACGCGATGCTGGACCTGGCTCAGCCGGAGGTCATCGAGCCGGAAGTGCTCGAACCCGAGGCTGCAGCCGGAGAGTCGCTGGCGGACGAGATCGACGGTGTGTTGGAGGATCTGTTCTTCGAGCCGGTCGCCGACTCGGACACCGGCTCCCAGGAAACGGGCCAGGAGTCCCCTGCCGGGGAGATGTCCGACATTGAGACGGCACGCTCCCAGTTTGACCTGGGCCTGGCTTACCGGGAGATGGGCATGTTCGACGACGCCACCGGCAAGTTTGAACAGGCTTACCAGCTCTTTGTCAGCAACCAGGAAACCGCGTCAGCCCGTCAATGCTGCCAGATGCTGTGCTCCACGCTGATGCAGGCGGGCGACTTCAAACGCGCGGTGGAATGGGCGGACATCGGGCTGAGTCTTCCCGGAAACCGTGCCGGAGAGTGGCGCCGCCTCGAGTACGACCGCGCCCTGGCTCTGGAGCACCTTGGCGAGATCGAGGAGAGTCTGGCGGGATACCGACGCATCCTGGACAGCGATCCGCAGTACCTTGATGTCCGGGCCAGGGTGGAAGCCCTGGACTCGCTGTCCAAGTGAATGTTGTCCAAGCTGCTCTTCGGCATCTACGTCTTCTACTGCTTTGAAGTCGGGCTGTTCCTGGTGGTCTTTCCGTGGATGGACTTCTGGGGACAAAACGCCCTGCTTTACTATTTTCCGGCGATCCGGCCCATCTTCCTGAACGACTTTTTTCGGGGGGCCATCAGCGGGCTGGGCTTCGCCAACCTCATTTTGGGGGTATCGGAAATTGCCTCCGTGTGGACCAGGTCTCGGGCTGCCCGGGGCTGAACGACCGGTGCGTTACGGGATCACGGACCGCCGCCTCTGCCCGGGCATGGACTTGGAGCAGTACCTGCAGTGGTTGTTCCGGACCTCCGCGCACATCATCCAGTGGCGGGAGAAGGACCTGGACGTGCAGACCAGCCGCCGCTGGCTGGAAGCGGCCCGGGATCTGTCCCGGCGGGCAGGCAAGAAGCTGCTGTGCAACACCGATCTGGAGGCGGCACTGGACCTCGGCCTCGACGGCGTCCACCTGACTTCCCGCCAGGACGCCCGCCACGTTCTCGGCCGCCTGGGGAGCTCCCGGAAACTGCTGGTGGGACAATCGGTTCACGACCTTCACGAAGCCCTGGCCGCCCAGGAGGCTGGGGTCGACTATCTGCTGGCCGGCCCCGTCTTCACACCCCTCTCGAAGGCTTCCGGAGCCCCCCCTCTCGGCCTGGAGGGGCTGAGCCGACTGGCCGATGCGGTCGGTATCCCGGTCATCGCCCTGGGCGGGATAACTCCCGCTCACTGGCCGAAACTGGAGGTGTTGAACAACGTCGCCGGCTTTGCCGGGATCTCCTGGCTGGCGGAGGAGATCCAGCGTCTGGCATCGAAACCGGACTGCCCCTCGCCCGCAACCAGATCCTGAATCGCTTGAAACTCCGGCGGTTTCGGTGAGCCCCTCGCCCATGGCATAAAATCAGCGCATGCGCCTACCGTCTGCGCTGCTTGCTGCATTGCTGCTGTTGACCGGAGGGGTTGCCGCGGCCGAGGACGCCACGCGCTCCGAAGCGGACCTCCTGGGCAACGTCCGTCAGCTCACCTTCGAAGGCCGCCGCGCCGGCGAGGGCTACTTCAGCCGGGACGGCCACCGGCTGGTGTTCCAGAGCGAACGGGAACCGGACAACCCTTTTTTCCAGATCTATCTGCTCGATCTCGACACCGGAGACACCCGGCGCGTTTCGCCGGGTTACGGCAAGACCACCTGCGGCTGGATCTTCCCCGACGGAAATCGGGTTCTGTTTGCATCCACCCACGACGATCCCGAGGCCCAGGCGAAGCAGAAGGCGGAACTCGAGCAGCGCGCCTCGGGTCAGCAGCGGCGTTACAGTTGGGACTACGACGAGCATTTTGAACTCTACGAGGCCGACCTCGTGTCGGGGACGCTGCGCCGTCTGACCGATGCCCGAGGCTATGACGCTGAAGGAGCGGTGTCACCCGACGGGCAATGGATCGTCTTCAGCTCCAACCGGGAAGCCTACGCCAGCGCCCTCACCCCGGAGCAGCACGCGATCTTCGAGAACGACAAATCCTACTTCCTCGACCTTTACCGGATGCGGGTCGACGGCAGCAGCCTGCAACGGCTCACAGACACGCCCGGTTACGACGGCGGACCTTTCTTCAGCCCCGACGGCAGCCGGATCTGCTGGCGACGCTTCTCCACCGACGGCGCCACCGCCGAAATCTTCGTGATGAACGCGGATGGCTCCCAGCCCCGCCAGATCACCCACCTGGGGGCCCTGTCCTGGGCGCCGTTCTTTCATCCGTCCGGAGACTACCTGATCTTCGCCACCAACCTTCACGGCTTCGGCAACTTCGAGCTGTACCTGGCCGATTCCGAGGGCAGCCGCGAACCGGTCCGGGTCACTTTCACCGAGGGCTTCGACGGCTTGCCCGCTTTCTCGCCGGACGGCAGAACGTTGGCGTGGACCAGCAACCGCACCCCGGACCGCAGTTCTCAACTGTTTCTCGCCGACTGGGACGACCAGCAGGCGCGTCGCCTGCTGGGGCTCGATCCGCCTCGGCTGACCAGCCCGGAGATCACTGACGCCGATTTGCGGCGGCACGTGGAAGCGCTGGCGTCTGAGGAGATGGAAGGGCGGCTGACCGGCACGGAGGGCGA
>FWWM01002442.1_pt1 | contig 50182 bp, 45 predicted proteins | sample 2228351 | NCBI WGS metagenome assembly FWWM01 (sample SAMEA103939774, study PRJEB20133) | metagenome | reverse complement strand
GGACCGGCGCGCCGGGAGGCGCGCCCTCCGAAAAGCGGTTGGTCTTTCGGAGGGCGGCCCTCCGGGGCCGCCGCCGTCCACCTCCTGACGGCGTGTTGGACCCACCGGCGTTCGGCGCGCCGGGAGGCGCGCCCTCCGAAAAGATCGGCGCGTCGGGAGGACGGCCCGCCGGGATGGGGGGGCGCGCTGGGCTTAAAACGCGCGGGAGGATGGGCGGGACGGGCGGCGCTGCAGCGGCGTACGGTAGGGGGGAAGGTCCAGGGGGATCACGGTCACCCGCGCCTCATCGCTCAGGCGGGCCGCGATCCGTGCGTCCAGATGCTCCAGAGGGGTCGCAGTGGTGATCACCGTGGGGGCGTTGGCCAGATAGCGGTAGTTGAGGAGCTGGTAGAGCTTCTCCCGCGCCCACGGAGTCGCGCTCTCGGTCCCCAGATCGTCCAGCACCAGGAACGGGGCTAACTTCGCCTCATCGAAGCGTTGGTCGTAGGGCTGATCGCTCTTCGGATGGAAGGCCGCCCGCAGCCAGTCCAAGAGATCGGGCACCCCGACGAAGAGGGTGGGGATCCCGCGGGCGGCGACGGCGTTGGCGATGGCGGCGGCCAGATGGGTCTTGCCGGCGCCGTAGGGGCCGGCCAGGACCAGCCACCCGTGCGGATCCTCGGCGTAGGCCCGCGCCATCCGGACCGCCTCTCGCAGGTTTTCCCGCTCGCGCGGGGAAAGCTCCGGCCGGTCCCGGAAGGTCTCGAACGTCATCGCCCCCAGCAACGGCAGGAGGTTCAGATCCGGCCCGGTCGAGGGCCCGCCCCGCCGGAAGTCGGGGGCCAGGATGACCACGACCTCCACCAGGCGGGGGTCTTGGAGGCGGGAGCGGAGGCGGGGCTCGAAGGCCTCCAGGGAGAGGTTGGTGGTGATGACGGTGGGGAGCCGCGCGTTGTAGCGCCAGTCCAACAACTGGAACAGCTTCTCCTGGGCCCAGGGCGTGCTCTGCTGGGCGCCCAGGTCGTCCAGGATCAGCACCGGGGCTTCCCGGAGCTGCCAGAATCGTTCCTCGTAGGAGATCTCCGCCTCCGGGTCGAACGTCGTCCGCAACTCGTCCAGGAGATCGGGCACGTTGATGAAGCGGGCGGCCACCCCGCGTTCCAGGAGGCGGTGGGCGATGGCCGCCGCCAAGTGGGTTTTGCCGCATCCAGTTCCCCCGCGCAGCACCAGCCAGCCTTCCGGGCGCTCCGCGAAGGCCCGGGCCCGCTCCCAGGCCCGCCGCACGCTGCGGGCCTGGTCCGGCGGCAGCCCCAGCCCGTCGGGGAGGAAGGTCTCGAACCGCTTGTCCTCGAGCACCCGCAGAGGGCTGGCCGAGCGGAGCCGCTGGCGGAGCGCGGCGGCTTGTCGCTCGGCCTGGCAGGCGCAAGGGACGGCGCGGCCGAACAGGGGATGGCCGGGGGGCACGTCATACGAGATATACCCCAGCCCGCCGCAGGTGGGGCAGGCCGCATCCCCTCCTTCTCCTTCCGCCGGCGGCGGGATCTCCCCCGGGCGGGCCGGCCCGCCCTTCGCTTCCCCCTCGGGTCCAGGTTCCCTGCCCGGCCTCTCCGCCTTAGCGCCGAAGCTTTTTCCACGACTCGACCACACGTCGCCGATGCGCTTCATCCCTTCCTCCTGCCTCCCGGCCCTCGGCCGCCCAGCGTTCCAGGATCCGGCGGACGTAAGACCAGCGGCGGACGTTGCGGGAGACGGCGATCCGGATGGCTTCCTCAATCCATTCCGCCGGGTAGGTCCGGGCCGCCTCTTCCAGTTCCTGGGCGATGATGGGGGTAAGCAACCCGATGTTCTGCTCGTAGAGGGCGAAGAGGTTGGGGCGCTCCGCCGCCAGCACGGCCGACTCCCCCACATCCAGGCTGGCGGGGCGGGCGCCGCGCCGGATCGCCTCGTAAGCCGCCCGCCCGCGCGGGGTGTTGAGGAAGTATAGATCGTCCGTCCGCCCATCTTCCTCCAGGCGGATGTGCAGGAGGGTCCCCCGGGCGACGGCCCGGTTCAGGCCCTCCTGGATCTCGGCGGGGGAGAGGTTCGTGGTGAGGGCAGGGTCGGCCTCCAGTTCGGAGCGGCGGACGTAGCGCAGAGGGCCGCTCCGACGGGCCAGGTGGTGGAAGCAAACCAGGGTCACCCGTAGCTCCCCGGGGTGGGCGATCCGCGGGAGCAGCTCCGTGAAGAAAGCCTCCGGGATCGGCACCGTTCGGGTTTTGCCGGAGGGGAAGCCGGCGAACGTCTCCGCCCCGCCTCGTTCCTTCACAGCCGGATCTCCTGCTTGTGGAGGTCAATGAACTGGGCCTGGGAAGGCCGGAAATACAACTCTACGGTCCCGATCGGGCCGTTGCGATGCTTGGCCACGATGATCTCCGCGATGTTCTTGCGGTCCGTGTCCGGATTGTAGATCTCGTCCCGATAAATGAAGATCACGACGTCCGAATCCTGCTCGATGCTGCCGCTCTCCCGGAGGTCCGCCAGGACGGGCCGCTTGTCGTGGCGTTGCTCGACGGCGCGGGAGAGTTGGGAGGCGGCTAGCACCGGGATGTTGAGTTCCCGGGCCAGGCTCTTGAGGGCGCGGGAGATGTAGGAGATCTCCTGCACCCGGTTCTCCGCCCGGATGTCGGCGGTCATCAGTTGCAGGTAATCCACGATGAGGAGGTCCAGCCCGTGCTCCGCATACAGGCGGCGCGCCTTGGCCCGCAACTGAAGCGCGGAGATCGCCGGCGTGTCGTCAATCCAGATAGGCAGTTCGGACAGCGTGCTCACCGCGTGGACGAAGCGGGGCCACTCGTCCTCCCGCAGTTCCCCCAGCCGGAGGCGCTGGCCTTCGATCCCGGTCTCTTGGGCCACCAAGCGGTGAACTACCTGTTCGGCCGACATCTCGAGGGAGAAGATGGCGACCCGCTGGCGGTAGCGCTTGGCGGCGTTCAGGGCGAAGGAGAGCAACAGGGAGGTTTTCCCCACCCCGGGCCGGGCGGCCACGATCACCAGATCCGAGCGCTGCAGTCCCCCCAGCAGGCGATCCAGATCCCGGAACCCCGTCGGGATCCCCAGGGGCTCCCCCCGATGTTCGTAGAGATACTCGATGTGCTCGTAATAGGTCCGCAGGAGGTCGCGGATGGATTGGACGTCCCGGATGAGACGACGCTGGGCGACGGCGAAGAGGGCCCTTTCCGCGCGATCCAGCAGTTCATCCACATCGCCGTCGGTGTCCTCGTAGGCCATGCGGGCGATCTGGGTGGCGGCCTCCAGCAGGCGCCGGCGGATGGAATCCCGCTCCACCAGGCGGGCGTAATCCATCGCGTGCACCGTGGTGGGGACGCGCGCGGCCAGGCCGATCAGGAAGCCCCGCCCGCCCACCTCCTGGAGGCGTCCCTGGCGCTCCAGTTCGTCGGCCACCGTCACCGGGTCAATGGCCTCGCGGCGGTCGTGCAGCGCCAGGTATGCCTCCCAGATCCATCGGTGCTTCTCCAGGAAGAAATCGTCCGGCCGCAGCATCGTGGCTAGGGTGTGCATCAGCTCCGGATCCAGGAGGACAGCCCCCAGGACGGCCTCTTCAGCCTCCAGGTTGTGGGGCGCCAGGGGCACCCGCTCGGCCATCTCCACATCCGTCATTCCACCACGCCTCCTCGCTTCGCTTTTCTGCTTTCTGCTCGCGCGGCCAGGGACGGTTGGCGGCTTCGGCCGGAGTCGGGAGGAGGCCTCCCTCCGGAAGGCGGCGGACGGAGTGCGGCGGGGAAAGGAACGGGGGAGGGGCGGGACCGACCTCCCGGAGGATCCGCGCGTCGGGGGCGGCCGTTGCTCCGAGGGGACGGCGGCGCGCGGGGGGAATCCGAAGGGGCGTATCGCAGACCCGGGCGCCCCCTCGCAGCGCCCCCACACGGCCCCGGGGGATCCGGGCCCCTTTATTCCTCGCCGCCCTCCCCCAGGTCCTCCAGGTCGAGGGACTCGATGAGATCGCGGAAGGGGGATTCCTCGAGTTTCTCCTCCGGGCTTTCGAGGCCCTCGGTTTCGATCTCCTCCTCCCGCGGGTTGACCCCGGCCCGCTCCATCACATCCTCATCTACATAGATGGGGACCCTGGCCCGGACCGCGAGGGCGATGGCGTCGCTGGGCCGGGAGTCAATCTCCAGGCGCCGGGAATCCGTCTGGATCACGATGCGGGCGTAGAAGGTGTCGTTGCGGAGGTCGTTGACCACGACGTAGAGGACCGTCCCTCCCATCTCGGTGATCACGTTCTTGAGCAGATCGTGGGTCAGCGGGCGGGCCACCTCGATCTGCTGCAGTTCGATGTTGATGGCCTCCGCCTCATAGGGGCCGATCCAGATCGGGAGGTAGCGGTCGCTCTCGCGCTCCCGCAGGATGATCACCCGGTACTGGGACATCAGGCTGGCGCGGATGCTATCAATCACCACTTCAATCATCGGGTCCTCCCCTCGGCGATCCACCGACGCCATCCGGCTTTTACCCTTTGATTATACCACCGGGGTCAAAGGCGAAGGGAACTGGGCACGAAAGGGGAGGGCTTCCCAGGTTTCCCGTGGGCGTTCGCTTGCCCTTGGGCATCGGATGGCCGAAGGAAGGGCGATAATGGGAGGAGGCGGCCTCTCCCGAAGGGGCCGGCTCGATTAGTGATCCGGAGGCGGGAGGAACCCATGTCGGTCGTGGAACTGGACGGCGAGCATCTGACCCTGGAGGATGTGGTCGCGGTGGCCCGGGAGCGGCGCCCCGTGGCCCTCGCCTCCTCCGCCTGGGCGCGGATCCGGCGCAGCCGGGAGGCCGTCGAGCGGCTGCTCGCCCAGGGGGCCGTGATCTACGGCGTGACCACCGGGTTCGGTCACCTCCGGAACATCCGCATCTCGCCCGAGCAAGTTTCCCTTCTGCAGCACAACCTGGTGCAAAGCCATGCGGCCGGGGTAGGTCCCGCCCTGTCCGAGGAGCAGGTCCGGGCGATGATGGTGGCCCGGCTGAACACCCTGGCCCGCGGATGCTCCGGGGTGCGCCCCGAGATCCTGCACCTGCTGGTGGAGATGCTGAACCGGGGGGTCCACCCGGTGGTCCCGGCCCAGGGCTCCCTGGGGGCGAGCGGGGATTTGGCCCCCCTGGCCCACATGGCGCTGCCGATGATCGGGCTGGGGGAAGCGGTGGTGGACGGCCGGCGGATGCCGGGGGCCGAGGCGCTGGCCGCCGCCGGGCTGCAGCCGATCCGCCTGGAGGCCAAGGAGGGGCTAGCCCTCATCAACGGGACCGCCTTCATGGCCGGGCTGGGGGCGCTGGTGACGTATGACGCGGAGGTCCTGGTGCGGACCGCGGACATCGTGGGGGCGATGACCCTGGAGGCCCTGGAAGGGTCGGCGATCCCCTTCGATGAGCGGCTGCACCGGGTCCGCCCCCACCCTCGCCAGATGGACTGCGCGGCCTTCCTCCGGCGTCTGGTGGAGGGGAGCGAGCTGTTAAGCGATCCGCGCCACCCCTCGCGGGTTCAGGACGCCTACTCCTTGCGCTGTATGCCCCAGGTGCACGGGGCGGTGCGGGATGTGGTGGCTTACGCGCGATGGGCCCTGGAGATCGAGCTGAACAGCGCGACGGACAACCCATTGATCTTCTGGGGGGAGGGCGAGGAGGAGCCTGTGGTGCTTTCCGGCGGGAATTTCCACGGAGAGCTGATCGCCCTGGCTATGGATTACCTGGCCATCGGGCTGGCGGAGCTGGCCAACATCTCCGAGCGGCGCCTGAACCGGCTGCTGGATCCGGGGGCGAACGAGGGGCGCTATCCGCCCTTCCTGGCCCTGGAGCCGGGCCTGCATTCCGGCTTCATGCTGGTGCAGTATACGGCGGCGGCCCTGGCCTCGGAGAACAAGGTGCTGGCCCATCCGGCCAGCGTGGATACGATCCCCTCTTCCGCGGGCACCGAGGACCACGTCAGCATGGGGGCGGCGGCGGCGCGCCAGGCGGAGATGGTGTTGCGGAACGCGCAGCGCGTGGTGGCCGCCGAACTCTTCGCCGCCGGCCAGGCCATTGATCTGCGGCGTCGGCAGGCCGGGCGCCCCCTGCGCATGGGCAAGGGGACCGAGGCCGCCCATCGGCTCCTCCGGCGCCATGTGCCGTTCCTGGAGGAGGATACGGCGATGGCGCCGTGGATGGAGGAGGCTTACCGCTTGGTCGCCGGGGGCGCGATCCTGCAGGCCGTGCGGGAGGCCCTGGGCGAGGCCTGAGGCTTCCCCGCCGGGCGCCATCGCCCGGCGGAGCCCAGGGGGTCGCTGCGGGAAGGGTTGCCCAAGGGGGCGTGGGCCTTCGACGTTCGGTTGTTGCCGCCTTCGATCCGGATCCGCTATAATTCCTGTGACCTGTCGGGCGGTTCGGATCCCCGATCGGCGGAGGAGACCATCGGTGCGGATCACGACGGAGACGCTTCCCCAGCGCCAGGTGGCGCTGACCATCGAGGTGAGCCCGGAGCGGGTGGAGCAGGCGATGCGCCAGGTCGCCCGGCGCTTCGCCGAGCGCTACGACATCCCGGGCTTCCGCCGGGGCAAGGCCCCCTATGAGATCGTCCTCCGGACCTTCGGCCGGGAGGCGATCTTCGAGGAGGCGGTGGAGGTCCTGACCCAGGAGGTCTATCGCGAGGCCCTGGATCAGCTGGGCCTGGACCCATATGGGCCGGGCCGGCTGGAGCGCCTCACCCCGGACCCCCTGACCTTCCGGGTCATCGTCCCGCTGAAACCGGAGGTCCGGCTGGGTGATTACTGGTCCTTGCGCATCCCCTACGAGCCGCCGGAGCCGACCGAGGAGGAGGTGAAGGAGGTCCTCGAGCGGTTGCGGCGGGACAACGCGATCATCGAGCCGCTTTCGGAGGGCACGGCGGAGCCGGGGATGATGGTCACCGTGGCCCTGCGGGCCCGCGACGCGGAAGGGAAGACCGTCCTGGACGATGAGTTCTCCTTCGTCCTGGGCCAGGAGGAACCGCCCCTGCCCGGGTTGGGGGACCGGATCCTCGGCATGGCGCTGGGGGAGACCCGGGCTTTCGAGTGGCCCTGGCCAGGGGATGAGACCCGCATCCTTCAAGTGGAAGCGACGCTGACTGGCCTCTCCCGCTACGTGCTGCCGGAGCTGGACGATGCCCTGGCCCAGACGGTCGGGGATTTCGAGACCCTGGAGGAGCTGAAGGCGAAGATCCGTCGGGATCTCGCCGCCCACAAACGGCGCCAATACGATGCGGAGTATGCGGAGCGGGCGCTGGAGGCCCTGGTGGATCAGGCGGAGGTGGAATTCCCCCCACCGATGCTGGAGGAAGAGATCGACGACCTGGTGCAGGATCTGGAGACCGCCCTCCGGCGGCGCGGGAAGGACCTGGAGAGTTACTTGAAGGAGCGGAACCAGACCTTGGAGGCGCTGCGGGAGGAATTCCGCCCCGAAGCCGAGCGGCGGATCCGCCGGGGCTTGGTCCTCTACCAGCTGGCCCAGGAGGAAGGGCTCTCCGTCCCCGAGGAGGCGGTGGAGGCGGAGGCCCAGGCCCTGCGCGGGCGCCTTCAGGTGTCGGAGGAGGCCTGGCGGCGGCTGGCGCCGCGGGTGTTGGCGAGCATCCGATCGCGGCTCCTCGCCAGCCGGGCGTTGGAGCGCCTGGCGGCGATCGCGCGGGGCGAGGTGGAAACCGCCCCGGTGGCCGAAGGGGCGCCGGCTTCGGAGGCTCCGCCGGCATAGTTGGTTCCCCACTGCGTTTGCGAACGACAAGGAGGTTGGCGATGGCGCGGGAGGCAATGCTGACGATGCTCATCCCGATGGTCATCGAGAACACAGGGCGCGGCGAGCGGGTGTATGACATCTACTCGCTGCTCCTCAAGGAGCGGATCATCTTCCTGGGGACGCCGATCACCGACCAGGTGGCCAACCTGGTGGTGGCCCAACTGCTTTACCTGGATCGGGAGGACCCGGAGGAGGAGATCCGGCTTTACATCAACTCGCCCGGCGGGCTGATCTATCCGGGCCTGGCGATCTACGACACGATGCAGCAGGTGCGCGCCCCGATCTCCACGATCGCCGTGGGCTGGACGGCCAGCATGGCCACCGTGCTCCTGGCGGCCGGGACGAAGGGCCGTCGCTTCGCCCTGCCGCATGCGACGATCCACATGCATCCGGCGGGCGGCGGCGCCCACGGCTACGCCCCGGACGTAGAGATCCAATACAAAGAGCTGATGCGCATGCAGAACCTTATCTTCGAACTGTTGGCCCGCCACACCGGCCAGCCAGTGGAGCGCATCGCCGACGACTTCGATCGGGATTACTACATGTCGGCGGAGGAGGCGGTGAAATACGGCATCATCGACGAGGTCCTCAAGCCGCCGCCGCACAAGGAACTCCCGCCGCTGCCGACCCAGGCGGTCACCACCCCGGATGGCCGCAAGGAGTAAGGGATGCAACGTGCGCGCAGGGAAGCGCCCCGTTGCTCCTTCTGCCGGCGCCATCCCGACGAAACGGGCCGGCTCCTGGCGGGCCCGGATGGGGTTTACATCTGTGAAGGGTGTGTAGAGGCCAGCTACCGTATGCTCCGGGGGGAGCGCCGGGAGGCCTGCCCCTCCCCGGCCTCCCCCCGACGCCTCCCCCCTCCCCGTGAGATCTGTGCCTACCTTGATCAGTATGTGGTGGGCCAGGAGCGCGCCAAGCGGGTCCTCTCGGTGGCGGTCTACAACCACTACAAGCGGATCGTCGGCCGGGGCCGGTGGGACGATGTGGAGATCGAGAAGAGTAACATCCTGCTTATCGGCCCGACCGGATGCGGGAAAACCCTGCTGGCGCGCACCCTGGCCCGCTTCCTCGACGTCCCCTTTGCCATCGCGGACGCCACCTCGCTCACCGAGGCCGGCTATGTGGGGGAGGATGTGGAGAACATCCTCCTGCGGCTGATCCAGGCGGCGGATTTCGACGTGGCGCGGGCGGAGAAGGGGATCGTCTACATCGATGAGATCGACAAGATCGCCCGCAAGTCCGGCGACAACCCCTCCATCACCCGCGACGTCTCCGGCGAGGGGGTCCAGCAGGCGCTGCTCAAGATCATCGAGGGGACGATCGCCAACGTCCCGCCCCAGGGCGGCCGCAAGCATCCGCACCAGGAGTTCATCCAGATCGACACCACCCATATCCTCTTCATCTGCGGGGGCGCCTTCGAGGGGCTTTCGAAGATCATCACCGAGCGCCTGGGGCTGCGTGGGCACATCGGCTTCCCCGGCGAGGCCCGGGTTCGGGGGCGGACGGCGCTCTCGGAGGCCGAGTTATTGCAGCAGGTCACCCCCGAGGACCTCATCCGCTTCGGGCTGATCCCCGAGCTGGTGGGGCGGTTGCCCGTGGTGATCCCGGTGGATCCGTTGGATCGGGAGGCGTTGAAGGCGGTGCTCACGCGGCCGCGCAACGCCCTGGTGAAGCAATTCCAGCGGCTGTTCGCCCTGGACAATGTGGAGCTGGTTTTCACGCCGGACGCTGTGGAGGCGGCGGCGGAGGAGGCGTTGCGCATGGGGACAGGCGCGCGGGCCCTGCGGTCGATCCTGGAGCGGACGCTGCTCGATGTGATGTATGAGATCCCCTCCTACCCTCAGATCCGCCGCTGCATTGTCACCGCCGAGGCCGTCCGAGGCCAGAGACCGCCGCTGCTGCTCACCGAGTCGGGCGAGCCGGTGGAATTGCGCCGGGCGGCGTAAGGGGAGGGTTCATCCTCGATAGAAGGTCCTCTGCACCACCTCCAGCCCCTCGATCAGCCGATCCACCTCTTCCGGCGTGTTGTAGAGATAGAAGCTCGCCCGGGCGGTGGCGGTCAGGCCCAAGCGCTCGTGGAGGGGCATGGCGCAGTGGTGGCCCGCCCGGATGCAGATCCCCTCCCGGTCCAGGATGGTGGCGATGTCGTGGGGGTGCACCCGATCCATCGCGAAGGCCACCACGCCGCCCCGCTCGGTCGGGGGCGGGCCGACGATCCGGACGCCGGGGATCTCGCTCAGCCGTTCCATGGCGTAAGCGGCCAGCGCCTGCTCGTGGCGGTGGATGGCCTCCAGGCCGATGCGGCACAGGTAGTCCACCGCCGCCCCCAAACCGATCGCCTCGGCGATCGCCGGGGTTCCCGCCTCGAACTTGTAGGGCAGCTCGTTCCACTCCGCCCCCTCGAAGGTGACCCGGCGGATCATATCGCCGCCGCCCAGGAAGGGGGGCATGGCCTCCAGGATCTCGCGCCGCCCCCACAGTACGCCGATGCCAGTGGGCCCGCACATCTTGTGGCCCGAGAAGGCCAGGAAGTCGCACCCCAGCGCCTGGACGTTCACCGGGAGGTGAGGCACCCCCTGGGCGCCGTCCACCAGCACGACGGCCCCGGCCGCGTGGGCCTTCTCGACGATTGGCCGGAGCGGGTTGATGGTCCCCAGCACGTTGGACATCATCGTCACCGCCACGAGGCGGGTCCGCTCGGTGATCAGCGCGTCCAGGAGGTCCAGCCGCAGGCGGCCTTCCTCGTCGATTGGGATATACCGGATGCGGGCCCCCTTCTCTTGGGCCACCAGGAACCAGGGGACCAGGTTGCTGTGGTGCTCCATCTCCGTGAGGAGGATCTCATCGCCTTCGCGGAGGAAGGGGCGGGCCCAGGCGTAGGCCACCAGGTTGATGGCCTCCGTGGCGTTCCGGGTGAAGATGATCTCCTTGGGGGAGGCGGCGCCGATGAAGGCGGCGATCTTGCGGCGGGCCTCCTCGTAGAGGGCGGTCGCCCGTTCGCTCAGCGCGTAGACCCCCCGGTGGACGTTCGCGTGGGTGGTCCGGTAGTATCGGTCCATCGCCTCGATCACGGGGATCGGTTTCTGGGAGCTGGCCGCGCTGTCCAGGAAGATCAGGGGTTTCCCGTTGATCGTCTGGTGGAGGATCGGGAAATCGGCCCGGATGCGCTCGACATCCAGTTCAGTTCGCAGTCCCACGCTGTTCATGCGGCCCTCCCCAGGGTTTTGCGCCGCCGACGATCGTATGTTTCCCCTCTGAGTGGACGAGGGGCCTGCAGATCAGAATGCTTCTTCCTCCGCAGGAACGCCCAGCTTGCGGTGGATGATGGCATCCGCCTGGCGCCGGATCTCGGGCACTGGGATGCGGTCCAGGACCGGGGCGAAGAACCCCTCGACGATCAAGCGGGTGGCGACGGCCCGGGAGAGCCCGCGGGACATCAGGTAGAACAGCTCCTCTTCGTTGATCTGGCCCACGGTGGCGCCATGGGTGCACCGCAGGTCGTTGGCCATGATCTCCAGGCCCGGGATGGAATCAGCCCGAGCGTGCGGGGAGAGGATGAGGTTGCGGTTGGCCTGGTAGGCATCGGTCTTCTGGGCTCCCGGGTGCGCCCGGATCATCCCCTGCCAGACGGAGCGGGCCCGGTCCTTGAGGGCCACTTTATACAGCAAGTCGCTCTTGGTGTAAGGGGCGATGTGGTCCTGCTCGGTGTCGTAGTCGGCGTGCTGCTGGCCGTCGAAGAAGAAGACCCCCGACATATAGGCGGTGGCCCCGCGGCCGATCAGGGCGACCTCCAGGAAGGTCTTGGTGACGCCCCCGCCCATCCCGACCACCACCCACTCGAGGGTGCTGTCGCGATCCACGAAGGCCCGCTCGTGGGTGAAGTTCCACATATAGCGGCCCCAGTTCTGAAGGGCGATATACGTGAGCCGAGCATTTTCCTTCAGGTGGATCTCCACCGTGCCGTTGTGGAACGCCGCCCCCACCCCGTCGTTGGCCAGCCGCTCGTCAATGAAGGTGACCTGGGCGCCGGGTTCCACCACGATCAGGATGCGGGAGAAGTCCGTGGGGGCGTTCTTCAGCCCGATGACCGCCCGCAGCGGCAGGGACACCTCCAGGTCCCGGGGCACGTAGAGGAAGATCCCGTTGCGCCAGAAGGCGCCGTTCATGGCCGCGAAGAACCCATCTCCCGGCCGGACCACCTGGCCCAGGTGGGGGGCCACCCGATCCGGGTGCTCCCGGGCCGCGGTGACGAGATCCATGAAGATGAGGCCGCGGCGCCGCAGGCGCTCATCGAGCCAATGCAGGGCGACGTGGCCGTCGAGGAGCAACAGCCCGCCGGCCAGGTCCTCTCGCCGCTCGACGATCGGGCGCATCTCCTCCGGCGGGGTGGCGCCATCCAAAGCCACCACCGTCGCCAGGTCCTCGACCGCGAGGGCCCGGATGTCGGTGCGCCGCCAGGCTTCATCGTTCGGCCACGGCTTGGGGGTGTCCCGCAGGATGCGCCAGGCCTCACGGCGGGCCTGCCGGAGCCACTCCGGCTCCTCGCGGGTTCCCAGGAACGCCTCGAACGCCTCCGGGCCGATGCCCCGGGCCGCTTGAACGAGATGGGTTTCCGCCATCGCCGATTCGGACCTCCTGGGAGGCTTCGGTTGCGGATCCGGCGCCGTCGGGTGGGAGAGGGGGGCCCCAGCGGCCTCCGCCTCCGATGGAGGGCTGCCGGGGGCGGGGCGCCCCGGCCGGAGCACTCCGCCGGGGCGCCGCCTGGCCGCCCGACCTCCTCCTGCAACCCCGGTGGGATTAACCCACCGAGCCGGACATCTGCAGACGGATCAGCCGGTTCATCTCCACCGCGTATTCCATCGGCAGCTCCTTCACCAGGGGCTCGACGAACCCGGTGACGATCATCGCGGCCGCCTCTTCCTGCGGGATGCCCCGGCTCATCAGGTAGAAGAGCTGCTCGTCGCTGATCTTGCTCACCGTGGCCTCGTGGCCGATGGTGACGTTATCCTCCTCGATCTCCATGTATGGGTAGGTGTCGGAGCGGGAGATCTCATCCAGGATCAGGGCGTCGCAGTTGACGCTCACCTTGGCCCCCTCGGCGCCGGGGTAGACCCGCACCAGGCCCCGGTAGGAGGTGCGGCCGCCGTCCTTGCTGATGGACTTGGAGATGATGCGGGAGCTGGTATGGGGCGCGGCGTGGATGGCCTTGCCCCCCGCGTCTTGGTGCTGGCCGCGGCCGGCGAAGGCGATGGAGAGGATCTCCCCCCGCGCCCCAGGCTCCAGGAGATAAACGCTCGGGTATTTCATCGTCACCTTGGAGCCCAGGTTGCAGTCCACCCACTCCATCACCGCATCCCGATACACCACCGCCCGCTTGGTCACCAGGTTGTAGACGTTGGTGGACCAGTTCTGGATGGTGGTGTAGCGGACGCGGGCCCCGGGCTTGACGATGATCTCCACCACCGCGCTGTGCAGCGAGTCGGTGGTGTAGATGGGCGCCGTGCAGTTGTGGACGGCGAAGCCCCGCACCAGGTAGGAGTTGGGTTCCTCCACGTCGAGGTTGAAGACAAAGCCGTCATAGGGAACCCGGCGGATCTCCTTGATCGGGACCAGGAAGTAGTCCCCCGCGTCCCGCACCTCCCCCATCCGCCGGTTTTCGGTCCAGACCACGATGTATTGGTCCTTGCGCCGGATGCGGCGGCCGCCGATCTCGTCCTCTCCGCCCTTCCGGACCTCGATGCTGGCGTAGATGCCCATACGGGCCAGGATTTCTTGGATCTGCCGGGCCAGGGTGGGGGAGGCGGTCGAGATCCGGCGCATCTCGCTGTTGCCCTTCATGTAGACGTTGCCGTCGCCGGCCAGGTAGGCCTCCAGGAGCGGCCGCAGCTGATCCGCCGGCAGGGCCATGATCTCCGGGCTCAGCTCCTTGGATGCCGCCCCCTTGCCGGCGTGCCGGAGGCAGAACTCCATCAGGTCGCGGGAATATACGGATATGGTCACGCTGTGCTTGGAGCGCACATGCACGACCCGGGCCCGCTTCCCAGTCACCTCCTCGATCAGCGCCTTGACCCGCTCGATGCTCTCCGTCTCATGTTCGCCGAAGGAAAAGGCGACCACCGGCTGGTTGAGCTTCTTGTGGATGTAGGCCGAGCCCTCAGCCAGGTAATAGCCCAGGAGGCGAAGCTGGGCCTCCGTGAACGCGGGGTTGAAGCCCTCCGGCTGAATCTTCGGGAAGACCAGGAAGTCGCCCGCCTTGAGCTCCCCCGCCGGCACGTAGACGGGCCGGGCCCGCAGGAGCTTCTTCGTGCTGGTTTCCGGCTGCCACCCGTTGCGCGGCGCGCGGGCGACGCGGACCTCCTCCCGCCGCACCACCAGCACCGGGTGCTCCGGCGTCAGGCGGAAGGTGTTGTGCGGCGAAATCGGGACGATCTCGATTAGGTCGCCCTGGTAGGGGCGGACCATCACCGCCCGGACCTTCGCCTTCCGGCCGGTCTCCGTGACCACCCAGTCACCGGGCTGGATGCGCTCGATGTTCACCCAGCGATCCCCAACGCTGACCTGCTCCCCGGCGGGGAGGCAGCCCTCCACATAGTGCACAAAGGCCCCCTCCTCCGCGATGATCAACGTCCGCTCGAACTGGCCCACGTTCTGGGCGTTGATGCGGAAGTAGGCCTGGAGCGGGAGATCCACGTGGACGCCGGGCGGGACGTAGATGAAGGAGCCACCCGACCAGACCGCCGAGTTCAGGGCGGCGAACTTGTTGTCGTCCGGCGGGACCACCGTGCCGAAATACTCGCGGACGAGGTCCGAATACTCCCGGACCGCCGTGTCGGTGTCCACGAAGATCACGCCCAGCTTGCGCAGGTGCTCCTGGAGGTTGTGATACACCACCTCAGATTCATACTGGGCGCCCACCCCCGCCAGGAACTTGCGCTCCGCCTCGGGGATGCCCAGGAGCTCGAAGGTCCGTCGGATCTCCTCCGGGACCTCATCCCAGGAGCGGCTCTTCTTGTCGGTGGGCTTGATGTAGTAGTAGATGTCATCGAAGTTGATGCTCGAGAGGTCAGCCCCCCAGGTGGGCATCGGCTTGGAGAGGAAGATCTCCAGGGCTCGCAGCCGGAACTCCCGCATCCATTCCGGCTCCCCCTTGAGCCAGGAGATCTCCTCCACGATCTCTCGGGAGAGGCCCTTGCGGGCCTTGTAGGCATACCGCTCGGGCATCGCGAACCCGTATTTGTATGTCCCCAGCTCCTTCAGATCGAAGGCCTCCGTTGCCATGACCCCTCCCTTCAGGCGGTGGGTTGCTCGGCGAACTGCTCCCGCAGCCACTCGTAGCCCTTCTCCTCCAGCTCCAGGGCCAGCTCCGGCCCGCCGGAGGCCACGATGCGGCCGTTATACATCACGTGGACGAAGTGGGGTTTCACATAGTTCAGGATGCGCTGGTAGTGGGTGATCAGCAGGATCCCCATGTGAGGGCCGAAGATCCGGTTGATCCCCTCCGCCACCGTGCGCACCCCGTCGATGTCCAGCCCCGAGTCGGTCTCGTCCAGGATGGCCATCTCGGGCTGGAGGACGGCCATCTGGAGGATCTCCAGGCGCTTCTTCTCGCCGCCCGAGAAGCCGTCGTTGACATACCGGGTGGCGAAGGACTCCTCCAGCCCCAGGAGGGCCAGCTTCTCCCGCAGCAGCTTGCGGAACTCCGGGATCGGGATCCCCTTGTCCTCCGGGTTCAGGCGCTTGCGGCGTTCGTTCAGCGCCGTGCGCAGGAAGTTGGCCACCGTCACCCCGGGCACCGCCACCGGATACTGGAAGGCCAAAAACAGCCCCAGATGGGCCCGCTCGTCCGGCGGCAGCTCCAGGAGGTTCTGCCCTTTCCAAAGGACCTCCCCCTGCTCGACGGAGTAGGCGGGGTGGCCCATTAAGACGTAGGCCAGGGTGGTCTTGCCCGAGCCGTTGGGGCCCATCAGGGCATGGATTTCCCCCTTGCGAACCGTCAGATCCACCCCGCGCAGGACCGGCTTCCCTTCCACGCGCACGTGGAGATCCCGAATGATCAGCGCATCCTCCATCGCGGTGCGACCTCCCGGTAGGTTGCATGACCCGCCAGACACCCATCGGGGTCACCCCCGAAACCCGCGCCTTGGGGGCGAGGCGCCTGGCCCATCCACTCGGGCCTTATCTTACCACGCCAACTGGTGTTTGTCAATACTTTTTATAAAAATCTTAGAAATTGACATCCGGGCAGGGATCGGCTAAAATAAAAGAGAGCCTCTTGGGGGACCTGGGCCCGAGGCGGTTCGGGCCGGGCATCCGAGCGCCCAAGCGGGTGTGACGGGGATGGCCTCCGATTCGGGGAAAAGGAGTGCTTGATGAGTCAGACCCGTCAGCAGATCCTACAATGTTTGAAAGAGCGAAGCCGGATGACGGTAGCCCAGCTGGCGGAGGCGCTGGGGCTCACACCTGTCACCATCCATTATCACCTCAACGTCCTGCAGCGTCAAGGGCTGGTGGATGCCCAGCTGGAGCGGCGGGGCGTGGGGCGACCCCGGCTGGTGTTCTTCCTGCGGGAGGAAGCCCTCTCCCAGTTCCCTCAGGGCTATCACCGCCTGGCGGCCCGCCTTTTGAACGAATTGAAGGCCCTCATGCCCGAGGAGGAGATCCACCGCCTCTTCGTCGCCATCGCCCGGGAGATCGCGGTGGAGCACGGCGAGCGGGTGCGGGCGTGCCGGACCCTCGAGGAGAAGCTGGAGGCGCTGGTGGCGCTGCTGGGGGAGGAGGGGTTCCTGGCCCGCTGGGAGCAGCTGGGCAACGAGCTGCGCCTGCACCAATACAACTGCCCTTACAACTATGTGGTGCACCATCACCCGGAGGTGTGCGACCTGGATCGCACGCTGATCGCTCTGACCCTGGAGGCCGATGTGGAGCGCTCCAGCTGCATCCTGAGCGGGGACGCCTGCTGCACGTTCATCATCAAGCCCCAGGCCTCCCCACGCCCTCGGGAGCCCCAGCCGGAGACGTCGAGTTGAAACGGCTCCGGTCAACCCACGAAGGAGGCGCGCGATGAGCGAGACGATCCCCCAGACCCCTTCGCCCGCTTCGGATTCCCAGGATTCCCATGAGGAACTGATCCAGAAGATCCGCGAGGCCCTCCGGGCGGTGGTGGACCCGGAGATCGGGATGAACGTGGTCCAGCTGGGGTTGATCCGGAACATCGAGATCCAGCCGGATCTGATCCAGATCACGATGATCCTCACCACCCCCTTCTGCCCCGCCGGCCCGTATCTCCTCGAACAGGTGCGCCACATGACCGAGCAGGTCACCGGCCGGCCGACGAAGGTCATCCTGGGGATGGAGATGTGGGATCCCTCGATGATGGAGGAGGACGCCCTGGCCGAGTGGGGCCTCTGGTGAGGGCCCCGAGGCGCCGCGGGGGATGGCTTCCCCCAATTCCCCTCAGCGACGGTCCGCGTCCAAGGGAAGGAGGCCCCACGAGGGCAATGGGGGCGGGATGAGCACGCTCCGATCGGCGGGCGGGTGGGGCTCCCATTCCACGAACGCCCGCTCTCCGCTCTGGAGGTCATAGAGGCCGATGCGGAAGAAGGCGGGCCGGGCGCCCTCGGGCAGCGGATGAGGGTCCAGGATCTGATCCCCCGCCCGCCAGGCCTCGGTGGGCGCCAGCCCGCCGGCCATGGGGCCGTCCGCTTGGCCGATCCAACGCCCCTGGGCGTCCAGAAGGTGGACGAAGACCTGCCAGCGGCGTCCGGGGTCGGCCTGGGCCTCCCAGAGCAGGATCAGCACCTGCCTGGACCCCTCTTCCTCCACCCGCCAGCCGCGCAGCGCGATCCGCCCATCGAAGCGGGGGGCCGGTTCCAGCCGATGGAATCCCGGCGCCCGGCGGTCTGATTCCGCCGGGGACTTCGCGACCCGCCAGATCCAGTGGAGCGGGGTCCACGTGAGATCCTCCCGGAACACGTAGACCGCGTGGTTCTCCAGGGCATCCCGCAGCGCGGTGAAGCCCAGCGGCGGGGCGGGGGTGAACCAGTTCGGATACAGGGCGTCCAGCCGGGCGCTCCGCACCCACCCCGTCGGCCGGCCCGTGAGGTCTGGCCCGCCGTTGATCCGGATATACCAAGCGAGCCGACGATCGTCGGTGATCAGCACCGCGCCGGCCCCTCCATACGGGTAGGGGTAGTAGCGGGCCCGGAACCAGCGGTAGCCGACGTTGTAGGGGAGGTTCACGTAGAGGATCGGCCGGGCGCCGGCCTCCCACGCGGCCCGCGCCATCCCCTCGAGGATGGCGGTCGCATCCCGGTAGTAACCCATCGAGGCAGTGAGGAAGAGCAGGGCGACCGTCAGGGAGAGCCCCAGGCCGGCTCCGGCCAGCGCGCGCCCGACCGCCCCGCGTCGGCGGATCCCCTCGAGGACCCCCGCCCAGGCCAGGGCGACCCAGAGGCCGGGGATGAGCAGCATCCGCGGATAGTTCATCATCCCCGAGGCCGGCCCCCAAAACGTCAGCGCGGGGATGAGGCTGACGGCGAACCCCCAAAGCCCGAGGGGGATGGCCCATCGGGGCCGGGCAAGGGCCATCATCCCCAGAGTGATCCCCCCTCCCAACCCCAGGAAGATCCAATCCCCAGGCCGCAACGCCCGCAGGAGGATGGGGCGGGGCCCGAACAGGGCGTTCCACAGCGGCCCCAGGATCGGCCCTAAGGGATACAGCCATCCCTGCGCCGCGTAGAGGCTGCTCTCCAGGGTGAAGATCGGCAGGGCCAGGACGCCGGGATCGCCCCGAGGGAGGGTGCGCCAGAGCAGCAGGTAACCGATCCCCACCGCAGCGCCCGCGGGGATCCCCAGGCGCAGGGCGGGGAACCGGCCCCGGCGCAGTCCGGCGATCCCCAGCAGCCACGCCGGCCACACGATGCCGGTCTCATGGGAAAGGACGGCGGCCAGGTAGGCTCCGAGCGCCAGGGCGATCTTCCCGGGGGCCGCCGGAGATCCGGGCCGGAGGATCACGGCGGTGGCGCCCAGCAGCCAGAAGAGGGCCAGGCTGTGGACCGATCCCATCACGAAGGCAATGGGCTCGTGGGCGAAGGGGAGGAGGCCGAACAGCGCGACGGCGCTGCGGGAGACGGCGCGCGGGGCCCCCAGGCGTCGGAGGACGGGGTAGAGCAGGGCGGTGTTCAGCATGTGGACGCTGAGGGTGAGGAAATGAAAGGCCGCGCGGTCGTAGCCGAACCCCCGCTGCATCAGCCAGAACAGCGACATCGCGAGCGGCCGGTAGTGCAGGAGCTCCGGAACGCCTCGGAACAGGGCGCTGGGGTCGCGGGGCGCGAGGACGGAGAATAGGAGGTCGTCGGAGAAGAAGCCAACGGAGAGCGCCGGGAGATAGAGGGCGAAGATCAGCGCGAAGAGGGCCACCCACCCCCATGGCGCGCGGGCGCTTCGCGGGCGATGCCCCCGCCCGGGGGCGGGGAGGGGCCTCGGGGCCGGAGGTTCGACCCGGGTTCGCGGGGAAGGGGCGGGGATCGGTGCCCTTCCCTTCGCGCCCGTTCTCGCTTTCCCGAGGGCGCCCATCGGCTTTTCCCTCCTGCGATCCTCAACGCCAGCGCGCCGTCAGCGCCCAGAGGGGTGGGCCGAAGAGGGCCAGGCCGACGAGGGCGGCCGCGATGGCGCACAGCAAGACCATCCCGGCGGAGACGTCCTTGGCGACGCGGGCCAGCGGGTGGAGGGAGGGGCTGGCCAGGTCCACGGCCGCCTCCAGGGCGGTGTTGAGCAGTTCTGCCGCCCAGACCATGGCGATGGTGAGGATCAGGACCGCCCACCGCAGGGGGTCGAACCGAAGCAGCGCCGCCAGGACCATCACGGCGGCCGTGATTGCCGCGTGGATCCGCAGGTTCCGCTGGGTCCGCCACGCATACCGCAGCCCGGCGAAGGCGAAACCGAAGCTCTGCCACAGGGTGCGGGCGCGCACGTCAGGCGCTCCCATCGCGTCGGGGAGGCGGATCAAGTGGGAAGCACGGCCCCGATCACCGGGCGCGGCGGATCTCCTCCACCGCCTGGGGGTTCTCCAGGGCGGAGAGGTCGCCCGGGTCCCGCCCCAGGTAGACCGCCCGGATGACCCGGCGCATCAGCTTGGCGTTGCGCGTTTTGGGGATGTCCCGGACGAAGCGGACCTCTTTGGGGGCCAGCGCCCGCCCCATCCGGTGGGCCACATGCTCGATCAACGCCGCCCGCAGGGCCTCGTCCGGCTCGTAGCCCGGGCGCAGCACCACGAAGGCCACCGGGACCTCCCCCTTGATCTCATCCGGGACGCCGATCACCGCCGCCTCGGCGACGGCGGGGTGTTCCACCAGGACCGATTCCATCTCCGCCGGGCCCAGCCGCTTGCCCCCCACCTTCAGGGTGTCATCCGCCCGCCCCAGGATATACCAGAAGCCGTCCTCGTCAATGTAGGCCAGGTCCCCGTGATCCCACAGCCCCTCGAACCGTGACCAATAGGTCTCTAGGTAACGGTCCGGGTCGCGCCAGAAGCCCCGGGTCATCCCGGGGTTGACGTTGCGGATCACCAGCAGGCCCACCTCCTCCCGCACCGGCTTCCCCGCCTCATCCACGCAGTCCGCCTGGACGCCGGGGACCACCGTGTTGAAGGCGCATGGCTTGAGGGGGCGCACCACGGTGCAGCCCAGGATGCCACCGAAGATCTCGGTCCCGCCGGAGTAGTTGATGATGGGGCAGCGCTCCTTGCCGACATAGCGGAACGTCCACAGCCAGGGCTCCGGATTCCACGGCTCCCCGGTGGACCCCAGGAGCCGCAGAGAGGGCATGGGGTAGCGCGCCGGCCATTCCTCCCCGTAGCGCATCAGGGCCCGGATCAGGGTGGGGGAGATCCCCAGCACCGTCACCCCGTGGCGCTCCACCATGGCCCACAGCCGGTCAGGCTCCGGATGGTCCGGGGCCCCATCATAGAGGAAGCATGCGGCGCCTAAGATGAGGCTGCCCAGGATCAGCCAGGGCCCCATCATCCAGCCGATATCGGTCACCCAGTGGATCACATCCTCGGGCTTGAGGTCGAAGAGGTGATACATGTCCTGGGCGGCCTTGATCGGCGCCCCGCCGTGGACGTGGACGGTGCCCTTGGGCCGGCCGGTGGTCCCAGAGGTGTAGATGATCATAAAGGGCGTCTCGCTGGGGAACACAGGGGCTTCGCCCCCCGCCTCATGCGGGGCCACGGCCTCATGGAGCCAGCGATCCCGCCCCTCCCGCCACGGGATCCGGTTCCCCGCCCGGCGGACGACCAGCACCTGCTCCACGTGGGAGGCCTGCCGGAGGGCCTCGTCGGCGATCTCTTTCATGGGAACGGTTCGGCCGCGCCGGGGGAAGCCGTCGGCAGTGATCAGGAGGCGGGCCTCGGCGTCCTGCAGCCGCACGGCCACCGCCTCCGGCCCGAAGCCGGAGAACAGGGGGATCACGATGGCGCCGACCCGCATGGCCGCCAGCAGGGCGAAGGCCACCTCGGGGATCATGGGGAGGAAGAGGCCGATGCGATCCCCCGGCCGCACGCCCATCGCCTGAAGCGCCTTCGCCAGCCGGGTGACCTCCTCGAAGACCTGGCGGTAGGTATACCGCCGGACCTCACCTTCCTCCCCCTCCCAGACCAGCGCCGTCGCATCCCCGCGCCCGGCCTCCAGATGACGATCCAGGGCGCTCTCGGTGGCGTTCAGGGCCCCGCCCACGAACCACTGCGCCCACGGCGCCCCGCGGCTCTGATCCACCGTCTCCCGGTAGGGGGTCCGCCAGCGGAAGCCGGTGTCCTCGAAGAACGCTTTCCAGAAACCGGTGGGGTCTGCGAAGGACCATTCGAGGAAGGCTTCGTAGGAGGGGAGGCCCAGCCGGCGCATCTGGGCAAGGACGTTGCTCCGCTCCATCGTCTGGGGGTCCGGGCGCCACACCACGCGAAGGCCTAACTCTTTCATCGAGCCCCTCCAGATCCGGGCATGCCGGGAGCAATCCCGGCGGGCGAAGGCCCGCCCACATGGACAATTTTAACGCGAGGGGCGGCCGCGCGGCGAAGGCCCCGCCGGGGCGGGGTTGACAGCGGTTAGTCGTCTTCCCGCAGGTAGCGCAGCTCGTAGGCCTTGCGCTCCAGCTCCTCCCGGAAATCGGGGTGGGCGATCTGGATCAGGGCCTTGGCCCGCTGGCGGATAGTCTTGCCGTAGAGATCCGCCACCCCCCACTCGGTGACCACGAAGCGGACGTGGTTGCGGGTGGTGGTCACCCCGGCCCCGGGCTGGAGCATGGGGACGATGCGGCTGACCACGGTCCCGTCCTTCAGCCGCGTCGTGCTGGGCAGGGCGATGATGGGCAGCCCCCCGCGGGATCGCGAGGCGCCGTAGATGAAGTCCAGCTGCCCCCCCACGCCGCTGTAGAACCGGTGGCCGATGCTGTCCGCGCAGACCTGCCCGGTCAGATCCACCTCGATGGCCGAGTTGATGGCGACCATGCGCTCGTTCTGGGCGATGATGAAGGGGTCGTTGACGTAATCGGTGGGGTGCAGCTCGATGATCGGGTTGTCGTGGGCGAACTCGTAGAGCCTTTGGGTGCCCAGCATGAAGCCGGCCACGATCTTCCCTGGGTGGAGCGTCTTCCGCTCCCCCGTGATCACCCCCCGCTCCACCAGGTCGATGATCCCGTCGGAGAACAGCTCCGTGTGGACCCCCAGGTCTTTATGGTTCGTGAGGGCGCGGAGCACCGCGTCCGGGATCGCCCCGATCCCGGTCTGCAGGGTGGCACCGTCCGGGATCATGGCGGCGATGTGCTCCGCGATGCGCTGGGCGACCTCGGACTGCTCGGCCATGCGGACCTCCGGGAGGGGGTAGGAGACGGGGACGATGGCGGTGAGCCGGGAGACGTGGATGAAGCTGTCGCCCAGGGTGCGAGGCATGTGCTCGTTGACCTCGGCGATCACGACGCGGGCGGCGTGGGCCGCCGGCTTGGTGATCCCGACCTCCACCCCGAAGGAGCAGAAACCGTGCTCATCGGGCGGCGAGACCTGGATCAGGGCAACGTCGAGGGGGAGGCGGCCGCTGCGGAACAGGCCGGGGATCTCCGAGAGGAAGCAGGGGGTGAAATCGGCCCGGCCCTCTTGGACGGCGCGGCGGACGTTGTCGCTGATGAAGAGGGTGTTCACGCGGATGTGCCGCTCCATCCCGGGGGCGACGTAATCCGCCGGGCCCACGGTGAGGACCTGGACGATTTCCACGTTCTCCAGGTGGGGGGCGTGCTCCACCAGGGCGGCCAGCAGCCGCTGTGGGACGCCGCAGTTCCCGGAGAGGAACACCCGCATCCCGGATCGGATGTAGCGGCGGATCGCCTCCTCCGCCGTCATCAGCTTTTCCCGGTAGAGCTCCATCCACGACATCCGGCGCCTCCCGGATCGGGTTCCTCACTGGCGGGCGGAGGCTTCGGCCTCTAAGACCCGGGCTAACTCGGGGTGCACGACGCGGCCCGCGCGGGTGTTGACGCCGCGGGCCAGGGTCGGGTTACGGGCCAGGGCCTCCTCCAGCCCCCACTGCGCGATCTCCTCCAGGAACGGCCAGAGGGCGTTGGTCAGGGCGTGGGTCGCCGTCCGGCCCAGCACGCCGGTCATGTTCGGGACGGCGTAGTGGATCACGCCCTCCTCCACGAAGATGGGGTCGTGGTGGGTGGTGGGGCGGCTGGTCTCGACGCATCCGCCCTGATCGATGGAGATGTCCATGATGAGGGAGCGCGGCTTCATCATCTGGACCATCTCCCGGGTGACCAGGATGGGGGCGCGGGCGCCGGGCACCAGCACCGCCCCGATCAGGACGTCGGCGAAGCGGACGACCTTCCGCAGGTTGGAGGGGTGGGCGATCATCGTGACGACATGGCCGCCGCAGCGCTCCTCCAGGCGCTGGAGCCGGCGGATGTCCTTGTCCAGGACGTAGACGCTGGCCCCCAGGCCAGCGAAGGCCCGGGCGGCGTTGGATCCGACCACCCCGGCCCCCAGGATCACCACCTCCGCGGGTGGGACGCCCGGGGCGCCGCCCAGGAGGATCCCCTTCCCCCCGCGGTCGTTCTGGAGCAGTGTTGCGGCTACGTGGGCGGCCATCCGCCCGGCGATGGTGCTGATGGGGGCCAGGATGGGGAGGCTTCCGTCATCGGCCTGGACGGTCTCGTAGGCGATGGCGGTGATCCGCCGCTGGAGGAGGAGGTGGACCTTGTCCCGCCGGGCGGCGGCCAGGTGGAGGAAGCCCATTAGGGCCTGGCCCTCCCGGAGCCACTCGAACTCCTCCGGGGTCGGCCGGGCCACCTTCACCACCAGGTCCGCCCGCCCGTAGACCTCGGGGCCCGAGTAGACGATCTGGGCCCCGGCGTGGCGGTAATCCTCATCGGTGAACCCGGCGCCCAGCCCAGCCCCGCTCTCCACCCAGACCGTGTGGCCGGCCTGGACCAGCTGCTCCACCCCGGCAGGGGTGAGGCTCACCCGATATTCCTCCGGCCGACGCTCCTTCGGGATCCCGATGTGCATCTCGACCTCCGAAGCGATCCCAACCGCGCCTTCTGCCCCCAAGAACTTCGGCACGGACGGATGAGGGCGAAGGCCCTTCGTCTATGAGTATTTTGCTCTACATCCATCCGGCCCGCGAGGCCCGAACCGGAAGGAAGCGGCTACACCCTGGCGCGAGTGAGGCTCCCCTCCCCCTGCTCCGGCTCTGGATCCATCGGAATGGATGAAGCCGTCCGGGGCTGTCTCACCATAGAAATGAAGAAGGTCCTCCGAAGGGCGGAGTATACTGAACCTGGGGGAGGCGGGGCGGCTCGCCGGACATCCAGCCTCCCTCTCCCATCTCTCTGATCCTGAGCGAAGGGGGGAACAATGAACTGGAACAGGATCTGGCCGGTCGCGGTCGGGGCCTTGGTGCTGTTGGTTCTGCTGCTTTTCGGCGTGGGCCTTCTCACAGGGCCTGTTTGGGGTGGGGGCTGGACAGGGCCTGTTTGGGGTGGGGGCTGGGGCTGCCCGGGCTGCCCCATGATGGGCCGCTGGGGTTGGGGGGTCGGCAACGTGTGGTGGGCAATGGGAATGATGCTGTTGGGCGTGGTGATCCCCCTGTTGTTCTTCGCCCTGCTCGCCATCGCAATGATCTGGCTGGCGCAACAAGTCATCCGGTTGGGCGGCCCTGGGGCTCCCGCGCCGACGGCGGCTCGCTGCCCCCAGTGCGGCCGCCCCGTCCAAACGGACTGGGCGCATTGCCCCTACTGCGGGACCGCGCTGACCGGTCGCTCCGCATAGCGGACCATCCATAGCAGCGGGGGATAGGGGCTTCGCCGTCCGTCTCTATCCTCTTCCCGCATCCTGCTATGAAACTGTTGCGCCTGAGGGCCGGCATCCCAGGCCCTCAGGCGCAACGGGGCTGGAGGTCCCGCGAAGTTACCGGGCCAGGACGGTGCTCATCACTTTCAGGCCAAGCTCCATCCCCTCCCACGGCAGGCCGGCGTGGAAGGGTTCCCCATTGCGGAACCGCCACGGCAAGTAGAGGCCGAGCAGCGCCTTGCCGAGGCGCCATATGGAAGAACTGCCTACCCTGTAAAGGCGGATGGCTTCCTCTCGAACCTCGACCGGCAGGTCCGGCCGGCCTGTCACCCGCAGAGGGACCCGGGCGAAGGTTGCCTTGTCGAACTGCTCCATCACGCACATGCTGGTCGGCTCGAACCGAAGCCTCGGTTCCTGGCCCATGATCCGGGATGCGATTTGGTCGGCGGCGGTCTGGGCCTGGAGCAGGGCCAGGAACGCCTGCTTCACCGGGAAGTCGGCGGCATCACCCACCGCATAGATATTCGGGTGGCCGACCACCTGCCGGGTCTCCAGGTCGGTTTGAACGAAGCCCCGGTCGTCGGTGGGCAGGTTCGGGAAGCTTGCGGCGGCCACATAGGGCGGGAAGGAGATGAGCAGGTCGTAAGTGAGCACTTCCCCGTTGCAGTAGAAGACCCGACCGGGCTCGACCCGCTCCACCACATACTGGGTTCGGCCGACGATGCCCCGCCGTTCGAACTCCTCAGTGACCACCGTGTGCAGCTTCGGCCCAAATGCCTGGATGAAGCTCTTCTCACAGGTGGTGTAGGTGATCGAGACCCGGGAACGGACCCCTTGCTTGCGCAGCCAGGTATCCAACATGAAAACGATCTCATACAAGGGGCCCGAGCACTTATTGTTGGGCGGCACCACAAAGAGAACCTCCTGGGTCTGCCCTTCCCGGGCTTTCTCAACCAGCCTCTGGATGCCGGTCCTCAGCCGGAGCATCTCTTGGGGGGTCCAGATCGTGTAAGCATGCTCGGCGAGACCCGGGATCTCCTCCGCCCGCATGCCGGCACCAGTGGCAATCACCAGATAGTCATAAGGGAGGACCTGACCATCCACCCGGACCTCCTGACGGCCCGGGTCGATCTCCCGAACGGATGCTTGGACCAGGTGGATGCCCTTGCGTCGAGTCGGCTCAGCCAGGGGGATCATGAGCCGCTCGGGTTCCAGGCCGAAGGGGATGTAAATTGTGTTCGGTTTGAAGAGGAAATGGTCCTGGTTCGAAACCAGAGTCATGTGGACTCGATCACCCAACCGCATTCGCAGATGGAAGGCGGCTTCGAGCCCCCCAAACCCACCTCCCAGGACCACAATCCGCGGCTGGCCGGAAAATCCCGACATGCCCATCATGTCCTCCTGAACATCCGGATTGATCAAAGTCCCGATCACCTCATCAATTGTAAACGGTGAAGAATATGGATCGGTAGTGGCTGTTGTCCCTTCTTTCACAGGACAAATGTCACGGGTGCGGCGTTCAGGGACAGGCGGACTCTGCTCTTACCCCATGGACTCCAACGGATGTCCGGGCTCAGCAGCCCGGCAACCTGCAGCGATGAGCGATGGGCGGCGATGGGCGGAGGCAGAATCGTTTTCGGCGGGCGGCTCTCCGGAGCCGCCGGTGCGGCGCGCCGGGAGGCGCACCCTCCGAAAAACTCCATCGGCGCGTCCGGAGGGTTTCCGGTTGACCTGGCAAACGCCATGCGGCGCGATGGCTTGGGGCTTGACAAATCCTCCCGAGCCTGTATAATCTAAAGCCAAACCGCGGAGGACTGAGGTCCTGAGATGCAGGTCGGGCATTTCGCGAGCGCCCTTTCCGGCTACTGGCGGTATTACTTTTACTTTGCCGCGCCTCCGGCGGGGCCGCTCGCGCGTGCCACCTGATCATTCCTCATACCCTACGATTCCACCCATCGGCGCGGAGCGGCTCCCCAGAGCCCCCGCGCCGATGGTGTTTTATCGGGCCGATGCAGGAGGGGCCCATCCCACCGAAGGATCTGCGCGAGGGGGAGCGGATGCTCTTCGGCATACGCGGCGCGGTCACCGCCGAAGCCAACACCCCAGAGGCGATCGCCGAGGCGACCCGGCGGCTGCTGGAGTCCATCGTCCGGGCCAACCGGCTGGCCCCAGGGGAGATCGTGGCCGCCTGGTTCACGACCACCCCCGACCTCACGGCGGCCTTCCCCGCCTCCATCGCCCGGGAGATGGGCTGGACCCACGTGCCGATGTTGTGCGCGCAGGAGATCCCGGTGCCCCACGCCCTGCCCCGCTGCATCCGCGTCCTGCTCCTGGTTCATCCCCAGCGCCCCTTCCGGCCGGTCCCCGTTTACCTCGGTGAGGCCCAGCAGCTTCGGCCCGATCTCCCCAACGGCCTCATCGCCGAGGAGGCCGCCTCAGAGCCGGAACTCCCGTTCGACCCTCCGGCTGGCTGCCCACGGGTGGCCTTCCAGGGGGAGCCGGGGGCCTATTCCCACGAAGCCGCGTTGCGCTTCTTCGGGCCGGATCTGGCGCTGCTCCCGTGCCGCACCTTCGCCGAGGTCGCCCAGGCGGTGGAGGCCGGCCGGGCGGATTTCGGGGTGTTGCCGGTGGAGAACTCCACCGCCGGCTCGATCAACGCCGTCTACGATCTGCTGCTGGATCGGGACCTCCGGATCTGGGGGGAGGTGATCCTGCGGGTGCGCCATTGCCTGCTGGCGTCGCCGGGGACGACCTTGGCGGACGTCCGGGTAGTGCGCTCGCATCCCCAGGCCCTGGAGCAGTGCGCCCGCTTCCTCGAGCGCCACGGCTGGGAGGCGATCGCCGCCCCTGACACCGCCGGCAGCGCCCGGATGCTGGCGGAACGGCCGGAGCCGGGGGTGGCGGTCATCGCCGGCCGCCTGGCCGCCGAGCGCTATGGCCTGGCCATCCTGGCCGAAGGCATCGAGGACGACCCCGAGAACGCCACCCGCTTCTTCATCGTCAGCACCCGGGAACCGCCCCGGGCGGAGCGGAGCAAAACCTCCCTCGTGTTCAGCACCCGCCATGTCCCCGGGGCGCTGCACGCCTGCCTGGGGGAGTTCGCCGCCCGTGGGATCAACCTCACCAAGCTGGAATCCCGCCCTCGGCGCGGCCGCCCCTGGGAATACGTGTTCTACGTGGACTTCGAGGGCCACTGGCAGGATCCGCCCTGCCGGGAGGCGCTGTTGGGGCTCCTCCAGCGGGCTTCCTTCGTCAAGCTGCTGGGCTCTTACCCGGCCGCGGAAGGGACGACCGCCGCCTCGATCTCCGCATCGAACGAGGAAGGAGGGGGATGATGATCGTGGAATGTGCCGCCGATGTGGATCCCCGGACGATCCAGCGACTGGTGGAGCATCTGCAGGCCCAGGGCAAGCTCGTCCACTGGGTCCACGGCCCCCAGCCGGTGCTGATCTGCCCCGATGCGGACGACCTGGACCCGCGGGAACTCCAGGCATGGCCGGGGGTCCGGCGGGTGGTCCCGGTTCGCCATGCCTTCCAGCTGGCGGCCCGGGATTACCGGCCGGAAGGCACCCAGATCCGGATCGGGGAGGTCCTCGTCGGAGGCGAGGAGCCGGTCCTGATCGCCGGCCCGTGCGCGATCGAGTCCCGCTCCCAGCTGCTGGAGACCGCCCACGCCGTCCGGGAGGCGGGGGCCCATATGTTGCGGGCGGGGGCCTTCAAGCCGCGCACCTCGCCCTATTCCTTCCAGGGGTTGGGGTTCGAGGGGCTGGAGCTGCTGGCCGAGGCCCGGGCGGAGACCGGCCTCCCGGTGGTGACCGAGGTGATGTCTCCGGAGGAAGTCCCCCTGGTCGCTGAGGTCGCCGACGTCCTGCAGGTCGGGGCGCGCAACATGCAGAACTTCAGCCTGCTGAAAGCGGTCGGCCGCCAGCCGAAGCCGGTGCTCCTCAAGCGGGGGATGAGCGCCACCATCGAGGAGTGGCTGCTGGCGGCCGAATACGTCATGGCGTATGGGAACTTCAACGTGATCCTGTGCGAGCGGGGCATCCGCACCTTCGAGCGGGCGACCCGCAACACCCTGGACATCAACGCGGTGCCCGTGGTGAAGCGGCTCAGCCACCTGCCGGTGCTGGTGGACCCCAGCCACGGCACGGGGGAGGCGGCCTATGTGATCCCTATCGCCCGGGCGGCCATCGCCGCCGGGGCCGACGGCCTGCTCACGGAGGTCCACGTCCGACCGGAGGAGGCGTGGTCGGACGGCCGCCAATCTCTCACCCCGGAGGCCTTCGCCCGCATGGTCCGCGAGGTGCGGGCGGTGGCCCAGGCCTTGCGCGCGGTGCAATGCGTGTAGCCGGGGGCGATCCCCACGGCGAATGAACGCCGCGCTCGCAGCCGGGTTTCATCGAGAAAGGAATGCTCGCATCCGTTCGGTGGAGAGATCGGCCATGGAAAACCCCTTTCGCTGGGGGATCATCGGCCTCGGGCTGATCGGCGGCTCCATCGCCCGCCGGCTGGCGCAGCAGGGCCTCCCGGTGCTGGGGGCCGATTGTGATCCGGCGGTGCGGGCGGAGGCCATGGCCTCCGGCGTCTTCGAGGCCCTGCTGGACCCCCCCGCGCTGGTCGCCGCCGCCGACGGGGTGATCCTGGCGACGCCGGTGGGGAGCATCGAGGAGCTGCTGACGACGTTGCCCTGGCGGCGCGGCCAGTTCGTCCTGGACACCGGGAGCACCAAGCGGCGGATCGTGGCGGCGATGGGGCGGCTGCCGGAGGGGGTGGGCGCCGTGGGCGGGCATCCGATGGCGGGCAAGGAGCGCTCCGGCTTCGGGCGGACCCCGCGCTGTTCCTGGGCAAGCCGTTCATCCTGGTGCCGACCCCCCGCACGACGCCGGAGGCCGCGGCGCGGGCGGAGGCGCTGGCGTGCGCCCTGGGCGCCCGCCCCATCTGGATGGACGCTGAGGTCCACGACCGGCGGGTGGCCTGGGTGAGCCATCTGCCGTATGTGGCCGCGCTGGCGCTGATGGCGGCGGCGGAAGCCGCGGGCGATCCCGCCGGAGGCCGCGGGCGATCCCGCCCTCTGGGAGATCGCCGCCTCCGGGTTCCGGGATGCCACCCGGGTGGCGGCCAGCGATCCGCGGATGATGGGGGAAGTGGTGCGGAGCAACGCCGACGAGGTCGGCGCCGCCTTAGAGGTCCTCTGCCGCATCCTCGCCTGCTGGCGGGACGGCCTGCGTGCCTCCCCGCCCGTGTTGCCCCCGGAGTGGGAACGTTTAGCCGCCCGGCGCCGGGCGCTCCGCTTCCTCGCCTGAACCCTCCCCCGCCCCACAGGCTCCCCAAGCGGAGCGATACGCCCGCACCACCGCCCCCGGATCCTCGGCCGCCATCACCGGGCCCAAGACCGCGATCCCGGCCGCCCCTGCCTCCCGGCACGCCCGCGCGTTCTCCGGCGTGATCCCCCCCAAGGCGATAACCGGGATGGGCAGGGCGCGGGCGACCGCGCGGAGGGTCTCCAGCCCCAGGGGCGGCCCATACCCCGGCTTGCTGGTCGGCGGGAAGATCGGGCTCAGGGTGATGTAGTCCGCCCCGGCCTCCGCCGCCCGGCGGGCCTCCTCCGGGCTGTGGGCCGAGACCCCCACCCAGCGGCCCGGGCCGACGATCCGCCGGGCCTCGGCCACCGAGCGCCCCTGGGGGAGGTGAACCCCATCGGCCCCGCAGGCGGCCGCCACCGAGGCCCAAGTGTTGACCACCACGAAGGCCCCCGCCTGACGGGCCCGCTCCACGATCGCCCGCGTCAGCGGGACCAGCTCCGCCTCGGGGAGGTCCTTCTCCCGCACCATTACCCAACGGACGCCGGCCGCGAGGATCTCCTCGATCAGGGGGAGCAGCGGCCGGCGCGCCAGGCGGCGGTCGGTGATCACCAGCAAGGGAGGGCAGGGGAGGTTCACGCCTCGATGCGGTCCTCCATCGGGCTGGAGGGCACGGCATACAGGCGGCGGGGGATGCGCCCCGCCTCGTAAGCCAGCCGCCCGGCCTCCACCGCCAAGCGCATCGCCCGCGCCATCTTCACGGGATCCCGCGCCTGGGCCACCGCCGTGTTCAGCAGCACCCCGTCGCAGCCCAGCTCCATGGCGATCGCCACATCCGAGGCCGTGCCGACCCCGGCGTCCACGATCACCGGCACGGTGCACATCTGGCGGATCAGCCGGATGTTGTAGGGGTTAAGGATCCCCATCCCCGACCCGATGGGCGCCCCCAGGGGCATCACCGCCGCGCAGCCGATGTCCTCCAGCTTCCGGCACAGGATCGGATCGTCCGTGCAGTAGGGGAGGACCACGAAGCCGTCCTTCACGAGCTGCCGCGCGGCCTCCAGCAGTTGCTCGGCGTCCGGGTAGAGGGTCTCCTCGTCGCCGATCACCTCCAGCTTGATCCAGTTCGTCCCCAGGGCCTCGCGGGCCAGGTGGGCGGTGAGCACGGCGTCCCGGGCCGTGTAGCAGCCGGCCGTGTTCGGCAGGATAAAGTAGCGATCCCGCAGCAGGTCGTAAAGGTTCTCCCCGTCGGCCCCGATTCGAACGCGGCGGATGGCCACGGTGACGATCTCCGTCCCGCTGGCCTCCAGGGCGTCCAGCATCACCTGAAGGTTGGGATAGCGGGCGGTGCCCAGGATCAGGCGCGAGCGGAAGGCTCGCCCCGCGATCACCAACGGTTCGCTCATGCGCGGCCTCCTGAATTCAAGGAAATTCCGGGATCATGAGGCCTCATCCGCCGGCCACCGCGTGGACGATCTCCACGCGGTCCCCCGGCTGGAGCTGGACGCGGCCCCATTCCGGCCGGGGGATCACCACCGCGTTGACGGCCACGGCGATCCCTGGGCGATCGGGATCCAGGCCCAGGGCGGCCAGAAGCTCCCGGATCGTCTGCGGTTGATATGGGCGGGGTTGCCCGTTCACGATCAAGGTCGCTTCCACCCGTGTGGACTCCATTGCAATCCCCTCCTCCTTGAAGATCCGTACGATCCCTTGTCGGGGTGGTTCTTTTTGAAAAGGCCGATCGGCGGGCGCTCGGCCCGCCCCTCACCGGCGGCAGAACCGTTCGATGGTGAAGGGTTTGGCGATCTCCGGGAGATCGCCGTGAAGGATCAGGTGATGGATGGCGTAGGCGGTGATGGGGGCCAGCAGGATGCCGTTGCGATAATGGCCGGTGGCCAAGATCAGCCCCTCCACCGGCGTCGGCCCCAGGATCGGGGCGTCATCGCGGCTCCCAGGTCGGAAGCCCACCCACATCTCGACGATGGGGAGCTCGTCGATGCCGGGGAGCATCTCCCACGCCCCCCGCAGCAGCCGGAAGATGCCCCCTGCGGTGAGGCTGGTGTCGAACCCCTTCTCCTCCACCGTGGCCCCGATGAGCAGCCGGCCATCCCGGCGGGGGACCAGGTAGGCGTCCGGCCCCCACACCACGTGTCGCAGCAGCGGCGCTTCCGGCGGCATCTGCACGGCCAGCATCTGGCCCTTCACCGGCCGGACCGGCGGGCGGGTGCCTTCGGGGAGCCCGGGGATCTGGGCGGACCACGCCCCGGCGGCCAAGATGACGGTGCGGGCCTCGAGGAACCCGCGGGACAGGCGCACGCCCAGGACGTGGTTCTCATCGATCACCAAGCCGGTGACCTCCGTCTGCTCCCGCAGGCGCCCGCCGGCCCTGCGGAAGGCCTCGATCAGCGCCCGGGCGACCTTCCGGTTGTCCACTTGGTGGTCTTGCGGGCTGTAGATCGCCGCCACCACGTGCCGGGAGAGGTGGGGCTCCATGCGCCGGGCCTCGTGGCCGGAGATCCACTCGGTAGGCAGGTTCTGCCGCCGCTGGAAATCGTAAAGGAACCGCAGCCGCTCCGCGTCGTCCCGATCCAGGGCGACCACCAAGGTGCCTTCGTCCCGGTAGTCCACCGGGATGCCGGAGGCGGCTTCCAGCTCGCGGGCGAAGTCGGCCCACATGTCGCGGCTGGCCCGCAACAGTGGCAGGAGTCGCTCCTCGCCGGGCTCCGCCTCCGCGTAGGGGGCCAGCATCCCGGCGGCCGCCCACGTCGCGCCCAGCCCGGCGCCCCCCCGCTCCAGGATGGTCACCGGGCGACCGGAGCGGGCCAGGAACCACCCAATGGAGAGCCCGCAGATCCCTCCGCCGATGATCACCACCTCGTCGCTCATCCGTCGGCGTCCTTGTTCTGGAAAGGTAGGGGACGGCACGATCTCGATTGTCCGGAAGCCGGCTCGAGCCTCGGTGCGGATCATGGGGCGGGGCGAGGGGATCCCAGGGGTCGCCCAGGAGCGGTCGCCCGACAGGCTGGCGCGCCCGTGTTCCCTCCGCCGGCATGATCCGGATCAGGTTCCAGGGGTCGACGGCGGATTCGGCCGTCCTCTCAGCCCGGCTCGCCCGGACTCCCCCAACGGACCCGCGCCGTTCCCACTTCACTTTAAACCCGATGGGGGGTTCCGTCAAAGGGAGAATAGATCATCCCGTCTCGCCCAGTGCCCGGCGGAGGCCGGATAGATCGGTGATGAAGGCGATCCGGAACAGGAAGGCCCGCAGGGAGGGGCTTTGGGTCCATAGCCGGCGGACGCGTGGGCCGATGGGGTCCTCGACGCCGGCGGCCCCTTCCTCCGCCGCGTAGGCGCCGTAGAAGGCGAAGTAGGCCTGATTAAGTTTGCGGATGAGATAGCCGTGCTCGAGGAAAAACCGCCGCCGGGCTTCCATGTAGCGTTCAGCCTGGCGGATCTCCCCGCGGGCCAGCAGTCGCTCGACCATCGTCCGGGTCTTGGCCAGCTCCCGGCCGAACGAGAACGCCGGCGGTTCCCCCGGCGGGGGGGGCGTGGCGTCCGTTCCCGGGGCTGGCGGGAGGGCATCGGGGTAGAAGCGCGCCAGCCACGCCCGCCCCAGGGCCTTCCCGACCAGATCCGCGGCGGTCTCGTTGATGGTCCGGGCCTCCGGGCGATCGTAGGACCAGCCCAACGGCCACATGAAAAGCCAGTGGTGGGTCCACTCGTGGGCGATGATCTCCGTCAGGGCGGGGAGGGAGGAAGTCTCCATGATCATCGCCGGGTAGAAGGCGAGCCCTCCCAGGGGCACCACCAGCGAGGAGACGTTCAGGCGCCCATCCACCGCCCGCTCCAGGCGGTCCATCTCATCGGCGGTCAGGTCCGCCCGCAGGGAAAGGGTGGCGATCAGGGCGATGCGTTCCCGGGGGGAAATGGCCAGGAGGTTCGGCATCGCCGTCAGGCGGACGTTCACCGGGGGGATGGGGTAGCCGAGGATCGCCAGCCCCTCCCGGGCCAGGAGGACGCCCAACTGATCGGCGAGGACGGCTTCAGCGAGGGGCCGGAGGGCCTGGGCCCTCCGGTGGGCCGCCTCCCACTGCGCCCGGAGGGCGGCCACCTCCGCCAGGTCGGGCGGGGTGGGGGCGGTCATCCGGCGCTCCAGCTCGGCGGCGAGCCCCTCGGCCGCTGCCACTTCGTCCAGATATCGTCGCACCGCCCGGCTTTGCACCTCCGGGTCCAGGAAGGCCTGGGGGAGCGCCGCGCTGAGGAGCAGCTTCTCCGCCCAGACCTGAAGGGCCCAGAGGGGGAACTGAAAGCCGTGCCCCTGGAGCAGGGCGACGACCCGGGCCTCCAGGGAGGGGGCGGGCTGGGCGGCGGGAAGGCTCAGGGCCAGCATGCCGGCCAGGAGGAGATCGCGCAGGGCCCGAAGGCGCCGGGGAGGCATCTTCCCCACTTCGTTAAATGATCAGCGGCTCCTGCCATGTGCCCCAGACCGCCTTAAGGGCCTTCGTGATCTCCCCCAGGGTGGCGTAAGCCTTCACGGCGTCCAGGATGTAGGGCATCATGTTCTCGTTCTCCTTCCGGGCCGCGTCCTGGAGGGCGGCCAGGGCCTGCCCGACCCGCTCGTTGTCCCGCTCCATACGCAGCCTCTGCAGGCGGGCCCGCTGCCGGCGCTCCCCCTCGGGGTCCATCTGAAGGATGGGGGGCTTGACCTCCTCTTCCTCCACGAACTCGTTAACGCCGACGATGATGCGGCGCTTCTCATCCACCTCCTTCTGGTAGCGGTAAGCAGCGTCCGCGATCTCCCGCTGGAAGAAGCCGACTTCGATGGCCGGGATCACACCCCCCAGCTCCTCGATCTTGCGGAAGTATTCGTAGGCTTGCTGCTCCAGGCGGTTGGTCAGGTATTCCACATAGTAGCTGCCCCCGAGGGGATCCACGGTGTTCGTCACGCCGCTCTCGTAGGCGATGACCTGCTGGGTGCGCAGGGCGAGCTTGGCGGCGAACTCGCTGGGGAGGGCGAGGGCCTCGTCGAGGGCGTTGGTGTGGAGGGATTGAGTGCCGCCGAGCACGGCGGCCAGGGCCTGGAGGGTCACCCGGATGATGTTGACGTAGGGCTGCTGGGCGGTGAGGGTGCAGCCGGCCGTCTGGGTGTGGAAGCGGAGCCACCAGGAGCGCGGGTTCTTCGCCCCGAAGGTCTCCTTCATCTCCCGGGCCCAGATCCGGCGGGCCGCCCGGAACTTGGCGATCTCCTCGAAGAAGTCGTTATGGCAGTTGAAGAAGAAGGAGAGGCGCGGCGCGAAGGAGTCGATATCCAGCCCCCGCCGCAGGCACCAGCGGACGTATTCGAACCCGTCGGCCAGGGTGAAGGCCAGCTCCTGGGCCGCGGTGGCCCCCGCCTCCCGGATGTGGTAGCCGCTGATGCTGATGGGGTTCCACTTCGGCACGTGTTTCGCGCCGAACTCGATCATGTCCACCACGAGGCGCATGGAGGGCTCGGGCGGGAAGATCCACTCCTTCTGGGCGATGTATTCCTTGAGGATGTCCGTCTGGGTGGTCCCCCCGATCCGATCCCATGGGATGCCGCGCTTCTCCGCCACGGCCAGATACATGGCCCAGAGGATGGCCGCGGGCCCGTTGATGGTCATCGAGGTGGTGATCTCATCCAGAGGGATGCCGTCCAGGAGGATCTCCATGTCGAGCAGCGAGGAGACAGCCACCCCGCACTTGCCGAACTCCCCCTCGGCCATGGGGTCGTCGGTGTCGTAACCGTAGAGAGTGGGGAGGTCGAAGGCGATGGAGAGGCCGGTCTGGCCGTGTTCCAGGAGGTATTTGAAGCGGGCGTTGGTCTCCTCGGCGGTGCCGTATCCGGCGAAGAGGCGCATCGTCCAGAGGCGGCCGCGATACATCGTGGCGTGGATGCCCCGGGTGAAGGGGTATTCGCCGGGGAACCCGAGGTCCCGCAGGTAATCGAAATCGGGGAGATCGAGGGGGGTGTAGAGACGGTTCACCGGCTCCCCGGAGACGGTGGTGAAGATCTCCTGGCGTTCCGGCATGCGGGCCAGCCATTGCTGGAGCGTGGTCTCCTCCCACCGATCCCGCGCCGCGGCCAGCTCCTGGAGCTTCTCCCGGTCGAACATGGCGCCCTCCCGCCACGATCGTTTGGAGCGGCTGGGGGTTCCCATCGTCCCTTTCGTTATCATTATAAGCGGCGCCCGAGGGCGCAACAAACGAGCGATCAGTCCACTCCGGCGAAGGCCCTCCCTGCCGGGTTGTCGTCCCGGCTACGTCCATCCCCGCCACTGGGTGACCTCCTCGATGGGCCGGCGGGGGGTCTGGCGGGATGGAGCGTCGGGGGCCGGGTAGCCCAGGTAGATGAAGCCCATAAACTGGGCGTCTTCGGGGACCCCCAGCCAGCGCAGGAGGAGGGGGTGGTAAGCGGTGTCGCCGGTGCGCAGGTAGGCGCCGAGGCCCATCCCGTGGGCGGCGAGGAGGATATTCTGCATGGCGGCGGCGGTGGCCACGATGTTCTCGTGGGTTTCGATGGGATCCCGGCCCTTCAGGCAGGCCACGGCGATGATCACCGGGGCCCGGTGGGGCTTCATCCGCTCCCGCTGGAGTTCCTCCTCGGTGGCGGCGGGTTTGACCGAACGGAGGATCTGGGCGAAGACCTCGCCCAGCTCATCCAAGGCGGGGCCGGCGATCACCACGAACCGCCAGGGCTCCGTCAGGCGGTGGTTGGGCGCCCGCACCGCCGCCCGGAGCAGCGTCTCAATCTCCTCCCGTTTCGGCCGCTCCGGCCGCACCTTCCCCACCATCCGTCGGGTCATGATCGCCTCCAGGGTGTCCATTTCGACCTCCGTCGGGGCAGGGTGTCTCAGGATCTGCGCGTGGAAACGCGAACGGGCGTGGTGGCGCTCGCCCGTCCGGGCCGCGGCCTCTCCGATCCCTCGCAGGCCTCAACCATCCATCATGGCGTGATCGCGGGTTCCTGTCGAGAAGCGGGCCTCCCGCCGGGGCGGGCCGCGATCCCCCACAGCGGCCATCCGGGGGAAGGCCTGGACGGCCAGGCGGCGAGGCCGCCACGTTGGGATCCACGCAGTTCCCTATTATTGCAACAATAATCACAATATTGTGAAATGAATAGCGTGTTATATTGTTCACAATAAGGTTTGATGCTGATAACCATGGGGGTATTGACATGTTTTTTTCGACCGTGTTCAACTTATCTTGAAGGATGGTGGGCGTGAGGAGCGGGGGATGTCGGAGGCGTTGCGGGTGGAGCGGGCCTGGCGGGCGTTGGAGGAGGTGCTGGACCCTGAGCTGGACCAATCCATTGTCCGCCTGGGGTTCGTGGAGGGGGTGGCGGTGGAGGGGTCCTGCGCCGTGGTGACGTTGCGGTTGCCCACCTTCTGGTGCGCCCCCAACTTCGTGTTCATGATGGCCGAGGACATCCGGCGCGCCCTCCTCCAGGTGGAAGGCATCCACACGGTCCGGATCCGATTGCAGGATCATTTCGCCGCCGAGGCAATTGAAGCGGCTATTCGGGATGGGCGCTCCTTCGCCGAGGCGTTCCCTGGGGAGGTGACGGGCCCGCTCGAGGAGCTCCGCTTGTTCTTCCAGCGCAAAGGCTATCTGGGCCGCCAGCTCGCCCTCCTGCGGGCGTTGCGCGCCGCCGGCTTCTCCCCCGCGGAGATCTGCGCGCTGCGGCTTGGCGATCTGTTCGAGTCCGAGGGGGCCTGGTGGGCGCGGCGGAGGGATGGGGCCGCGGTGCGCATCGAGCCGGGGGAGGCTGTTTCGCGCTATCTGAGGCGGCGACAGGAGCTGGGCCTCGATGTCCGCCCCGAAGCCCCGCTGTTGCTGGACGTAGAGGGCCGTCCGATCCCCTGTGAGGCATTGGAGGATCATCTCCGAAGGATCCGCGCGACCCTTTTGAATTTCAGCGCCAATGCCTTCCTCTGCCAAGCCTTATTGGCCAGCCGGAAGGGAGGTGCCCCATGATCCGCGTGGATGATCAGGAGATCTTCGTGATCGACGGCCACATCCACTTCTGGGACGGGAGCCCGGAGAACTGGCGCAACCCATACGGCGAGGGCTGGATGCGCTGCTTCTACGATTACCACAAGGCCCTCAGCCCCTCGGATTACGTATGGCCCTTCGAGAAGTATTGCAAATACGACGAGGAGACGCTGATCCGCGACCTCTTTATCGAGGGCTACGTGGACATGGGGATCTTCAACTCGACCTACCTCACGGAGTTCTTCAAGAACGGCTTCAACACCCATGTCCAGAACAATGTCCTGAAGCAGAAGTACCCTGACCGCTTCATCCTGTGCGGGACCTTTGACCCCCGCTGGGGGGAGAAGGGTCTGGATGAGTTCCGTCGGATGGTCAAGGAGTACCCCATCCAGGGCCTGAAGCTCTACACGGCGGAGTGGCGGGGGGAGTCCCGCGGGTGGCGGCTGACGGACCCCATGGCCTACCGCTACCTGGAGCTCTGCCGCGAGCTGGGCATCCGCAACATCCACGTCCACAAGGGGCCCACCATCTATCCGCTGAACAAGGACGCCTTCGACGTGCACGATGTGGACCAGGCGGCTTCGGATTTCCCGGATCTGAACTTCATCGTGGAGCACTGCGGCCTGCCACGCCTGGATGATTTCTGCTGGATCGCGGTGCAGGACAAGAACGTCTACGCAGGCCTCGCGGTGGCCATCGCCTTTATCCACTCCCGCCCGCGTTACTTCGCTGAGATCATCGCCAACCTCCTCTACTGGTTGGGCCCCGATCGCATCCTCTTCGGCAGCGATTACGCCCTCTGGTCGCCGCGCTGGATCATCGAGAAGTTCATCGCCTTTGAGCTGCCTCCCGACATCAAAGAGGAATACGGCGTGGACCTCACCCTGGAGACCAAGCGCAAGATCCTGGGAGAGAACGCGGCGCGCCTCTACAATATCGACATCGCCGCCCAGCGGGAGAAGCTCCAGCGTGATTCCATCGGGCAGCGCCTGGCGGCGAGGGGCGTGTGAACTGAGTACGGAGGCGGGCCACGGTGGGAAGCCTGGCCGAGGCCTGCGGGAGGAGGTCCCATGAAAGCCGCTCGGCTTTACGAATACGATCCCCACCTAAACGTCCAGCTCCGGCTCGAGGAGGTCCCGGAGCCGAAGATCACCTCCCCCAACGAGGTCATCGTGCGCATCGGTGCCGCCGGCCTCTGCCGCACCGATCTGCACATCATCGAAGGGGTGTGGCGGAGCATCCTGGACCCGGAGGGGAAGCTCCTCCCTTACATCCCGGGGCACGAGAATGCCGGCTGGGTGGAGGAAGTGGGGGGCGCGGTGACCTCGGTGAAGCCGGGGGACGCGGTGATCTGTCATCCCCTGCGGACCTGTGGGGTGTGTTTGGCGTGCCGGCATGGGGAGGACATGTATTGCGAGCGTGGAGTCTTCCCCGGCCTGAACGCCAACGGGGGGTTTGCGGAATACCTGGTGACGAGCGAGCGCGCTCTGGTCAGGCTGCCGGATGGGGTGGCCCCGGCGGATGTGGCCCCGCTGGCCGACGCGGGCCTCACGGCCTATCGGGCGGCGAAGCGGGCGGCGAAGCTGCTCCCCCCGGGGGCCTTCTGCGTGATCGTCGGGATCGGGGGCCTGGGCCACATCGCCCTGCAGGCCCTGCGCGCCCTCTCCAGCGCCCGCATCATCGCCGTGGATATCTCGGAATCCGCCCGCCAGCTGGCCCGGGAGCTGGGGGCCGATGAGGTGCTGGCGGGCGGCCCGGATCTCGTGGCCGAGGTCCGCGAGCGCACGAAGGGCGGCGCCCACGTGGTCCTCGATTTCGTCGGCGAGGCGGGGGTGGAGCAGCAGGGGTGGCAGATGCTGCGCAAGGGGGGCACCCACTTCATCATCGGCTACGGGGGGAAGCTGGAGGTCCCCACGGTGCAGATGATCTTCAACGAGATCGCCATCGCCGGGAGCCTGGTCGGGAATTACGTGGAGCTGGTGGAGCTGATGGACTTGAACGCGCGGGGGCTGGTGAAGGTGCACACCCGGCCGTATCGACTGGATCAGATCAACCAGGCCATCGACGACTTCAAGAACCGCCGCTACGTCGGCCGCGCCGTGATCATCCCATGAGCGGGCGGGGCCAGCCCGCCCGGCGCGCTCCGCCAGGTTGCCGCCGGTGGATCTTTGAGGGGAAGGGATCTGGACCGGCGGAGCCATGGGGAGAGCGCCCCGGAGGGCTTCCATGCCGACGCCTCCCGCTCGTCCTCGAGCGCGTGGGGCTTCGGGGAGGGGGGCGGGTGCGCCCATCCCCCGCCCCCCATGCGGTCGGATCCCCGCCCTCAGGTCCAGTTCTCCAGGAACGCCTTCACCTTGCTCATGAAGGCATCCGCCTGGGCGCCGTCGATGATGCGGTGGTCGAAGGTGAGGGTGAGATAGACCATCGGGCGGATGGCCAGCACGTCCCCGTGGGGCGTCTCCAGGACCACCGACCGCTTGTGGACGCGGCCCACCCCCATGATGGCGCACTGGGGCTGGTGGATGATCGGGGTCGCGAAGAGGCTCCCCGAGACGCCGTGGTTGGTGATGGTGAAGGTCCCCCCCTGGATCTCTTCCGGCTTAAGGCGCCGTTGGCGGGCCCGCTCGACCACGTCGTTGACCACGCGGGCCAGCCCGATCAGGCTGTAGGTGTCGGCGTTCCGGATCACGGGGACGACCAGGCCCTCCTCCCCCAGGGAGACCGCGAGCCCGATGTGGTAGACTTTGTAGACTCGGATCCCCTCCTCGGTCCACGTGCTGTTCACGATGGGGTAGGCCTTGAGGGCGGCCACGGCCGCCATGATGAAATAGGGGGTGAGGGTGAGCCGCACGCCCTCCCGCTCGAAGGCCGCCCGGTTCGCCTCGTAATGGGCCATCACCCGGCCCATGTCCACCTCGAAGACTGTGGTCACGTGGGGGGCGGTGTGCTTGGAGCGGACCATGTGCTCGGCGATGGCCCGGCGCATGGAGGTGAGGGAGATCACCTCATAGGGCATGGGCGGCGCGGCCGGCGGAGGCGGTGGGGGAGGGGCGGGGGCCGGCGCGACGGGCGCGGCGGGCGCGGGGGCCGCCTGCAGCACTTCCTCCGTCGGCCGGAAGAGCTCCCCGGTCCCCGGCTGTTCCCACGGCGGCAGCTCCGCCTCGCGGGCGGCGGGGGCGCCGACCGGCTGGAGCCGCATCCGCTCGATGTAGGCCAGCAGATCCTTCTTCGTGACGCGCCCGCCCTCCCCGGTGCCGGGGACCTTCGAGAGGTCGATCCCATATTCCGCCGCCATCTTGGCCACCACGGGGGAGATGCGCGGCCCCCCCTCCCGACGGGCGGCGGGGGTGGGTTCCGGGGCCGGGGGCGGCGGCGGGGGCGCTGGCGCCGGGGCAGGGGTGGCCGCGGCCGGGATCTCCTCCAGGGGCTCGATCTCCCCGCCGTGGCCGATCCGATAGGGGCGCTCCGGCACCGCCTCCCCAGGTCGCCCCAGCACGGCGAGGAGCGTCCCGGCCTTCAGCGTAGTCCCTTCCGGGAAGTAGATCTTCAGCAGCGTTCCCTCCTCTGGGGCCGTCACCTCGGTGGTCACCTTATCCGTCTCCACCTCCAGGAGGGGTTCGAACCGCTGGACCCGCTCGCCCTCCCGCTTCAGCCAGCGGACGATCTTGCCCTCGACCACGCTTTCTCCCAATTGCGGCATCACCACCGGGATCGGCATGCATGCCTCCTCAGCAGATCATGGATCCGGCCGGCGTGCTCACCGACGCGCGACCGGGCGCCCTGGGGGAACGCCCAGCCCCGCCCGGTCCGGTGCCGGCCGAGATCGGGCACGGCGTTAGCCATGCAAGGCCTTTTCAATACCTCGCCAGCCGCCGGATGGCCTCGGCGATCTTCTGGGGGTTGGGCATGAAGAAATCCTGCATCGGCGGGCTGAAGGGCACGCCGGGCACGTCCGGCCCCGCCAGCCGCATCACTGGGCCATCCAGGTATTCGAACCCTTCCTCGGCCAGGATGGCGGCGACCTCGGCCCCGTAGCCCAGGGTGTAGTTGTCCTCGTAGACGATGAGGGCCTTGCCCGTCTTCCGCACGGAGCGCAGGATGGTCTCCTTGTCCACCGGGGCCAGGGTCCGCAGGTCCACCACCTCCACGTCGATCCCCTCCTTCGCCACCATCTCGGCCGCCTGCAGCGCGTAATAGTGCATCATCCCGTAGGCGAACACCGTGAGGTCGCTCCCCTCCCGGGTGACCTTCGCCGGGCCGATGGGGACGATGTAATCGCCGTCGGGGACCTCGCCCTTGATCAGGCGGTAGCCCTTCTTGGGCTCGAAGAAGAGCACCGGGTTGGGGTCGCGGATGGCGGCCTTGAGCAGCCCTTTGGCGTCATAGGGGTTGGAGGGGATCACCACCTTCAAGCCGGGGACGTGGGCGAAGAAAGCCTCCACGCTCTGGCTGTGGTAGAGGCCGCCGCTGATCCCTCCGCCGTAGGGGGCGCGGATCACCATCGGGACGTTGTAGACGCCCCCGGACCGGTAAAAGAAGCGGGCGGCCTCGTTCACGATCTGGTTGAAGGCGGGGTGGATGAAGTCGGCGAACTGGATCTCGCAGATGGGGCGGAAGCCGTTGAGGGCCGCCCCGATCCCGATGGCCACGATGGAGAGCTCCGCCAGCGGGGAGTCGATCACCCGCCATTCCCCGTATTTCTGCCACAGCCCCATCGTGGCCCGGAACACCCCACCCCGCGGCCCCACGTCCTCCCCGACCACGAAGACCCGCGGGTCGCGGGCCATCTCCTCGTCGATCGCCTCCCGAATCGCCTCGATCAGCGTCTTCTCCGGCATGGATCCCTCCGAGCGTTCGTTCGCCTATGGGTGGAAACCAGGAGCGGGAAGGCGGGCGCGCCCTATTCCCCCCACCAGCCGGAGCGGTCCTCCGTGGCGAAGACCGGGGCGAGGGCCTCCTCCGGGGCCGGGTAGGGGGCCTCCTCCGCCAGCCGCTGGGCCTCGTCCACCTCAGCCCGGACCCGCTCCTCCAGTTCGTCGTCCATGCGCGGGGTCAGCAGGCTCCGCCGGTAAAGGTAGTCCCGCAGGCGGGGCAGCGGATCCCGGAGCTTGCCTTGCTCCACCTCCTCCCGCGTCCGGTAGGTCCGGTCGTCGTCGTCGGAGGAGTGGGGGGTCCAGCGGTAGGTCACGGCCTCGACCAGAGTCGTCCCCTCCCCCGCCCGGGCCCGGTCCACCGCCTCCTTCACCACCTGATAGACCTCCAGGACGTTCCCGCCGTCGCAGACGACCCCGCGGATGCCGTAGGCGGCCGCCCGATCCGCCACCCGCTGGACGGCCATCTGCTTCCAGACTGGGACGGAGATGGCGTATTGGTTGTTGTGGACCAGGACGACCAGGGGGAGCTTGTAGATGCCGGCCCAGTTGAGGGCCTCGTGGAAGTCCCCCTCGCTGGTGCTGCCCTCGCCCATGGAGGTGAGGACCACCCGCATCTCCCGGCTGACGCGGAAGCCGGCGGCCTCCAGTTGGGTGCGGAGCTTCTGTTTGAGCACCTCCGCGAAGGCGATACCGGCGGCCTGGGGGACCTGGGTGGCGACGGGGCTGGAGCCGGAGACGATGTTCAGGTGGCGGAGGCTGAAGTGGGAGGGCATCTGGCGGGCGGCGCTGTGGAGGTCTCCTTTCTTCCCGTAGAGGGCGAGCATGAACTCCACCGGCTTCATCCCCAGGACGATGGAGAGGGCGAGGTCCCGGTAGTAGGGGTGCACGATATCGAATCCCTTGCGCAGGGCGTAGGCGGCCCCCACCCCGATCCCCTCGTGGGCGATGCCGGAGATGTGGAAGGGAACCCGCCCCTGACGCTGGAGGACCCAGCAGCGTTCATCGAGCCGGCGGGAGAGGAGGAGATGGTAATACATCTGGAGGACGGTCTCGTCGGAGAGACCTAAGTCTTCGTGGCGCTGGGTGATCGGAAGGAACTCCTTGACCTCGACCGCCATCGCTGCCTCCTATTCGGAATCCCTGGGCTGTCCCTGCTGTTCCTTCCACTGCCGCTCCATCTCCATGTAGTGGTCCGGATAGATCCCGGTGTATCGGAGGAACTTGGGGATCGGATAGCGGATGCCGCCTTTGTGGGTGCCCTCCAGGCCTTCGATGATCCACTCGATCTTGCTGTTGGGGATGGTGAAGGCCATCTCGTCGTCTTGGGCCTGGCCGAAGATCCGGTCGCCGTAGCAGGGGAGGATCACTTGACATTCGTCAGTCTTCATCGTGGTGATCACCGCGTCGGCGCAGTCAATGCGGCCGGAGAAGGAGGAGGTCAGCCGGCCGCCGGTCTTCCACAGGCGGGCGACCACCAGACGCATCACCTGAGCGGAGTTGCCGTAGATGAGGACGACGTGGGGCTCGAAGGTGGTGCGGTGGAGGGGGGCGGCGACGACGCCTTCCCACTGGCCGTGTTCCCATTTGTCTACCTGGGCCTCGCTCACCGCCCCTGCGGCCGGGGTCTCCGTATACATCCCGGCGCAGGTCATGCCGTTGAGGTAGTAATCCAGCATGGGGGCGAAGCCCCACACCACCTTCGCGAGGGGGCAGGAGAGATCCTCCCCTCGCATCCCGATGACCCACCCGTAGTGGCGGGCGATGGCGAAACCCTGACAGATGGCGATCTGCTGTCCGAAGTCCCGTTTGGGGAAACGAGTTTTCTCCGGCCACGGCTCCCCCGGGGCGATCATGCGGATCGCCACCGGGAAGGTCGCCGGGCGAACGTGGACCTGAAGGGCTTCTTGTAGGCGTTGAAGCCTGTCCGGCATCCCGGCCTCCTGGGAGGAATCGGGAAGTCCCATCACAGACGACCGGAGTGCTGTCCGATCGTTCTGGATCCCGTGGAGCGGAGGCCTTGCGTCCACCGCTTATTTTAACCCGAGGGATCCCTCCATGACAAGGGTCACCGCCCCCCGACAGGGCCCTTGCCCCGTCGGAGGCCTTCCGCCGTTCGGGGATCCCCCCGATCCATCCGCTCATGCATAGGGGCCGAATCGTTTTCGGAGGGCGGCTCTCCGGAGCCGCCGGTGCGGCGCGTTCGGAGGCGCGCCCTCCGAAAAATTAGTCTTTCGGAAGGCGGGCCTCCGGCCCGCCGCCGTTTCCACCGGGTGGTGGGCCGAATCCATGGATGTGCGGGCCCTCCCGAACCGCCGCATCGGCGCGTCGGGAAACGTGCCCTTCAAAAACCCAATCGGCGCGCCCGGAGGCGCGCCCTCCAAGAAGCGGTTTGTCGTTCAGAGGTCGGACCTCCGGCCCGCCGCCGTTTCCATCCGGACAATGTCCTGAATTCATCGCCGCGCCTGCCCTTCGCATCCGGCGGCGGGCTCGCCGGGCCGCCACATCGGCGCGTCGGGAGACGCGCCCTCCGAACCAGGGGACCGGCACGCCTGGAGGGGCATTGGACGGACCGGGCAAACGCCCTGCCTCTCCAGCCTCGCGTCCCCTCTCGGATGCAGGGGCGGGCTATCTCCCCGTGAGGGTCAGGCGGGGCGTTTGAAAGGCTCCCGGATCTGTTGCACAATACCCTTCCGGACGGCCCTGGCCGTCGGGACCGGATGGAGCATCCTTTGGCCTGCGGAGGCGCGCATGGGGATCCTGGACGGGAAGATCGCCCTGATCTTCGGGGTGGCGAACGATCACTCCATCGCCTGGGGTATCGCCAAGGCGATGCATGCGGAAGGGGCGGCCCTGGCCTTTTCCTATGCGGGCCCCGCCCTGGAGCGGCGGGTTCGCCCCCTCGCGGAGAGCGTGGGGGCCACGTTCATCGAGCCCTGCGATCTGAGCGACGACGCCCAGATCGCGGCGCTTTTCGAGAAATATCGGCAAGCCTACGACCGGCTGGACATCCTGGTCCACGCGGTGGCCTTCGCCCGGCGGGAGGAGCTGAGCGGCCCTTACTACCTCACCTCACGGGAGGGCTTCCGGGTTGCCATGGATGTCAGTGTGTATTCCTTCACCGCCCTGGCGCGCGAGGCGGCGCCGCTGATGAAAAACGGCGGGGCCCTGCTCACCATGACCTACTACGGGTCGGAGAAGGTGGTTCCGCACTACAATGTGATGGGGGTCGCCAAGGCCGCCCTCGAGGCCTCGGTCCGCTACCTGGCCTACGACCTGGGCCCCCGGGGCATCCGGGTCAACGCCATCTCCGCCGGCCCGATCCGCACGCTGGCGGCCACGGGCATCCCGGGGTTCCGCTCCCTTTACAGTTTGTTCCGGGAGATCGTCCCGCTGCGCCGCAACGTGACCATCGAGGACGTGGGGGCGCTGGCCGCCTGGCTGTGCAGCGACCGCGCCGCGGCCATCACCGGCGAGATCATCTTCGTGGACGCCGGTTATCACATCCTGGGGGTCACGGAGCGGTTGGTCGAGGAAAGCGCCGCCGCGCCCGAGGAGAGGCCTGCCTGAGGGCGCGCTCGCTTCGCAGATCCGCAGGAGAACCGATCGGTGGAGGAGGGAAGATGGGGCTCTGGAAGCGCCGCCGGGCGGATGAAGCGCCGGAGACGTGGACGCCGGAGGCAGGACGCCAGCAGCTGTGGGAGCGGGCGCTGCGCCGCCTCCAGCCGATCCTGCCCTCGGATTCCCCCTCATGGGTCCTGAACGAGATGTTCGATCTGCCCAACCGCCTGGTCTGGTTCGACGTGGTGATGCGGGTCAGCCCGCGATGGGTGAAGCGGCGCTATCGCTACGACGGCGAGGTGGATGTGCTCTATTTCAGCGGGGAGGTCCCGTTCCGCGAGACGGACTTAGATCGGCTCCCGTCGGAGCGCATGGTCTGGCCCTCCCATCCCCTCACCCGGCTGCTGGCGCGCCCCGGCTCCGACCCCGCCGCGGGATGAGCGATCGGCGCCGGGGGTTGCTGGATCGAACGGCTCGGATTATAATTAAATTACAACGGGACGTGGCGCAGCCAGGTTAGCGCACTGCAATGGGGTTGCAGGGGTCGGCGGTTCAAATCCGCCCGTCCCGACACGTCGGGGGTGGCCCGCGGCTGCCCCCGATGTGTGTTTCTATGGGCGGGCTCGCGCTGCCTGAGCGGGGAAGGGACGCGGGGTCCGAGGCCCGGCAGGTGGAATAGGGATGGAAGGGAAACCCGGAAGGCTCCCCAAGGGGCTTTATGGGCGTGCCGCCCTGCTCGTGGCGCTCTGGGTCGGCGGCCTCCTCGCCCTTCCCCATCTGTGGCCGCTCGTGGCGGACCGGGAACGGATCGATACCTGGCTGGCGGCGAACCGCATCGCGGGCGCCTTCGCCCTGGTGGCGTTGAACGCCCTCCAGGTGGTCATCGCCCCGCTCCCCGGGGCGGTGTTGGGGTGGATCAGCGGATATTGGTTCGGGCCGTGGTGGGGCTCGCTCCTGACGTGGGTGGGGGTGAGTTTGGGCAATGCCCTGGTGATGGCGCTGGCCCGCGCGTTGGGCCGGCCCCTGCTGATCGCCCTCCTCCCGCCAGGGCGCCTGGCCCGGATGGATCGCCTGCTCCGCCGCTACGGGCTGGCCGCGGTGATGGTGGTCTTCCTCCTGCCGTTGACCCCGGATGATCTCCTCTCGTGGGCGATCGGGCTTTCGCCGCTCCCACTGCTCCCGGCCTTCGGGGTGAGCGCGCTGGCCCGCCTGGTCCACGTGCTGATCGCCAACGCCATCGGGGCCTACCTGCGCTCGGGGGAGGTGGTGTGGCTGGGGATGGCGGCCCTGCTCAGCGTCGGCGCCTTCCTGCTGGCCTGGCAGATCGCCCGCGCCGCGCGCCTCTCCCCGGCGGAGCTCCTGGAGGAGTGAGGGGCGCGGGGCGTGCTTGATCCGTTTGAACTTGAAAAGAAGGAGCCCGCTTGCCTCGGTTGTCTTTTTTGACGAGGGAAGAGGTCAGCAGGGCCTGAGCCGTTCCCTCCGCCGGTGCGGGTATAATCTCTGGTGGAAGCCTTCGGAAGGAGCCTCCCCATGCGTCCCAAGATCACGATCGTCGGTGCGGGGAACGTGGGCGCCACGGCCGCCCACTGGCTGGCCGAGCGGGAGCTGGGCGACATCGTCCTGGTGGATATCCCCCAGACCGAGGGCATGCCCAAGGGGAAGGCCCTCGACCTCATGCAGGCCGGGCCCATCGTCGGGTATAACACGCGCCTCATCGGGACCACCGATTACGAGGCGACCGCCAACTCGGATATCGTGGTGATCACCGCCGGGGTGCCCCGCAAGCCGGGGATGAGCCGGGAGGACCTAGTGAACGTCAACGCCAACATCATCCGCGACGTCATCGGCAAGGCGGTCCCCCTTTCGCCGAACGCCATCTACATCGTGGTGACCAACCCCCTCGACACCATGACCTATCTGGCCTACAGGCTCTCCGGCCTCCCCCGGGAGCGGGTGATCGGGCAGGCGGGCATCCTGGACAGCGCGCGGATGCGGACGTTCATCGCGATGGAACTGGACGTGGCGGTGGAGAACGTCCAGGCGATGGTGATGGGTGGGCACGGGGATGAGATGGTGCCCCTGGTGCGGTTCGCCACCGTGGCGGGCATCCCCATCTCGATGCTGTTGCCCAAGGAGAAGATCGAGGCCATCGTGGATCGGACGCGCAAGGGCGGGGGGGAGATCGTCAGCCTCCTCAAGACGGGGAGCGCCTACTACGCCCCCGGGGCCGCGGTGGCTCAGATGGTGGAGGCGATCCTTAAGGACGCGAAACTGATCGCCCCTTGCTCGGTCTACCTCGAGGGCGAATACGGCCTCCACGACATCTGCTTCGGCGTCCCGGTGAAGCTCGGCCGCAGGGGGGTGGAGCAGATCATCGAGTTGCCCCTCAACGACGAAGAGCGGGCGATGCTCGAGCGCTCCGTCCAGCTGATCCGTAGCACGATGGCCGCGCTGCAGCCTGCCTGAGGCGATGCTCCCGCTGTCCGCGGTGGCGACCCATCGGGCGGGGCGGGTTTCCCTCTGGGGGGCCGCCCCGCCCTTCGATCTGGAGGCCTTGGCGGAAGCCCTCCGGCGCCGCGGCGAGGAGATCGTGGGCGTCGGGAGGTGGGAGATCGTTTTCGCCTTCCCGGAGTGGACCCGCCCCCATCGGGTGATCCCCCGGCGGGCCCTCACGGAGCGCGGGCTGCGGATTGGGGAGCCGTGGGCCGCCCTCTGGCTGGCCCGCTTCGGCTACGCGGAGCCCCGGGCCGACCTGGAGGGCCTCACCCTGGAGGGGGCGCCCATCCACGTTCAGGCGCGGGATCTGGATCTGGATGCGGTGGAGGCCTATATGATGGCCCCGGGATGGCCGCGCTGCGCAGCCGGGTTGTGGGTGGCGGTCGGATCGCCCGCCCAGGTCCGATCCGATGTCGAAGAAGGGGCGTGGGCCGCGGCGTGGCTGCGCGTCGGGCTGTCCGGGCAGGGCCGGGACGCCTTTGAGGGGATCCTGCAGGAGGCGGCGCGGCGGGGGCTCCCGTGGGGGGTGCTCTACCGGGAGCGGGAGGCGCAGTTCGATCTGGAGAGCCGCCGGCAGATCGAGGGCCTGCTCCTTCTGGCCCGCGCCGTGCGACGGTATGTGGTGGAGGCCCCCGATCTCCAGGCCCTCGCCGCGCTCCCGGCGATCGGGTAGGGGCGCCCCCGCTCAGAGCCTTTGCCGATCGGAGCATCGGCGCGCCGGGAGGCGCGCCCTCCGAGAGACGAGCCCCTCGCTTGCCGTTTATGTTTCGGAGGGCGGCCCTCCTGGGCCGCCGTGGGCTTGCCTCGTTTGGGAGCGGCGCGCCGGGAGGCGCGCCCTCTGAGAGCGG